>Ga0247841_10010250_pt1 | contig 12824 bp, 17 predicted proteins | sample LaCruzMarch2015__2_FD_192410 | JGI IMG/M metagenome (GOLD analysis project Ga0247841, IMG submission 192410) | Freshwater microbial communities from meromictic Lake La Cruz, Castile-La Mancha, Spain - LaCruzMarch2015_18m | ecosystem: Environmental > Aquatic > Freshwater > Lake | place: Spain... | reverse complement strand
CGGCGGGCCCATGTGGACAACTTTCCTCAGCGGGTGGAACAAAACCCAACCAACACCATCACCCAGCGACCCGTTCACCACATATAAAGTCCACCCGCCCCTGGCTCCGCCAAAGGGACCACTTCAGACCGGCGGATGCTGGCGGACAAGCCGAGTGTGCCTTTGACGAGTCAGACTTGATGAAGCGCGGTCGTCCGCGAAGCGGGACCGGGCTGGTCGGCGGCAGAGGTGAGTTTGGGGCGTTGAGGTGGGGACGGATCGGGTTGTGGCGTTTTGGCGCTGGGACTCGGTAGGTATTGCCACCTGCGTTAATCTGTTTACGAAGATCTCATGGCAACCAAACGCACGACCGACAAGCCATCGCCACAGCCGTCTCTGCCGTCAGCGGAGTGGCTGGCGGAAATGATGTTCATCATAGAGCGGGAGGAGACGGACAAGGAGCGCAGCGTGACAACAGATGGATTCACGCGGGAGGAGGCGATGAGAAACAGGGCGAAGTTCATCTTGGATATCTATCGAGCTGCGAAGATAGAGCTAGACGATGCTGCCGGCATCAAAAAGACGCCCTTCACCTATGAAGAAATCTTCACACAGGAGCAGATTGACAATGGCGTGAAGTTTGAAGACTACCTGCGGCTAATCACGCACGAGACAGCTCTGGATCGGGCCAAGAAAAAGATAGCGATTTGGATAGACTGGGAGCACGAGCACGATCTTGCTCCCGAGGGTGATTCGCCGAGAGGCAGAGCGTTGCACCAAACATACGGGACAAACGCGCAAGGATTGAAGCTGACAGGCAACGAGTGGCTGGCCCTGTATAAAGCGAAGTTCCCAAGCATTAACTTTAACTTCGTCTTCAGGCTGATGCAGGGCTTTGAGGGTTTTGAGAGGTGTATCTTGGCCGTGCCTTGGGATGGGCTGATGAAAAAAAGATCGAAAAAAGTTCTAGGTCGGCCCGGCGGACAAAAATCCCAGATAGCAAAGCGGCCTAAACAGACGCGGAAGAAAAAGCAGGACAAAAAGCGACGCCGGCACAGCGTCGGTCACTGAAGCGGCGGGAAAGGCGCGGACAAAAATCCGCAAAATCCGGACAAATGGGCTGAAAATCGGGTGTGAAAAAATGGGGTTCCTATGAACTCCAAGTTCACCCAACCAACACCCCAAGCAATCGCCGGCATCACGTCGTTATCAGTCTACCGGCGGCAGCTCGGGGTATCTAAAACAACACTGTGGCGCTACCGCCGCAACGGATGGCTCAAGACGATCAACGTGCTTGGGAAACTCTTCGTCACCCGCGAAGCCATCGCCAAGTTTGAGGCGATGATGCGCAGCGGGGAACTCGCCAAGGAGCCGCACGGTTGTGCCGCTCTGCCGGTTGCCGCCTAAACACGACCATGAATACCATCAATATCCTGGATCGTGTCTGCGGCCTCATCTCTCTGCGCCATTGCATGCGTGAGATGGGCGTCAAGCCGCCGGCCGCTAACGCATGGCTCAAGGCCCGGCTCTTTGAGCCGATAGACGTCCTCGGCGAGCCCATGATCACACGAGAGCATCTCGCGGAATTCGAGAAGTTCGCGCGCATGGGCTACTTCGACAAGAACCGCTATGCCCGCAAGGACCGCAACGGATTCGTTCAGTCCGAGTTCCTGTTTCAGGAAGGAGGATTCGCCGAATGAGCGCAAATCAACCAACAGCATATCGCCGGAGGGCACCCGAGGCGCCGCTGAGCATCCCGGCGCCGAAGCCGAAGGTCAACAACGCGCCCCTGAGCGAAGTCTACGGCAACCGGGCCTGCTCGGGCTGGGTCTTCGATGAGGGCCGCTACGCGATCCAGACGCGCAGCTACAAAATAGCAAAGCAACTCCGGCGGATGCGGGGCACCGTCCTGTTCGCGGACGCGCTTGAGGGACCCTATCTGCAGACCTGGCTCTTGCCATGTCGGAGGGAGGGTCAGGGGCGCCAGACGGTGGATACCCTGCTCACGACCTGCGCCGGCGAATGCGACCAGCTACAAAGGGTACAATCCGACAGAGAGAGGGTTTCTGGTTTGCCGGAAATCGTCTCTGTAGAGAATTCGGATTATTCGCCGGCAATGTCCCCACAGCGGACGGCCCGAGCGACAGAGAAAAAGCGCGAAGTTGCAGCGCAGGATTGGAGCTGGTTGGAGAGTAGGCTCGACGCGGTCGGCGTGGAGTTCTGCGTCGCCTTCCCGCGCTCTGACACCGAGTGGGCCGTGCAGGTGACCGATACGCGGCTCTTCCGCCACTTCGGCAAGCGCAGCAACACCCGTGTGGCGGGACATTCGGCCGGCGGCTGGGGAACGCTGCGGCAGTTTGTTCTGGCGTGTGACTCAAAAGCGAGGGCGCGAGAAATAATCCTGACCGCGCTGTCCACGCTGCCGGAATTCAGCAAGCACAAGCACCTGCTTGGGAGGGCGCCATGAAGGTGCCCGAAGAGAATGTGAAGCGCTATGTCGGCGTGGAGGTCGAAGTCGAACGGACCGGCATCTGCGAGCGGACTTTTCGGGATCTGGTGCGCCGGGGGCTCATCCCGAGCTACCGGATCGGCCGGCGGCGGGTGCTGTTTGTGCAGGAGGAGGTTGACCGCGCGCTGGAAGCTAGGTTCCGGCGTGAGGCGCCTGTGGCGGTATGACTGCGCTGCAAACAGACACGAGGCAGTGGCGGCGGTGCACACCGGCGCCGGCTGCCCAGCGCAACCCGCTCTTGCTGCTTACGCAGAACGGCTACTTCGGAGCTGCCGCCTGGCTCGTCGTGGCAGCGGCATACAACACGAACGCCGCTCAAGATGGCAAAAATCGACTGCAAACAGAAACAGCGCAAAAATCGACGGCAAACACATGTCAAAAATCGACTGCAAACAGCGCCAAAAATCGACGTCCTAACCAGAGAGGGCCTCGGGTGATGGGTGTGAGGGTGTTGAGTGTGTTGAGTCAGGCTGAGATGCTTGGGAGATTGTCAAACGCTGGTTGGGAGGTCTGGAAGTCGGGTGTGCGTGTGAATGGCCTGCTGCAGCTCGTTGCCGATGCGATCGAACGCACCGAGTCGGGGAAGTTCTCTTTCTGGGCCGACCATGCTCGGTCGCTGTGCTCGTCGCTGCCGAAGAGACCCGACGACGTGCCATGCGAGGGTCTCGCCGTGTTGGAAGGGCTCGGCATCTTCAAGCGCATCCGCACCGGTCGCCGCTTCCCCCGCGCCTGGGCCAGCGAGTATCGGCTCGGCAAGTCCTTCGCTTCGCGTCCGCGCACCGAGATCGAGCTGGCGCTGACACCCAAGCGGGCCGCGAAATGGCACAGCCGCGCGGACCGCTCCCGTGCGAAATCCGAGCTTAAAAAGCCCGAGATCGGTGCCGTGAGAGAGGCGGCACGTCGAGCGGAGATGTCGGCCCAGGGCGTGGAGAAAATCCTGCAGCTCAACTACGACGATCCCGATCTCTTCGGCCCCGCCTATCGCTGCTATCAGTGGCTGAGCGACCCGGAGCGGCCGACCAAGAGCGATCAGATGCGGACCGTGTGGACGCCGATAAGCGGATGTCCGAGGGTGATCCGTCCGTATCTCTTGATCGACAAGCAAGACGTGGTCGAGGTGGACATCTCCGGAGCGCACATTGCGGTGCTGGCTAAGATCTACGAACCAGAATTCCTCGCCCAATACCGCATCGAGCACGCCGCCGATGAGGCGGAGCGGGAGCGCCAGTCGTTCGTTGCCCACGTTGAATCCGGCGACGTCTACGGCGGCGGCGAGAGTGACGAGCGCAAGAAGCGGAAGAAGGAGTTGCTCACGAGCCTGAACATGGACCCCAAAGTCCAGATGGCGATGGAGGCAACCGAGTCGCTGGCCGCCGGCCGCCCGATCTTTACTGCAGCGATGTGGGCGACCAAGGGACGAGACCACCGGGTGCTCAGCTGGCTGCTGCAACGGTGGGTCTCGGACATCGTCAATCCGTCGGTCTTGGCTCTGCGCGACCGCGATATCCCAGCCATCCCGATCGTCGATTGCCTCGTAGTTCGCAGACGAGACGAGGCGCAGGCACGTATTGAGCTGTCCTCGCGCACCTACGAATCAACCGGCGTCCGCGCGACCGTCGGCGGGATGAGGTATTCGCTTGATCAATCAACCACCAACACCGGAGGAGCCAACCAATGAAACACCGCAAACCATCTCCAATCCCGCCCGTCAAAATCCGCCGCAACACCGGTCTACACATCGCCGAGCGCAAAGCCGCCCGCATCGCTCACGCCTTAGCCCACGGCCGCTCAATCCGGTCGATCTGCGCTGAGTTCAAGACAAGCCACGGCGTGGTCGTAGCGCTCCAGCGGAACCGGCCAGACTTGATGGAGCGGGCGCTGACACAGGCGCGGGAACATTGGTCAACGCTGGCGGCCGTTGCCTCGGCGGAACTCCTCTATCGCGTGCCTGAAATGGACCCAGCGACGCTGGCCAAGGCCACGGAAGTGTCGTCGCGTATGGCGGAGTTAACGAGGACGGACGAACCGGCGCCGGAGGTTAAGCTGGAGCCGGCAAGTGATGCTTGGGCGGCGTTTGTGGCTGGGCTGAGAAACGCCGAAACCGGGGCAGACATGCCGTTTTAATGGATCGGCCGGGTAGAAGATTCGCGGCAAAAGAGCGCCAAATTAGCGGCAAACGATGGCAAAACTACCCGCTTAACAATGCTTTTTTTTGCCTCTTCTTGCCACTTTGGCCATTGGGTGTTCGACGTTAAAAGGGGAAAAGAAAAGTCGCTAACCCTTGCAGATTAGCGACTTAAGAGAAATGGGCGGGACAGGATTCGAACCTGTGAAGGCATAAGCCAGCAGATTTACAGTCTGCCCCGTTTGGCCACTCCGGAACCCGCCCTGAATTTTACGACGCGGGCGGCTCAGTGCCGGCGCGAGGCTCGAGGACTATGCGTTTGATGACGACTTTTTCCAAGGGAAAGTTGTTGCGGTCGGTGGGCAGGCGGCTGATTTCCTCGAGATGCTCAAGGCCCTCCAGGACGCGGCCGAAGACGGTGTATTGTCCGTTGAGGTCGGGCATGGACTTGAGGGTGACGTAGAATTGGCTGCCATTGGAAACGCGGGCGGGATTGATTTTGTTGTCGAGGCGGGCGGCGGCGACGGAGCCTTTTTTGTGGGGCAGGCGGATTTCGGCCGGGATGGTCCAACCCGGTCCGCCGGTGCCGGTGCGTATGCCGGGACCGCGGCGACTGAGGGGGTCACCGGTTTGCACGAGGGTGCCGGGGAAGGCGCGGTGAAATTGCATGCCTTTGTAATAACGGGTGCGGACCAGCTCCTTGAAATTTTCGGCGTGCAGCGGGGCGGCGCTGTCATAAAGACCGACGACCACACGACGAAGGTCGCGTTCCTTGCCGACTTTGAGGTCCATGACGACGACGTCTGGGCCGAGCGTCTGCGCGTGAAGCGCGGGGGCAAGCAGGAGGCAGGCAAGGACGGTGAGAAGTTTCATCGGGGAATGATTTGTGGAATGTGGACGGGAGGCAAGGACGGAGGAGTTTTAAGTCTTAAGTCTGTAAGTTTTAAGTGGCGGGGGATGGGACTTTGATGATGGTGGCGAAGTCTTCGTCGGCGAGGCCTGACTGGCAGGCTTGTTCGTAGAGGGAGAGCAGGGTGTCGGTCAGGGCCCGATGTCCGGGCGCGGCGGCCGCGCTGGCGAGGCGCAGGTCCTTGCGCATGTTGCGGGCGGAGAAGCGCGGGGCGAAATCGTGGCCGAGCATGCAGGGGAGCTTGAGATCGGTGACGCCGGAACGGGCCGCATTGTTCTCCAGGGCATCGACGAGCATTTGGGTATCGACCCCGTTGGCCTTGAGCAGGTGGATGGCCTCGGCCAGGGAGACTGCGGCGGCGGCGGACATGATGTTGGTGGCCAGCTTGACCGTGCTGGCCTGGCCGACTTTGCCCATGGGAAGGATGGATTTGGCGCTGGCGGCGAGGACGGGACGGGCGCGTTCCAGCGCGGCAGCCTCGCCACCGATGTAGTAGGTGATCTGTCCCTGCGCGGCGGCGTCGCGACTGCCGGTGAAGGGAGCATCGAGAAAGGCGGCGCCGGTCGCGGTGACGTGGACCGCGAGTTCGCGCACGGTTTGCGGTGCGACCGTGGCGTGGCTCAAGACGATGTGGTGCGGGCCGAGGGCGGGAATGAGCGCGCGCACCGTGTCGTGCAGGGCATGGTCATCGGCGACGAAGATTTGCAGGATGTCCGCATCACGGGCGACACTGGCGGGGTCCGGAGCGGGAACCGGGAGTCCCTCGAAACGGCGATCTGTGCGGTTCCAAACGGCGAGGGGGAAGCCGGCTGATTGGATCCGGGCCGCGACGCGGGAACCGATGAGTCCGAGGCCGAAAACCCCGGCGCGCAGGCCGGAAGGCATGGCAGGGCTTAACCGTCAGCCGGGGTCGGGGTGGCCGGCGCGGCGGGCAGCTTGGTTTCGACTTTGGCTTCTCCGCGGAGGGTGTCGATCACGTTGCGGACCGCTTCGCGGCGTTTGCCGCCTTCAAGGTAGGAACTGACCTGTCCCTTGACCTCTTCGAAGGGCATGCTGCCGGAGTCTTTGCGGTCGGTCACGTTGATGACGTGCCAGCCGAATTTGGAACGGACGGGTTCCTTGCTGATGTCGCCCTTTTTCATGGCGAAGGCGGCGTTGGCGAATTCGGGGACCATGCGGTCCTTGGGGAAGAAGTTGAGGTCGCCGCCGGATTCTTTGGCGCCGGGTTCTTCGGACACCTCTTTGGCCACGGCGGTGAAGTCCTCTTTTTTCGAGGTGACACGCTCGAGGGCGCTTGCGGCGGCTTTTTTCTTCTCGGCCACGACATCATCCGTGGCGTCCTCGGGGACGAGGATCAGGATGTGGCTGGCCCGCACCATTTCGGGGTGTTCGAATTCCTTTTTGTTCTCGTCGTAGAATTTTTTGACGTCGTCTTCCGAGACGGCTGCCTTGTCGCCGATTTGCCCTTCCATCCATTTCTGCTGCTGCATCATTTTTTTGACGCTGTCGCGGAAGGAGGATTCGGTTTCGCCGGCTTTGGTCATTTCGGTTTTGAAGACATCCTCATTGGGAAATTGGCTTTTGACCCGTGTGAGTTCCGCTTCGAGGTCGGCGTCTTTGATTTCCACCGAGGACGCCTTGCGCGAGATGAGTTTGTCCACGATGAGTTCGTCGAGGATTTCGCGGTAGCCGGCCATCTTCTGGTCGGCGGTGAGGTCATCGGCGTTGATCCCCGAGGAGGCGAGGGCGCTGGTGAAAGTTTCCTCGAGGTCGGCGCGCGAGATTTTGTCGCCTTCGACCACGGCGACCGGGTCGGGAAGTTCGGGGGCGGCGGCTGGTTTGGAATCTTGCGCGGCAAGGGTCAAGGGGAGGAGCGCAGCGAGGGCGGCGAGGCCGGTGAGGCGGCGGAAGGTGAATTTCATAGAAACGCGGAACATGCCAGCAGGTGCGGCGGGGGGCGAGCGATTTTTTAGCCGGTGCGGCGGGCGAACCAATCCCGTGTCTCGGCATGCCGGGCGGCGAACAGGCGGGGGAAGACGAGGAGTCGGCAGACGAGATCGCCTGCCGGTCCGCCCAGGTACCAGGGGAGACGGAATTCCACCCGGTCAGTGAGCAAGGCGCCTTCGGGATGGGGTTCGAAAAGGTGGTGGTGGCGCCAGAGGGCAAACGGGCAGCGCAGGCCGGTGTCGATGAGCAGGCCCGGGCGGTGGACGGTCTCCCAACGACCTGTCCAACGCAGGGTGATCGGCCCCTGCTGCACCGCGATGGTAAATTCCTCGCCGGGTTGCGCGCCTTGATTTGCGCGGATTTCGAGGATGTGCATCCCGGGTGGGGAGATGTGCCGCAGGTTGTGCGGATTCTCGTGGAAAAGGAAAAGTTCCTCCGGTGTGGCGGGTATCGGACTCGAGCGGGTGAAGACGGGCATGGGGTCGGTGGCGAAGGAAGTCTTGCCGGCGGGGTACGATTTTCGTTATTGCATTGGATTCGGTTCGCCAATAAGCGTTTCCGGTCCAAACCAACCAAATCTTATGTCCGACAAACCCATCGAAGAAAGAGTCAAAGAAATCATCGTCAAAGAACTTAGCGTCAATCCCGAGCAGGTGACGTCCACCGCCTCGTTCATCGAGGACCTCGGAGCCGATTCGCTCGACACCGTCGAGTTGGTCATGGCGTTCGAAGAAGAGTTCGGCGTCGAAGTGCCCGACGAAGAGGCGGAGAAGCTTCAGACGGTCGGCGACGTGGTGAAATACATCGAGGCCAACTCCTCGAAGTAAACGCCATTCGCAGCTAGTTTTCAGAGCGACCCCGGGGCGATTCGTCCCGGGGTTGTTTTTTTTGGGGAGGTTGCGGCGGTCGGCGGCCATCGCTACAAAGGGCGAGATGTTTCCGGCGGAAGAAGGGCAGAGGTATGCGCGGCAGATGGCCCTGCCGGAATTCGGGGTGGCCGGGCAGGAGAAGTTGCGGGCCGCCCGGGTGCTCCTCATCGGGGCGGGCGGCTTGGGCTCGCCGGCGGCGCTTTACCTGGCGGCGGCAGGCGTGGGCACCTTGGGGATCGTTGATCCGGACGAGGTGGAGCTTTCCAATCTGCACCGCCAAATTTTGCACGGCAGCGCGGATCTCGGGAGGGCCAAGGTGGACTCCGCGGCGGACCGCCTGGCCGGGGTCAATCCGCACGTGCGGGTCGAACCGATCCGCGGGCGCTTCACCGCGGCCAACGCGCTGGAGTTGGCGCGCGGGTGGGATGTGGTGGTCGACGGGTGCGACAATTTTCCGACCCGCTATGCCTCGAACGATGCCTGCGTGGCCTTGGGGATTCCAAATGTCTATGGATCTGTCTGGCGTTTCGAGGGGCAGGTTTCGGTCTTTGCGCCGCATCGGGGTGGTCCGTGTTACCGCTGCGTGAATCCGCGCGCCCCGGCGCCGGGCGCGGTGCCTTCGTGCGCGGAGGCGGGTGTGCTCGGGGTCATGCCGGGATTGATCGGCACGCTGCAGGCCCTGGAGGCGATCAAGCTGCTCACCGGCCTCGGTGATCCCATGATCGGACGTCTCCTGCATGTCGACGGCGCGGCGATGAAATTCCGGGAGTTCAAACTGCGGTGCGACCCGCAATGTACGCGCTGTGCGGAGGGGCGGAGGGATTTACCGGTTGAGGAGGAAGGGGTGTCATGCGCAGTCTCGGGGGCAATGAACAACGAGGAAATTTCGGTCCAGGACTTGGCCGTGGCACGGAGCGGCGGCGCCCCGCATGTTCTGCTTGATGTGCGTGAAGCTTGGGAGTTGGAGGTGGCGAAGCTTGAGCCCTGTCTCCATGTTCCGCTCGGCGAGGTGGTGGCGCGGGTCGAGGAGATCCCGCGGGATGTGCCGGTTTACGTGCTGTGTCACGGCGGCGTGCGGAGCGGTCGCGCCGTGGAGTTTTTGCGCGGGGCGGGCTTCGGCCAGGCGAGAAATGTGCACGGCGGGATCGCGGCGTGGTCGGCAGAGGTGGACGATAAGGTGCCGACCTACTAGGTTTTCCGGATGCATGCGATGTTGCGAGGTGACGACGGTTTGAAATTGGCCTTGGGACGGATTCCCAGCGGGCTCTATGCCGTCGGGGCGGGGCGCGGGGGAGAACGGATCGGAATGCTTTGTAGTTTTGTCGAGCAGGCGGGGTTTGAGCCGCCGATGATTTCGATCGCGCTGGGGGCGGACCGTCCGCTGCGGCAGGTCCTGGAGCGGGGGGAACTTTTTTCGGTCAACATTCTCGGGACCGAGGACAAGGCGTTGTTGGCGGCCTTTGCCGCCGCGCGGGAGGAAGATCCGTTTGCGCCTTTCGAGTTGATCGAAAACGGGCACGGACTGCCGCAGTTGGCCGGTGCGCTCGCCTGGCTGGCCTGCCGCCCGACTGGTTCGGTCGTCGCCGGGGATCACGTCGTTTATGTCGCGGAAGTGGTGGAAGGCTGCTTGCACCGCGAGGTCGGGGAGCCGATGATCCGCGTCCGCAAAAATGGACTCAGTTACTGACATGGATTTTCTTTTGAGCGTCGTGTGCTGTCCGCGCACGGGTCAGAAACTGCACGATGAGGGCGGGCGCCTGGTCACGGCAGACGGCGCGCTGGCTTATCGTCTGGAAAACGGCATCCCGGTGCTGCTGGCCGGTGAAGCGGTGGAGGTGGCGCCATGACCGAACTCGAGACCTTGCGTCACTCGTGCGCGCACGTGCTGGCCGAGGCGATTCTGCGCCTCTGGCCCGAGGCGCAATTCGCGGCGGGCCCGCCGGTCGAGCAGGGATTTTATTACGACGTCGATTTGCCGCACCGCATTTCGCCCGAGGATTTCGCGAAGATCGAAGCCGAGATGCAAAAGATCATTGCGGCCGACCAGCCGTTCGAGCGGAACGTGGTCTCGCGCGCCGCAGCGATGGAATTGGGACGGGCCGGCCAGCTGGCTGCACTGGGGGAACGCGGGGTGCCGAGCCGCTACAAATTGGATATTTTGGAGAACATTGCGGAAGGCGAGGAAATCAGCCTTTACCGCAACGGGGCCTTCACCGATTTGTGCGCGGGCCCGCACGTCGCCTCGACGGGCCAGATCGGGGCCTTTGCGCTGACCGCGGTGGCTAGCGCCTACTACAAGGGCGACGAGAGCAACCCGCAGTTGCAGCGCATTTACGGCATCGCCTTCGCCGCGCCGGAGGAACTGGCCAAATGGCGCGAGATGATGGAAGAAGCGCGCAAGCGCGATCACCGCAAGCTGGGCAAGGAGCTGCAATTGTTCCATGTCGATGAGGCGGTGGGGGCGGGGCTGATTCTTTGGACGCCGAAGGGCGCGGTGGTGCGGCAGGAGTTGCAGAATTTCATCAGCGAAGAATTGCGGCGCCAAGGTTACGAGCAAGTCTTCACCCCGCATATCGGGCGGCTCGAACTTTTCCGGACGTCCGGCCACTACCCGTATTACGCCGACTCGCAGTATCCGCCGTTGGTGGAGCGCGAAACTTTGCACCGGTTGGCGGAGGAGGGGTGCACGTGTGCGGATCTGGCCCACCGGCTGGAGAAGGGCGAGGCCGAGGGCTACCTGCTCAAGCCGATGAATTGTCCGATGCACATCAAGATTTTCGCCTCGCAGCCCCGCAGCTACCGCGACTTGCCGGTCAGGTTGGCGGAATTCGGGACGGTCTACCGTTGGGAGCAGTCGGGTGAGTTGAACGGCATGACGCGGGTGCGCGGGTTCACCCAGGACGATGCGCACTTGTTCGTCACGGAGGACCAAATGGGAGCCGAGATCCAAGGCTGTCTCGATCTGGTGAAAAAAGTTTTCCGTGCCTTCGACATGCAGGATTACCGCGTGCGCCTCGGGTTGCGCGAGCCGGGGTCGGACAAATACGTGGGCCAGGCGGAGGATTGGGACCGCGCCGAGGAGGCCTGCCGTCAGGCGGCCCGGACGCTCGGGGTGCCCTACAGCGAAGAGCCGGGTGAGGCCGCGTTCTACGGACCGAAGATCGACTTTGTGGTCCGCGACGTGATCGGCCGCGAGTGGCAACTCGGCACTGTGCAGGTCGACTTCCAGTTGCCGGAGCGTTTCGATTTGCATTACACGGGGGCGGACAACAAACCGCACCGGCCGGTCATGATTCACCGTGCGCCCTTCGGTTCGATGGAACGTTTCGTCGGCCTGCTGATCGAACATTTCGCCGGGGCCTTCCCCGTGTGGCTGGCGCCCGAGCAAGCGCGGGTGCTTCCGGTTTCGGAAAAGGTGGCGGACTATGCTCAGGAAGTGGCCGCGGAATTGCGCAAAGCCGGGGTGCGCGTCGGAGTGGACACCTCGCAGGATAAACTTGGGGCCAAGATTCGTCTTGCTCAGGTCGAGAAAGTGCCTTACATGATTGTCGTTGGCGGGAAGGAAGCCGAGTCGCGGCAAGTTTCGGTAAGGAGCCGAAAAGCGGGCGACGAAGGTGCCCACCCCATCGAAAGTTTCGTTGAGCGCATCAAAACAGAAATCAGTGAACGAGTCCTGTAGTCACTCCTGACATCCCGCACGCTCACGGGATTACCATCAATGCCTCGCCCCGCTTTTTCACGCGCACCCCAGCCGCCCGCCATCCGGGTCAATCATCGCATCCGCGCCCGCGAGGTGCGCGTCATCAACGGCGCGACCAACGAGCAACTCGGGGTGTTGAAATTGCCCGATGCGCTGCGCAGGGCGGAGGAGCTGGGGCTCGATCTGGTCGAGGTGGCAGCCAATGCCAACCCGCCCGTCTGCCGCATCGTCGACTTCGGCAAATATCGTTACGAGCTGGCCAAGCAGGAAAAGGACAAAAAGTCTCATGCCGGCAAAGTCAAAGAGGTCAAATTCCGGGTCAACATCGACAGCCACGATTACATGACGAAAATTCGCCACGCCGAGGAGTTCCTCGACAAGGGCAACAAGCTGAAGGTGCAACTTCAGTTCCGCGGCCGCCAGATGGCGCACCAGGAACTCGGCATGGCTGTCGTGCTGCGGGTCAAAGAAGACCTCGCCACGATGGGCCACGTCGACATGGAGCCCAAATTGGTGGGCCGCGCGATCAACATGGTCTTGAGCCCGCTGCCGGCCAACAAACGCAAGCGGCGTTTTAAGCCGATGGAAATCGAGCCGGAAGACGACAGCGCGGAACCGGACGAAGCGGACGACGAGGAGAATTAAGCCGGGGGCTCGGCTGTGGCTGCCGGCGCTGGCCGCGGGGGAAGATTTTGCCGGGCGGAGATACGGCTGATCGACCAAGCCGCGTGTTCACGGATCAGAGGCTCGCTATCTTGCGCCGCCTTTTGCAGGGCGGGGAGATC
>Ga0247841_10010249_pt1 | contig 12825 bp, 5 predicted proteins | sample LaCruzMarch2015__2_FD_192410 | JGI IMG/M metagenome (GOLD analysis project Ga0247841, IMG submission 192410) | Freshwater microbial communities from meromictic Lake La Cruz, Castile-La Mancha, Spain - LaCruzMarch2015_18m | ecosystem: Environmental > Aquatic > Freshwater > Lake | place: Spain... | reverse complement strand
GTCCGGATTGCATGAGCCAAGGCGGCTGCCCGCAAGGCACCGGCACTGGCGATGCCGGCTACAAGATCAAGGCTGAATTCAATGACACGACGCATGTGCCCGGCATCGTCTCGATGGCGCGCTCGTCCGACCCGAACAGCGCCGGTTCGCAGTTTTTTGTCTGCGTCGCAGTCTGCCCGTGGCTCGACCGGCAGTACACGGCCTTCGGCAAAGTGGTCGACGGCCAGGCGATTGTCGACAAGATCAGCAAAGTGCCGCGCGGCGCGGGCGACCGGCCGACCACACCCGTGCTGATCAAGAAAGTAACCATCAGCGAGTGAGCCGGGCAGAACATCAGAGTGAAGTCTTCAGCAGCAAAAGAAATCCAGCGCACAAAAAATGGTTTGCATGAGAGCAGCGTTCGGCGGGGCGCCGAACGCGCTCATGCAATAACGAAAGCCTCTTGTTTGGCTGTGCCAGAGCGAACCAACTCCAATACGCTGGCGGTTGAGGATTATGCGGTTCACGCATGGTATCGCTTTGTCTTGTCGTATCCGCCACATCTTGTACGCAAGTACATGCAGGCATTTAAACTGCGGGACCACAACATTGTGTTGGATCCGTTTTGTGGAACCGGCACAACATTGGTGGAGGGCAAGAAACATGGTATCCAAAGCATCGGCATTGATGCGCATCCGTTTGCTGCGTTTGTCTCGCGTGTAAAAACGTGCTGGTCGCTCTCTGTGCCGAAACTGGGACGTCTTCGCAAGGCGCTCTTTTTAGAAATTGCACGCGCGAACGATGCCGAGAACGTGAATAGAATTAGCTTTGATGATTTGCTTGTGGAAGATCATGAAGGCGGACGACAAGCTATTTCGGAACTCACGCCTGACGAATTGAAGTTGATTCCGACGGGATTCATGAGTCCTCGTCCCATGCAACGACTGCTCATTGTGCGCAAGTGCATTTACGAGCTTTGCCGCGGTGAAGCGCAAGATATGCGTGATTTCTTCTTGTTGTGTTTGTGCCATGTTGTGGCAAATGGTGCTGGCAATTTTGCGTTTGGTCCTGAAATATACCGGACGAAGCAAAAACCCGACTATGATGTGCTGGGGCATTATGTGCGCCAACTTGATCTCATGTTTCACGACCTTGCGCTCGCACAGGCAAACAAGCAGAAAGAAGGTGCGGCGTGTGTCTTCTGTCGCGATGCCCGTGATTGCTCGTTTTTGGAATCATCTGTTGATGCAGTCATCACCTCACCACCGTATCCGAACGAAAAAGATTACACACGAACCACGCGTGTGGAAGCAGTCTTGTTAGGCATGATTACTTCGCGAGAATCCCTCAGAACGGTTAAGGAATGGTTGGTACGATCCAACACGAGAAATGTGTTTGTCGGGGATGGTGACAGCAAAGAGGTGGCGGAATTTGACAGCATTCAGAACGTTTGTCAAGCCATCGAGCGGCGGCGCCTGGAACTTTGCAAGACTAGCGGATTTGAACGTTTGTACCACAAGGTTGTCGCGCACTATTTTGGCGGCATGCGCCGACATCTGCGCACATTGCATCCTCTCCTAAGCAGGCGCGCCAAGCTGGCCTACGTTGTTGGCGATCAGCTATCGTTTCTTATGGTGCCGGTACGGACTGCGACGTTGCTTGCCGAGATTGCCATGACCGAGGGATACCGCGTTCTCGGCATTGATTTGTGGCGTGAACGTCTAGGCACCAGGGTGTGCAATGCGGTCAATGGTCAGACAACCGTAAAAGTGCGTGAGGAAGTCCTTATGTTGGAGAAATGTTAATCATGAAAACCACTGTTTCGGTCACGGAAAAACAGCGTGACAAAGTTATAAGCAAGGTGTTCTTTGAGGGCTATGCGAAGGGTACAAACGAAATCATCTTCTCCATGGATGACATACGCAAAGCCATACAGGCGGTGACTAGTGAGGATCCGAAATATCAAGAAAGAAATGTTGCGGACCTGCGTTACCAATTCACGTCCGGGCGCCGTCCTTTGCCAAAAGCAATAGACGCCGTCGGTCCTTGGATGATCGAGGGCCGTGGCAAAGCACGCTATGCTTTTGTTAAAGTAAAAGAGCATCCCCATATCAATGTATCACCCGATTTGCATGCGATTCTTATTCCAGATGCGACGCCCGAAATAGTCCTTGAATACGCTGGTGCCGATGAACAAGGGTTGCTTGCAAAATTGCGCTATAACAGAATGCTCGACATTTTTCTTGGCCTCACTTGTTATCATCTGCAAAATCACTGGCGCACCTCACTTAAAAACAAAGGGCAATGTGAAATAGATGATCTCTATGTCGGACTGGATGTTGAAGGTCGTCAATATGTGGTCCCCATTGAGGCAAAAGGCAAACGAGATCACCTATCCAAAACCCAGATAGTTCAACTGGCAAACTTTACACGCGAACGATATCCGCGACTCATCAGCAGACCTGTTGGTGTTCAGGAAATGAAGAATGGCGATATTGTCCTGATGGAGTTTACCACAGGAACAAAGCCGGATTTGGTAAGAATCAAACGTACGCACCAATATCGGCTTGCCCCAATGAGTGAGTGTCTGGCAGACTTAGAAAAGCTGCCTGATAATAAGTAAGCAATACTGCAGGAGAATCATAATGTCGTTATATCTGGTAACCGGCGGCGCGGGCTTCATCGGCTCGCATGTGGTGGAAGAGCTGGTCGCGCGCGGCGAGCAGGTGCGCGTCCTTGACAATTTCTCCACCGGCAAGCGCGCCAACCTCGCGGCGTGGGCCGACCGCGTCGAGGTGCTTGACGGTGATATTCGCAACCTGGCAACGGTGCAGGCGGCAATGCGCGACGTGCAGTGTGTGCTGCATCAAGCGGCATTGCCGTCTGTGCCGCGCTCCATCGAGGACCCGCTGACCTCCAACGCCGTCGGCGTGGATGGCACGCTCAATGTCCTCTGGGCGGCCAAAGCGGCGGGCGTGCGGCGCGTCGTCTATGCCAGCTCGTCGTCGGTCTACGGCAATGTGCCGGTCTCGCCCAAGCATGAAGGATTGACGCCCGCACCGGCCTCGCCATATGCGGTTGCCAAGCTGGCGGCGGAGCATTACTGCGGCGTGTTCCATGCGGTCTACGGGCTCGAAACCGTCGCGCTGCGCTACTTCAATGTCTTCGGCCCGCGCCAGGATCCCGATTCGCCGTACGCCGCCGTCATTCCGATTTTCCTGAGCAAACTGGCGCGCGGCGAACAACCCCTGATTCACGGCGACGGCCTGCAGACGCGCGATTTCACCTTCGTCAAAAATGTCGTCCAGGCCAATCTGCTGGCCTGTGCCGCACCGGCTGCTGCCGCGGGCCAGGCGATGAATGCCGCCTGTGGCGAGAGCATTACCTTGTGCGATCTTGTGGCGATGCTGAATGAATTACTGGGCACCACGATCACCCCGCACTTCGGCCCGCCGCGCGCCGGCGATGTAAAACACTCGCTGGCCGACAATACGCGTGCCAAGGCGCTGCTGGGCTACACGCCGCGCTTTTCCTTCCGCGAGGGCCTGGCGCAGACGGTACAGGCTTTCACCCGCCGCTGAGCAAATGGCAGAAATGGAAGAACGGAGATCGGATAGAAAATATCAAATACAGCAAACATTATGCCTGATGTCGCTGGCGCACCCGCTGGTCAACGGTCAATGCATGAACCCACTCTGAACCCTGCCGGCACTCTTCATTATAAAGGAAAGCTCACTATGGCGGGAATGACGGCGTGCTTGAGTAGACGAGGGAAAGACAAGGACGCACAAGCACCGCCGCTGGCGCTTGACTGCGCGCGGACAATATGGTATGCTTGTACCAGTATTATTTGCACTGCGGCGCGACGCGCGCTTCATTTTCAGCTTGGGAAAAACATGAATGCCTGGCTACACACCCTCGTCACTGCCTTGGTTATTTTCACGTTCACCGCGCCCATGCTGGCCACGGTCACCAACGTCACCAGCGGCGGCCCGCGCTACACCACCATCACGGCCGCCTTGGCCGCCGCGTTGCCCGGCGACACGCTGTTGATCTCGACCGGTGTTTACAATGAATCGCCCAACCTGACCCAGAATATCGCTTTGAAGGGCGGCTATAATGGCGCCTTTTCCAGCAAGATTGGCTTCTCGACGATCACCAATGGTGGCGACGCCAGTGGCAGTGTCATTGATGTGACTGGCGGCGCGCAGGCATACCTTGACGCATTGGTGCTCAAGGGCGGTCATGATGCCTTCTATTTCGGCGGCGGGTTGGATGTGCGCGGTGGCAGCACGGCAATCGTGGTCAATTGTAGTCTGACCCAGTGCCGCGGCTCGGTGGGCGGCGCGCTCTACGCGGCGGGCATTGGCACCCTGGTGATTCTCAGCAACACGGCGATCACGGCCAGCTACTCGACCTCGACTGGCGGCGGCCTGCAGGCCAACGATCAAGCGCAGGTCATCGCCTGTGGCCCGGACTCCGACATTATCGGCAACTATGCGCCCGAAGGCGGTGGCGCGGGCGTTAACAATGCCCGCTTTGAACTCATGGGTGACGCCGACTTGTATGGCAACACCGCCAGCACGCGCGGCGGCGGCGCCTTGCTCGTCAATGGCGCCACCTTTGTCGCCCGCGATCCGTACACAGCCATTGGCTATGATGCCGCGAATGCCAATCGCGTGACGAATGGCAACGGTGGCGGCGTGTATGCCCAGAATGCCCATGTGCAGGTGCTGAACGACGCGTTTGTCACCGGCAACCAAGCCGCCCAATCCGGCGGCGGCATCTATCTCAGCAACAGCACGCTGTTGGCCGACCATGCGCTGATCGGCTTCGATTTTCCCGGCAGCACGAATGTCGCGGCGGCCAGCGGCGGCGGCATCTACGCGATTGACTCACAGATTGTGCTGACCAACGGGACCCACATCATCCGGGGCGCGGCGGACAGCGGCGGCGGGCTGTTCACGAGCGGCGGCACACTGGATGCCTGTGACGTGCAGTTTGGCAGCACCAACGATGCGCTGGCCAACACCGCCCTCAGCGGCGCGGGCATCTACCTGAACAACACCACGACCCGCCTGGCCAATGTCACGCTGCAACAGAATGTCGCCACGGCGGTCTCCGGCGGCGGCATCATCGCCGGCTACTGCGCGCTCATGCTCACCAACGTCACGGTGCTGCGCAACCACGCAAGCCAGGTGGGCGGCTTGTATCTTTCCCTGTTTGATCCCGCCACGCTGGTCGCGACCCACATCGTCAGCAACACCGCCAGCCAGTATGGTGGCGTGCTGTGGCAATTCGGCAGCTCGTTCACCGTCGCGCAGTCATCCCTGCGCGACAACGCCGCCGTGCTCTTTGGCGGCGGGTACATCAACAGCGCGGCCACGGGCACGCTGCAGACCACCGACATCAGCGGCAACATTGCCACCAACGATGTCGGCGGGCTCCTGCTCTACGGTGTGCTGACCACTTTGAGCGACTGTCAGATTCGCAACAACATTGCCGACAGTCTCAACACCGGCGCCGGCATCGCTGGCGGCGTCTATGTGGCCGGCGGCAATGTGCGCTTCCTGGCCGAGACCACGCCCTGCGCCATCAGCGGCAATCGCGGTGCCGTGGGCGGCGGCGTGTGCATGAGCGGCCCGGGCACGCTTGCGTTTGAGGCGGCGTCCCCGGCCGCGCCCATTGTGATCGCCAACAACGCGGCCTTCGGGCACGGCGGCGGCGTGGCATGCTACAATGCCGTGACCGCAACCATGTACGGCGCGGTCCTGGTCGTCAGCAACACGGCGCTGCACGGCGGCGGCATGCTGCTCTCGAATATGGCAGTGCTGGTGACGCGCCCGACCAACGGCGTCGCGCCGGAATTTCTTGCGAATGTTGCGCGCGGCAGCGGCGGCGGCGTGGCGGCCTTCGGCCCGGCCGGCGGCATTGACGCGCTCAACACGATCTTCGCCGCCAACCGCGCTGAAGGTTTCGTTATTAATGGTGGCGGTGGCGTGTTTGCGCGCGATGGCGCGCTCGTGCGCCTGATCAATGCCCGCATCTGCGGCAATGTCGTGTCCAACGTCGGCGGCGGCATCCTGGGCATTAACGGCGCCGACCTGCTGGTTGACAGTGACTTCTCGAATGCGCCCCCGGCACTGGTTCCGCCCTCGCAAGTGGTCGGCAACTACGCGGGCTACCAAGTTGGCGGCGTATACGCGCGCAATGGCGCGCGGCTGATAGTGAAAAACACCCTGATCGCCAGCAATACCGCCGTTGGTGCCGCCGGCGGCATGGCCGCCTTGAACGCCACCACCGCCCAAGTGGTCAATACCATCATTGCCCATAATATCGGTGGCACGCTGGTTGACGGCATTGCGATTCAAATGACGCCGTTTGCGTCCCTGCAGCAATGCACCATTGTGGATAACAACTCGAACGGCTATTGGAGTACGAGCATCACGCCACCCGTGCTGGAGAACACGATTGTCTGGGGCCACAGCGTCTCGCAGATATTCGACGCAACTGTCGCCTCGGCGGTCAATTTCTGCGACGTGCAAGGCGGTTATCCCGGCTTTTTCAACATCACCAATGAGCCGGACTTCGTCAATCGCGCCGGGCTGGATTACCAATTGCAGCCGGCCTCACCCTGCATAGACGCGGGCGCGACGCTGATCACGGTCCTCAACGACTGCATCGGCAATCCGCGCCCGTACGACGGCGGCTGGGACATTGGCGCCTACGAGTTCATCCCCGAGCCGGCCGCGCTGGGCCTGCTGCTGTGCGCCGCCGCGCTGCTGCGCCGCCGGCGTTGCGTGTAGCCGGGCGTTGCGCCTGCGCCGCTCCGCATTGTCACTGAATGTTTCCGCGCCGCGCACGAAGCAGGGTAAAACCATTTGTCATGCATGGGTTGTTGTCAGCCTGTCGGAAGCGCAAGACTATAAGACGGCTGAAATTCCGATAGAGGTGAAAATGCGAACCTGACGTCGCCACATCTGTTGTGGATCCTGCGCGTGCGTGGCCGGAGGGTGAGGTAGGGCGGTCAGGCCCTTGACCGCCGTTGCTGCATGCGCGCACGCCGATGACACAATGGCACAACGACGACCGCGGCGGTCAAGGGCCTGACCGCCCTACCTGCCTGCGCGCGCTACGCCGGCGGCTACCGTGGCAGGATCGCCGCCAGGGAATGCAGCTCCCGTCCTTATATCGGAATTTCAGTAAGACGGTTCGGCGCTTGACCGCGCGCGGACACTTATGCTATGCTTGTGTCAGTCTTTTTGCACAGTCGCGCGCGGCGCGCTTTATTTACAGCTCGGGAATTGGACATGGATTATTTGCAACGCTGCATCGGCACTGCCCTGCTCGCCCTGTCGTTCATCGCGCCGCTGCAGGCCACGGTCACCAACATTACCAGTGGCGGCCCATTGCACGCCACCATCACCGCCGCCTTGGCGGCCGCCCTGGCCGGCGACTCCCTGCTGATTACGACCGGCACCTACAACGAATCACCAGATATCAGCAAGAACATTTCCTTGCAGGGCGGCTATGACGCGGCCTTCACCACTACCATTGCGTCGGCCTATTCGATGATCACCAATGGCGGCGCGGACGGCAGTGTCATTGACATTACCGGCGGTGCGCAGGTGCAGATGCATGCACTGCAACTCCAGGGCGGGCATCTCGGCTACAACGGGGGTGGACTGGATGTGCGCAGCGGCAGCACGGCGATCGTCGTTAATTGCGCACTGACCCAGTGCCGCGGCTTGGCGGGCGGCGCGCTGTACGCCGCAGGCGCCGGCACGCTGGTGCTGCTCAGCAACACGCCGATCCTTTCGAGTTCCGCCATGACGACCGGCGGCGGCGCGCAGGTCAATGACCTGGCCCAAGTCACCGCCAGCGGGGTCAACACCGACATCAACAACAATTATGCGCCGGAGGGTGGCGGCGTCGCGATCGACCACGCGCGCTTCGAACTTACCGGCGTCGCCGAAATTTACAACAACACGGCCAGCACGCGCGGCGGCGGCATCATGGCCGTCAATGGCGCCACGTTCGTGGCCAAGGATTCGTTGACGGAAGTGGGCTACAAAGCCGGTTTTGTCAATCAGGTTACCAATGGCAATGGCGGCGGCATCTACGCCGAGAATGCCGAAGTGCAGGTGTTGGATCATGCCATCGTCACCGGCAATGAAGCCCGGGGCTCGGGCAATGAGTACAAGGGTTCGGGCGGCGGCATCTATGTCAGCAACAGCACCCTGCTGGTTGACCACGCCTACATCGGCTACAACATCAATGGCAGCACTAATTGTGCCGACTGTTTTGGCGGCGGCATTTATGCCCAAGATGCGCGCGTCTTTCTGACCAATGGCACCCGCATCGTGCGCGGCATAGCAACTATTGGCGGCGGGCTGTATATGTCAGGCGGCGCACTGGATGTGTGTGACACACACTTCGGTGACCCCCTCGCTGCGCTGGCAAATATCGCGTACAGCGGGGGCGGCGGCTTCTATGTGGAAAATACCAGCGCGCGCTTCGCCAACACCACCATCCAACAAAACCAGTCCATGTTCATGTATGGCGGTGGTTATTGGGATGGCGCGACGCTGTTAATCACCAACACCGTGGTTCTGCGCAACACCGCATTAGCGTGCGGTGGGCTGCTTCTGTCACCGTACAATGCCGCGACACTCATCGCCACACACATTATCAGCAATACCGCATCCTGGAACATCGGCGGCATCTTTTTTTACGGCGGCCAGACTACCTTGACCGACTGTCAGATTCGAGATAACACGGCATCCATCGTGGGCGGGATCGACAGCGGGATCGCCGGCGGGATGTGCATCGCCGACGCACAAGTGTTCTTTCAGGCCGCAACGCAGCCCAGCGAGATCAGCGGCAATCGCGCCGCGGCGGGTGGCGGCGCGTATATGTTAGGTGCGGGTACGTTGGCCTTGGAGTCACTGTCCGCAGCAACCCCGGTCGTCATCGGCAACAATGTCGCAACTGGCCACGGTGGCGGCCTGGCGCTTTACAACGCCGCAACGGTGACGGCGTATGGCGCAGTGCTGATTGTCAGCAACACGGCCCAGGAGGGCGGCGGCATTCTGCTCTCGAACGCGGCCGTGCTGGTGACGCGCCCGACCAACGGCGTCGCGCCGGAAATTCTCGCGAATGTCGCGCGCGGCAGCGGCGGCGGCGTGGCGGCGCTCGGCCCGGCGGACCTCGTTGACATGCGCAACCCCGCCATTGGCTTCAATCGCGCACATGGCAGCACTTTCAACGACGGTGGTGGCGGCGTGTGTGCGCGCAATGACGCGACCGTGCGTCTGATCAACGCGCGGGTCTTTGACAATATTGTTTCCAATGTTGGCGGCGGCATTTGGGCCACGGCGGGCGCCGACCTGCTCGTTGACAGTGATTTCTCGAATGCGCCGCCCGCGCTCGTCCCGCCGTCGCAAATCAGGGGCAATCATGCCATGGCGCAAGGCGGCGGGGTGTACGTGATCAATGGCGCGCGCGGCATCATCAAGAACGCCATGATCGTCAGCAATACTGCCAATGGCGCCGTCGGCGGCCTGGCCATCCTCTACGCCACCACCGCGCAAGTGGTGAACACCGTCATTGCCCACAATACCGGCGGCGCGCTCGTGGATGGGGTTGCCTTCCAGTCCACGCTGTTGGCATCCATGCAGCAATGCACGATTGTGGATAACAACTCGAACGGCTACTGGAACGATAACACGACGCCGACCGTGCTCGAAAACACGATTATCTGGGGGCATGTGCTCTCGCAGATTGCTGACGCAACGGCCGCTTCCGCGGTCAGTTTCTGCGATGTGCAGCATGGCTATCCGGGAACTTCTAACATCACGAATGAGCCGGACTTCGTCAATCGCGCCGGATTGGATTACCAATTGCAGCCGGCCTCGCCCTGCATTGACCACGGCACGGCATTGGTCTGGGTTGTCAATGACTGCATCGGCAATCCGCGCCCGTACGACGGCGGCTGGGACATTGGCGCCTACGAGTTCATTCCCGAGCCGGCCGCATTGGGCCTGCTGCTGTGCGCCGCCGCGCTGCTGCGCCACCGGCCGGGCACGCAGGTCTAGGGTAGTGTCTCACCCAGATCCGGCGGTGCAAACACCGAAGCAAAGGGAAGCCTATATAACACGACGAACGCAAGTGCACCTTCGGGTTGGGCTGGTGGGTGTGCTGAGACCCCCACGGCCTGGCGCCGTGGGTGAATAAGATTGAGTAAAAAGATGCGCCGGCGTTCTTTTCCCAATCTCTGCGTCCACCGATCCCGCCAATGGCGGCGATCGGTGGGGCGCAACAACACATACCAATCGCCGGATCTGGGTCATATGAACAACAGTTGGGCGGTGGTTTTCTTGACGGGCACATGGTAGATGGCCGCCAACGCTTTCTGGTACTGCATCAACTGCGGTTGATAGCGTGCTTCTGCGCGCCCGCGATCCGCGTCTGAAGCCAGCAGGTCGGTTTTAAAATCGAACAGGTCAATCCGCGTGGGCTTTTCCATGGAAGGATAAAACACGACGCGATCGCAACGGCCGGTGATGACGGCCTCATCCACCAGCGTGGCAAAGGGAAGTTCACCTGCAATGGCGCACGGCGTGGCGGGTGGTGCCAAGGCCGTTTGAACGTTGTTGCTGGCGAGGGCACGGATGAACCGGTCGGCGCCGGCCGCGTACTCGGCCTCGGCGAGGCCCGGCACTTCGGCGCGGGCGACCATGCAGGCTTTTTCCCAGACTGGCCCCGTGCGCTGCAGAAGATCGGCGCGGGTGTCGTGGTCGAGCCATGCCACGGCGCTCAACATGGCATGCACCAGTTTGCCGGTGTCGGCCGCGCGGCGCGCACCGGCGCTGAACCATGTGCCGCGTCCGGCGACGGGCATGCGCTCCAGCGATGAGGGCGTGCGGTGTGGCCGCCGGCGGGTTGACGCAGGGTTGAGCACCACGACTGGCGGCGCGGGTTTCTGGCAGGCCACGTGCGTATGGCCAGACGCTTCCTGAAACCACGCGGCGTCACCTTTGGCGTAGAGGATGGTGCCTGAAACTGGAGCGAGCTCTGCGGCCGGCGGCGGCGCTGGGGCGGGCAACGCTTCAGCAAGCAGCTTGCCGAACGAGTTTTCCTGCGGCTTGGCGATGAGCATGTACAGCCCGCGTTTCGCGCGCGTCAGCGCGACATAATAGGTGTTGAGAAACTCCTCTTTGCGTGCGGCATCATACTCGTCAAGCATGGCCCGGACATCTGCATTCACGAGTTTGAGCTCGCTCTTGGGCGCCACGAGGACTTGCGCGACCCGCGCCAGATCAAGCAGTTCGGGCGTGTCCACTGTCCGCGTGTAGATGTGCGTGGTACTGCCGCCCGTCTTGAAACTCGCATCGAGATCGGGCAGGATGACAAGGTCGAAGCCCAGGCCTTTGGCGCCGTGAATGGTCAGGCCGACGACGGCGGCGGGGTCGGCGGCGTCACGCACCGGGGTTTGCTCGGCGAAGGCGATAAAGTCGGCGGTGCGGCCGGTGGCCCACGGTTCGTAGGTGCTGGCCAGTTCAATCAGTTGTTCGAGCAGCAGGCGCGTGGCGTCATCCACATGCGGCCGCAGCGGCGCAACCAGCTCCTTGATGACCGCGGCGTAGGAAGTGGTGGCCAGCCGGATGCGCAGTTCGCGCAGCACGGGCAGGGGCGCGTGGGCAAGCTCCTGCCATGCCGCGGCGCAATCCGCGTGACTCACATGATAGCGGGCGACCGCATCAAGCGGCAGGTCAATCAGCCGCAGGATTGAGATGACCAGTTGAATCGCCGGATTCTCCATGATCCGGTTGCGGCCAAGACTGCAGGCAGGAATGTTGTGCTGTTTGAGCACGGCAAGGACGGCGTTGATCACGCTGTTTTTCCGGCACAACACGGCGGCCGTCAAGCCGCGTTCCCATGGTTTGATTTGCATGAGCAGTTGCGCGACGGCGGTGTAGCGCGACTGTTCGTCGGCCGCATCCGTGCCGCGCAGTTCGGCATAGCTGGCCATGGTTTTTGCGGCGACATGCGGGGTGAACGCCGTCGCGATTTTCCAGGGGGCAAGGTCGGCGTGGTCACCGCCAAACACGGCATTGACGGTGTCAAGGATGTCCTGGCCCGAACGGTAGCTTTTCACCAATTGCTGTTCATGGATGTGCGGCTGGCTGTTGTTGTAGTGGCCGATGATTTTCTGGAGCAAGGCGGCACTGCCGCCGCGCCAGCCATAGATGGCCTGCTTGATGTCGCCGACGAGGAACAGCGAGCGCTCGCCGGGCGTGGCCAGCAACTCGGCGGCGATCGGCTCGATATCGGTCCACTGGAGCACGCTGGTGTCTTGAAATTCGTCAATCAGCAGATGGTCAATGCAGCCGTCGAGACGATAATACAGGTACAGGCCAGCGTCATCGGGGTCAGTGACGCAGCGGTGGCGCAGCAATTGGGCGATGTCGGCGAAAGACAGCACGCCGCGACTGCGCTTGGCCTCGGTAAAGGCGCGGTGATACAGGTCAAGGAGCGCGCGGAAGGCGGTGGTTTTCTGGCGCGCTTCTTCAAGCAGGTGGGCATGCGCGTGAACGACCAAGGGCGTCAGCAGGTCAATCCATTGCGGTGGCAAAGGTTTCCGATTGAAGATCAAGGAGCCGTCGGCAATGCATTTGGTCCAGCCAGATTTGAGGATGCCCGCCCAATCGGCTGCCTTAGCGCGCTGATAAATTTCCTGCAGTTTGGTTTCGGCATGGGCGTGCAGGCCGTCGAGGTACTGCGCCAAGGTGGCGCGGTCAAAGGGCGGGTGGACGGGCGGCACCGCGGACCATGCGGCCGCGT
>Ga0247841_10010248_pt1 | contig 12825 bp, 11 predicted proteins | sample LaCruzMarch2015__2_FD_192410 | JGI IMG/M metagenome (GOLD analysis project Ga0247841, IMG submission 192410) | Freshwater microbial communities from meromictic Lake La Cruz, Castile-La Mancha, Spain - LaCruzMarch2015_18m | ecosystem: Environmental > Aquatic > Freshwater > Lake | place: Spain... | reverse complement strand
AGACTTTCCGACTTTAAGACTTTTCTGTTCTCCTCATCAATCACTGAAAAAAAATACTGCAAAGTTTCCACAATTCCGCCTTTAAAATCCACCTCCGGATGCCACCTTAGTTTTTTCCACTCCTCCTCTATTTGAAACCTACTGGGAATTTCAAACTTATATTCTTTCTGAATTACCTTAAATTTCGTCATTTTTGCTTCATCAATCAACACCTTAGCCACTTCTCCGGAATCAATCTCGTTGCCAAAAATTAGGTATTCATTTTTTTCCGTTCCCGACAAAAAACTCGCCCTCAACACCACTTCTACCACATCCATTACATTCAATAGTCGATATTTTGCCCCTAAAGCCGGCAAAACTAAATTAGTATTCTTCACGGCCGCCATTAGCGCTTCTGTCAAAAAACTAATTCCAAAATTGCCCCCCTCATCATCCGCCATCCCCGGGCCATATACTCCATAAGCTTCCACCATTCTCCAATTAAAATTCTGCTCTTTTAAATCATTTTTTATTTTTTCCGCCTTGTTTCGGTCATTGATACACACCTCAATCAACTTGGCTGAATTTTTCAAAACCAAATCAAAAATATTTTTATCTCCCTCAAAGTCAAAAACATAATTTACTTTTCCCTCATAATCGCCCACTTGGGCCATCCACTTAAAATTTTCACCCTCATCTAATCCCAACACAAATTCTCCCACTCCTACCACAAATATATCCTTTGCCAACAACTCTTTAACTAAAAATTTCGCCCCAAATTTACCAATCCCCACAATAATTGCCACCGGTCCGGTCGAATTCATAGCTAATATTTTAAATCAATTCCCCAAATTTTATCTTGCCGAAAAATTATTGCGGTAATATTTCGGTTTATATGCGGTTATTATCATAAAAATATGTTCGTACAACACATAACGTTGCTGTTCTTTTTGGTCGGAACGTGAAAAAACGTAATGACGTAGATTCTCCGGATACCCCTCCTTTGCCTGCCCGCCGGCAGGCGGGTCGAAGGGAGAAGCGGCGAAGCCGAGAGGGATTAAGTTCATAAATTCGTCCCAACACCAATTTTAATAGGGGATTAAAAAAATAAAAAATCGTAATAACTATAAATCTATTAATGCATCAAAAAGGCGGCCTTCCGGCCGCCTCTAGTCTCTAGTCTCAAGCCTCTAGTCTCTAGTCTTTATCAATTTCCACATCATCAATCCACTTCCCAAAGCTTCTGTTAATACTGTCACCGCCGCCCCTCCGTAAACCCCAAAGCGGGGGATAGCAATTAAATTCGCCCCAATGTTAAACGATAAAATTATCAAACCCAAAACCAGCATTGTCTTTTGTTTACCCTTGGAAATCAGCGTAAATCCCGCCAAATGACCAAGATATGAGAAAAACACCGCTCCCAACAAATATCTCAAAATCAAAACTGACTCTTTGAATTCAGGTCCCGCTAAAATCCCAATAATCCACGGCGCCAACATATATATCACTATTACTACCAAAAACGCCCCCAAAATTAATAAACCCAAAGATATACCAAACAGTCTTTTTTTATTTGATTGATTTTTAGCCGACAATAAAGGAAAAACACTGCCAACAAAAAAATATGCCGGTTGTAGTAGGGTAGAGTAGATCTTGTAAGCCAATCCATACCACGCCACCTCCTTTATTCCCACCATTCTTTCTATCATCATTGAATCCACTGCCCGGTCATAAGAGGAAAAAATCAACAAATACAACCCCATCGGCCAGGATAAATAAAACAATTTTTGAACCAGTTTAAAATTAATCGGTTTTATTTCATTTGTTTTCACCACAAAAAACACTGCTCTTAGGCCAAATATTAGGCTGATAATCCTGGCTCCCAATACACATCCAAAAACCAGTAGTAAACTTAATGGTCCGGAAACTATATACAGCAACCCTAAAAACAATATCGGAAAAATTATTTCCGTTAAAACCTTTACCCACATTTGCATCCGGGTCTGCCACACCACTTCTATACTTCCCGCCACCGAAGTAAACCAAATCATCAACAATGCCAATCCCGCTTCTGCTTTAATCAAATAAAACCCTTTCCAAAACAATACCAGTATTAATCCCACCACAAACGCCATCCCGGTCATCAACAACCGAAGCCACATTATTTGCACCCATATCTCTTTTTTTTCTTTCTCACTTTCCACAAAAGAAGCTTCTTTAATCCCTATAATTCTGGTGCCGAAATCAGCCAAAGAATCAATCAAAACAAACACTGAAGTAATTAAAATGTAGTTTCCGAAAACCTCCACTCCTAATCCTCTGGTTAAAAAACCTGTTGTCAACAACCCCACCCCCACCATCACTGCTTTTCCCAACAGCTGAACTATTGTGTTCGCAATCGGTTTTTTCATCATAATCTATTCTACTTCACAAAAGAGCTGTCATTATTAGCAACAGCCATGTATTTTGGGGGAGTGTCAACCAATAATGATCAAACATTCCTGTCAACAAAATTGCCGTCCAAATTAATTTTTGATTTAAGTTAATTTTTCCCCGTCTTAATCCGGACAAGCCCAGAAATACCCATATTAGTCCCAATAAACCCACCTCGCTCATTGCCAGTAGTCCGATATTGTGAACAGGTTGCAGCCAAAAATAGCTGTCGTTTCTCTGTATTTCCGGCAGTTTAACCAAAAAATTACCCAAGCCCACCCCAAACAAGGGTTTTTCCCAAATCATTCTGATCGCCGACATATTTAGGCTTATTCTCTTATTCAGGCTTTCTTTATCCCAACCGCCTAAAAAATCACTACTTCTGTAATTAACGCTTATTATTGCCGCCAGAACCAAAAAAACCCCGATCATTGTTAATCCTAATCCCAATACTTTTTTTCTATTTCTCGACTGTCGATAAGTTATAAACAAAACTACCAGCAATGTCATCAACCAAACCATTCTGCTCCCGGAAACCACAATCCCCATCACCGAAAACCAGGTCACTACCCACCAAAAAATTCTATTTACCGCCTTTCTTTTACTAAACCAAAAAATTAATACTACCAGCAAAAACCCCGCCAAGCTGTTTGGGTGGGAAAACGTTCCATAAGCCCGAATCATTCCCTGTCCCATAACAGAAATTTGTGCCACTCCCAGTGTCGTATAAGCAAATCTCCTTTCTCCCATATAATACAGCCACCCATTAACACTCGCGCCAATCAACACCTGCACCAATCCCAACAAACTTTCAAAAATTACCCAAATGGGAATAATTTTAATTAAATATTTCTCTATTTTTTCTCTCTCCAACCGAAAACTTATTAGGGTTAAAACCAGCTGTCCTACTCTAAACCATTTATAAACCGACAATATCCGGTTTTGTGCCATTAAGACATTTATCATTACAAACAATAAAAATAAAAAGAGGTTAAAAGTAAATCTTGTTTCGATCCTTTTTCCGTTCCAAATTCTCAATCCAAACCATCCCAGCCATAATAAATCCAAAAAATACAAAACAGGGGACAGGTAATCCACTCTAATTCCCCAAACATAGCTCCATTCCGGCCAAAAATGCCGGCCCAATTGTGTGGGAAAAAAAACCCTTTCACTCCAAAGCAAAAACCTTTTCACGCCCTATGTTATCACAAGAAAGGCCTTAGGCTTTTTTGATCACCACATGACGGTCTTCACCCTCGCCTTCAGATTCTGTCACCACCCCCTCAATCTTTGATGATGCCATATGGCAAATCCTTCTCTCGTATGAGCTCATATTAGCCAAAGCCACCGGATTACCTGTTTCTAAAACTTTCTCCGATAAATTTTTTACCATTGATTCCAATCTAACCTTTTGTTCCTCTCGGTAATTATTCACATCCAGTAAGACTCTCAACCATTCACCCAATTTACTTTTTACCATTAAAGACAATACTGTCTGAACTGCCGCCAAATTCTTTCCTCTGAAACCAATCAAACTTGCCGGATTAGCCACCGTAATCCCCACCAACACTTGTCCTTCTTCATCTTCAATATCTTCCACAAAAGCATTCTCTACTTCGAAATTCATCTTTGCCAGCAATTCGCAGGTAAGTTTCAAAATTGTTTCGTTTCTTTCTTTATTATCCATAGTGCCTATTTTATCATGCCTTATTTACTCTTATGGAAATGATTTGTTGGACCAACATTACCGCCGAATTTACAAACCAGTACAATAATATCCCCAAAGAAAAACCCCAACCGATAAACACCGTCATCAAAGGCATCATATAAGTTGATTGGGTTCTCATCGCCGACATCATATCGTCTTCCTTATCTTTTGTTTTCTCCACCACCACCTTATCCATTGCCACTGCTGGCATCATCATTTTAGCGCTTAAAAATTGTAGCAACCCCGATCCCACCAACAAAATTAATGGCAATAATAAATTTATTCCCAAACCTTCTTTAAATAATTCCGCCGGGCTTTTAATTAAACTTGATCCGAAAAAATCTATATTAAATTTAAAATCATTATCAATTCTAAACTGCTCCAATAAATGGCTATTTATCTGTTCCATACTCCCTTTTCCGGCTGAAAATGAAGTCACCATATTAAAAGCCGAAAAGAAAATTAACAACACCGCAATCTGTAAAATTTGCGGTAAACATCCCGACAGGGGATTAATCCCTTCCTGTTTATAAAGATCCATTTGGGCTGTTGCTAATCCTTTTTTATCGCTTCCGTATTTTTCCTTAAGTCTGTTAAGTTTCGGTTGCAGATCTTTCATTTTATTGGCTGACTTCAGGCTTGGCAATACCAGAGGCAACAGAAGTATTCTGATTAAAATTGTTACCACTACCACCGACCAGCCCAGGTTTCCAAAAAGATAATAAAAACCAAAAAGCGCGTTAACAAAGGGGGCTACAAAAATATTCATAATGCTCCTATTTTAACAGATCGATTCCGCTTTTACCCCAAGGATGGCATTTTAAAATTCTCACCATTCCCAATCTCAAGCCCTTTATCACCCCATATTTCTCTACCGCCTCATATGTATATTCTGAACAGTTCGGTACCATCCGGCAATTATATCCACGTGAAATATATTTCTTATAAACCCTCAAAACCCAAAGAACAACAGTTCTCATTCGTAATTCGTAATTCGTAATTCGTAATTAATAATTGGTAATTTTCCCCAACGTTCTCCCCACCTCTTCCTCCACTTCCCCAAACTTCTTTCCCAATAAACTCTTCTTTGCCAGAAAAACACCCCAAATATTTATACCTATTTTATCTATATTTATCCTCACACTTTCCGCCAATAATCTTCTGATTCTGTTTCTGTCAACCGCTCTTTTTGAAATTTTTTTTGAAACAATAAAGCCAAATTTTTTATCGTCTTTTCCTATTAAATAATTCAATCCAAATAAAGGCGACTGTATCATCGACCCCTTCACTCTTACTTCCTCAAAATCCTTTTTTTTGGTTAATCTGTCCTGTTTTTTCAACACAAACTATTTTACCTTACTTGGTCGTCAACTTCTTTCTTCCGGCTGTCCGTCTTCTCTTAATCACATTTCTTCCGTCATGAGTAGACATTCTTTTTAAAAAACCGTGAACTTTTGCCGCACTTTTTGTTTTTTGTTTTCCTTCTATCATAGGTTTTATTTTATCACACTCATTTTAAACAAATCTCCCTTGCTTGCCCGCCGTAGCTTTAGCGCAGGCGGGTCAAGGGAGGGAATAAAAGGGTGGGTTTTGATTTAACCCTTACCCTGTCAAGGGAAAGGGTAGGGATAGGGTTTAGTTTTTTTGATCCATTGTCAATTGTGGAAAACTCCTCTATTATCATGTGGATAAATCAACCATCCCCCTGGTTCATAGTTTAAATTTTACCGATAGTATCGTTATCTTTTTATCATCTTTAAATATAAATGCCTCCTATTCACGAAATTGAAAGAGTTTGGAAAAATGCCCAGGAAGAGTTAAAAGTTGTCCTTGCTCCCGCCGTTTATCAAACCTTTGTCGCCAAAACCCAGCTCATTGCTCTAAAAGATAATCAGGCCACTATCGCTTGTCCCAACGCCTATCTCGTCGATATTAATAAAAAAAGATACTACGATCTTTTTAAAAGCGCTTTAGATAATCAAACCAAAACCAAAAACTCCTTGGATTTTATTCTGCAGGAGCCTATCTCTGAAAACGGAAACAATCTTTCTGCTTCCCCTTTGTTCAATTACAGCAGTCAAAAAAACCATCCTCTTTCTTCAAATCTTCACCCTAAATATACCTTTGAAAATCTTGTTGTCGGCAATAGTAATAATTTTGCTTACGCCGCCGCCCAGGGAATCGTTAAAAATCCGGGAATTACCTATAATCCTTTTTTTATCTGGGGTGGAGTCGGGGTAGGGAAGACTCATTTAATGCAGGCTATCGGCCATGAACTTTTAAAAAAAGATCCCGATTCAAAAGTAAAATATTTCCCGGCCGAAACCTTCGGTAATGAGCTTATCAGCGCCCTTAAATCCAAAGACATGAATAAGTTTAAAGATAAATATCGGAACCTTGATTGTATTCTTGTTGACGATGTTCAATTTTTAGCCGGAAAAGAATACATTCAGGAAGAATTTTTTCACACTTTTAATGCTCTTCACATGGCCGGAAAACAGGTTGTTTTAACTTCCGATCGTAAACCTGCTGATATTGATAAAATTGAAGACCGTCTTGTTTCCCGTTTTATGGGTGGTCTGACAGTTGATATTCAGTTGCCGGATTTTGAAATGCGCGCCGCCATTATTAAACAAAAAGCCGAGGAAAAGGGGATAAAAATCGATTCCGACGCCGTTAATTATATGGCTGATAGTATCACTTCCAATATCAGGGATATCGAGGGTAAACTTCAGGAAATAATAGTCCAATCTCTTTCTCAAAAAATAGATGAAATCGACCTTGAGTTTGTTCAAAACTATTTTTCACCCCAATCCCACAATTCTTCTTCTCTAACTAGAAACGATGTCACTCCGCGCCATATTATTTCTATTTGTGCCAAACATTTTGGTATAAAAACCGGAGATCTTTGTGGTTCCAGCCGTAAAAAAGATCTGGTTTCCGCCCGTCATTTAACCGCCTATCTTTTAATCACCGAAATAAATCTACCTCTCGAAGAAGTCGGTCGGCTTCTGGGTGGCCGTGACCACACCAGTATTATGCATGCCCGGGACAAAATCCACACCGACTTATCCACTAATCCACAAATCAGGCAAGTTATCAACCAAATCAAGTCCGCTTTTTAATCAATTTTTAGTTATCCACAATTTACTACCACTTATCCACATTTTTATCCACTTTTTTGACCTTCCTTTTCCCCCGAAGTTAACCCAAATAAAAGCACTATTTATAAGACATAAACATCTTTTTTATCAAAAACACCCGCCAATTTTAAACTTATTAACCATCCCGACAGCTTAAAACAAACTACTTCTTCACTTACCCACACTCTCTACTAATAGCTACTACTGTTTTGTAAAGTAATCTCCTGTTAATATAAGTCATGAAAATCTCCCTTTTACAAGAAAACTTAAACACCGCTCTTGGGCACGTTTCCAGATTTGTCTCCTCAAAAACTCAACTTCCGATTCTTAGTAATATTCTTTTATCCACCGACAATGGTCGGTTAAGACTTTCCGCCACTAATTTAGAGTTAGGGATTAATTATTGGATCGGTGCCAAAATCGACCAAGAGGGGAGTATCACTGTCCCCGCCAAAGAAATTACTGAATTTGTCTCTTATTTACCCACCGGAAAAATAGATTTAAGTTTAAACCAAAACAATCTCCTTACCTTAACTTCTCCGAAAGCCGAATCCAGTTTTACTACCACTCTCCCTGCCGATTACCCTGCTATCCCAAGTATCAACCCCGACACTTCTTTTGAATTGGATCTTTCTGTTTTATCGCAGGCTATTTCCCAAATTGCTTATTCTGCCGCCATTGATGATACTCGTCCGGTTTTAACTTCCGTTCTTTGTCAATTCACTCCGGAAAATTTAAAATTAGTCGCTACTGATGGTTTTCGTCTTTCTTTAAAAGAAATAAAACTTGTTAACCCTATTAAATTAAAAAAAGGTGTCGACAATCTCACTTTTCTTATTCCCGCCAAAAGTCTTATTGAAGTCACCAGACTCGCTAAAAACACAAAAACTATCCGTATTGGTTTAACATCCGACGAGCACCAAGTTGTCTTCGTCCTAGACGATCTGGAGATAGTCTCAAGGCTTATTGAAGGGGACTACCCCGACTACAAAAGAATAATTCCTGATTCTTACTCCACAAAAATTTCTCTTGATCGAGAAGAATTATTGCAGGCCATAAAAATTGCTTCTGTTTTTGCCAGGGAATCTGCCAATGTTGTTCGTTTTTCTATAAAAACCAACAATCTCGAATTAACCGCCAATGCTCCTCAAATCGGCCAAAACAAAGCCTCTGTGGAAGCAAAAATTGAAGGTGATCCTTTAGAAATTGCTTTTAATTTTAAATTTGTTTCTGATTTTTTGAGCGGTTCAAAAGGTTCAGAAATCATTATTGAGTTAAACGAATCTTTATCACCCGGTTTTTTTCACGACGAAACCGAGCCCCATCTTGTTCACATCATCATGCCTGTCCGTCTCCAGGATTAAAGAGCTTTGTTTAGTAAATTCTTCTTTATTTTTAATTCTATAAATTATTCTCACCGCCAGCATCAACAGAGCTATTATTGCCAAAATAGTAATTAATAAATAGTCACCAAAAAGATTTTTTAATTTCATTTGTAATACCCCTTTTCTTTTATAGCCGGAACAGCCAAAACTATCGCCGCCGCTCCTGTTTCTAATTTACTGTCACCTTTAAAAAACACCCAAGGAGCAAGATAATTATTTTCCGGAGTATAGGCATATCCTATAAAACCACTTGTAATACTCACTCCACCTACAGCTTCTTCTTTTGAAGCCAAATCATATTCTCTTCCTCCGTCCAAATTAATTATTTTATAATCTTCCACTGGAGCCACTCTCAACTCATCTTCGGTTTTAACTAAAAAATCGGCTTGTTTTACGACATTACTAAACGGTAAATCAACCGATAAGTTCAATAAATTTCCACCTGTTGAAAATCTGGCAATTATCGGAAACCCTGTCGATGAAAAAACCGGAAAACCAAAAATCTCATAATTAGCCGTAATTTTAACAATATTACCCTTTTCTTTTGTCGACACCACAAACCTTGGCCCAGCCAACTCTTCATATTCAGTTTTCTCGACTTTTATTTTAACTTCCTGCCCGAGATTAAAATTGTTTACCATCAAACCTCTTAATTTTTCCGTTATTTCTTCAACAGAAATTACTCTAATCGATTTAATCATGGGGTTTACAAGTAGATTCTTGGAAAATCTTACCGTCAATGTCTGTTTATTAATATCCAAACGGGTGTTATCTTCCTGGTTATTATAAATAACCAAGTTTTCTTCGGAAACGGCAGGTTTATTTTTAAATCCAAAAGATTTCGCTATTTTATCAACCAAAACATTATTCAAATTTTGATTATTTATCTTATAAATCGGTAAATTTTTATCCAAAATCATTCTTTTTGGTATAGCATAAGAAACTGATTTCGGATTGACGTTAATAATATTTTCCGCCGGAGGTGTTCCTTTAAGGGTAATTTCTTTATCATTTTTTTGTAATTCTGTTTCCGTCGTTTTTTCTTTAAAAAATGCCTCCCTGATACCTCCGATTAATAAAACTAAAACAGCAACAACCAAAATTATATTTTTAATATTTTTTTTCATAATAATTTAAGGAATAGAAACATTACACTCATCTACATTGCTACATCTTAAAGGAACACCTTTCGGTAGCCAATCATTTATCTGTCCGCCGTATAATTCATAGTGAAGATGTGATCCGGTCGAATTACCGGTATTATCAACATAACCGATTAAATCTCCCTGAAACACAAATTTTGGAAACAAAAACAACCAATTTGGCATATGGGCGTATCTGGTTCTAATATCAATCCATTTACACGTTCCTATCACATCAACATAGTAACCATACAAACCATCTTTACTGCCTCCCACCATCGCCCAGCCGTTATGTGTCGCTACAATCGGCACAGATCCCACTCCGATATCAATTGCTTGGGCCTTTCTGTGTGACCATTTTCCTAAAGGTCCTTGTGTTATCACCCCGGAGTTAGTTGGCCATATCTCCGGGCAGTTTCTATCAATCTTTCTCTTTGGATCTCTGGTCGGCAGTGGTGGCCCGGGGATAAAAGGTTCGCCCGGATCGCCACTGTAATCATAAACTTCGACTCCCACTGGCGGCTGGGCTCTGGGCACCAAAGAAGATGCTTTACTGTCTAAATCCAATGATGTCACCAAAAGCCCGATAAATATAATCGCAATAAAGGGTCCAATAAAAGCCAAACTAATTCCGCCAATAAGGATCATTGGCGCCATAACAATCCCAGTTCCCACGTCTGACAAAAAGCCCATCGCTCCGCCAATCACTTTTCCGAATTTTTCCTTTAAAAATCTCTTACTCACCAACTGTAGTCCACTAAGGTCTATTCCCAGAGCATTTGTAAAACCGGCAAAAAATTTTTTTACTTTATCAAAAATTGGCTTCACCACCGTAATTGCCGCAATTGCTCCTGCCACCACCCACCCCACCGGTCCACTCAACACTCCAGCCACTGTCCCAATTGCAGTCCCTGCCCCAGCCGCCGTTCCCGCTGCCGCCGCCCCCGCTGCTCCTGCTGCTCCGGCATGTAACCCTCCACTCAATATCCCGTTTAAAATCATCATCAACCCTTTTTGTGTCCCATGTTCTGCTATCACCGCCAGCGAATGTTTTACAAATGCTCCCATCGCCTGTCCGCCGATCTTTTCTGCCAATCCCACTCCGATTTTTTCCAAGCCGATTTTTTGTAAAAACCCACCGGTAAAATTACCAACCGAAGTATAAAGATTTGTAAATTTTTGAGTCAGAGCCAGTAAGTTTTTCACTCCGGGCACTTCTTGAGTGAGTTTCATTAAACCATCAAATGCTCTTAATTGCGGCACTTCAAAAGGCATTTTCAAACCACCAAGGCTGCCTTTCAATTGAAAATATTTTTCCTGAAATGCCCTAAACCGTTTTGGCGGCATCTGAACTATTTTTGATATCCCCGTCACCTCGTTCCAGGCGTTTTTAATAGCTCCAGGGTTATTACCCCTGTTTTCTGCAAAAGCCGTGGCTTCTTTTTTGTAAACATCCAAATTAACATCCGAGTAAAAATCACCCACAAGCCTGGCATATTTTCGCACCCCGATTATTTGTTTTTGGGTCAATTTTCCGTTTGTCTCCATAAAACCCTGTTCAATTTGTTTTCTGATATATTCCGCCCTCACCATCGCCACGTCATCCCTATTCGATTGTATTAATTGATCAACAGAAAGTGCCGCATTTTTTATTGCCAAATTAACCTGGGGGACTTTTTCCGGTGGAACTCTTAAATCATTTACAATTTTTTGTACCAAATTTTCCCGAGATACCGCTTCTTGAATTGTTTCCTTTCGGATTATCTCGCCGTTCACCACCCTTTCAACTTCAAGCCTTATTAATGGTCTAAGTTCTTTCTCCTTAACCCTGGTTACTGCCGCCGTTTCCGGGTCTGTTCTTAGTTCAGTAATCAATCGATTAACCGCCTGTTCTGTTTCTACCGCATTCCATTCATTACTTTTGATTTCCGCCGCCTTCACTGCTTCTATCACCGGCGGAGCTCCGGCTTCAGGAACCCTCAAAATTGCTGTAATTTTTTCCGCAAGAACCCTTAAATCTCTTTCTTCAGAAACCACTCTGGCAATTTCTACCTTATTGGCTTCTACGGCTGCCGCGATATCAGGCTTTTCTGCCAGTTCAGCCACAATCGTTTCTTCTACGATTTCTATCCTCTTTTTACTCTGTTGAGCCGCTTGGGCTTCAATCTTGGCAGCTATTTTCTCAATAACGAGTTTTTGTGATGGTGCTAATTCCAAAACCTCGCCCACCGACCCCTCTTCTATCCTTGTCTCACCCATAACCTGTTCAGTTATCTTTTCCTCAATCAATCTCGCCAGCTCCGGCTCGTTCCTCTCCATTTCGTCAGGGCTGATGGCTCGCAGGTCTTCAATTAATTTTTGCTCTATTACATCAGCTCTCTCATTAATTACTGCCCTTGCTTCCGTAGTTTTAACTTCCTCAAATAATTGTTCGGTCGTTTCGGTTTTGGCAATTTTTTCCGCCTCTTCTTGTCTTAAACCATCTTCGGCTACTAAACCTTCAACCATCTCCTGATATCTTTCCTTTAGTCTTTCCAGATAAGCCGCCACTGCCATACCTTTGTGATTATCCCCAACTCTTTGTACCGCTTCTTTGTGAGTCAATCCCTTAGTTAAATGCTCTTCATACTCCGCAACCAATCTTCTGATATCACCTTCTGATATCCTGGCGTTTTCCAATTTTTCTTCCGCAGTTTTTGTTGCCTCTAAAAGTTTATTTTCTAAAACATCCGCACCAAATATCACTCTTAAAGATTCAATTCTTTGAATAAGATCTTCTATCCTCTCGGGATTTTTTACATCAACTTTTATTTCGATCGCTTCAAGTAATCTCAATAATTCAAGATCGTCTTCCAGTCTACCGTCGCTTTTTAAAATAGCTCGAAGTTGTTCAATCAGAGCATCTATTGTCATCCACAGATTATAGCAATTTCAATCTATCTAATTACCAAACAACTTATCATAATCAGACACTGCTTTTCCGTCATCTTTCACGGTTTTAGGATTATCATTATTTTTTTCAAAAACAGGATTTG
>Ga0247841_10010247_pt1 | contig 12825 bp, 4 predicted proteins | sample LaCruzMarch2015__2_FD_192410 | JGI IMG/M metagenome (GOLD analysis project Ga0247841, IMG submission 192410) | Freshwater microbial communities from meromictic Lake La Cruz, Castile-La Mancha, Spain - LaCruzMarch2015_18m | ecosystem: Environmental > Aquatic > Freshwater > Lake | place: Spain... | reverse complement strand
CTACAGGATGGACTCTCAACGCAAGAAGGTGCTTTTGAAGAGAAGTAGTTTGTAAGTGAATTCCTAAACGAATTCCCGTATGCTTTGGCGAGGAGGTAGAATCATGTCGAATTCAATGGGAACTGCCATCGTGGGACAAGTGCGGCTTAGGGGAAAAAAGAGTATTGTCAGCATCGCGGCAACCTTTGCGTTGATGGCCGGGATTTGCTCTGAGTTGCCGGTGTGGGCCGAGGCACCTTCGCCTGACACCGCGATTGCCAGCGCGGAAGAAGTCGAACCCAAATGGACGATTTCAGCGGGTCCGATGCTTCGCAGCATGCGGGGAGTATCCTTTCAGACCGGCACTCACAGCACAGTACCACAGCCGGAAACCGGCAGCGGTCTCTCCCATGTTGGATCGGAGAGCGAATACGCCAATCGCCAATATGACGACGGCTACGTGTATGTTGATGCCGGCTCTGACAACGACGGGACTACCTGGCACTGGGGATACGATAGAGCGTCGCAAGTGCATGGCGACAATCTGCTGTTCCATGCGATCGACGGTCATGAGCAGACATTCGATTTCACAGGCGATAGTGGGGCGAACTGGAAGCAACAAGGGTTTGAAGAAGCCGGTATGCGCATCAGCATTTCGCGGGTGCTGAAGACGGTCGGGAAGTTTCGTCTGGATTGCGATGTTTCAGTGGGATGGGCCGGCTTTTCGGCAGAGCATGGATTCGACAGCACTGTCACGATGACGACGTATGATTTGGTCGTGGAGGACAGATACGATTTGCAGGGGATAACTCCACCGACGGCGCCATACAGGGGAACAGCGGATGGTCCCGGCCCGCTGATCGACAATCGGCCTTCATCGCGCTCAGTCCTACGGGAGCAGACAGATTCGGAGACCGGAGTTCGGAGCATCCGTGAATCACTGAACGCGGACTTGATTACCCTCTCGATTGCGCCGGCATTGGAATACCGCGCGGGGTGGTGGCGTCTTCGGGCGATTTGCGGGCCGACTGCCAACCAGGTCAAGACCGATGCTGTTCACGCCGAATCAGACGGGCTCAGCGGTCAGGAGTGGCTGGATCACGAGGTCGAGCGCGAGTGGCGGGCGGGTTTCTTTACGGAAGTGGCCGTGGAAGCGACGTTTGGTTGTCGGCTTGGCGCGGTCTTGACGGGCCGTTACGACTGGATGGGCAAGGTTTCGGGGCAAGTTGGGCCGTCTTCATTTGAAGCCGATCTGGAGGGTTGGTCGGTGGCAGCGGGGGCGAGCCTGCGGTTTTGAGATAGTGCGTAACGATCCTCTCGCCCGGTGCCGGTCGGCACTGAATGCCGACTGCCAAAAAGCACGGTTGACATTCCTGTTGACAACCCTGGCCGGCAGGTTTAGAAATGAGGTCCTGATGTTTCTTCGCATCTATGATTTACCGCATCTCCTCTTATAATAGGAGACACGAACCGCAATGAAAACACTCCAGCGTTACCGGTTGGTCGGGTTCTTGGCCATTGTTGCCGTCATCCTGGGCGCATCTCTGCTGCTGGCAGCCATGATCGACGAGAACACCAAAGCCGAAGACCTTTTTGACCGCAACCTGTACGAGAGCTACCTGTCCATGCGCATATCCACGGAAGCGGATATTGTCGCGGACTACGAGTGGCAACAGATTCTCTTCATGCCCCTACTGCCCCCGGACCCTAATCAAACGCTCACCCAAAACGGCGGTATCCTGCCGGTAACCGACTGGAGCGCGTTTTCCAAGGAATTCATCGCCGCCCTGGTTCCCGTCGTGCGGGACGGCATCACATACTGGCCGGTGCGTGTCATGGAGGATGCCTCGGCAAACCCGCGCCGGCGTCTCATTCTCAACGCCAAGGACGAGATAATCGCCGAAGCGCCAGTGCCGGAGGACTACGACCCGGCATGGTGGGTGAAGGAGCAGTACCCGGAACTTTATGAAGTCGCAACTGCGGTGTCGAAGTCGGCAAAGGTTTCGAAAACCGATTACCGGACTTGGCTGGAGTCCTTTTTCGACGGCAGCCGGCTCGTCATGGAATACGACATCATTGACGATAATAATCTGGTTCAGCTTGTGTCGAAGCAGTCGGTCGAGGTCGCCCTCCGAACCGAGGAAGAAAAGGGAGGCGGAGGCGTCATGAAGATGGACTGGGCGGGCGGCAGCGTCACGAACCTGCAGTTCGTGGACATCGCCCTGACGCCTGAAACCAATGGTGTCATGAGCATGACGCTGGCCTACCCGGACGATTTCACCAACCGCATCGGTATCGTCATCTGCACGAATCTGTCCGATCCGGAGTGGTCGCTGCTGATCGTCACGAATCCGGCAACCACGACCAACACGATCACGTATGAGGATACGGATGCAACCAACTTCGACATCCGTTTTTACCACGCCTACAATGCGGATTATGACGGCGACGGTGATGGTGTTTCCGACGGAGAAGAACGCTACCTCGACGGCACGGACCCGAATAATCCCGACGACCCACCCAACGTCAAGGGCACAGTGAGCTACGAGAGCTACAGCGGCGGTCAGACCGGCCCGATCTACGTGATTGCGGTTGCGAGTTCCAACAGTTGGTCCACGAATTACGCCGCCGTTCTAGCACAGCCGGGTGATTACATCATTCCGAAACTCCCCCCGGATTCCTACTGGATCAAAGCATGGCGCGACTCGGATGGCGACGGAGTAGCCGACACGAACACAGAGGCATGGTCGGCATATCCGACAAACCTGACCGTTACCGGACAGGTTACCAACATCAACCTGACCCTTGTTGACGCCGACACGGACGCCGACGGCTTGCCGGATTGGTGGGAGTTGTTGCATTTCTTGGTTCTCACCAAGATTGCAGCCGGCGACGAAGAACCCGACAGTCTCAGCAACCTTAGCGAATATATGGCCGGCACCGATCCGAATGTGGCTGATACCGGCTACATTCCCAACGACAAGTATGGACAGAACTGGCCTACGAACATCCCGGTGCCGCCGCCAGATCTGGGTGCGCCAACGCAGGAACGCGAGTACAAGTTCAGCTTCTCGGGAATAACATCGGTTCGGCCGAATGACGGTGTGGCCCGCGCGCTCATAGAACGGATTGACGATGTGCTTGTCGATCTGCTGGCCGACCGAAGCAACTGGACGGTCTATGCGGCGCTGGATGCGTTTGAACCAGGCGGCAATGTGCATAACATTACCAATCCTGCTGCGAATGCCGAGTTTACCCGGGAGTTCAGTCCGGAAACGGAGGGAGCCGACTCGTCGTGGCCGACGCACACGGCATTCATGGACATCTATTTCGACACAACCAATAATCTAAACTACACTTACGATGTCTCCTATCGACTGCGACAGCGATTTGACGGGACGGAGAGGTGGCGCACTCATATGGCCGGGGACACGAATGTGTTGTCTACCCGAGTGGAATTCATGTCCAAGACATATCGCATGATCGATGAAGAGAAACCGGGCTTCAGCGAAGTAACGGAGAACAGGGGGCTGGTAATAGGTCTGCCGCCCCTCCCGGCGACGAATATTCAAGCGCGAATTGACCGCTTCCAGGACGGACGCTGGCCCGCTGACATGCAAGACTTCGGAGGCGGTCCGCATTCGGAGACGAATAAGGTGGGAAATCCGGCCTGGTCCGTAAGAGATTACCTGGTGGATGTCGCGCCTGAAGTATCCGAGTACGACCTTCTCAAGTTTCGGCCCAAGCTTGTCGAGATGTCGGAGCGTCGTAGACAGCACCTCAATATGGACGGCCTGCTTCTGGGTTGGACTACGAACTTCCATAACGTCTTTATCGTGTCTGTCGATTCCGCTCATGTGTATGAAGAAGCTCCCTTGCTTGCCTATATGAAGGGGGAGACAAACAGTATGCCGCCATCGCTGGGTTCGTTCGTGGAACTGGAAATCGAGTTCGAACGCGACACTTCCGATGGGCTGGATGACCTGATTGCGGCAGAGACAAACGCCGTCGTTCTCGCAAATCTGATGCTGCTTAGACAGGCATTTCTGGACGATCAGCAGATGGTTATGGAGGCGATAGAAAATGAGTTTAACTCAAAGCCTGACGATCTGACCGCCTTCTACACGATCAAGACATCCCTGCAGGACATGAGCGCTCACGGGCAGGTCAATGGCAGTGGTGTGTCGCGCCAGGACATTGATGGTATTGTCGGGGCGGGACTTGAATTCAACGGGAACGGCTATGTAACGATTGTTGCCGACACGAATCGAACCCCAAACACGGTCTACGTCGACACAAACTCGCCTTTTATCCTGAGCGAGTTCCAAACGCGCGATAACCGCGATGCCATACGAGACGAGGACGGGAACAACCCGGATTGGATAGAAATACAGAATGTCTCAAGCAATGCCCAAAGCCTGAACGGCTGGTATCTGACGGATAATGGCGGCAACCTGACTAAATGGCGATTCCCTGCCGTGACCGTTAATACCGGGGGGTGCCTTGTGGTCTTTGCTTCCGGGAACAACAGAACGAATCCGGCTGCGCCGCTGCACGCGAACTTCTCGATCAGCGGCGGCGGAGAGTATCTCGCTCTCGTGAGATCCAACGGTACCACCATCGCGACTGAATACGACACGCCCTCGATCATGAACTTCGACTACGACGTGTCCTATGGGATCGTGACAAGCGGAGCGGGTTATGTTGAGGGCTATTTCAACGCAAGCCCGGGTGAACCGAATCAGGACATCTATCCGCCAGCGCCTATGGAACTCGGAAATACGAATTTCACAATTTCTCTGTGGCTGAAGACTACTGCCGCCGGTTCGGCCATTCTCAGCAAGAGCAACACAAACGGCGTTTTCGATGCCGGCGAGAAACAACTCTACCTGGACGCAAACGGCATTGTAAGGTATGTGGCTCAGGGCGCGGGTTCCGTTGTGGGGACGACGGCTGTCAATGATGGACAATGGCATCATATTGCCGTTACATTTGCCGTCGGGAGCGGGGTCTCCGCGCTTTACATCGACGGCGCCGACGATACCGCCTCGCCGGCTACCAACTTCGTGGCAACCGCCGATACCGCCGGAGCCAATGTCTACCTAGGCTACGACACGTCAACCAACGCCACATCGAACCTGATCGGTATTCTCGATGAGGTCTCGATATGGGGACGCACGCTTTCATCGACGGAAGTAAGCGCAATCTATAACGCCGCCCTGCAAGGCAACGCGCTTGATACGCGATCGCATCTCAGTTCTTTGTTGCTCTACCATGGCGCGATGGATGTGTTTCTGGAGCCGAATGCGGACACGAAATACCGACAGGCATATGATATGACGTACGGCGCGCCGTAAACGCCTATACAGTGGCGATATCGGGCAGTGCTCCTTCTCTGCCCTTTGTGCTGCAATTCCGCGCGGAGCATTTGTGCCGATGGCTGCAAGAAACGACAAATGGATAAAGCGCCATGCCATGCAGATTCTGTGCGTTGTCGTGGCGGCAACGGCCGTCTTATTGATTTTACGCGGCGGACTCGCATTTCCGCGCACACCTTCATCTAGATCGCAGTACGTCAGGACTCTCATCCTTCCCCTACCGCATGGTCAGCAGGTTACAATGGTGGCTACAGGCACCGTCGCAGACACAACCACAAAAGTCCGCCCTGCGGCTCCCGTCTTAGCGTCCTCTGCGTTTCCTTGCGCGAACTCCCTCCCCGCTACCGGTTCATATGCCCTTACCAACCGCCCCGACGTGATTCTCGACCGCGATCCGGACTTCGGCACGCCGCACTTTGTGCGCCGCCGTTCCAGTTTCCTGAGTCCGCCCGCGCTGGGGGCAACGCCGGAGCAAATCCTTACCGCCTTTATTGAGGCCAACGCGCGCAAGTTCACATTGGCCCCGTCAGACCTACAGCCTCCGAATGCCGTGTTGCATCAGGACTACGAGACGAAACACAACGGCATGCGGCATGTCCGGTGGCAGCAGCAAAAGGACGGGCTGGACATCTTCGGGGCAACTTTCGCGCTGAACCTGACGAAGGACAATGAAATCATAAACGTATCGAGCCGCGCCCTTAACATTCCCGAAGTCCGTTTCCACCGGAACGAGAAGGTGACGGCTGACGAAGCCGTGAGGGTTGGGACAGAGTACTTGAACAAGAGGAACTCTTCTTCGCTTCCTTCGCGATCTTCTGTCCAAAATCCCAATCCTCAACCTTCTCTTCTCTGGTACCCATTGGATATGATCTCGGCAGTTAAGGCGTGGGACATGTATCTGGATGCCGGCCACGAAACCCATCGGTTGATCGTCCGCGCTGACACGGGTGAAGTAGTAAAAGACATCAACCTGACATGGTCGCTGGATCCGATTACCTTCAACGTCTACACCAACGAGAGCCCTACGCCTTTCTCGCCGGGCACGACCAGTCCGACCAATTTCGTGCCCCCTCAGGTGTCCCGCGCATTCGTAACTCTCTCGGCTCTGGACACAAATGCTTCCCCCGCCGGATGGATCGCCGATGGCGAGAACAACACGAAAGGGAACAACACGGACGCTTTTGCCGATTGGGATGACGATGACGCGCCTGATCCTGCGCGTCCACGTCCCACAGGCTCTCCCTACCGTGTATTCGACGCGCCTCTTTACCTTACGAATCCTCCAGGCGCTTATGTGGATGCCGCTGTCATTCAAGCGTTCTACCTCGTCAACATGTTCCACGATCGCCTGTACGCGCTGGGATTCGACGAAGGAGCCGGAAACTTTCAACAGAGCAATTTCGGACGGGGAGGAAGAGAAGGAGACAGAATATACGTTAATGTGCAGGACGGATGGAACACAGGGAAAGAGAATAACGCTAATTTCACCGCGTTTGACGACGGCGGGATCGGACGCATGCAGCTCTATGTGTGGACACACAGCGTCCCTGATCGCGACTGCGCATTGGATGCGGAGGTGGTGTTTCATGAAGCCGTTCATGGCGTGTCTACGCGTTTGATAGGGAATGGATTTGGCCTTTCGACGAGTCAGGCCCGGGGAATGAGCGAGGGCTGGAGTGATTTCATGGCCTTGAGTCTGACAAGCGAAGCGGGAGACGATCCCGATGGCTGCTATCCGTATGGCGCCTACGTGGATGACTGGTATTTGTACTCAATCAAGGACAATTACTACTACGGTATCCGTCGTTTTCCATATTCGACGGACATAACCAAGGCTCCGCAAACGTTTGCGGATACCGATCCCAATCAGCTTCAGTTCCCGCCGGAGGTTCCCATGAATCCGAAACTGCACTGGAATCTGGAGGCGGATGAGATTCATCGTATCGGAGAAGTCTGGTGCCTGGCCTTGTGGGAATGCCGGGCGAACATCGTCGAGCAGTATGGCTTTGCCGGCAACGAGCTGTTCCTGCAACTGGTGGTAGACGGGATGAAGCTTACGCCGTATGCGCCGACCTTCGCCCAGGCGCGGGATGCGATCCTGCAGGCGGACATGGTGGACAACGGCGGGACGAACGCAATCGCGCTGTGGCGCGGGTTCGCGAAACGGGGCTTGGGCTATTCTGCGGTGGTTCCGGGCTCCTCGTCCACGGTGGGCATCAAGGAAGCGTTTGACCTTCCGTTCGGGGTGGAAGCGCATCTGACGGAAGGTGTCGGCGACGGCGATGGGTACTTGGAACCGGTCGAAGCGGGGACATTGACTGTTACCCTGACCAGCCGCGAACTGGGGCTCTCCAACGTGACGGCTTTCCTCTCGGTTTTGAGCAGCAACATAACCGTAACGGCGAGCAATGCGGCCTTGCCGAACGTTATGGCCGGAGGGACCGGCACGTCCACTCCGCCGTTTGCATTCTCGGTTGCCACGAGTTTCCCCGGTTTCACCGATGCGCAATTCCTGTTGCGTATCGAGAGCGACAAGGGCTGGTTCGAGGAACCGCTGTTCGTTCGGATCGGTAACCCGTACGATTACGCGCCCGAAATCCTGAATATCGCTGTGACGAACATCAGCGAGACAAACGCCTGGTTAAGCTGGCGTACTGGCATTCCGGCGAACGGTCTGGTCGAGTATGGGACCACCTCGGGATACGGCCTTAGCACGTCATTGGACCCGGTCATGCGCACAAATCACATGGCCGAACTTCCCGGGCTGGCCAAAGGCACGGATTATCATTTCCATATCATCTCACATGGCACAAACGGGCTGACAGGAATTTCGACGGATAGAGTATTCCGCACACGCTCGCGCATATACGTCAATGTGAACAGCACGGCCGCTGATGAGCTGGGCACGATAGAAGCGCCATTCAAGACACTGCAGGCCGCTGCCGATGCTGCCGGCGGCAGAGACGAGATTCTGGTGGCGGAGGGGGTCTATACCAGTGAGACAGCCGAAGCGGTGCTGGAGTTGAACGGCGGTGGTGGTTTCAAGCTGTTCGGCGGGTACAATGGCGACTTCAGCGTGCAAGATCCGGCGGCTCACGTTACAACTCTGGACGGGGAGAATGCGCGGCGGGGAATCTATCTGAACTGGGGAGCAAACCTGGAATTGAATGACATAGGCGTAAGAGACGGTTGCCACGAGTGGGGCGGAGCGGTTACGGTGAGGAATAACTCGATATTCACCGCCAGGAACTGCAAGTTCACTGGGAATATGTCAACTGGAGTTAATAACATTGGCGGTGCGCTGCATGTCAGTCTCGGTGCCAAGGTCACGCTGGAAAACTGCCTGATTGAGAACAATACGGCACCAGGCGGGGGTGGGGGGGTTTTTGCGGTTTCATCGGGAACAACCGTGACCCTGAGAGGATGCAAGTTGAAGCACAATTTTGGCGTTGTGGGCGGTGGGGTGGAACTCCTGGGTGCATCCGAGGCATATATTGCACAATGTATTTTCACGGAAAACTCTGCTCAACAACAGGCGGGCGGGCTCCGCGTGGCACCCTTCAGCAGTGCTGTCATTGAGGAATCCACAGTGGCATCGAACGTGGTGTTGGCAGCCAGTTTGTATGCTGGCGGCGGCGGCGGCATTCTTGTGGCCGGTGTGTCCAGCTCCGCCACGCTCACGATGAACAACTGCATTGTGTATGGGAACAGTTCGGATTACGGCAATGACCTACGTTGTTGCGAACTATCCGAGGTCCACGTGAACTACAGCGATATCGGCGACATCTCCGGCAATTTGACCAGCAGCAACCGCCTGCTTCGGGCGGACCCATTGTTCGCCGATCCGGACGGTGGCGATTTGCATCTGAAATCAGCGGGCGGGCGGTGGGTTCCCGGCCTCGGCGTCTGGACCAACGATGCGATTACCAGTCCCTGCATCGACGCCGGCAATCCGGCGGACGAGTTCGGTAATGAACCATGGCCGAACGGCATGCGGATCAATATGGGCGCCTACGGCAACACTTCGGAAGCCTCGAAGAGTCCGCCTTGGGAACTGGTTGTCGATGGATTCCCTGCCCGCCATGGCGCGTCGGCGCCATACGGCTACGGCACGAATGCAGTACCGTTTGGCGACTCGCTGACCGAAACCGTCGTTTCACCCGCCGATGCGATCAATGACGTCCGCTACGTATGCACGGGTTGGACGGGGACCGGGAGCTTGCCGGCGTCAGGCAATACCAATGCGGTCATGTTCGTTATGGGCACGAACTCGACGCTGACCTGGCAGTGGCAGACGCAGCGCTATCTGAGGTTGTCGGCCATGAACGGCGCTATCACCGGCACAACGGAAGGCTGGAAGGACGAGGGATTCATTTACGACCTGATTCCGGCACCCGGCCTGGGCTATCTGTTCGACCATTGGACAGTCAACGGGACGAACGCCGGCACGAACGTGCCGCTCTCCGTGACCATGGATGGGACTAACACTGTGGCGGCAGTCTTCCAAGTGAACTTCGTTGACGTGACCGGCGTGACAGAGACCTCCTTCCCGCAATGGTTCTTGAGCCGGCAGACCGGCACATACTTCGGAACCTTGCGTCTGGCAAACAAGGCCGACTCCGGCAAACTTCTGCGTGATAAGTTCTGGTATGCCATAGAGAGTTCGAGCGACCTGCGGCTGATGCAGCCGACCGGCACATTACCGGACGGCAAGCAATACATTGACATCACTGCGCAGGTTCTCGCGGCACTACCGGGAGTGGGAAACGGGGATCTTGTGCTGGACCCCGGCGAAGCGGTGCTGATTCCGAACATCGAGTTCTACAGCCGTGACCGGAGCATACCGACCGGATTCGCATTCGCGATCTGGGCCGATCCGCCGGCGGACGCGGTCGATATGAGTTTTCGAGATACCGACAGAGACGGCATGCCGAACGGCTGGGAGCAGACGCACGGTCTGAACGAAAACAATCCTGGCGACGGCACAGCGGACGCGGATCGCGACGGAATGTGTAACCGTTCAGAGTACGCTGCGGATACCGATCCGAACGATCCCGATTCATGCCTGCGCATACGCGCCCTGCAAATTGAAGGCGGCTTGCCGCGGCTTGAGTGGACGGGCGGTGAATCGGCCACGCAATACGTGGATGAATCCTGCTTCCCCGCCGGTCCATGGACCCCCATCCGGACCAACCTGCCGCCAACATCTGCAACGAATGATACTTCCGTTGACAAACTCGACAATGCCGCTCGCTTCTTCCGTATCCGGGTCGAAAGGTGAGTCAGCTCAAGTAACTCGCATTGTTGACGTCCCCTTCCCTACCGCCTCGCTTGCCTCGTCGTAGTCAGGCCACCGGCCCGAGGCCGGATTTTTCAGAACAAGAAACAGTTATTGATCCTATAGTCGGCAGTTGAACTGGCCGAATCCGCTAATAGCCCCGCCTCTATTGACGAATGGCGGTGTCATCCTTGCACCTATTTGGTGCAAGACGTAACGGTGCGCCATATAATCCTCGGAACCGTCAAACCCCAAGGAGGCAACATGAACGACACCGTCACGTCAGTTGAGAAGCATGGCACAGAGAACGTAATCGATCAAGCCGATGTCGGTAAACTTCTGATCAGCGGAGGCGATGAGCGGTTCGAGGTACAGTGGGATAACGAAGCGAAGGTCACGCCCATGGGCTCCCTGGTGTTCTTTGCTCAGTATGTGAGAACCGGCGGTCTGCTGGATCGCCTATGTAAAGATTCCCCGCTGGAGGACAGCAGCCACAACGCTCCAAAAGTGCGCGATGTGTTCGGCACGATCCAGCTGTCAGCACTCAATGGACAGACGCGATATGCACACATCAATGCATTGCGCGGAGATTTGGTAGGCGCCGGGTTGTTTGGTATCGGCAAGATCGTCTCTGAGGACAGCGTACGTCGGGCGCTCGCGCGTGGCACGCCGGAGAAGTGGGATGCTTGGCTTACGGTACAGGAGCGGGCTGTGTATGAATCTCTGCTGAGCGAACCATATGTGCTGGATATCGACAATACGGTCAAGCCGTTGTATGGCCATCAGGAGGGCGCGGAACTTGGCTACAATCCGCAGAAACCTGGCCGGCCAAGCCACAACTACCACACGTACTTTATCGGCACACTGCGTATTGTTCTTGGGGTGGATGTCATGCCTGGCAAGCAGCATGGCGGCAAACATAGCAGACCTGGGCTCAGGCGTCTGATCGATGGACTGCCACCGCAGTGCCGTCCACGACTGATCCGAGGCGATGTGAGTTACGGGAGCGAAGAAGGCATGGCGGAGGCGGAGGAACGTGGGCAGCCGTATCTTTTCAAGCTCAGGCAAACCACAAAAGTCCAGCAGCAGATATTGGATCTCAAAGGCTGGACCGACGCGGGTGACGGCTGGCAGGGAGCAGAGTGTAAGTTGAAACTGATGGGCTGGTCGAGAGAGCGACGCTGCGTATTCCTTCGTCGCCCGGCGCAGAAGCGGTACTCGCAAAAGGCTCTGCCGGCCTCCGCACAGGGCCAGTTCATATTCGTGGAGGGCGTCGATAACGGTCCCATCTACGAGCATGTGGTTCTGGTGACAAATGAAAACCTGCCCATTGTCGCCCTGGCGCAACTATACCGGGACAGGGCTGACTGCGAGAATGTGTTCGATGAGATCAAAAATCAGTGGGGCTGGGCCGGCTTCGTGACTCGAGATCTGAAGCGTTGTCGCATCGTCGCTCGTCTGATCGCGATCTTCTACAACTGGTGGAATGTGTTTACCCGTCTGGCTCAGCCTGATCGCCACTTGGAGGCCATCACTTCGCGTCCGTTGCTGCTCCAGGCTGTCGGTCGACTGGTCACCACGGGGCGTCGCAAGATACTCAAGCTAACCACAACACATGCCTTGGCTGACCGTATCCGGTTGACTCTGAACCGGATCGGCCAGTTCCTCAATGGACTGGCACGAACTGCGGAGCAGTTAAGCACCGAAATGATCTGGGCCATGATTTTGTCGGCGGCATTCGTGAAATGGTTGCGAGGAAAGGTGCTTCGACCGGTTATGTGTGGCAATCAGGTACTGCTGCACCTTCCTAGTTAACCCGCCAAGGCAGCTTTACTGCTAACAAAACAACAGTTCGGTCGCGCGCAGCGCGACTGAACTGCTCTTTTTAGGTTGATAAGATATCGCTTTCTGGCGGTGCGGGGTTCTGTCCGGTTGGATCGTCATGAATTAGGCTCCTCATGCTGAAAATGTGTCAAATCCGGCTTGGGAACGCAAGCGCGACGTTGAATCGTTGTTCGCGCTGTGCGGATCGCGATCGAGGTGGCTGAAATCTGCTGGATCTGGTCTGAATTGGGCTGGAAGAAGACAAACCTCTCCTGTCGCGTTTGGCTCAGCCGTTCGCGTATATTGTTTCAGCATCGTAGTCTGGGAAAGGATCATCCAGCCAGGGCTCGATAATGTGTTCCCTGG
>Ga0247841_10010246_pt1 | contig 12825 bp, 4 predicted proteins | sample LaCruzMarch2015__2_FD_192410 | JGI IMG/M metagenome (GOLD analysis project Ga0247841, IMG submission 192410) | Freshwater microbial communities from meromictic Lake La Cruz, Castile-La Mancha, Spain - LaCruzMarch2015_18m | ecosystem: Environmental > Aquatic > Freshwater > Lake | place: Spain... | reverse complement strand
TGGAATAAATTCTCAAATAAAAATTCTTTCCTTCAATCAGTGCTTATATTCAACTTTAGATTCTATTAATATTGCACCAGATTTTACATACGGAACAGTAAATGATTCAATTGATATTATTTTTTATAATGCAATTAATGGAGATAGAATTAATAGACTTGATTTTGATTTAAAAAATGACAACATTCCAATTTTTGCAAAAACATTTAATCCATCAAATTCTTCAATATTAAATCTTTCTACAGGAATATTTACGATAAAAAATCACTTCTTTAGTCCTTTAGAAGAACTTATATATACCCCAAAATCAACTTTTATTGATGTTGGTGCAAGTTCAGTTGGAATTGGATCAACTCTAAATTCTGCAGGAATTGTGACTACATTATTACATTCTGATGTTTATGTTATTAGAATATCTGAAAATCAATTTAAATTATCAACAAGAAAAGATTATGCTGTTTTAGGAATTGGAGTTACCTTCACTTCAGTGGGGTTAGGTAATGCACACCAACTCGAAATGAAAAAGAAAAATGAAAAAGCACTTATTACAATTGATAACATAGTTCAATATCCATTATTATTTACTCCAATATCTCATAATTTGTCTGGAAACAATGGGCAAATTAGTGCAGCATCTTCAATATTTTCTTTAAGTGGAATATCAACAATAGTTCCAAGAGATATTCTCAAGATTGATAATGAGTATATGGGAATTATAAATGTTGGTTTAGGAACAACAAATTTTGGACCAATTACAAATAATGGAAGTTTTAATCTAGTTGAAGTGAGAAGAGGTCTTGTAGGATCATCTGCAACATCACATACAGATTCTACAGAAGCAAGAATTTATAAGGGATCTTATAATATTGTTGATGATAAGATTTTCTTTTCAGAATCTCCAAGAGGAAATCCACAAATAGAAAGAGATGCAAGTAATTTAAGATTTGAGACATCAGATTTTACCGGAAGAGTTTTCTTAAGAAATGATTATACCTCAAATCAAATATATGATGATATTTCATCTCAATTTACAGGAATTGGTAGAACATTTACATTAACTGTTGGTGGTGCAAATACGGTTGGTTTAGGAACCTCTGGAGGAAGTGGAATCTTATTCATAAATGGCGTTTTTCAAACTCCAACAACTCTTAATAATCCTCAAAATAATTTTAAAATTACTGAAAATTCTGGAATATCTAGTGTTATATTTTCTGGAGTTACTATTCCAAATACAAATAGTATATTTACTTCCGAATTTGATGTAAACCAAAATCAAACTCCCAGAGGAGGAATTATAGTATCTTTGGGATCTTCTTCAGGTCTTGGATATGCGCCTCTTGTTGGGGCGGCAGTAACTGCTGTAGTTGGTGCAGGTGGTAGTATTGTTTCAGTCGGAATTGGAACGACCGATAAAGTTGGATCTGGATATAATGGAATTGTTTCAATAGGAGTTTCAGTATATGAAAACGGACATACTGGTTCTGCAGCAACTATAAGTGCAAGTATTGGTGCTGGAGGAACTCTAGGATTTACCATTATTGGTGGAGGTACTGGTTATTCAAATCCGCAAATATTCGTATCAGAACCATCTTATGAAAATTTGAATGTTGTTGGAGTATCAAGATTAGGAATTGGTGCAACAACAAAAACTGGAATAGGTCTTTTACTAAATGTTGAAGTTGGTGCAAGTTCAACTACAGGAATTGGATCAACATATTTTGAAGTATCTAAATTTAGTATTTCAAGACAAGGATATTCCTTCCAAAGAGGTGATGTATTTAAACCTGTTGGATTAGTTACTGCAAAGGGACTTAATTCTCCATTGTCAGAGTTTCAATTGACAGTTATTGATACATTTACTGATTCCTTTGCTGCTTGGCAATTCGGAGAATTTGATTTTATTGATTCGATTAAAAACTATCAAGATGGAGTTAGAACTAGATTTCCATTATTTTATAATGATGAATTATTGAGTTTTGAAAAATTAGATAATTCTTTAGTCAATCTTTCCAATGCATTATTCATTGTTATTAATGGTATTGTTCAGGATCCAGAAGTAGCATATCGATTTGATGGTGGAACAAGTTTTGTTTTTACAACTGCACCAAAACCAGAAGATAATGTTTCAGTCTTTTTCTATAAAGGCACTGCCGGTGATGATGTTGAGTTATTTGATGATATAAAAGAAACTCTAAAAAGAGGTGATACTGTTCAAGTTTTGAAAAATAATTCAATTTCTGGAACAAAAACACAGGATAAAAGAACAATATTTGATATATCTGGATCTGATAAATTTGAAACAAATTTATACTCTAAACAAGGAGTAGATTCTATAAATTATAAACCATTAAGTTGGAATAAGCAAAAAATTGATCAAAAAATTAATGGAGAATTGGTATATAAGAGTCGAGATTCTCTTGAATCTTCAATATTCCCAACTGCAAAAATTATCGGAGATTTTTCAACCACGGATACTCAAATATTTGTTGATAATGCAGATTTCTTTAAGTATGGAACCCCAAACTTAACAGATGCTTTAATTGTTTCTGGTTCTCCTGATCCGGTGTCGGCTGGAATAACAGCAGTTGTTTCTGGATTAGGAACAGTACAATCACTTATCATTAATAATCCAGGTAGTGGATATACTGGAAATTTGGTAACATTAAAAATTTCTTCACCTCCAGTAATAGGTGTTGGAATAGGAACCAAAGCAACTGCAACAGTTACAGTTGGCGCCGGAGGAACATTAACAACACCAATAATAATCACTAATCCTGGGTTTGGTTATACAACTTTAAATTCCCCAAAAGTTATTGCACCACTACAAGATCCAATATATGAAAATATATCAACAATTACTTTAGTCAATGGATTTAGTGGAATTGTTACAGGAATTACTACTACAACTGGTATTGGTGGAAATCCATTGGCACTTAAATTTCATTTAACCGGACCATCAGGATATTCAGGAATGCAAATAGGATATCCAATTTACATCTTTGATACAAGAATTGGAAGTGGTCTAACTTCTATTAATACTTCAAATTCTGCAATAGTTGGAATAGGAACAACATTTTTAGATAATATTTACATTATCTCTGCATTTTCTTCAAGCGGAACTGTTGGAATTATTACTTGCAACATATTATCAACAACATCCGTGGTTGGGTTGGCATCTACTGGAAGCACATCAAATCCTGTTGGAAAATACTCTTGGGGAAGATTATCCGGATTTAGTCGATCAGTTTCTCCAATTTCTATAGGAGTAACAGGAAATACTATTGATGTAGGATTATCAACATTCTCAACAATACAAAGAAGAAAATCTGGTCTTAGGAAAACTGGAGCACTTTCCAAACTCTTATAAATATCTAAAAAATAACAATATGGCAGCAATCGTAACAGATCAATTTAGAATATTAAATGCTAGCAATTTTATAGACTCTGTTGTAAATACTAACAATTCTTATTATGTTTTTTTAGGACTATCTAATCCTGTAAATGCAGGGTTTGGGAGAACAACAACTTGGGATACTAATATTCCAAATCCAACTGATAATCTTGATTATTCTTCACATTATAAGGATACTGCTTTATTTGGTAAAAAAATTACAAGTAGTAATATTAGGAGAGTTGTAAGATATGTTAAATGGACCGCTAATACATCATATGATATGTATAGGCACGATTATAGTATTTCTAACCCTACACCAAATTCCAACCTCTCTAGATTATATGATTCAAATTTTTATGTAATTAATACAGATTATAGAGTTTATATTTGCATTTATAATGGATCCTCTGCAGAAAACTTAAAGGGAAATAAATCACAAGACGAACCAACTTTTACTGATTTGGATCCTTCTAGTGCAGGTCAAAGTGGAGATGGATATATTTGGAAATACCTATTTTCAATTTCACCAAGTGATATTATAAAATTTGATTCAACAGAATACATTGTTGTTCCGAATGACTGGAAAACATCTACAAATAGTGAAATTGTGAGTATTCGGGAAAGTGGATATTCAAGTTCTACAAATCCAAATCAAATTAAACAGGTATATATTTCAAATGGAGGATCTGGATATTCTTCAGGAATTGTTGATATTCTTGGCGATGGAACTGGAGGAAAAGTATCAATTACTGTTGATACTACTGGAAAAATTACTTCAACACAAGTTACTGCAGGAGGTTATGGTTATAGCTGGGCAATAGTTGATCTTGGTAATCTTCAACCGCAAGGAGGATCTATACCAAATCCGGCAAAATTAATACCAATTATTCCGCCATCAAAGGGGCACGGATATGATATTTACACAGAATTGGGAACTGATAAAATATTAATATATGCAAGATTTGATGATTCTACAAAAGATTTTCCAACTGATACAAAATTTTCACAGGTTGGAATTATAAAAAATCCAACAATACCATCTTCAGATTCTGTTATTTTTACTGAAAATCAATATTCAACACTTTCTGGAATTGGATTGACTTCAACATTTTCCGGATCTCCAACAATAGGACAAGAAATAACGCAAACTGTTACGGGAGGAACTGCTAGAGGTTATGTTGCATCATATGATAAAGAAACAAAAGTTTTAAAATATTTTAGAGATAGATCATTATATTTTGGCAATAATTTAGATCAAACTGATTATAATACTGTAAGTTCAGAATCTAAAGTTCTTGCTTTTGAATCTTCTTCACAAAATATTGGAGGATCTTCTCCTTCATTTACCGCAGCTATTGATACTTCATTTGCCAATAATGGTAATAAAATAACAGTTGGTGGAAAAGTTATAGATTTGGGAGTAACTTTTACGGGAGGACTTTCAAATCCGGAGATAAATACAAAGTCGGGAGAAATAATATATATTGATAATCGTCCTTTGGTAACAAGGGATATTCGACAAAAAGAAGACATTAAAATTATTCTGGAATTCTAACTAAAAATGACACAAAAAACAGATTTAAATATTAGTCCATATTATGATGATTTTGATTCTGAAAGTAATTTTTACAAAGTTTTATTTAAACCTGGGTATCCTGTACAGGCAAGAGAATTAACAACACTACAATCTCTTTTACAAGATCAGGTAAAATCTTTTGGAAGTCATATTTTTAAAGAAGGATCAATGGTGATTCCTGGAAACATTGCATATGATGGAAATTTTAATTCTGTCAAACTAAATTCAAGCAATTTTGGAGTTGATGTTTCTCTTTACATTAAAAATTTCATTGGTAAAAAAGTAACTGGACAAATATCAGGAACAACCGCAATAATTCAATTTGTTACCTTTCCTGATGATATTAATGTTGATGACTTAACAATATATGTCAAATATATAGATTCTGACAATAATTTCGAATTTAATCCATTTGAGAATGGTGAATCATTAATTGCTGATGAAAATATAACATATGGAAATACTACAATTAATGCTGGAACACCATTTGCATCTTTATTATCATCAGATGCAACATCTATAGGTTCTGCAGCGTCAATTGGAGATGGTGTATATTTTATTAGAGGTTACTTTGTTAATGTTTCTAAACAAACCATAATATTAGATAATTATACAAATGTGCCATCATATAGGGTTGGATTAAAAATTGATGAATTGATTGTCGGGGCAAAGGATGACTCTTCATTATATGATCCGTCCAAAGGATTTACAAATTATGCTGCGCCAGGTGCAGATAGATTTAAAATAAATTTAACTCTAACTAAAAAATTATTGTCAGATTTAAATGACACAGACTTTGTCGAATTATTAAGAGTTGAAGATGGAAAAATTAAAATAATTGAGACAAAGACTCAATATAATATAATTAAAGATTATATGGCACAAAGAACATACGATGAATCTGGCGATTATACAGTTTCTCCGTTTAATGTATCTGTTAATAATTCTTTAAATGATAGATTGGGTAATAATGGATTATTTTTTGATACCGAAACGACAGAACAAGATAATAAACCATCTGAAGATTTAATGTGTTTAAAAATATCTCCAGGAAAAGCTTATGTTAGGGGATATGATATAGATAAAATTTCAACTACAATTATTGATGTTGATAAATCAAGAGATACTGAATCTATTGAAAATGCAAACATTCCTTTCGAAATGGGGAATATTTTAAGAGTTAATACTGTATCTGGAACACCAAAACAAAGATGTGTTATAAATTTGAACGATCAACTTGGGGGAATAGGGTCGACAATTGGAAATGCAAGAGTATATAATTTTAGTCTCACTGATGCTTCTTATAGTGGAAATGCAACTAATTGGGATTTATATTTGTATGATATTCAGACATATACAACCATCACCCTAAATTCAGCAATTTCTGACACAGAATTGCCAGCAACATCATTTGTAAAGGGTAAAAGTAGTGGAGCAAGTGGATTTTCAGTCTCTGCTGGAGGAAACTCTGTTACAATTAATTTAAGACAAACTTCTGGAACATTTTCAGTTGGTGAGCAATTAATTATCAATGGTTTAGATTTTCCAAGATCAATTAAATCTGTAATATCATATTCATCTGAAGATATTAAGTCGGTAAGTCAACCAACTTCAATATCAAATCTTCCTGCAAATTTTACTGCAAATTGTTTGTTAGAAAGATTTAGACTTCCCAATGGAGTAGTAGGAGCGGCAATAACTAACAATACTTTAAGTAGTCCCGGAAAGGTTTTTACCGGAGTAAAGGTAGGATCAATTATTAGATATCAAAATACATCTAATAATAATGAGACATTTAATAGAGTAACTGCAGTATCTCCTACCGGAATATCATTAACAATTTCCCCCATAACAAGCGTTTCTGGAATATATAGTGGATCAGTCGTTGACGGATCTTATAGTAATGTTTTTATTGGTGCTCCAATTATAAGAAATGAAAGATCTGGATTCCTTTATGCAAAATTGCCAGATTCAAATATTTCTTCAGTAAATCTTTCAGATTCTTTATTAACAATTTCTCATCAAATAACTGGACAAAGTACGGATGGTAATGGAGTATTAACACTTACACCAGCTTCAATTATTGGAATTAGTAGTGCCTTTTTTGCGGCATTTGATGAAGAAAGGTATTCAGTACATTATAGTAACGGAATAACATCAAAAATAACTTCTGATCAATTTAATTTAAATTCAGGAACCGTAAATATTAGTGGATTGCTTCCTAGTCAATCTGGTAATGTTGTAGTAAATACAACTTTGGTAAAAAATGGGATTCAAAGTAAAATAAAAACTTATAATAGAAGTCAAATTTTGACTGTAGACAAATCAAAATATCCACAATCAGGAACAGGAAGTAATAATTCAATCAGTGATGGTCTTACTTATAATCGATATTATGGTTTAAGAGTTCAGGATGAAGAAATATCACTAAATTATCCCGATGCTGTAAAGATAATATCAGTATATGAATCATTTGATTCAAATGACCCAGTATTAGATAAAATTCAATTCAATCCAACCGCTATCGTATCAACAAATGCAATTATAGGAGAAAATATTCTTGGAATTACTAGTAAAGCAATTGCAAGGGTTGTATCAAAACCTTCTACGGATGTTTTGGGTATTGTATATTTAAATTCTGAAAGATTTTTAGAATCAGAATCAGTAACATTTTCAGAATCAAATATAACAACAGAAATACAATCTATTATTTTAGGAAAATATAAAGATATTACAAATTCATTTACTCTCAATAAAGGACAAAAAAATCAATATTATGATTATTCTAAAATTGTTAGAAATAAAGGAACCACAGAACCATCCAAAAAGTTATTAATTGTATTTGATTATTATTCAATACCATCAAATGATTCTGGAGATGTTTTTACTGTTTTAAGTTATGATAAGGAAAGATTTACTCATGATATTCCTTCCATTGGACCTAATTTGGTAAGATCTTCCGACACCCTAGATTTTAGACCAAGAGTTCCAATATTTTCTTCAGTTAGTTCGTCACCTTTTGATTTTTCCTCTAGAGATTTTATTACGGATTTGCAACCAAAAACAATTTTAGCACCAAATGAGAGTTCATTACTTGGTTATGAATACTATTTGGCAAGAATTGATAAATTATATTTGGACAAAATTGGCAATTTTATATTAGAAAAGGGAATATCATCAAAAACTCCAAAGGCTCCAAATAAAAATGATGCTGTAATGGAAATTGCAACAATCAAATTGCCACCTTATCTTTATAATCCAGCAAATGCTATTGTGACTTTGATGGACAATAGAAGATATACAATGAGAGATATTGGGTTAATTGAAGATAGGGTTCAAAATTTGGAAAGAGTAACATCATTATCACTACTTGAAGTTAATACTCAGACTTTACAAATTCAAGACTCTGAAGGAAATAATAGATTTAAAAGTGGATTTTTTGTAGATGATTTTAAAAATTATGAATTAATCAATAAACAACTTTCGGACATTAGAGTCAATACTGCTGCAAATGAACTAACCCCAGTTTTAAGTCGAAATTCTTTAAAATCTCAAATTGCTCCGGCAATTTCAAGTGTTGATGAGGAGTTGGATTTATCTGTAGATTTTGAATTATTAGATTCAAATGTTCAAAAAACAGGAAAAGCAGTAACTCTTAAATATACATCAATCGGATGGATAGAACAAGCATTTGCAACAAAAGTTGAAAATGTAAATCCATTTAATGTAATTGTATATAATGGAGATATTAAATTAAGTCCAGAAATTGATAATTGGGTAAGAACCGTTCAACTTCCTGATAATAATATTTCAATAACATTAAACTCAAGCAGGACTCTTACAAATAATTTAACAAGCAATGTTGCCGTCGAATTGACACCAATTCAAACCCAATCGGGCGAAGTTTCTTATATTGATATTGCACTACCTGGTAGAGGAGGAGAGGAAGAAGTTCAGAGTATTGAATCATTTATAACGTCATCAACATCATCTAACACATCATCTAATACTACTTCAAATACAGTTTCTGATACTGTAAGTGATACTGACACCACGATAAGAAATGTTTTAATTTCTTCATCTGGAGAATCGTTTATGAGATCCAGAAATACTGGGTTTTCTGCATCTAATTTAAAACCATCTACACAATTTTATCAGTTTCTTGATGGAAATAGTGGTGTAGACTTTATTCCAAAACTAGTCGAAATATCAAATTCTAAAACATTAGAAAATTATGGTGCATCTGGATCTTTTTCTATTGGTGAGACTGTTATTGGCACATATGGAGGAAGTAATTTAATTTCATTTAGAGTTGCATCTCCAGATCATAAATATGGAAAATACAATTCACCTTCAGCAAAATATACGATAAATCCATATGTCAAATCAGAATCAATACCATCGGCATATAATCAATCATCAAAAATTTTAAATATTGATACTGCTTCATTATCTGAAGAAGCTCAGGGAAAATATTCTGGATATTTGATTAGTGGTATGCAACTAGTTGGACAGACAAGTGGTGCTGTAGCATATGTAAAAGATCTTAGATTAATTTCCGATAATTTTGGAGATTTAATTGGAGCATTCTTTATCAGAGATCCAAATTCTACTCCAACACCAACTGTTAGAATATCTACAGGAACTAAAACATTCAAACTGTCTTCAAGTTCAACAAATAACCCAGGTCTTCCTGGAAGTTCGAGTACTTCTTCCGCTGAAACAAATTATAATTCAGATGGTACATTAGAGCAGTGGGAAAATACAGTTACAGCAACAAATAAGAATTTAACCACAAATACACTAACAAATTTAACCACAAATACTACAACTTCTACTACAACAGTAAATACTCATACAAAAACAGTAATAGCAAGATTTGTTGACCCTCTTGCCCAATCATTTGTTGTAGGTGGAAATGTAGAAGCTCCATCACCAACATCAACAACTGACGATGTAAATGGTGCATTTTTAACTGCAGTCGACTTATTTTTTGCCGCAAAAGATGATGCAAATGCTCCAGTAAAGGTTGAGATAAGAACAGTTGAGTTAGGAACACCAACAAGAATTGTAATTGGAAATCCAGTTACATTAAGACCTTCTGAGGTTAGTATTTCAGATGATGCATCAGTTGCAACAAAGGTGACTTTTGATGAACCAATTTATTTACCACCAGGAAGAGAATATGCCGTTGTAATTATTTCGGAAAATAGTGATAAGTATGAAATGTGGACTGCCGTTATGGGTGGAAAAACTGTAAATACAAAACAACTTCCAGATGCAGATTCAGTCTTATATTCGAAACAATTTTCAATGGGAAGTTTGTTTAAATCGCAGAACGGATCAATATGGACTGCAAGTCAAGATCAGGATTTGAAATTTAAACTTTACAAAGCAAATTTCACATCTCCAACAGGAACTGCATTTTTCTATAATCCAACATTAAATGAAAGTAATGGATATGTTGGAATTTTGGGAAATAATCCAATTACGACACTTACCAGAACAGCAACACTTGGGATTACGACGACAATAAATTCAACTGTAATTTCTGATTTGGGTAAGGGTAGAAAAATTGTAGATGCCACAAAGAGTTATGTTTATGGCACTGTAATTGGGTCTGGAAGTTCTGTATCTTCAGTAGGATTAACCACTGGAGGTAGTAATTATGTAACAGATTCTAATGTAGATACTTATAATATTACCGGAAATGGTTCTGGTCTTGTTTTAAATATTACAGCATCTTCTGTTGGAATAATCACAGGAACACCAACGATTGTAAATCCAGGAAATGGATATTCTGTAGGAGATATTGTTGGAATTGTAACTGCGACGGTTGGCACAGGATCTTCAGTTCGCGGTAGAGATGCAAGAATTACAATTTCTTCAATTTTAGGATTAGATACACTATATCTTGGAAATGTTCAGGGAGGTTCTTTTACCACTGGATCTTTATTAAATTATTACAATAATTCTGGAACAATAGTTTCTCTTGCAAATACATCAATTCGTAGTTATTCAAGTTCAACAAATTCTTATATGAGAGTTAGACATTTCAATCATGGAATGTATTCAAATACCAATAAAATTAGGTTAAGTAATGTTGAGTCTAGTACGGCACCTGTTCCTTTGGTTTCGGAATTAATCTCTTCATCTGCATCTATTTTTGTTGCCGTTGGAGATACTTCAAACTTTGGAACATTTGAAGGTGTTTCAGTAGGTGCAAATAATCCTGGTTATGTAAAAATTGGAAACGAGATTGTTAAGTATGAAGGTGTCGGAAGTGGAACCTTAACAGTTATTACTAGAGGTATTGATTCAACACTTCCAATTGATCATGATAAATCTACTCTAGTATATAAGTACGAATTAAATGGAGTTTCTTTAAGAAGAATTAATAAAACTCACGATATTAGTGATTTTGATATTGGTATGGATCAATATTATATTGAAATAGATAGAAGTACGGGTGGAATAGACCGAAGTATAGATGGAATTCCAGCATCAATGCCACAGTTACAATTTGCATCAGAAGGAACATTTGGTGGTTCTAAAGTTGTAGCAAGTGAAAATATTCTTTACAGTTCTATAGTGCCAACATATGATCTGATTACTCCAGGATCATCAACATCAGTATCTGCTAACATTAGATCCGTAACTGGAACAAGTGTTGATGGAAGCGAAACATCATTTTTAGATAGTGGATTTGAACCAATTCAATTAAATTCATTAAATGCTTTGAAATCAGTGAGACTTGTGTGTTCTAAAGAAAATGAAACAGAGTATTTGAGTGGTCTTGCTAGAAATAAATCTTTCACCACAGGAATTACATTAAACACAACAGATCCAAATTTATCTCCAATAATTTATTTGGATACTGCATTCACAGAATTTATTTCAAGTCGTTTAAATAGTCCTATTTCAGATTATTCATCAGATAATAGAAGTAACTCAATATTGAGTGATCCACACGCTGCAGTATATGTTTCAAAATCTGTTAAATTGGTTCAACCCGCAACCTCTTTAAAAGTTATTCTATCAGTATATCGCCACGAATCTGCAGATTTTAGAGTTCTTTATAGTTTATCTCGTCCAGATTCGAGTGAGATTGATCAATCATTTGAACTATTTCCTGGATATGATAATTTAACATATACCACTGCTGCAGGATATTCGGTTTTAGATTCTTCTAAAAATAGTGGAAGACCGGACACTTTTGTATCTTCAAGTGTGGATAATCAATTTAAAGAATATGAATTTACTGCTGATAATCTTAGTTTATTTAATGGATATGTTATTAAAATAGTAATGTCCGGAACTAATCAGGCATATCCACCAAGAATAAAAGAACTCAGAACAATTGCAATAAGATGATAAGAGTAAAGGGTCACCAAAATCTTTATAGAGATGAAAATAGTGGTGCAATAGTAAATTGCGATTCTGTTGCATATAATCAATATCTAAATACTCTACATAATAAAGATTTTCAAAAAAAAGAACTTGATAGAATGAAACAGGACATTGATGAAATTAAAACACTATTAAAGGAGTTGATTAATGGATCCAAATGAAATTGAATTAAAAACTATCAATAAATTATTTGAATATGAAAAACAAACTAGAATAATTGATAATTTAGATGAGGATCAGTTAAGAACTTTTTGTAAATTATATTGCAAATTATATTTGAAACAACAGGAGACTATTTGTTCTCTTGGATTTAATCCAGTATAAATATATTTTAGATCCTGAACTGTTTATAAATGGCAGAAATAAAGGTCAGAGTAGGACAACAACCAGCAATAAAAGTCATATCTTCACTTGCTGGAGCTCAAGGTCTTTCTTTGTCTGAACT
>Ga0247841_10010244_pt1 | contig 12825 bp, 10 predicted proteins | sample LaCruzMarch2015__2_FD_192410 | JGI IMG/M metagenome (GOLD analysis project Ga0247841, IMG submission 192410) | Freshwater microbial communities from meromictic Lake La Cruz, Castile-La Mancha, Spain - LaCruzMarch2015_18m | ecosystem: Environmental > Aquatic > Freshwater > Lake | place: Spain... | reverse complement strand
GGGCAGAAGACCTATTGAGACCATAGAAGCTGGCAAAATTATCAAAGAGCAGGAGACACTAAAACAGGCAGCTTAAACATCATCCCGGAGAGAAGCTGACTGTCCGGAAAGAGCTTGATTTTTACAACTTATTCATGTCCAGCAACTCATATTCCAGAATGATTTAAACAGCTTCCTTAAAATATTAACTGAATTAACCTAAAACTCCAACCTTTTAAAAGTATTTATAATAGAATATAAATTTCATCATCAAAATTTTATTTGGGAATGTGTGCTTTTCAGGTTAATTTAGTTAATCTCTGCTCTAAGGTTTTATTTTATTAAGGATTTACCCATTACTTATCTCAAGCAAGTTAAGAAATTTTTAATCTCAAGGTTAGGACGTTGTCCAGATATATAGTCCCATTAAAACTTTCTGTGGGAGGGGGGAGAAAAGCTAATACTTCTCTCCCCCCTGATAACAATTATATCTCCTTCTTCATCTGTTTCATCTTTGCATTGAATATGCAGACCTTATTGCTGTGTTTGCTTGAACTACCTATTTTGTATCCCATACCAAGAAGTTGCTGCTTGAAATCAGCTTTCGCTTGTATGTCTTTCTTTCCTTCAAGTCGGCAGTATTCTTTATACAATTCAAAAGTGTCACTGAAAATGATGACAGCTTTTGGATCTTTTGTTTTTTCAAGATATTTCTTCTCAAAAGATTTGACACTATAACTGCCCATTTCATCCCTATATTCTTTTTTTGATATCTTCATGGTTTCAGATTCACTTAGAGCAAAATTATTCTCTTTTAACCTGTTATAACCTTCCAGTGCCCAGTTGAAAATGCCAGAGAGCTCACTTGTCAGCTTTCCTTCCAGTTGGCGATCCATGTCATCTTCAGTGAATCTTCTGTTGAATTCCAATACCCATATTCGTCTCCACATGCCATGAGATTGATCAGAGATGACAGGCAGTTTATTCATGGCCAAAAAGTTTTTAGCAAATGAACGGAATTTCATGGGAGCTTTGTATAAATCCCTTCCTGTGATCCAATCTCCAGCCGTTGCTGCCTTAACAGCATCCGTATTTATATATTTACCTTGAGGAGTTTCACCCGAGATATTGACCATTTTCTGGAAGAGCTCCAGAACATAATGTTCGTTAGACAAAGCGCTAAAGCTGACATTAGAAGTATTTTCTTTGCCGATCAGATTGGCAATGGTGTTGATGAAAACTGATTTCCCATTGCTCCCTCCACCAACAAGGAAGAATACAGCCGGTGTAGGCAAAGATTTATGAAACACATACCCAACTGCCTCTTGAACAAAATCTATTCTTGTCTGATCATCCTCAAAGATTTCCTGTAGAAACTGGATGAACCGGGGACAAGTTGCCAATGGATCATAATCGTAGGGCAACAAATTGGTTGTGAATATGTCACTGGAATGATCGATTAATTCCCCGGCATCAAGATCATAGAGGCCATTTTGAAGTGTCAAATATTTTACCTGATTGATCCTTGCATCTTCACTGTCAACCAAGGCATCGCCGATCGCATAATGTATCATTTCATTCATATTTGATTTGCTAAAGAGGTGCCGGTAAGTAGCCAATTCATTCTGACAAAGGTTGTTCAGTGTTTTTTCCGTGCAGTGTTCGTAACATTTGCCGTTGTAGCGGAAGAAGGCAACCTCCTGGTCGAGAATCTTGATCATGTATTTTCTCACCATGTATTCCTCGAAATTCAAGACCTTCAAGCGGTGTCCCTTATCCGTCTTTAAGATGGACCCTGATATGAAAAGAGGATTTTGCCTTTCTTCTTCATTGAGATCCGAAAGTTCTTTTGCTTTCTCGATGGTGTGTTGCAGATAATCATCAGGTTGAGAATGTTCCCTATACTTTTCGCCAATTGGATACGTTTGAAAAATATGCCTGATTTCATTTTCACTTAATCCCTTGTGAATCAAAGACATAATCACAGCCATATCTGCCTCACTGCGTGACGGATAAGAACTGTCATTGCCATATAGAATGAGGGATTTTATCTTTTCGGATATTGGCAATTGGTCGATATCAAGGGCACTGATTGCCTGGGGATAAGCATTCTCTTGCTTAGGATTTGAAGGCACCTGTTTATCTAGTTTGGTCTTGGGTTTGACAGGTTCATTTTCAAATGCTGACAACAGGTCGCTGAAGTCATCAAAACTGTATGTCGCTGCGACTATAGAAACAATTTCAACAGATCTAGGATTATCCGGGTTTTTGAAATTGCATGTTCCAGGGATACGAAGCACCCGTGAGATGTCATGTGTCCCTGGATCACCATGCAGGAATTGGCTCAAAGCTTTATTGACATTTTCAAGGGTGCCTATCCCATAGTCTGCCACATACAAAGGATTCGTCAAAATCCAATAACAATGAAAACCGCCACCAGAATGAATGACAATGGAGGGCTTGAGCTGAAACTTGTTGATTGCATCCATCGCCTCTTCATAATTTGCAAATTCTGATTCTTTTTTGTGACCAAGCTTGCCATAATCTATTTCCGCATGAAACGCAGACAGATAATGGACATTCTCCTTTGTCCCCTGCTGTCCGATTCTTGGGTTCACGCCGACATAGACATCCATTTTCTGATAGGCAAGTTCAACTGCCAGGTTGGCGGCATCTGATGCAGAGCTAAAGAAATATTGTGATGGATGGGGTTTAAAAGTTCGGATTTCGATTTCTCCTGCGCCTTGATTCAGGGATGTGTTGAATATAGTATGCAGAAAATTGGCCGCCATATTCATTGATTCTTCTTTTCTTGAAATGCTAATGTTCATAATTACTTTCCTCCTTCTTGATTGTTTTTAGATTCTTGCATTGTTTCTCCTGAGATTTCTTTCAGGGCCGTCAACAGCAGCTCGGTGGCGATTGATGCCCCGGTTACAAGCTGGTCAGGATTCTCCATCACCCTCTCAGCCGCCAATCGTCTGAGATAGTTCCGATAGCGCTCAGGGATGGATAGATTGATTTGGACATTGTTTCTTGTTGACATGATAAAATACCTCCTTGATTGAATTTATCCTTTGTTCTCGATAGCAAGGCGAATGAGTGCCTATGAGCCGATGAGCAAATGACTGAAGATCCTATTCGTGATTGATTATTTGATTGTTGATATTATCGAGTAGAGCGTATGAATTCAGGCATGGGCATATAATGAATTGCTCTTATTGCTTCTTGCCCTGAAATATCCGTTGGTGTTGACCGAGCAGATGGTCTCTATTTCGGACATGCAATTAATAATATTTTTCAGATCCCTTCTTTTGCTCTTCCGAAGACGATTCTCAAGATACTGGACATCAAAGGAGGCCTCTCCGAATTCCTTGCAGATGTTCTGGATGGCGAGATAGTTATTAGTTCTTAAAATCCTTGTCCTCTCAATTCTTCCTATTGCCGAGAGCTGCCCGAGAGTCATTCCCTGACAGGAAGGGCAATGACATCTATAGCTGGTGTCGAATTTGCCGATCTTGTGAAGTTTTGAATATGAAAGGTCATAAGGATTAATAAACGAACCGAACTGGGCCTGAATGCGCCAAGTGGTAGCATCAAAAGAAACCCACTCAAAGAATCTCTGTGACATGAAGGCGCATACGGAAATGGTCGGAAGGGACGATGATCCGAGGATGTGAACCTTTTTTACTCCCATTGTATGCATCTTCAGCATGAATAGGGCGATTTCCATCATTGACATATTTCTTATTGGCAGACTGAAGCCATCAAAATCGATCCCCTTGATCTGCTCGCAGAATTCTTCAAATTGCCGAATATTATATGCTTGAACTGGGATGAATAGGCTGATGTCTGGACACAGCTTCTTCCTCAATTTGGCAGATTCAATCGCCCAAGGCACATTGTAATGAAGCTTATATCGGAATTCCCGTTCCTGCTCATAGGCTTCTCTTAGTTTTCGTATGGGGAAATCCAGAGCCACCATGATGTTGGCGTTTATCTAGATTGACTTTTCAACAACATGGAGTGGCGCAACGTTCAATATCTTTTTGGTCGCCAAAAGTGGCAGCGCAGGATCAAAAGACATTCTTGTCCCGTTTTTTTCGGCACAAAATAATTGGTAGCCACAGTCGATCATCAAGTGCTCGGGTTTTCCCTGCATGATCATCTGCCTCGTCTTCTGGATTAGTCCCTCATTCTTGACGTCATAGCCGGCACTGATCAATAAACCTTCAACATCAACTTCCGGCAGCTTATTGTTGCTGGCGCCGGCACACAAGAACCATAGATTTCTTGTTGTCTTGATTCCCATCACGACATCCTCCTTGATCGTTTTTATTGTTTGTTATGGAAACCAAAAAAAATGGCTGGAAAGCTTAATTCTGTGTGAGGAGGATGGATGTGTGGATGGGGCGAAGATAATAAAAAAAGGGTATACCCCTTAATCGAGGCAAACCCCTTTGCAATCGTGAACAGCTATTTTCGTTCGGCTTAGATCATATTCGTCATATCCACATAGTCAAGCTGGCATACACACTGACATTGTGACAGATCCAGCCCAACCTGTTCCCAGACGAAGGCTGATTCTTTACAAAGGGCAACTGGACAGTTTGAATACTTCCTTATCTCGCGGAGGATGCAATCAAATATCTCGATACGTTTTTCTTCGGGATAACTGTATTTACCGACCTTCGGTTTCGCAGATCCCTCAAACACCTTCGGTTCGAACATGGGGATCATTTCTTCCATCATTGCCGGCAATTCAGATCCGGTCATAAAGATTTAATTTCTCCTCTCGTAGAACTGCTTTTCAAATCTCAGCGTGCCAATGGTAATTCTTTCCGGAGATACTTTCCGAAATATCCTGGCCACTGTATCTGCATAGGCGGCTTCCCATCCTGTGAAAGGGACTATAGGATCGAGTCTTATCCTGAGATGATACCCTGCATGTTGGACTTTATAGGCCGCTTCCAGCCTTTGCTCAAAACCGGGCGCTCCTATTTCAAAACGCCTTGATACGGCTTCATTATTCATGCTCCAGGCGATTACTGCATGGTCATTATGGGGAAGGTCGAGAATATCATCCACATTGTCGCTCTTTGTGAGGAGGAAGAGATAACCGTTATTGCTCTGGCCAAACCAGGGGATAAATTCCCTCATAGCGCCGACCAGATGTTCCATAGATAAAGAATCGGCCAGTTCACCGCTGTTAAATATAACCGGTGTGCTGGATTGATCGAGCCGTTTTTTTATCTGTGCCTTGATCTTGTCATATTGGACCCGAATCGTTATAAATGGCCGCTGCGCCCGATATGTCAGCTTTAGGTAACACCAATCGCACATATAAAAACAGCCGTTTGAAGCGAGCTTCAGCCTCTCAAAATGTGGGCAGACAAAACGATCATCGGGAATGGTAAACTCATCGACAGCCTGTGCTGCAGGGGCAATGAAAACGACCCTTTTCCCTGCCATGATACTGTTTAGCATCCCTGCGTCGGTATTTCGCAGAATCTCGGATGCCCGCACGATTTCCTTTGGTGCTGAACTTTGTATAAGTCGCACCGGCACAGTAGGACATTTATTTATAAAGTTGATGGTGGCCGGGTCATCCTGAACTTCCTTATTGATGATGATCTCGGCAGGTTTCCATAGATTTGTATTGGTCATAATTTTACTCCCTTAAATTTGTTTTGAAAAAAGGGACCATCCCCGGTTAAGAGAATGGCCCTTTTCAAAGATTTACAGCTTTTAAAAAATTAAGCGCTTCAGCCTCTCCAGGCCTAAAAGCTTAAAAGGTTAAATTGTTTCCGTCTCCCCGGTCAGAGGATTGACCACCTGCACCTTTTCACCTTTGAACGTGCTGTCGATGATCTCCGAGGGATGAGGCAACTGGATCTTTTGGCCAGCCTGAAAAGTGGTCACATAGTATCCCTTCTGTGATGACTTTGGATATTTGCCCTCCGCAATGAGCCCTTCCTTCATGAGATACTGCAACTCGTTATAGATGGTGGACTGGGATATTTCTTCTATGCCGCTTTTATTTAACCATTCAAAAATACTTTCACGTTTTGCCCAGTATGACGAACTCGTTGATATCTGAGAAAGCTGTTTAATGGTATTATCGGGCGTGTGACTATTGCCCAATTTTCCGAGGTTAATCCGCTTCACAGATTCGAATATTTTCATCTGCCGATCCGATAGATAGATTTCCTTCACAGGAATCATATCGTTCATCAACAACCATGTGTGAAAATAATCAATTTTTGTCGCCGTAAGAGCTGACCTTGTAAGAAGAGTATCCTGATTTGCGGTAGAGGAATCCGCCATCTGACGAAGCTTATGGATATCAATTTTGTATATCCGGGCAACAATTTCGTCTTGCGATACTGGTTCCGGATGGTTGATGATACAAACGATGGCCAGCGTCTTCAGTATCATTTCGATTTTTCTTTCAGGGTCTGAGGGAGTCGCCGCCCTGATGGCCTCAATTAACTTATCCACAAAAGGAATTTCAACAGCCGAAGTCCGAAGCCTTGCCAGAGTTTCCCTCAGGCGTACCGTGGCCACCTCATTTTGTATATCCGGCTGTCGATTATCTTGTTGAAGCAATAACTGGCCTAACGGGTATTCATCAACATGCAGGGGCAATTTAAGGATAGCGGGGTGATTGTAAATTCTGTCTCTTATATCGGTAATGATACCGACTATGGAAATCAACGCTTCAGCCTTGTACGAATGAGTAAAGGTTCCGAATTTTGCTTTGACTGCCTCGGTGTGCGTAGCCGCCCCTATGGTCAGCATCTTTTCCAAGTGCCCCCATGATTTCACAAATGCCAAAGGTTCATGGCTGATGAGAGTCTTGCCGTTTAGCCCCGAGGTACCACTGAACAGATCCTCGTTCTTAATCTGACCGTATTCCCGATATGACTCTTCCGGCGCTATCAGCATACACTGCCTCAGAATGTTCATGCCGACGGAAAGATCACTAGCCGCAAGCATGATGCCCATAGGCTTGTGCAATTTTGCGGATAAAATGTTTAGCAAGGTCAAAAGGGCAACCTTCAAATTATGGCCGGTTATCATCTGTTTTTTTAACAGACCGGCTGCTGCTGACAATATATCCTTGAAGAAGATGTCGTCCAGATTCATCGCCCGTGGGGCCTGCTCAAGACTGCTTTCTTCTTTGATTATGGGCATTAACTGCTGCCCGTTTAGATCAATAATATCTGAATTTTCTGCCATCGTTTTTTTCTTTCCTTTTCTGTGAAATATTTTTTATAAGTGCTTGTATTTATGTATAATTACTCATATTGATCTGTACGTTCCTGTCGTGTTGAAACTCAGCACATAGGCACCACCCCCCTCTCCATAGCCGGCTCGTTATTGCAAGCTGACAACTTGATCGGCGATGGGCGATGGGGCAGTTTTCGTTTTCACTGCAACACCTTTCCAGAACCTCACGCTGTCTGACTTGCCCTGCATGAATCCCTTCTTTTTCATGTAAATCCCGAAGCTTTTCTTCGTCATGACGTCACACACATTTTCATGAGTCCATCCGTGGTAAATATCGAACATATCCTTGACAGGTATTTTCCCATCCGGATCGGTACCACAGCAGTCCTCTAAAAAAAGCCCGATGGTATCCGATTCCCGCTTCAACATCTCTGTCCGAATCGAAACCTCCGGAGGAACCGCAAGGCCTTCTTCTTGCCATGTCAGGCATCCCTGGATCGCCCAGTTAAGGATTCCCGGCAATTCTAATGTCAGCTTTTCCAAAAGACCTCTGTCGATTTCTTCGTCCGGGATGATAACGTCGAAAGGAACAATTCTGATCCGCCGCCAGATCCCGTGATCAACACCCTTGATATTGGGCTCTTGGTTCATGGCGATTATTAATTTGAAGCACGGCATAAGCTCAAAATACTCCTGATAAAGGAACCTGGCCGTGATGGGATCTCCCCCAGTTATTTGTTTTATCATGGCTTCGTCAATCTTGGACTCTGTCCCCATTTCAACAGATGACACGAAACGGGCACCATTTAAGCGGGCGAGGTCATTACGAATCGCTTTGCTGTTGGCTAAAAATGTTGACGACTGTATATGTCGTGCATAATCGTTAAGAATTTTTCTGATGATTTCCAATAACGTGGATTTACCATTTGCACCGTCCCCAACGAATATGAAAAGGACCTGCTCGGTGATGATCCCGGTCAGGCAATAGCCGATTATCCGCATGATATAGTTAAAGAGAGTAACATTGCCGCCGGTGATTCTGGTCATGAAGCTCATAAAAAGGGGACATGTGGCATCAGGGTCATAATTCACCGGGCAAATCTTCGTAATCATGTCATCCCGAGAATGCTCATGAACCCCTTTGGTTCGAAGATCCATCGTGCCGTTCAGAAAGTTCAGCTTCAGGGGATCTGCATCCAGGGAATCAAGATCAACCTGAATCCGGGGATCAGACTGCGCCAAGAAGATCATTGCCTTCAGCTTGGACGGTGTCTGCGATCTGACAGCGTGGTCGAGCAGAGCCTGTTTGAGTTTCGGATTGTTGTCTACGCCTTCGGCTTCCTCTGTTATTTTATTTATCGTTTCCATAGCCTTCCGGAGTAATTGTCTCCCGTCATCGAAGGCCCACCTATCCCCGCGCCAGAGAAGCCATCTTTTCGCCCCACTGCAATACCTAATTTCATCAATATTATTTTCGACCAGCCTTTCGGCGTTACCAAAATCGGTGGTTCGTTTTGCTTCTGTCATTTTAATATTTCCTTTCGAAAAATGTGTCCCGTCCGTCCCATGCGTCCCGAAGCCGCCTTTACCCAAATCATTTTCATTCTATCCTCCTTAGAGAACGTATTTTACGCCTTGTTAATCTTACGAACCCTTGTTCACCCATCCGCCCTGCATCCTGTTACAAGTTTGTCCCTCCTTTCGCTTTTCTAAGACTGAGGTTTCCTGGGGTTAAAGAGATTTCGATCCTTCCCGACTCCATATAATGGATGACATCGCCAAGCTTGTATCTAATTGATTTTCCTATCTTATGATAAGGCATCCCTTTGCGCTTGAAGCGATTATTCCGTAAAGTCTGGACTGAAAAGTGCGTCATCTGACTGACTTCAGTTTCCGTAAGGTATTGATATGACTCATTCATCCTGGCAACCTTGTTCTTAATTTTTAGTGACTTTACAGAATGCTTTTCCAAAGTGGACGTGACAGCTTAAAATAAATTTTTACTTGTTCAGGGGGAAATGAAAGGGGGGAGACGGTGTTTATCTTGGGGGTATATTATTGCCAGATATTCCTTGGCAGCTAAAATTGATCAGGATATTTTTTAAAGAATGATTTTGTGATTTTTTGTTGGGAATACTGTTGGGAATGGGAAATTTAAAAAGAAAAAGGGGTTACAATTTGAGTTCTAACCCCTTGTTTTCTTTTATGGTAGTCCCACGGGGAGTTGAACCCCGGTTTCCGGCGTGAGAGATGCTTTGGAAAATGTAAGTAGTTGATTTCATTGACTCTGAATTTTTAATTTTGCGGAAATTTTGCCGGATTCCGCAACCCATGCGCAACTATGTTCCTCATTTTGCATATGGGTAAAATTCGGAGATAAAAACGGGTGGATCCGGCGCCCACACGGAAAAAGGGTCACTGCCGGGAACGACGTCAACAAGAAAGGCGTTCTGGATCTTTCCAGGGCGCCTTTTTTTGACGAAGTCGTGATACCGTCAAGAATATTCCGCTAATGAGAAAAAATCAGGGAAGTACCTTGAAGCCTGCCTGGGTGAAGTGTTTGTCAAAAGACAAAGCCGACTCGCTCCCCTGCTCTTTCATGACGATGAAGGAAATGCAGTCCGTCATAGAAAAGGTCTTGTCGTCATGCTGTTGAAAATACTCCCATCCCCTGTCAAAGAGCCCTTGATCGACATGAATAATTTGAACCGAACGGCTGTTTATCAATCTGTTACCGATCTCTACCGCTTTGGCATGCCGGTTGCGGCTGTTGAAGAAGGTGACGATCTCGTCAATGACATACGTGGTCGTAACCATCTCCGGCAAGTCTTTCAGGAGTTCATTCCATAGCTGCAAAGCCTTCTCATGGTTCTGATCTGTCACCGATTCCAGAGCGATAATAAAACCGGTATCGATAAAGACACTCCTCATGAATTGCCCTCGTAAAGGTAGCGATCATGATTCTCCGAACCATCAGAAATGCCGCAATCGACAGGATTCTTTCCCAGTTCCAGAATAGGATCACGGGCAAGGCTGGACCTCACGACAACGGCATCCCTTGTCTTTTCCACGTCAACCTCTTTGACGTCGGGAAACCAATCTCTCGGAATAACCACCCCCTGGTCTGTCACAGCGATTCTCATAAGATTCTCCTTACTCATCACAACCCAATTATCGTCTATTTGTCCCTTACCGGCTTAAATATGGCTTTAAGGTGACGAAAAGTCAAGCATCTTTGTAGTTTAAAAGAAAGGAAGCAGGGATGTTAATGAGCGCCCGTCCGGGCAATCCGACCGCAGGGAGAGACTGTCCGGCGCACTGGAGTCCGCGAAAGCGGTCTCGAGGGCGAGAGAGCGCAAGGGAGACGTGTTCCGTCCGGAGCGGAGCGGAGGGCGGATCACGGCGACCGACGAGGAGAAAAAGAAAGAAACGCCCGCTTAGAAAACCCCCGCTTCCGGGCGTCCGAGGGAACCGAGGTCGCCGGGAGGCGGGGAGATTGATAACAACGACCGAAGGGACGCGGTAGTCACGGCGAAGCCCGTGTCTGCCGCGTCCCGGAGCACCAGCATAAGAAGCAGGCGATTGCCGTGTCCGCAGGTCACGGCAACGTCTGCAATAACGCCCGGCCTTGGCAGTCTGAGCGCAGCGAAGTCTGCCGGGGCCGGGCAAGGGAAAAGTACCTTTTGCCGGAGGGGTGAGCCGGTCGCCGTGAAGCGGTCGTCCGGCGTGGCCCGGAGGCAGGCAGGGAGCCCCTGGGGGCGGACGGGTGCGGATGTTAAGCGCCGGGCGGGGCGACGCGGAGCGCGGCCTCGCCTGGCGGTTGCAACCGCGAGGGAGGGCGGGGGATACTGGAGTGGCGGCGATGCACAAAGCCGGTGAGGAGCGACGCTTCGGCGCGACCCCGGCGACTGCAACGCCGCCACCATCCTCATGGAAGACCCGAGCCTCGGTGCGTCCGAGCAAAGCGAGGTCGCTCCGGGAGCGGGCAATGAGAAAAACCGCTGGAGGGCCAAGGCAGTCGCCGCGAAGCGCGTGTCTGCCGGCGGCCCGAAGATTAAGATTGACGCGGACGGGCGGAGCGTCCGAAGGTCGCGGAGCCGTCCGCGGAAGAGCCCGTGATCCGGCAGTCTGAGCGCAGCGAAGTCTGCCGGGACCGGGTAAGGGGAAAATACCTTTTGCCGGAGGGGTGAGCCGGTCGCCGCGAAGCGGTCGTCCGGCGTGGCCCGGAGGCAGGCAGGGAGCCCCTGGGGGCGGACGGGAGCCGGTGTTAAGCGCCCGACGGGGCGAAGCGAAGCGCGGCACCGTGGGCGGTTGCAACCGCGAGGGAGGGCGGGGGAATACTGGGGTGGCGGCGATGCACAAAGCCGGTGAGGAGCGACGCTTCGGCGCGACCCCGGCGACTGCAACGCCACCAGCATCCTCATGGAAGACCCGAGCCCCGGTGCGTCCGAACAAAGCGAGGTCGCTCCGGGAGCGGGCAATGAGTAAAACCGCTGGAGGACCAAGGCAGTCACCGCGAAGCGCGTGTCTGCCGACGGCCCGAAGATCAGAATTGATGCGAACGTGCGGAGCGTCCGAAGGTCGCGGAGCCGTCCGCGTGAAAGCCCGTGATCCGGCAGTCTGAGCGCAGCGAAGTCTGCCGGATCACGGGCAAGGGAAAAGTACCTTTTGCCGGAGGGGTGAGCCGGTCGCCGCGAAGCGGTCGTCCGGTGCAGCCCGGAGGCAGGCAGGGAGCCCCCTGGGGGCGGACGGGAGCGGGTGTTAAGCGCCCGCTGGCGCGGAGCGGCACCGTGGGCGGTTGCAACCGCGAGGGAGGGCGGGGGAATACTGGGGTGGCAGCGGTGCACAAAGCCGGTGAGGAGCGACGCTTCGGCGCGACCCCGGCGACTGCAACGCCACCAGCATCCTCGCAGACTCTTTGACCGGGGATGAATCGCCAACCGAACGGGTAGGCGACAAGGAGAAACAAGAAAAGTGCAAATGCCGTGACGGGCTGGAGGGTGGGCAGGACGCCTGCCGAAAATGCACGAGCCGTGACGCCCTTGGGCGGCGCGGCCTGTGTCCTTCTTGCAGGCGACATGAAAGTCCGGAAGACCGGCGCGGCATTTGCGCACCTTAAGCAAGGGACATGACAGACCCGTCATGGGCTGGCGTGGCCCCTTGCCTTTCCGGGGCGGGTGGCCGGGGATGTCGGTGGGGAAAAACGCCGTGCGAAGAAAAGCAAGGGCGATGCCGGTCCATGGGGCAGCGGAAATGGCCGGCGGCGCCCTTGCCTGAACGCGGCGAGGGAAAATGCAGGGACCGTGACAGGGCTGGAGCAGAGGAATGCCCTGGCGCGGTCCCTGCGTACCTTATTTTGAGGGGTGGGTGGTCGGGAATTCCCCCTTAGGGGGGATGCAGGGGGAGATAAAGTCAACAAGCAAGGGGCGTGACAGACAGCCTCCGCTGGCTGGCACGTCCCCTTGCATACCACTTTGGGGGGGGTGGTCGGGGAATGTGGCGGAAAGAAAACGCCGCACTTATTTTCCTTTTCCACAACTGTCCATGGATAGCTTCAGATTCCGGAGCTGCTTGATGTCTTTTGAATCTGAAATGCGATACTTGATCTTCAGC
>Ga0247841_10010243_pt1 | contig 12826 bp, 9 predicted proteins | sample LaCruzMarch2015__2_FD_192410 | JGI IMG/M metagenome (GOLD analysis project Ga0247841, IMG submission 192410) | Freshwater microbial communities from meromictic Lake La Cruz, Castile-La Mancha, Spain - LaCruzMarch2015_18m | ecosystem: Environmental > Aquatic > Freshwater > Lake | place: Spain... | reverse complement strand
ATAAATAAACCAGACTCTTATCCTACCACTAGTTGGTGGATTTGGTGTCACAAATCAAAAACATCATGAAAAAACTTTTATCTCTTTTCGTTTTTGCACTTTTTAGCCTTTTCTCCACAGCGCAAATTTCCAAGACACTTGATGTTCTAACACCAGGAACACTCAACAGCTTACTTACTGCTACCGAAAAAACTTCAGTAACCAATCTTACTTTAACAGGAAATATTAATGCGAGAGATATACTCACCATGCGTGACAATATGCCACAGCTTGCGGTTTTGGACATTGGGGCTGTGATTATTAAGGAATATATGGGTAATGCTACCTCAAATTCTACTACTTACCCTGCCAATGAAATACCGGAGTATTCATTTTATAATGGAAGTACAAGTAAAATCACCCTCAAGACAATCATTTTACCAATTAGCATTACTTCGATAGGGAGTTTAGCTTTTTATGGTTGCTTAGGCTTATCTGGTACTTTAATCATACCCAATTTGGTGAATACAATAGGTGAATATGCTTTTTTTCGTTGCACCAATTTCACAGGTAGTTTAACTTTTGGGAGTGAGCTTAGATCAATACGTGATTATGCATTTGCATATTGCTCTGGCTTTAAAAATATCTACAGTCTAAATTCTATACCCCCTTCCATTAGTGGAACTTATACTTTTTATGAAGTTGTTCCACTGAAAGTATTTGTTACAACAAGTTCCTTAACTACCTACAAATCTGCTTTTGTTTGGAGTGGATTTAATATTGTTGCCGACAAACGTGTTAATATCAACGTATCTACTGCAGGTAGTTTAGTTACGTCTTTAATTATTGGGGGGTTTGGTCCTCTTTCGTCGATTACTCATCTCACTATTACAGGCAATATTAACAGTGAAGATATAAATAATTTTAAAAACTATATGACTTCCTTGACATCAATTAATATGACTAATGCCACAATTGCATCTAATACTGTGCCCGACAATGCTTTTCAATTTAATACTTCAATCACTTCAATTACACTTCCCATCACAATTACATCTATTGGAGATTATGCTTTTGATGGATGTAAATATTTAGAAGGTATCATCCCACTTCCTATGGCTGTCACATCTATTGGTGATTTTGCATATCAAAATTGCAACTACTTATCTGGCAGTCTCAATATCCCAGTTGGTGTAACTAATATTGGAAATTCTGTTTTCTCAGGTTGTAGTAATCTTTCAGGCGCACTCACTTTACCTAATACCATTACATCAATTGGTACTTCAGCATTCAGCGGATGCTCTGGATTTACAGGTTCTCTCAATTTGCCAAATACATTAACTGCATTGCACACTTCATCATTTTCAGGTTGTTCGGGCTTTACGGGTGTGCTTTCGATTCCATTATCTGTAACAAGTGTTGAAAATAACGCTTTTATGGGATGCAATAAACTTACTGAGTTGTATTTTAATAAATCAACCACTACCACTATAGGAGATTATGCCTTTAGTGGTTGCTCTGGTTTAATTAAAATTTCTGTTCCTTATACCATTCCACCAATAATTTATTCTGGGACTTTTAGTGGTGTAGTAAAAGATAATTGTATCTTAGAAGTTCCTGCCGGCACCAGTGGAATGTATCAAGCTGCTTCTTTTTGGAAGTATTTCTTCACAACCGAATCTGCTTTGGAAAACAAATACGATATTACATTAAAACTAGGAAATGGTGGTGTGACACTTGAGAACAATCTATTATTAGGCAATGGATCAGTACTTACAGTAACCATTGGCAGTACCAAAACTTTTACTTTTACCCCCAATGCAGGTTATAAGGTGGCTACTGTAACATACAACGGAGTGGATGTAACATCGCAGTTGGTCAACAACCAATACACCACTACTGCCATTAATACCAATGCCACATTAAACGTAACTTTCAGTAAAATAATTTATCGCCTTAGTATAAAAGATGCATCTACAGGCACTGTAAATCTGGTATGCGATTATGGAGCTACCTTTAACTTAGATTTTACCGCATCGGTAGGTTGGAAAGTAAGTACTGTTTACTATAACAATGTAGATGTAACCGGTTCGTTGGTAAATGGTGTTTATACAGTACCAGCCATAACAGCCAATTCTTTGCTTAATGTTTCGTTTGTAACTGATAGTCCAAATACAGCACCCGAAGTTATAAACAATAACGTAAAAGTATATACCACTACTTCCGAAATTATTATCGAAGGGACTTCAGATGGTGAAACAATTGAACTTTACAGCATTAATGGCAAGCAAATTCAAACTCTAAAATCAGAAGGTGAACGTATTGTCATCCCTGCACAGCGCGATGCAGTGTATCTTGTAAAAACTGCTGGAAAAACATTCAAGGTAATAATGTAATCATAAACTTAATCACAAAACCGGCTGAACCTCAAAAAGAAGTTCAGCCGGTTTTGCATTTTCAAATTAGCACATTTTCAAATTAGCTTTATCCTACATTTCCCATTGTTCGCAGCTGGCAATCAGGTCGTCGAAAGTTTTGATTTTCGATTTGGCTTGTACTTCAGCAATTTGTTTTTCAACAGCAGCATCGTACGATTCTTCTGCCACATCGCGGATTACACCCATTGCTATTGGCATTTCGGGTCCTTCCATCAAAGCAAGTTTTATTTGCAGCGTAGTGTCTTCGCATGTGGCATCGTGTACCAAAATATCATTCTCGGTAATTCCATTTTCTCCAATGGTTACAACTTTCAGTTTAAAACCATCAAGAACCAGACCTTTGTTATTTTCTTTTCCAAAAATCATGGGTTTACCATGCTCCAACATTAATAATCTGTCGGCACGATTTTCTTTTTCGGCCAAATATCCATGTGCCCCATCGTTGAAAATAACGCAATTTACCAGACATTCAACTACCGATGTGCCTTTGTGGCGGGCAGCTGCCAACATTGAGGCTTGTGAGTTCTTTAAATCTACATCCAACAGTCGTGCAAAGAAAGTACCGCGTGCACCCATTGTCAATTCGGCTGGACGAAACGGACGTTCAACCGTTCCGAAAGGAGATGATTTGGTAACATATCCTTTTTTAGTGGTTGGTGAATATTGCCCTTTGGTCAAACCATAAATCTGATTATTAAAAAGCAACACATTAATGTCAACATTGCGACGAACGCTGTGAATAAAATGATTACCACCAATTGCCAAACAGTCACCATCACCGGTTATTTGCCATACTGTAAGTTTTGGATTAGCCACTTTTACGCCGGTTGCAACTGCTGCACCACGTCCATGAATAGTATGAAATCCGTAACCATTAATATAATAGGGTAATCGGGATGAACAACCGATACCCGAAATAACTGCTGTATTATGAGGCTCTACGCCCAAATCAGCCATTACTTTTTGAAGCGTATTCAGTACGGCATAGTCGCCGCATCCGGGGCACCAACGTACATATTGGTCACTTTTAAAATCTTTTGCAGTATATGGTATTGATGATATTTTTGTAGTTTCCATGATTTAAACTTGAATAAAAAATTGCTAATAACTAAGTATTTTAAGTCTCCAACGGCTTGTGAATCGGGTTACATAAATTTTTCAAAACATTCTTCCAATTCTGCCACTGTAAATGGTTGACCTTGCACTTTGTTATATTGTAAAAATTCAACAGCAGGAACTTTTGAACGTAAATAAGTTGCAAATTGTCCACTGTTCAACTCGCAAACCACTACTTTTTTGTAACCTTGAATTACTTCTACCGTATTTTTTGGAAGTGGATTAATGTAATTGAAATGCGCCAACGCAATTTTGCTTCCTTTTTTGTTTATAGAATTCACAGCACTCATCAAATGTCCATGTGTACCACCCCAGCCAATTACCAATAAATCGGCATCTGTATTACCTTCTACTTTCAGTTCAGGTAAAACTTTACTTATATTGTTCACTTTTTGCTCACGCGTATCCACCATTTTCTGGTGATTTAACGGATCGGTTGAAATTGCTCCGGAATTATAGTCTTTTTCCAATCCTCCATTTCTGTGACCAAAGCCATAGGTTCCTGGAACACTCCAATATCGAACCTTGGTTTCTTCGTCGCGCGAAGTAACTTTTATATCGGTCATACCCTGTTTGGTGTAATTTGGATAAATGCTAGCTAATTCAGCTAATTTTGGTAGTTTCCAAAGCGAAGTTCCATTTCCAATAAAAGCATCAGTCAACAAAATAACAGGTGTCATATATTCTAGTGCAATTTTACTTGCCATGTATGCAAAATGAAAACAGTCAGCAGGTGTACTTGCAGCCATTACCACTGCAGGACTTTCGCCATTGCGACCATAAAGAGCTTGTAACAAATCGGTTTGCTCAGTTTTGGTAGGTAAACCAGTTGAAGGACCGCCACGCATAACATCGATAACTACTAATGGCAATTCAGCCATAACCGCCAATCCAATTGCTTCTGATTTTAGAGCCAATCCCGGTCCCGAAGTATTTGTTGCAGCTAGATTTCCGGCAAATGATGCACCAATTGCTGAAGTGATTCCGGCAATTTCGTCTTCAGCCTGAACAACTTTAACGCCTAAATCTTTGCGCAAAGCCAATTCCTGCATAATATCGGTTGCTGGAGTAATTGGATAACTTCCAAGAAATAAATCCAATCCAGCTTTTTTTGAAGCGGCAATTAATCCCCAGGCAGTTGCTTTGTTGCCACTGATACTAGTATAGCTTCCTTTTGGCGTTTCGTGCGATTTTTCAACTAAAAACGTTGAAACAGTAAGATGTAAATTGTTACCGTAATTAAAACCATCGGTAAGAACTTTTATATTGGCATGAAGTAAATCTTGCTTTTTGCTGAATTTGTTTTCGAGAAAATGAATTGCCTGATCGATAGGACGATTAAACAACCAACAAATTAACCCCAATGCAAACATATTTTTGCTTCGCAAAACAGTTTTATTATCGAATCCAAATCCTTCTAAACTACTTTGAGTAAGCGATGAAAGAGCTGCAGGGATTAATTGAGTACTTTCAGGAATATTTAATTCTTCGAAAGGGTTATCTGTTTTGAAATCAGCTTTGTTTAAATCAGATTTTTCGAAAGAATCAGTATCAAAAATTATGATTCCACCTCTTTTTACACTCTTGGCATTTACTTTCAGTGCTGCCGGATTCATTGCTACCAAAACATCTGCATCATCACCGGGAGTATATATTTTGCTCGACCCCAAATGAACCTGAAATCCCGAAACACCTCCTAGTGATCCTAACGGGGCACGAATTTCTGACGGAAAATCAGGAAAAGTAGAGATTTCATTTCCTAAAATTGCCGACAGATTGGAGAAAAGTGTCCCTGTAAGCTGCATTCCGTCCCCGGAGTCTCCCGAGAAACGAACTACTACGTTATCCAATTCGGTTGTCTTCGTGTTTTCCATGTTTTATATTGAATATTTTGATTATTGTAATGTTTACATAGCAAAAATAGACAAAGTTCTATCAACAATCATTTTTGTTAACTATATATTGCACATTTTGATATTAATTGTGCAATAATATATTTGTCTTTTTAAGTTGTTTATTTTTTTATTGAAAGGAAACAACAAATTAAAACTCTGCATTGTTCGGTGTACGTGGAAAAGGAATTACATCGCGGATATTTGCCATACCAGTAACGAATAACAATAATCTTTCAAATCCAAGTCCAAAACCAGCATGTGGTGCAGTTCCAAATCGGCGTGTATCCAAATACCACCAAATATCTTTTGTAGGAACGCCCATTTCGTCGGCACGTTTCTTCAGTTTGTCGTAATCTTCTTCACGTTGTGAACCACCAATGATTTCACCAATTTTTGGGAACAATACATCCATTGCTCTAACGGTTTTTCCGTCATCGTTTTGTTTCATGTAAAACGATTTGATTTCCTTTGGATAATCAGTCAATATAACAGGCTTTTTGAAATGTTGTTCAACCAGATAACGTTCGTGTTCAGATTGCAAGTCAGTTCCCCATCCAACTGGAAATTCAAATTTATGACCTTTGGCTATTGCAGCTTCAAGTATTTCTACGCCTTGAGTATAAGGTAAACGAATAAAATCTTCTTTTACCACAGAATTTAATCTTTCAATCAATTCATTATCGTACATTTTACAAAGGAATTCCAAATCATCTTTGCAATTTTCAAGCGCCCAACGAATACAATACTGAATAAAATCTTGTGCCAATTGCATATTTTCTTCAATTTCGTTGAATGCCACTTCGGGTTCAATCATCCAAAATTCCGACAAATGACGAGGCGTATTTGAGTTTTCGGCACGAAATGTAGGACCGAAAGTATAAATTGCCCCCATTGACATGGCTGCTAATTCACCTTCGAGTTGTCCCGAAACGGTTAGACTTGCTTGTTTCCCAAAAAAGTCGCCGCTATAGTCAATTGCACCAGCTTCATCTTTTTTCAGATCGTACAAATTCATGGTTGTTACCTGAAACATCTGTCCGGCTCCTTCGCAATCGGAAGCAGTTATAATTGGCGTGTGAAAATAGAAGAAACCACGTTCGTGAAAGAAAGTGTGAATCGCCATTGCCATGTGATGACGAATGCGGAAAATAGCTCCAAACGTATTGGTACGTGGTCGTAAATGCGCAATTTCGCGAAGAAACTCGAGTGTGTGACCTTTTTTCTGTAATGGATATGTTTCGGGGTCAGCCGAACCATAAATTTCAATCTGAGTAGCTTGAATTTCTACATGTTGCCCCTGTCCCATCGATTCTACCAATGTCCCGGTAATACTGATACAAGCACCTGTAGTAATTGGTTTCAGGTATTCATCACCAAATTTTTCATTGTCAACCACAACTTGAATATTGTGAATCGTTGAACCATCGTTCAGTGCGATAAAGCTTACATTTTTATTTCCGCGGCGTGTTCTAACCCAACCTTTTATATTCACATCAGCTCCAAAATCAATACGTTTCAGGGCATCAATAATAATTGTTCTTTTCATTCTTTTATATATCTAATATTTAAATTGTAATTGAGAGTGCAAAAGTACAAATTTTCGTTGAAAAAATGACTCAAATAAAAACTAAAAAGCACCATGCTCAAAACGAACCGGTGCTATTTATAGTAATATATCAAAATTTCTTATCGTCTGGACTGATTAATGCTTCCAATCATACTCATAGCACAACGAAATCCAATGTCATTTGCAGATTTATCCTGATCCAAATAGCGACGTGTTGATGGGTTTAACCAAAAAACACGATCTTTCCACGATCCACCTTTGTAAACCCTTGTTTTGTCAGTTATTTTGAGTGCCAATACATCTGTAGGATCAATCTTTTCCATGTTTCTTAAATTTGCAAGACCAGAACTATCCTGATTAAGAGTGAAATTAAATTGAGATGTTGGATCACCATCTTTAAAATTTCTGGCATCATCGCCTTTAACTACTTTCGTAGCAATACGTCCAAGTGAATCTATTTGATATACTTTATTTCCAATTGCATCTTCGTTCGCCACCACCGGAGTTAAATACATGTTACCCCTGAATGAGTTGTATTCTGAAACGTCTTCGAACGATGTAGGACGGTACACGTCCATTACCCATTCATTTACATTCCCTGACATATTATAAAGTCCAAAATCGTTTGGCGCAAATGCATTTACCTGAGAAGTAATGGTTGCTTTGTCGTTTAAACTGCCCGAAGTACCCATCATATCACCTCGCCCACGTACGAAATTAGCTTGCATTTGCCCCATTTGTTTTTTTGAAGGGTTTCGAACCTGCGCACCTGCCCATGGATAAATTTTACCTTCAGGTATTAATCCATCAATGCCAGCTGTAATTGCATATGCAGCAAATTCCCACTCTGCTTCGGTTGGTAATCTGAAATCGGAAAATAAAATCCCGTCAGACATGTCCACTTTTCTGTTTTGGCCATACAAATCTTTTTGAGAATTAGGTCCAACCATCGGTTTATAGGAATCTTGTAGCAAGTATTTTTGGGTATTAAACACAAAACTGTTTGCAATAGAATCAAAATTTGTCAGTCTTTGTAATTTCGAAAAATCCGGCGGCTCAATTATTCCATTCTCGATAAGTGCCTTTTCATTCACCCGGTCTGTTCTCCAGGTACAATAATCCATAGCTTGTTCCCAACTAACCCCCACAACCGGATAATTATCAAAAGCCGGATGAGAGAAATAATTTGCCAAATATGGTTCATTATAAGCAAGTTCTTCGCGCCATACATTAATGTTTGGATGCGATCTTTCAACTAATCTTGGTGCAGTTTTTGAGAAAACAACTTTCATCCAATTTGTATACTCTCTCCAATCAACATTTCTAATTTCATATTGATCCATATAAAATGAACTTACAGTGATGCGTCGACGTTTATTATCACGCGGAGCAGTGATAAATTCGCCTTTTTCACCAATAGTAAATGATCCACCTTCAATTGCTACCATTCCTTGTGGAATTTCATTCATGTAGTCACTTCTTACAGCAAAACTAGTACTGTTCACATCATTGTACCTCCAACCAGTCACACCTGAATAACCGTCGCCTGATGATCTGTTGACACAACTCATTAGGCTCAATGCCAAGTATAATGTTGCTAATTTAAATGTGGTTTTTAATTTCATAAATGTCTGATAAATTAAGAATATGCTATTTTTTTGAAACAACAGTGCAAAAATAGTATTTTTTTTGTGTATAAAGTCACTGTGATTCATTTTTTTTACTTTTTCAAATAAAATCATCATATCATAATAACTGATTTACATTCAAAAACGTATACATTCTAATTTTATTTTCTATTTTTTGAATTTATTACTTCTCAATCACTATATTTTCTTACTTTTGCAATTGCACTTCCAACTTTTGTTTTCAATATTTGATATGAATAACAATCCATTGCAAATAAATCTAAAAAATAAGTTGATTGATTTATCATCCCCAATTGTTATGGGAATCGTAAATGTTACTCCTGATTCGTTCTTCAAAGGGAGTAGATTTATGTCTGAAAAAGCAATTATACAATGTGTTGAAAAAATCATAATCGATGGTGGTAGTATTATTGATGTTGGTGGTTATTCTACCCGTCCAACAGCAGATGTTGTTTCGCAAGATGAGGAAACAAAACGAGTTTCGCGAGCCATAGAGTGTATTTTGAAACGATATCCTGATATCTTTATTTCAGTCGACACATTTCGTTCAAGTGTTGCGCGGCATGTAGTCAGGAATTTTGAAGTGGCAATGATCAATGATATTAGTGGCGGTACACTTGACAGCTTAATGTTTGAAACCATTGCAGATTTGCAAGTAGCTTATGTATTGATGCATACTAAAGGAACACCTCAAACAATGCAAAACCAGACTCAGTATGAGGATCTTGTGTCGGATGTATTGCAATTTCTTGAAAAAAGACTAGCAAGATTACACCTTTTTGGTGCAAACGATGTTATAATAGATGTGGGATTTGGGTTTGCCAAAACGGCCTCTCAAAATTTTCAGTTATTAAATAAACTTTCATATTTTAAAGAATTAAAAGTGCCAATTCTTGTTGGAGTGTCGCGTAAATCAATGATTTACAATACACTTGAAATTGACGCCGATGATGCACTAAATGGAACCACCGCTTGTAATATGTTAGCGCTAATGGGTGGGGCTAATATTTTACGTGTACACGATGTTAAAGAAGCCATTCAAGTAATAAAAATTTACAATGAATTTAACAAGGGTGGTCAATTGTAAAACTTATGAGGTTATCGGATATAAAATATATTATAAAATAATGTGTTATGGGTTTTCAGATAGGTTTTAAAGATATTATTGACATTTTTTTGGTAGCAATTCTACTATATCAAATGTTTAAACTGCTCAAACGCACTGGCGCAGTTAATGTTTTTGTAGGTATTCTGGCCTTTATGATTTTTTGGTTTCTGGTTACCTATGTGTTCAAAATGGAACTTTTGGGTGGAATTCTGGATAGAGTAGTGAGCGTAGGTGCATTTGCTTTGATAGTCCTTTTTCAGGATGAAATAAGACGATTTTTCTCTCGAATCGGTTCTAAACGAAAATGGAGTACATTAAATTCTATCAAACGGTTTTTTGGAAGTAATAGTAATGAACAGGAAAAAACTAATTTTGATCTGGTTCAGGTAGTTTTAGCGTGTCGAAATCTTTCAAAAAGTTCAACCGGTGGTTTAATTGTGTTGACCAGAACAAATGATTTAGAATTTTATTTACACTCAGGCGAGCAAATTAATGCCGCCATCAATTCCAGATTAATCGAAAGTATATTCTTTAAAAACAGCCCTTTACACGACGGAGCTTTAATTATTTCAAATCGTACTTTAAAGGCAGCAGCGTGTATATTGCCGGTTTCAAAAAATCAAACTATACCCAAAAGAATGGGATTACGACATCGTGCTGCGTTGGGCATAACCGAACAGTCGGATGCAATAGCAATTGTAGTTTCTGAAGAAACCGGACATGTTTCGTGGGCTGTAAATGGCCAACTCACCATCAACGTAAAGCCAGAACAATTAGAACACTTCTTGTCGGTATCAATGGTTGATTATAAGTGAGTTTGAAAAAAAACTACTTCTCAGTCCGTTTTGAATTTGTTAAAAGGAACTCTCCATTTCAATTGTTTATCTCCAAAAAGTGCATTCGACTCGTTTGGACCCCAAGTATTACATTCGTAAAAATATAAAGGAATTTCAGGATTGTTTTTCCAAGCCTGAAGAATTGGGTCAACAAATTTCCAACTAGCTTTAACTGCATCTGCACGTGCATAAAGTGTCGAGTCGCCTATCATACAATCTAATAGCAATCGTTCGTAAGCTTCTGATATTTTATTCTCAGCTAAATCGGAATAATGAAAAGCCATATTTACATTTTGAACTTTGTAACCGGCACCGGGTATTTTCATACCAAAATCAACAGCTACACCAGCGTCAGGATGAATACGAAGAATAATCATATTGGTGGATTGTGCCACACAACGTTGTTTGAAAAGTTGGTGTGGAGCAGGTTTCAAATGTATGATAACCTCTGTTACCCGTTCAGGAAGTTGTTTTCCTGTACGAATATAAAAAGGTACTTCGCCCCAGCGCCAATTGTCAACAAAGACTTTCATTGCTACAAAAGTTTCAGTTTTTGAATTTGGAGCCACATTTGTTTCTTGCCGATATCCTTTTTGTAACTCACCTTCTACCTCAGTAGCAATATATTGACCACGAACAACAAAATCTGAAATCTCATTCGCTTTTATTGGTCGTAAGGCCTGAAGGACTTTCACTGTTTCGTTACGAATTGATTCTGAATCGAAAATCGACGGTGGCTCCATGGCAATTACGGCCAACACTTGCATCAAATGATTCTGAATCATATCGCGCATTGCTCCCGAAGTATCATAATAACCGCCACGACCGCCAACTCCAATTTTTTCGGCAGCAGTAATTTCAATTCTATCTACATATTTTCTATTCCATATTGGTTCAAAAAAACCATTCGAAAACCGTGTTACCATTATGTTTTGTACCGTTTCTTTTCCTAAATAATGGTCGATACGATAAATCTGATCTTCGTTAAAACCACTGCGCAGTTTTTTATCTAAATCAATGGCAGTGTCATAACTATAACCAAATGGTTTTTCAATAATAATACGTTTCCAGCCATCATCTTCTGTATTCAATCCTTTCTTCACTAAGTTTGCGGCTACTGTTTCGTACAAAAAAGGTGGAATTGAAAAATAGTAAATTACATTTTTAGGAATATCTAATTTTTCCGAAATTGCATCAATACATTCTTTCAATGCACCAAAATCATCCTCTACTTGATTATTTACTTTTTTGTAATACAACCTTTCTAAAAATTCCTGAAGTTTTTCAGGATATTCAGCAGTACCTTTTTTGGCAAATAAGAGTAATGATTCCTGAACTTCTTTTCGGTTCGTATCTTCGTCTTTTTCCTGACTTCCTGCTCCTAACAGTATGAAATTATCTGGCAATAAATCGTCAAGATATAATTGAAAAATAGCAGGCAATAACTTGCGTTTTGACAAATCACCATTTGATCCGAAAATTACCAGTATTTGATTTTCAACCGTGGATTTTTTGAGAATTTTCTTGTTCTTTATTTCCATAAGATTTCATTTTTATTTTAGTTGTATTGCAAACAAAATCTGATTATTTATATTATTCTAGAGTAAACAGTTTGACTGACAAATCGTTCATTAAAACCATTTCTTTCTTTTAAAATACCATAACATAACCATTGTTGTAATTATCATTACACCCCACATGGCAAAATACCCATAATGCCAGTCTTTTTCGGGCAAATAAACAAAGTTAGTTCCATAAACGCCAACAAGAAAAGTAAGTGGAATGAAAATTACTGAGAAAACCGTCAAAATTCGCATGATTTCATTCAGTTTAGTAGTCATTGTTGTGTGGTAAATGTTCAACTGATCGTAAAGAATTTCGCGGTAACTGTCTGATAATTCAGATGCCTCGTTTACATTATCCTGAAGTTCTTTGAAATGTATATGATTTTCATCGTGAATGAATTCTGATTCCATTTTGGCCAAATTTAAAATCATTTCTTTTGCCGGCTTAATGTGTTTCCTCAAAAAATTCAACTCACGTTTGAATGCATTTATATTTTCAAGCAATTCTTTTTTAGGATTAATACTAATTTCATCTTCAAGATTCTCAATTTTATCGCCCAACAATCCAATAACATATCATAACTGTCCGAACAATTATTTGAACTATAAAAAGAAAAGTCCAAAAGTCTTATATTTGTAGCTACGAAACTCAAATAAAGACAAGCGAACTTTA
>Ga0247841_10010242_pt1 | contig 12827 bp, 14 predicted proteins | sample LaCruzMarch2015__2_FD_192410 | JGI IMG/M metagenome (GOLD analysis project Ga0247841, IMG submission 192410) | Freshwater microbial communities from meromictic Lake La Cruz, Castile-La Mancha, Spain - LaCruzMarch2015_18m | ecosystem: Environmental > Aquatic > Freshwater > Lake | place: Spain... | reverse complement strand
CAAGTGGAGAGGTGAAACGCGGCAATCTCTACGTGGAGCAAAGTAGAATAGGAGATGAGTGCTGATTCAGCGCGATTCCCATTTAGGTGGGAAGTAATCTCGGGTAAACTGCTAAAGTTGCCGTGGCAACGCGGCGATTGAGAGGAATAGCCACTAATTGATGTGCAGGCAGGCGTCAAGACAGAACCCGGCTTATTCTGCCTGTTTAAATAAAAAGTAAAACAAAGTTCTCCCCTCGCGGGAGCTCGGGGTCAATTTTCCCCAAGCGCCAGAGGCTGGGGAAAATTGAGGAGGAAGTTATGTCAGGTCATTCTAAATGGAAAACCAATAAAGGCAAGAAAGGCATCGCGGATGCTAAACGCGGTGCTACTTTTACAAAGATTATAAAAGAGTTAGTGGTTGTCGCCCGGGATGGCGGAGGAAATCCTGATTCTAATCCTCGGCTGCGTGCCATTATGGAAAAAGCTAAAAAAGCAAATATGCCATCGGATAATGTGAAGATGGCGATTAAACGGGGAACGGGTGAACTTCCGGGGGTTGTTTATGAGGCCGTAATGTACGAAGCTTATGGGCCAGGCGGGGTAGCGATTTTAATTGATTCACTTACGGATAATAAGAATCGTTCTACAGCTGAAATACGCAATATTATGTCCAAAAAAGGCGGCAATATGGCGGGTGCTGGTTCAGTAAGTTGGATGTTTACACAAAAAGGTTATGTTTCGGTGGCTAAAGATACAATTAAAGAGGACGAATTGATGAATATTGTTTTAGATGCCGGAGCTGAAGATATGAAATCAGATGAAAAAAACTTTGAAGTTTTTTGTTCCCCGCAGAATTTCGAAAAAGTAAAACAGGCTATTGAGGCCAAGGGTATAAAACCTCAGGATGCCGAAGTTACCATGGTGCCGTCTTCAACAATTAAATTGGTTGGCAATGAGGCTAAGCAGCTCTTAGATTTAATCGATACACTCGAAGAGCATGATGATGTACAGCATGTCTATGCTAATTTTGATATACCCGATGATGTCATGGATAAGATTGCTGCAGAGAGTGCATGAGAATACTAGGTATTGATCCGGCCTTAGTAATTACTGGTTATGGAGTGCTGGATACTAAAGGGGACAAGTTTTCTTTAGTTGAGGCAGGGATAATTTCTACATCGTCAAAAGATATACTAACTAAGCGCTTGAACAAAATATATTGCGGCGTTGTTAAATTAATTACAGATACAAAACCAGACGTTTTAGTATTAGAGAAAATTTACGCGCATTACCGTCATCCTACTACTTCATATATATTAGGTCAGGCGCGGGGAGTAATATGTCTGGCATGTGCCACAAAAGATATTCCTTTAGTTGAATACGCAGCCACTAGAGTCAAGAAGGCAGTAGTCGGTAATGGTTTAGCTTCTAAGGCGCAAGTGCAAAGAATGGTAGCGGGTATTCTAGGGTTAACTACCCTGCCTAAGTATATGGATGTAACTGATGCCTTAAGCATGGCTATTGCGCATAGCTATATAACGAGAGCAAAAAGATGATTTGTAAAGTATCAGGAAAGGTTGTAGAAAGAGGCAGTAATTATCTGGTAGTAGATGTAAGTGGGCTTTCCTATCAGGTCCTTATTCCCACAACTGTAATGCTTAGGATTGAAGAGTCCATTGCCCCTGACGGTTCAATCAATTTAAAAACGTTTCATTATTTTCAAAATGAACAAGCTAAAAGCATACCGGTTTTAATCGGTTTCTTAAATGATATTGAAAAAGACTTCTTCGAAATCTTTATTACAGTTTCAGGTATTGGGCCGCGGGCAGCCTTAAAGGCCCTGAATAAGCCTATATCTGAAATTGCTCAAGCTATTGATGAAGCAAATTTAGTTTTTTTAAAGTCCCTTCCCGGGATTGGCGAGCAGAGGGCAAGAGAGATTATTGCTAAACTTCAGAATAAAGTAGGAAGGTTCGGATTAATCCAGGATCAAAGCAGAAAAGAATCTAAGGTAAAATCAAAAGATATATCCGAAGAAGCGCTCGCAGTGTTAATGCAATTAGAATACAAGAAATCTGAAGCCCAGAACATGATTAAGAAGGCACTAGAGGCTTATCCGGATATCGAAGCAACTGAAGAATTATTAAACCTGGTTTATAAACAGAAGAAAAAATAAAATGGATGATAATCGAAAATCAGTTATTGAGGCAATACTTTTAGCAAGCGAAAAACCATTAACCCTGGAGCAGGTAAGAGGCGTATTGGATAATTTAGAGGCTCAGGAAGTCAGGCGTTTAATCGATGAATTAAAGAATGAATACGAGCAGTCAAATCGCGGATTTCGTATTCTAGAAGTAGCTGGCGGATTTCAAATGATTACTGCTCCGGCTTTTGCCCCGTTTTTAAAGAAACTATTTAAAGGCCGCAATGCAGAAAGGCTTTCCAAGCCGGCACTTGAGACTCTAGCGATCATTGCCTATAAGCAGCCTTTAACCAGGGGAGAAATAGAGTTATTGCGTAATGTTAATGTTGATGGAGTTATGAAGAGCTTGTTGGATAAGGATCTAATTAGAATTTGCGGGAGAAAGAAGGCCCCTGGCCGGCCGCATGTTTATGGAACTACTAAAGTATTTATGGAACACTTTGGGCTTAAATCATTGGATGATTTGCCGAAGATTGAGGAATTCACTTCTTTAGCTAAGGATAAAGACTTAGTCGAGATCGAGCCTCAAGAAGAAAAACAGACGGAGGAATTAAATGAATCTAAAAACCCTGCGTAGAAGGATAGATAATTTAGATAAGAAAATAATACAACTCTTGAATGATCGCGCAAAGGTTACTTTGGATGTTGCTAAAGTTAAACATGCAGGTAATAAGAGCATATATGCCCCAGAGAGGGAGAAGGAAGTGTTAAGAAGGGTATCATCTTTGACCTGTGGCCCGTTAAAAGGCGAGGCCCTTAAGGCTATATATCGCGAAATTATGTCTTCGAGCCTGGCCTTAGAGAAGCCCTTAAAGATTGCTTATATGGGTCCAGAGGCGTCTTTTAGTAACCTGGCAGCTTTAAAGAAATTCGGTTCTCAAGTCGGTTACGTTGCTTGTGAAACTATATCTGATGTATTCTTAGAAGTTGAAAGAGGGGCTGCTGATTATGGCGTTGTCCCTATAGAAAATTCTATTGAAGGTGCAATAACCCATACCCTGGATATGCTGGCGGATTCAGATTTAAAGATCTGCTCGCAAATAATCTTAGATATATCGCATAATCTTTTATCTAATTATCCAAGAAATAAAATTAAAAAGTTATATTCTAATCCGCAGGTTTTTGGACAGTGTCGCATTTGGTTAAGAGAAAATCTCTCTTATGCTGAGCAGATCGAAGTATCTAGTACTACACGAGCTGCGCAAATCGCTAAAAAAGAAAAGAATAGCGCATGTATTGCTTCGCTTTTAGCTGGAGAGCTCTACGGTTTAAGGGTCATTGCCCGCGATATTGAAGATTCGCCGCATAATATTACCAGATTTTTTGTGATTGGAAAAACTGATGTTAAGCGCACTGGTGCTGATAAGACCTCAATATTATTCTCAATTAAAGATAAGGTGGGCGCGCTTCATGAGATGCTCTTGCCTTTTAAGAAATATAAAATCAATCTCACAAAGATTGAGTCCCGGCCTTCTAAAAAACGGGCATGGGATTATTATTTTTTTGTAGATCTAGAGGGACATACGGATGATTTAAAAGTTAAAAAGGCTCTTTTAGAATTAGAAAATAAATGTAAATTCTTAAAGATCTTAGGGTCTTATCCTATTTAGGAGATTAAAAGTAGAAATGTCGCAAATTAGTAATTTAGTACGAAAACACATAATTAATATTGATCCTTATCAGGGTGGAAAACCCATTGAAGAGATCAAAAGACAGCTGGGGTTAAAAAACGTCATTAAGCTTGCTTCTAATGAGAATTCTATCGGTCCTTCGCCAAAAGCAGTTGAGGCTATAAAAAAGAGCCTATCTTCGCTTAACCGCTATCCGGATTCTAAAGGGTATTATCTTAAGCGTAAGCTCGCCAAGTATTATAACTTAGAGCCAACAAATTTTGTTTTAGGTAATGGTTCTGATGAGTTAATAGAGATAATAATCAAGACTTTTGTTGAGGAAGACGAGAATATCGTTACCGCGGATCATACTTTCTTAGAATACAAAATAATATCTTCGGTTAAGAATCGGGCTGTTATAACTGCGCCTTTAAAATATTTTAAATACGATTTAAATGGGTTAAAGAAGAAAATAAACAAGAAAACAAAGGTAATTTTTATTGCAAATCCCAACAATCCAACCGGAACTTATGTTACCAAATATGAAGTTGGAGATTTTATGTCTGACTTGCCGCAGGATGTATTGGTTGTTTTTGATGAAGCCTATGATGCTTTTATAGATGTAGATGATTTTCCTAATAGCCTAAATTATATGCGCAATAAAAATTGCATTGTGCTTAGGACTTTTTCTAAATGTTATGGTCTTGCGGGTTTAAGGATCGGTTTTTCGATTTCTAATCCTGAGTTTGCGTCTTTTATGGAAATCTCTAGGCAACCTTTTAACGTAAATTTATTGGCCCAGGCCGGAGCGATTGGTGCTTTGGACGATAAGAAATTCTTAAAGAAAACCAGGAAATCGGTTTTAGAGGGGAGAGACTATTTATACAATAATTTAAAGGATATGGGCTTAACCTTTGTGCCGAGCCAGGCAAATTTTATTCTTATTGATGTAGGCCGGGATGGTTTTGATGTTTTTCAGAAAATGCTTAAGTTTGGAGTCATAGTCCGGGATATGAGGCAGTATAATTTAAAGAATTATATCCGTGTAACAATAGGAAACAGGAAAGAAAACGAAAGATTTATTAAGGTTTTACAAAAAGTATTAAAAGGCAAGGAGAAGGCATGATTATAGTCTTAAGGCCAGATGCAACAGATGAACAGATAAATCATATTACCGAGAAAGTTAAAAAGTTAGGGCTTACCCCGCATGTTTCAAAAGGCACTGAACGGACTATTATTGGGGTTATCGGGCCTGAGGATGTTCTAAGGGTTACGCCTTTAGAAGTATTTCCTGGCGTAGAAAAGGTCATGCCGGTATTAGCACCGTATAAACTTGTTTCCCGTGAATTTAGGAAAGAGGGTTCAATCGTTGATGTTGGTAAGGGGATAAAAGTAGGCGGTAATAAATTGGTAGTTATGGCCGGACCCTGCGCAATAGAAAATATTGATAGCTTAAGAGATATTGCAGTAAGCGTTAAAAGTGCAGGCGCAACTGTTTTACGTGGCGGCGCATTTAAGCCTCGGACCTCTCCTTATAGTTTTCAAGGGTTGGGCGAAGAAGGGCTTAAGATGTTAAAGAAGGTTGGCGATGAAGTGGGATTAGTTACGGTAAGTGAGGTAATGGATACCCGCGATGTAGGCTTAGTCGCTAGATATGTGGATATTATGCAGATTGGCGCGCGTAATATGCAGAATTTTAACCTTTTAAAAGAGGTAGGCTTAACTAAGAAGCCGGTAATACTAAAGCGCGGCTTGTCATCTACTGTTAAAGAAATGCTTATGTCCGCAGAATACATTTTAAGCGGCGGGAATTTTAATGTAATATTATGTGAACGCGGGATCAGGACATTTGAAGATTCAACGCGTAACACCTTAGATTTAAGCGCTGTCCCGGTAGTTAAGCAATTATCGCATTTACCGATTATCGTTGATCCATCGCATGCCGCGGGTAAGTGGGGATTAGTTGGCCCATTGGCTAAAGCAGCAGTTGCTGTCGGCGCAGACGGTTTAATTATTGAAGTCCATAATTCTCCTGAAGATGCTGTTTCAGACGGGGCCCAATCTTTATTACCTTCGAATTTTGCTAACTTAATGCAGGAATTAAAGATTATATCTAAAGCATTAAGGAGAGATATTTGATGCGCCTATTTAATAAAGTCGCGGTTATTGGAACTGGTTTGATCGGCGGGTCCTTGGCTTTAAGTTTAAAGAAACAAAAACTTGCCAACACTATAGTCGGCGTAAGCAAGCACGCCAATAGCTTAAAGCTGGCATTAAGAAGAAAAGCTATAGATAGGGCTGGGCTTTCTTTAGATATAATAAAAGGCTCTGATCTAGTAATTTTAGCTACTCCGGTCAGCACTATTATTAATTTAAAAAATAAAATTAGACGATTAATTGAAAAAGATTGCATAGTTATTGATGTCGGTAGCACCAAGCAGAAAATCGTTACTTCTTTAGAGAAGGTTTTTCCCGGATTCCTAGGGTGCCATCCTTTAGCTGGTTCGGAAAAAAGAGGCATTTCTAACGCCAAAGCAGATATTTTTAAAGATTCTCTTTGCATTATAACCCCGACAAAGAATACTTCTAAGGATACTATTAAAAAAATAAATAAACTTTGGGTTAAGGTTGGGGCAAGGGTAGTATTTTTAAGCCCTAAAGAACATGATCGAATACTTTCTTTTACCAGCCATCTGCCGCATATAATCGCATTCACTTTAATCAATAGTATTCCGCAAGGTTATTTAAGGTTTTCCTCGGGTGGATTAAAGGATGCGACCCGAATTGCTTCTTCTGATCCCGGTCTTTGGCAGGATATTTTCTTAAGTAATCAAGAAAATATTCTTAAGGCTATCGATTTATTTGAAAAGAACATTAAGAAATTAAAATCCGCAATACGCGAAAGAAATTCCGGTTTGAATAAAATCCTAAATTCTGCAAAATCAAAAAGAGATAGTTTAGAATGATTATTGCCATTGATGGTCCTGCCGGTGCTGGAAAAAGCACCATTGCAAAATCCATAGCTAGAAAATTAGGATATCTTTATTTAGATACTGGTGCTATGTATAGGGCCTTAACCTATAAGATTTTAGAGGATAATGTAGATATTAAAGATGAAGCTAAAATAAGTGAAATTGCCCGTAATATAACAATTGATCTGATTAATAATCCGGATGGGTCATTAAAAGTTCTATTGAATAAAAGTGATGTAACCCTAAAGATCAGAGAGCCAAGAATAACTAAGTTTGTTTCAGATATCGCTAAGATCAAAGATGTGCGTCTAGTGATGTTAGATCTGCAGAGGAAATTAGGAAAAAAGGGGAATTGTATTTTAGATGGCCGGGATATTGGAACCGTTGTTTTCCCGGATGCCGAAAAGAAATTCTATCTGGACGCGGATTTTAAAGAAAGGGTAAATAGACGCTTTATTGAGTTAAAAACCATGGGCCAGGAGATAACTTCTGACGCCGTAGATAAAGATCTTTCTAACCGGGATAGAATTGATTCTACCCGTGAATTCGCACCCTTAAAAAAAGCAGATGATGCGATTTATGTCGATACAACTAATATGAGCATAGAACAGGTAATAGATACTATTTTAAAACATATCTTAACGTAAAATGTAAAGCTAAAAACGCAAAACAAAAACGTAAAACTTAAATCGTTTTTAATTTTGCATTGCAATTTTTTGCTTTGCGATTTAAGTTTTGCGCTTTCATTATGGACAAATCCCTAATTAGAAATTTCTCAATAATCGCCCATATAGACCATGGTAAGTCTACTCTTGCCGACCGGATATTAGAAATAACTGGGGCTGTGGACAAAAGGCATAAGGGCGAACAGCTCTTGGATGATATGGATTTAGAAAAGGAGCGAGGTATCACCATCAAGGCATCAATGGTAAGGTTGTCTTACCGCGCCAAGGATGGAGTTGATTATATCTTAAATTTAGTTGATACTCCGGGTCATGTCGACTTTACTTATGAAGTTTCTAAATCCTTGGCTGCCTGTGAAGGGGCAGTTTTAGTAGTTGATGCAGGTCAGGGTATAGAGGCTCAAACTGTTGCTAACTATTACTTAGCAATCGACAACAACTTAGAAATTATTCCGGTATTAAATAAGATTGATTTGACGGCAATAGATTTAGACCGGGTGAAAAAACAAATAACCACTGTTTTAGGTTTTAAAGAAGAAGATATAATTTTAGCTTCAGCAAAAGAAGGAATAGGCGTTGAAGATATCCTGGAGAGAATTATTAAAGTTATTCCTCCTCCTCAAGGAGAGATTGGCAATCCTTTAAAGGCTCTTGTGTTTGATTGCCGTTTTGATGCTTATAAGGGTGTAGTTGTTTTTGTTAAGGTAGTTGATGGAAAGATCACCCCTCAAACCCAGCTTAAAATGATGCATTCCGGGACACTTTATAAGATTGAAGAACTCGGTGTTTTTAAAGACCTAAAATATTGCCAAGCAGATTCGCTTACCTGTGGTGAAATTGGTTATTTTACTGCTAATATCCGAGAAGCAAGGGAAATAATTATCGGAGATACTATAACCGATCCCAAGAATCCCTGTCTTGAGGCCTTTGCCGGATATCGTCAGCCTAAGCCGCTTGTTTTCTGCGGCATATATCCGGTTAACCCGGGTGATTTTCCAGACTTACGCGATGCTATGGATAAATTAAAGTTGTCTGATGCATCTTTTGTTTTTGAGCCAGAGAATTCTCAGTCTTTTGGATCGGGTTTCCGGTGCGGATTTCTAGGATTACTGCATATGGAAATAGTCCAGGAACGCCTGGAAAGAGAATACGGCTTAAATCTTATTCTTACAGTCCCTAATGTTGTGTATAGAGTTATAAAACATGATGGCCAGATTCTGGAAGTGGATAATCCTGCAAATTTACCGCCTTCGCAAGATATTCAGGAATCCCAGGAACCGTATGTCAGCCTTTTGATGATTATACCGGTAGATACTATTGAAGCAGTTTGCGATTTTACTAAATCACGCCGGGGCGTATTTAAGGCAAATGAATATTTAAGTGAAGATAGGGTGAAAATTATTTTTAATATTCCGCTTTCTGAAATCATTGTTGATTTTTACGATCGGATGAAATCTCTTACCCGCGGTTATGGTTCTTTAGATTATGAATTCAAAGGTTACTTGACCACAAAATTAGTAAAATTAGATATTTTAATAAATGGAGTAATCTGCGATGCTTTTTCTTCTTTGATGTGTAAAGAGAAAGCTTATTCGCGGGCACATGCGCTTGTGACCAAGCTAAAGGAATTAATTCCCCGGCAATTATTTGAGGTAAGTATCCAGGCAAGCGTAGGAAGTCAGATATTAGCATCCGAGAAGGTTCGTTCAGTTGGCAAGCACGTTACTGCAAAATGTTACGGTGGAGACATAACTCGTAAGCGAAAGCTTTGGGATGAGCAGAAAAAAGGAAAAAAACGTTTAAAGCAATTCGGTAAGGTTGAGATTCCCCAGGAGGCATTTTTGGAGGTTTTAAAAATATGAAGATTAACGCTAAGACAAAAGCAGTTATCCGCGATTGGGTAGAATCAATTATTGTAGCTTTTCTTTTGGCTATGGTAATCCGCGCTTTTATAGTTCAGGCATTTAAAATACCTACCGGATCAATGCGCCCTACTCTTATTGAGGGTGATTTAATCTTAGTGAATAAATTTATTTATGGCGCAAAAGTCCCATTTACTAAAATAAGGTTACCTAAGATAACTGATCCTAAAAGAGGGGATGTGATTGTATTTATTTACCCTGAAGACAGAAAGAAGGACTTTATTAAGCGGCTTATTGGTCTGCCGGGGGATATTGTTGAAATAAAAAAAGGCACTCTTTATATCAACAGCAAGCCTTTATTAGATCCGGTATTTAACCAGCGTTATTATTATAATCGCGGAGATTTCGCTAGAGAAGGAGAGAAATTAATTGTCCCGGAGGATAATTTCTTTGTTTTAGGCGATAATTCCGGATCATCTAAGGACAGCCGGTATTGGGGGTTTGTGCCTAGAGACAATATTTTAGGCAAGGCGATGTGCATATATTTTCCTCCTAAACGAATAAGAATAATTAAATGAATATAGCAAACAAAATATCCACATTTAGAATATTAAGTGTTCCATTCTTTATAGCTAGCCTAGTATATTATTCTCCCGAAAGATATTTCTTAAGATTTGTAGCTTTAGGAATTTTTATCCTGGCTGCTCTTTCTGATGCTTTAGATGGTTATATGGCCAGGCGCTCTAAACAGCAATCCAAAGCCGGACTGATATTGGATCCTCTGGGGGATAAGTTACTTCTAATGAGTGCATTTATCTGCTTATGCGCCAATTCTGAGTTAGCACCGAAATTCCCGCTTTGGGTAGTTCTAGTAGTCTTAAGCCGTGATGCGATAATACTCTTAGGAGCAATGGCAATTTATATTGTTAAACAAACTATAAATATTATGCCTACCCGCTGGGGTAAATTAAGCACTACTTTTCAGATGCTTGCTGTTGTTTCAATTTTGTTGCAGTTTAAAAATTCATTTATATTCTGGTGGTTGGCAGTTATTTTTACTGTTATTTCGGGTGCAATTTATGTAAACAGGGGGTTTAAAATACTTTATGCAACAGATAATAATCGTAATAATCATTAGTTATTTAATAGGTTCAATTCCAACAGCCTATATTTTCGGACGTCTCATTAAAAAAGTTGATATACGGAAGTTTGGCTCTGGCAATGTAGGTGCAACTAATGCCCTTAGGTTGTTAGGGAAAGGGTGGGGGATTACGGTTTTAATCATTGATATACTTAAAGGTTGTTTGCCTGTAATATTCTTAGGGAATTTTATGCAGGATCAAAACTTACGTATTGCCATAGGGTTAGCGTGTATTTGCGGTCATAATTGGACCATATTCTTGAAGTTTAAGGGAGGCAAGGGTGTTGCTACAACATTTGGCGTCCTCATAGCGCTTTCTCTTACAATACCAGGGCTAAAGATAGTATTAGGTCTAACAATCCTAGTTTGGTTTATTACTTTTATAATTTCCAGAATGATTTCTTTATCCTCGATTCTCTCCGCATTAAGCTTTCCTGTGTTGACAATAATATTCAGACAGTCATTAATCATTATCTCTATCAGTATTCTTTTATCCCTCTTTTTAATATACCGCCATAAAGCAAATATCCTAAGAATTATGCAAGGTAAAGAAAGTCGCTTGAGTTTTAATAAGCAAAAGTAAGTCCTTTCTGCAAGATTTAGTTTATCCATAGTAATATACGGCTCTCCCTCGCAAATTCGTTTAAAAAATATAGTTGCTCGGGATCCACTCGCTACTTTCTAAAAAGCTAGCTCGTGGAACCGCTTTCTTTTTTAGTTGATATAGCCTTGAAGAAGAATGTTTTACCATGTAAACTCTTAATGATTAGAGAAAAAATATTTTTTTGTTCTCTTAATAAGAACTTTTTAAAAGTATTTAACCCCACCAGCCACAGAATTTAAGGGGTTAGCCGGGTTATCAAGTGAAAAAGGAGAAAATCTAAATTTATACGATAGCCCGGCAATAGATTGAGGGAAAAGGAAGGGAAAATGCGCGACCTATTATTTAAGAATTTAACATCTTTGGACCATAAGCGAAAGATTATCGCTAGCTCTGAGGTTTCGGATAAAGAGGGCGTGCATAGCGTTATCCGTCGACATTTTATTTGCATGGTCAAGGAGGTAGAATCCCGGGATCTAGAAAAGCAAAAGCCTTATCTTTATGTTGAGAAAATGCGTGATACTAAAGAGCAAAAACAAAGGTTTTTCTGTAAAATAAAGGGTAGTGTTTACGCTATAAACCAGAATAAATTATATCTCATTGTTTATATGCATACCTTAAAAATCGATTTAGCCTTAAATCCGCAGAACGTAACTTAATACCCCGTAACAAGTTATAGTCGAAAAATTCCGTTGACAAGCCTAAAATCTCTATATATAATAAAAAATAATTATGAGAAAATATTTTCTTCTTTGTTTATACTTAAGCGCCTACCTGTTTACCCCCCAGGAATTTTCTTTTGCTGCTTCAGCTTCTTCAGAATATATGTGTGAATTGGGAACTACTCTTTATAATCAAGGAAAGTACGAGGAGGCTTTATCGGAATTTAATAAGGTACTTCTTTCTGACCCGGATAACGAAAAGGCTAAAAGATACGTTGAGAGGATATTTAGCAAGAGTACAGTTAAAAGCGACTCTGATCAGCCTGCTTTGGATGAAAAAGTTTTTGTTGAGCCTAAGGAAACTTCCGTTGATTTAAACAATGAAGTTCTACCAGAAACTTCTTTAGGCAATTCTAAAGAGGCTATTCAGCGAGATCTTCCTGTCTATTCAAGAGATGATGCAATCGATAATACCTTAAAAGATCTTAGCGAACTAGAGAGAAAGAAAAAAGAGGAAGAAAAAAAGATAATTAAAGCCGGTCCTTTGATAATAAGCGGTGAAACGCAATTAAGTTTTGGGATTAATTCAGATGGTGATTTTATCTGGAAGAGGGCGAATTTTGATTTAAATGAAAGATTTAAAAGCTGGCGTATGACTTCCGATGCAGGGTTTAATAGGAGGTTCAACACCTATGACCCTAGGATATATGATAGATTAGATGTTAATGTTGATACAGACAATAAAGAAGGATTTAATTTCCATACTAATGTAACTTTTGATCCCTGGAGTTTTGTAGGCAAGAGCGATAAAACTACGATTACCGGGTCTAACGGTGATACTGCTGAAATACAGTTATTGTATTGGTCGAATACCGGATATGTTGTTAATGATACGGTATACACATCTTTGATGGGAGATACTTTTGGCATACCGGAACTAAAAGTTTATAATGAGAAAACTAAACCTACAACGGCAACATCTTATAGGAATAATGCAACATTTAATATTCCGGAAATGAAGATTAAGCGTGAATTCCAGCCTGTACGCGAGTTGTGGCTTGATTACAATACTGAACCGGTTAAGTTTAGGATATTCCCGATAGCTTATCAGG
>Ga0247841_10010241_pt1 | contig 12827 bp, 9 predicted proteins | sample LaCruzMarch2015__2_FD_192410 | JGI IMG/M metagenome (GOLD analysis project Ga0247841, IMG submission 192410) | Freshwater microbial communities from meromictic Lake La Cruz, Castile-La Mancha, Spain - LaCruzMarch2015_18m | ecosystem: Environmental > Aquatic > Freshwater > Lake | place: Spain... | reverse complement strand
GGGGCTGCTGTACTCGCCGGAGGCAGACGGCCTGCGGGATTTCAAAAGGGATATTACTACGAACCCACGGTGCTGATTAATGTCATTCCCTCGATGCGAATAATGAACGAAGAAACCTTCGGACCCGTGGCGCCTGTTATGATATACGATGACTTCGACGAGGCTGTCCGCTGGGCGCAGGAAACACCGTACGGCCTTGGCGCCGTCCTCTTCACCCGCGATGCAGTAAAAGCGAAGACTTTCTTCGAGGAGGTCAAGGCGGGAAGCATCTGGATTAACGACCCGCTGACCGATAACGACGCCGGTCCGTTCGGCGGCATGAAGATGAGCGGTTTGGGACGCGAACTTGGACTCGAAGGCCTTGAGGAATTTATGGAAACCAAACATGTGCACTGGGATTTTGTGCAGAAGGAAAAACCCTGGTGGTATCCGTACCATAGTGGATAATATGTTATCCCATGCATAAAACTAATGCGCTTCTCGGGGAGTCTTAAAGTGATAAAATAACCGGCTTATTTTATTACGGGAATTAAATTGAATTTAAAATCGGAAAAATGCTTTTCGAGATGCTTTGTCATCGCTTCCTGCAAATCTGCTATCTCAGATAAGCTTTTGTCTCTTGGAAAACTTAATTCAATCTCGATAATCTTCTTCCTGCCGCTGATCCTGGAATAAATGTAGCCGATCTCTTCATATTGTCCGAAATGCTCAGCCAATAATTTAATAATCGCCAGCTGATCAGTCTCTATTAAGGGCAGATCTATCAGGGCTCTAAAGTTTTCCTTTATTACTTTCAGTGAATTGACGACATAATAAACCGCTAAGAAAAGAGAAATTAAAATATCAATGGTTCTCGCCTGTGAAACCCTGCCGGAATTTTGGAAATAAAGCGCAACCAGAAGGGAAACCGCTGAAAGCGTTGTTTCAATAATGCAGTACGTGTAGAGAATATCGTAGGCTTTCAGGATTGGCGAGTAAACATCAGTCCTTTTCATTATAGCCTTTGCCCATAATTTTAGAAAAATCAGGCGAAGAGTGATGTAAATTATAGAAATTTGCGCGTATTCAAAACTGATTGATGGCGGGGCTTGAACCGCTGTTTTCCATATTGAATAAATGATAAAGCCAGAGATGGGCAGACTCAGCGCGGCCTGAAAAAAACTTATGAAATTTTCAAGTCTGCCGGTTCCGTATGGAAATTTATATGTATTGTCCTTAACGGATAAGCCCAGCGCAACTATCGCGAAAAAATAAACAAAGAGCGACAGGCAGTTGTACAGCATGAAATTAAAAATCGTGACTGAATTTGAAATATAAGCGATATACAGGCATAAGAGTATTTCCACCAGCAAAGTCCAGAAACCTGCAATGAAAAATTTCTTAATTTCTTTTCTTGTTTTTAAAATGTTCTGGTTCAATAAAAATCTGGTCTTTTTTAAAAATAATTTATATTATTTAGCCGTCTCTTCCCATCCCGCTGCCCGCTTCTCATCGCTCTTCCCGGTATTCGGTTCCCCAATGAGAATATTGACCCTTGAGCAGTCAATATCAAGATCTTTTTCAGACTTGAAGTTTTTGACATGTAATTTTTTAATCATAATTGCTTATTTAATGTTGAAATATAATTCTTTTATTTCTATAATTATATTCACATTATAATCATTAATTTAGTTTATCTTACGTGTACCTCCCTTCGCTCAAGTTTGATTTTAAAAATAATATGTTTGAAGTCAAAATTTAACGTTACAGAAAATATTTGAACTATTAAGAAATCCTTAATAGTTGCCTCTTCATTTAACTCTCCTTCTTCGAAAATAAAAAAAGGCTGTCCGAATTCCGGACAGCCCCAGATAATGATGTAAATGAAAAACTACCGTCTATACCTTGTACTTTATACCTTATACTTTATACCTTGTACTTTTCCATTACTTTTTTTCTCGTATATGGTATCAGTCCGCCGGCTTCCACAATCGCCATTCGGGCTTCCGGTAAAGGTAATGTTCCGAACCTTTTTCCCGTGGTCTTATTTACTACTTCTTTTCCTTCGAGCTCTATATCATCACCGACACTTGCTTCTAAATCGGGACATGTGATAAGGTTTAATCCGAGATTAATCGAATTCTGAAGGAAGATCCTCGCGTAATTTTTCGCGATTACTACAAGTTCATGCCCGTTAATCGTCGAAGCCGCCTGCTCTCTCGAAGAGCCGCATCCGAAATTATTATCGGCAATTATTACGCTCCCTTTCGGATATTCACCGCTGTTGAGCTTCTTGTTCAATTCCGTGTAATCAGCGAAACAAAATTGCGGTGTTTCCGTCGGCAATACGGTTGCCATGTAGCGTCCGGGATATATCGCATCCGTGGATATGTCGTCTCCGAACTTATAAACTACTTTTGCCATAGATTAATTTTCTCCTTTCACGGGACTCGAAATATAACCTGCTACGGCACTCGCGGCGGCTACTGCGGGAGAACATAAATATACCTCCCCTTTCGGATTTCCCATTCTTCCTTTAAAGTTTCTGTTTGTAGTTGAAAGCGCTACCTCTCCGTCGCCAAGCGCGCCCTGATGGATTCCGAGACAGCATCCGCATCCGGGATTCATTATTATCGCGCCCGATTCAGAAAAGATTTCGAGATATCCTTTCTTCATCGCATCTTTATATATGCTCCATGAAGCGGGGAAAATCAGCATCCGTGTTTCCCTTGCGACTTTTTTTCCTTTCAGTATTCCCGCCGCTATTTCAAGGTCGTCTATTCTGCCGTTTGTGCAGGAGCCGATTACTATCTGGTCAATTTTCACGCCCTTAACTTCACTGATTGGCTTTACATTGTCAACTGTATGCGGACAGGCTATCTGCGGCTCTAACTTGCTTGCATCTATTTCAATTATCCCGCAGTATTTCGCATCAGCATCAGGTAAAACATTTTCTATTTTATCCGTAACTCCCGCCGCTTTCAGATATCCCGCCGTCTCTGCGTCACCCGGAATAATACCGGATGTAGCGCCTGCTTCAACAGACATGTTGCATAATACTAATCTACCCGACATCGGCATGTTCTCTATCGTATCGCCGTGGAATTCTATTACCTTGAAATTCGCTCCCTGCGCGCTGATTTTTCCGATTATATGCAATATTAAATCTTTAGGATAAACATTTTCCGGTAGTTTTCCTTTAACAATTATTTTGATTGTCTCGGGTACTTCCACGTTCAGCACAACTCCGAGCGCCCATACGCTCGCCATTTCAGTGGCGCCTATTCCGAATGAAAACGCTCCGAAAGCTCCGTGCGTAGTTGTGTGACTGTCCGTCCCCACTACTACGTAACCCGGTCTTATGTATCCGTATTCCGCAAGTATCTGATGACAGATTCCGCCTTCATCCGAACGAATATCGTGGAATTTCTTTATTCCGTTTTTCTTTACGAAATTCCGGATTTTCTTCTGGTTCGTTGCCGTCTTTGAACTCTCTGCCGGTACCCTGTGGTCGAATATAATCGCTATTCTGTCAGGATTCCAAAGTTTTGTCTCCAAACCCGTGCCGCTGAAGACTTCATCATATTGATTTATCACCAGCGCGGCATTTTCGTGCGACATTGCCACATCAACTTCAGGTTCGAGAACATCACCCGGCTTCACTGATTTTTGTCCCGAAGCCCTTGCAAGTATTTTCTCAACAATTGTCATGCCCATTTATTTTACTCCTGTTTAAATATTTAAAAAGTTTACGCGAATTGTGTTTGAATATAATCATGTTAATATTTATTTGATATTTATTTATTTATGCACAACTATTTTCCCGAATATTTCCCCGTTTTAATAATATGCACCACTCCCAGTTTTTATACACTTATAGCTTGTAATTATTATGCTCATTTGATACTTTTTACGAATAATAAATTTAAAAATGTTAATGAAAAACTCTATCAAAATTATTTTCGCTTTTTTGCTGTTTTTGCCTCTTTGTGCCGAAGCTCAGCAAAATGAAATTCCGGATTATTCGAAATTTGAATCCCGTGTTATTTTACCTCCCGGATATTCCCCTTCTCCGCTCGGTACACAAAGTTCAGTCATCACTTCTGCCGACGGATTTGACAATTATTATCTCGGAGTTGACTTCGGAGAGCCGTATATTGCGCAAAACCCGAAAGACCCAAAGAACAGCGTCTGCGCCTGGAATATTAACGAGCTGTATTATTCGCTTAACGGCATGGACTGGATAAAGAAAAATGTTTCTTTCCCCGGCTTTTCAGTAATCGGCGACCCTGTACTCGCTTATGACAGCCTCGGAAATGTGTACTATTCTCAATTGTACCAGAACGGCAGTACATACGGCGCCGCTGTAGCGAAATCCTTTGATAAAGGAGTGAACTTCACTCAGTTTGCAAGCGCTTGTTCTTTTGCGGGCGGACTCGTAGATAAAGAGTGGATTACCTGCGACCAGACTGCCGGTCCCTACAGCAATTATGTTTATATGGGATGGAGACAGTTCGGCTCAACAGGTATGCGGTTTGTTCGCAGTACAGACGGCGGCGTTACATGGTCATCACCGCTTACTCTCGGCGGCGATCAGGGCGCTTATGTAACTGTCGGAGCTAACGGGTCTATATCCGGCGGTAATGTTTATTTTGGATGTACAAACTCAAGCACAATCAGAGTTTACCGTTCCACTGACGGCGGCGCAACATTCGGTTCAGCAGTAAATGCTGTTACCGGTATTGCCGGTCCGGGTGTGATATGTGCCGGCAGATATACGATGAAAAGCTGTATCAGAACGAATTTCTTTCCGCTGATGGCGGCTGATAATAGTTTTACTTCAACACGCGGCAATCTTTATGTTGTCTATGCGGCTAATCCCGCCGGTATTGACCTTGCCGATATTTATATGGTTAAATCAACTGATTACGGCTCAACCTGGACTTCGCCTGTGAGAATCAACGACGACGCTACAACAGCTGATCAGTGGATGCCCGCAATTACTGTCGATAAGGTTACCGGTAAGGTTTTTATTTTCTGGTATGATTCACGGATTGACCCAGCGGGAAATCTTATGACCGAAATTTACGGTACCCATTCAACCGACGGAGGAAATAATTTCATGCCGAATTATAAGATTTCGAACGCTTCGTTTAATCCCAATAATATGGGCGTTTCTCAGCCGGGCGGCGAAAAATATATAGGTGATTATGTCGGCAATGCTTCCGTTAATTCCGTCACATCGCTTAATGCATGGAATGATTCACGTAATAATAATATGGGCAGTTTTGTAAGTTATGGTCCTGATTTTGCCATGAAGACAAATACTTCTCTGAAATATTTGCCGAATAACGACAGCGTTACCGTCGGCGTTTCCGTACCTGCTGTCAGAGGCGGATTCAACGAAAGAGTTAAGTTTACTCTTTCGCTCGATTCTGTTCCCGCCTCGGGTAATATTACCTTCTCATTCGTTAACGGCAGGGATTCTATTACAGCTTTCCCGGATTCCGTATTCGTTAAGATAAAAACTGTCGGTTCTGTAACTCCTAAAAAATATACGGTGACTATTCTCGGAAGCGGGAAAAACGGAACTCCCGCTCACAGGAGAAATATTGATATTATAGTCAATTCTTCTTATGCTAATATTGGCACTAACCGCGAAGGGATATGCGATTTTAAAATCAACGGAATTGCATATATTATAAGGCAAAACATTCTGTATCCGAACGGAACTACGATTACGGTACAGGCAGTAAGTCCGAAAATTACCGGCGGCACAAAATACGTTTATACAAACTGGTCTGATAACGGGGATACTACACATAATATTACGGTTAATTCTTCGGTTAACCTGACAGCAAATTATAAAGCGCAATATAAACTTCAGATTAATTCTATCGTAGGAAATACATTCGGCGGCGATCTTTTCTATGATTCGCTGCAGTCGTTCACATTCGGAGTTCTCTCGCGCCAGATTACGTTTAACGGTACTCCGTACCGCTTCCGCGGATGGACAGGCGCAGGTACGGGCGCCTATACAAGCCCGGACAGCACGGGTAATGATTCCGCCGTTACACTATCATTAGCCAACGCTGTTGTTGAAATCGCCCGTTGGCAGGCTATTGTCGGAGTGAGCAACATTAGTTCGGAAATTCCGTATAAATATGAACTGTATCAGAATTATCCGAACCCGTTTAATCCGGTCACGAAAATCAATTTTGATATAGTTAAACAGAGCAATGTTAAAATTATCGTTTATGACGCACTGGGACGTGAAATCGAAACTCTGCTGAATGAGGAACTTCAGCCCGGAAAGTATTATGTTGATTTCAATGCATCAAAACTCGCGAGCGGTTTATATTTTTACAGAATAACTGCCGGAGATTTCTCCGATGTTAAAAGGATGATAATTCTGAAATAAGTATTTTTGTTTTCTATTGGAGTTAAGAACTAATTTTGATATTTTTATTATAACTTTTTTTTAAAATTAAACTCTCAAAATATGAGAATTACAAAACTTCTTCTCGCGCTGTTTGCTGTGACCTGCTGCATTTCTGTCACGGCTGTTCTTTTTTCACAAAGTAACAATTGGGACGACCCGAATCTCGACAGAATTCCGCAGCACCTTCTGAGGCAGTCTCAGTTATTCAGTACTCAGTCAACTAATGCGGTTATCACCTCCCCCGACGGATATGATAATTTCAACCTCGGAACAGACTTTGCCGAGCCGCACATGTCTGTAAATCCGAGAAACCCGCTCTGGTTTTTCAATGCGTTCAATACAAATTCGGCTCACGGTACTCTTAACGGTATGGACTGGTATAATGTAGTACCAAATTTCGGGACTACTGTCCAGGGTGACCCTGTAACTGCTTATGACAGCCTCGGGAATCTGTATTATGAGTCTATGACAGGCAATATTACGGGTACGAGAATTGTTAAATCAACGGATAACGGACAAAACTGGTTGCCGTCTGTTGCAGGTAATGTCGGTAATGATAAGAACTGGATTGCGGCTGACCAGACCGGCGGTCCTTATGCGAATTATGTCTATGGAACAATGACTCCGGGAAATTTCATCAGAAGCACCAATCAAGGCGCATCGTTCAGTGTTTCCTGGTCTTTCAGCACACAAACCCTTCCGGGTATGATGGTTTGTGTCGGTCCAAAAGTCGGCGCACCGGACGTTCCGGGTGGAGCCGTCTATGTCGTGACTAACTCAGGCAGTTCAGTTAATGCTACGTATTCATTCTATGTCTCTAATGACGGCGGCGCATCCTTCTCAATTAAATCACAACAGAATTTTGTCGGTTATCTCGGCACTTATGTAGGAGGCAGAAATTCAGTGCAGAATATGCGCACAAGGCCCTATCCGTTTATTACGGCGGATAACAGCTATGGACCGAACCGCGGACGTCTTTATGTGATTTATGCAACAAATAATCCGGCAGGCGACGGAAATAAATCGGATGTCTATTGCAGGTATTCGACAGATCAGGGCGCTACCTGGTCTGCACCGGTTATGATAAACGATGACCCGAATCCCACTGCAAATTATCAATGGCACCCTTCAACATGGTGCGATAAACTGACCGGCAGACTTTTTGTCAAATGGCTCGATACACGCCTTTGCCCTACAAGCGATAGCTGTGATGTTTATGCTTCTTATTCTGATAACGGCGGCACAACATGGGTCCCGAATCAGAGAATCACAACAAAAAACTTCAGGATTAACTGCACTTCATGCGGAGGCGGCGGAACACCTATGTATCTGGGAGATTATGACGCTGTCTCGGCTTATGGAAAAAATTCAATGATAGTATGGACTGATTTCAGGGCGGGAACATTCGGCAGTTATACTGCGTATTATCCCGATTTCGCAATGACGATTAATCCCCTTTCAACGGCAATCGGAAATAATGACAGTATGTTTATTCGGGTTAAAGTGCCTTCTGTTAAATCTTATACCGACAGAGTTAAATTCACTGCTGCAGTTGATACATTACCCGTATCAGGTTCTTTCAATTTTTCTTTCGTGAATGGCAAGGATTCAATAAGCACCTATCCGGACTCTGTTACACTGAGAGTTAAAACAATCGGAACCATTACTCCAAAACTTTACAGGGTAATTATATCCGGCAAAGGACCGAACGGAACTCCCGTCCATAATCGGGTTCAGAATATTTATGTCGGAGTTGCTCCGGTAACTATCGGCACAAACAGGGAAGGTGTATGCGATTTTAAAGTAAACGGAGTAACATATAATACACGTCAGAGTTTAGTCCTGACAATCGGCTCAAGTGTTTCGGTTCAGGCAATCAGTCCGAAAGTTGTCGGCGGTACGCGTTATGTATATACTAACTGGTCTGACGCAGGTGATACAACACATAACATTAATATAACAGGCGCGAATACTTATACTGCGTTCTATAAACCTCAGTACAGACTTACTATTATTTCTCAGGCAAGTAATACTTACGGCGGAGGAATTTATTACGACTCGGCTGCTGCATTTACTTTCGGAGTGAACGCAAGAATTGTGAACTATAACGGACAAACTTATCAGTTCAGAGGCTGGATTGGCTCGGGTACCGGATCTTATACAAGTCCGGACAGTACCGGGAATGATACCGCAATTACACTCGCTATGAATACGGCCATTGTCGAAACGGCGAGATGGCAAAATATTACAAGCGTTATTAATATCAGCGCTGAAATTCCCCGGGAATATAAATTAAGCCAGAATTATCCCAATCCCTTCAACCCTGTTACTACTATTAATTTTGATATAGTAAAAGCAGGTATCGTCAGGCTTGTCGTTTATGACGCCCTTGGACGTGTTGTCGAGGAAATTCTGAACGAAAATGTTCAGCCCGGCAGTTACAAAGCCAATTTCAATGCAGGTAAACTTGCAAGCGGCATGTATTTCTATAAACTCACGACTCAAGATTTTAACGATGTTAAGAGAATGGTCGTGCTGAAATAAATTTTATTTCTGTATATAATTCAGTAACGGGTTTCGTTTTTCGAAACCCGTTTTTTATTTTATTTCAGGAAAATGTGATGATTTATGCCACTGCTGTTATACTTAAATTCAGTTATTTTATGATATTATGCTGATTCATATACATACTGAGAATCCGGAACCGAGAAAGATAAAGATTGTAGCGGAATGCCTTAATGACGGCGGAATTATTATTTATCCGACTGATACCGTATACTCACTCGGCTGTAATCTCTATAACCATACTGCTATTGAAAAAATCAGCAGTATAAAGAATATTGACCCGAAAAAAGCAAATTACTCACTCGTTTGCCATGACCTCAGCCACCTTTCCGATTTTGTATTCAGTATTGATACACCGCTTTACAGGGTAATGAAAAAAGCCCTTCCGGGACCATATACGTTCATACTGAGGGCAAACAATAACGTTCCGAAAATATTCAGGAGTAAAAAGAAAACTGTCGGAATTAGAGTTCCGGCTAATCTAATCAGCCGGTCAATTGTCAGGGAACTCGGAAATCCAGTAACTTCCACATCAATACATGACCTGAATGACATTGATGAGTACATCCGGGACCCAGAAATAATTTATGAAAAATACGGCAATCTTGCTGATATAGTCATTGACGGAGGATTCGGAAACATAGAACCGTCAACTGTACTCGATTGTTCAGAAGGTGATATAGTGTTAATACGGAAAGGCCTCGGAAATCTCGATAATATACTGTAATCTGAGACAATGTTTATTTTCTCTGACTTATACGGATTTTATATTCTTTAAAGCCACTCGTCTTTAAGTATGTCACCCTTGATCCCGATTACGACAATGCGTATCGGAACCTTCCTTACTGCGCTTTCGGAAGCAAGTTCCGCAATCCTGATTAATCCGCCGCAACACGGCACTTCCATAATTACAACGGTTAAAGTATTTATCATAGCAGAGTCAATCATTGTTTTGATTTTCTCAATATATACTTCCTTATTGCTGTCGAGTTTCGGACATGCAATAATTAATTTCTTCCCCTTTAAAAATCTGCCGTGGAAATCTGATATACTGAATGAAGAGCAATCAGCGGCTAAAACTATATCGGCACACTTAAAATGCGCCGCCTGAGGATTTATTAAATGAAGCTGTATGGGCCAATGAGTCAGCTCGGTTTTTTTGCCGGTATTCACATTACACTGACTTTCTTCGCCGCCATCGAAAGATACTTCCCTTGAACCATGACAGCCGGAGTGATGCGAAACCGGAGAAGGATCTAAAACAGTTAATTCTGTTTTAAATAAACTGCCGAGGTTAACTTTTATATTATGATTTTTAATGTAAGAGATGCCTTCTTCAAGAAATATTTCCTCTCCGTGGTCTTTCAGGTGTTTGAGATGTGCCAGTATAACTTTCTCTCCGTTTTTGGATATCCTTTCCATTACCGCCGTTTCACTGTATGGTTCGGCTTCCTTCTCTTCCAGTTTTATTGCTCCCGTGTGACACGTCCCTAAACAAGCTCCGAGTCCGTCGCAGTATAATTCACTAACGAGACGTGCTTTGCCGTCTATCATTTGCAGTGCGCCTTCATGGCAGTCCTCTACGCATTCGCCGCAGCCGTCGCATTTTATTTCATCAATTGTTATTATTGTTCTTTTCATTTTATTCAGACTTTTTTGTCTTAATAATAATCATTAACGGATAATATTTCAAGTGATATTTTTATTCCCGGAATATAATGAATTGTTAAAAAATAGCGATAAAAATTATTTCAAAAACCTGATAGACTCAAGAGACGCCTTCATTTTTTCTTCAACTGCAGGGAATTGTGTATCCCTTGCCATACCCTGTAAAATATATAATTTAGAATTTCTTATTATATAATAATGCATTATTACATTGCATATCTCTTTTCCTCCAATAGTTTGACGCCAGAAATATCTCGCGCTCAGCGCGGGTACGTTATCAAGCCGGATATTTCTGTTGCCTATAAGATTAACTGTTTTAAGTCTTTGTTTTATAGCGCCGTACATATCTTCAATACTCAGATCGTTAGCTGTCAATCCGCTGTAATCCCCGCTTTTATATACTTCGATTAATATGCCAGACCCATCAGGTGCATTTGCTTCAATAATATCCCCTGTACCCGATATCTTCCAGCCTTCCGGGAAATTGATTCCGAATTCATATTGTTCGCTTTTAAAAAAATTGGATTCCTGCTTGTCAGTAAAAGCAAATGTCAGTATAAAACCCTGCATAATATTTTCAAAATCATCAAAAGCATCTTTCTTTGCCAGAGACTGCAAAATAAAAAGTGTTTCGCCTCTGACTATATAAAACTGCGAGATGATAAAATCTTTTTTTTCAATTACAACGGCAAATTTGCCCTGTAATGCCGGATCTCCTCCGATATTCGTGTAATCGTTTTCTATGAGGAGAGCCCCCGTATATGTACTCTGCATTGATTTCAGTATATCGTTTATATCGAGCTGATCTGCGGTCTTTCCCTTTAATTTTGCGTTTTTAGCTGTTAAAATTGAAAAACTCGATCCGTCAACAAACTGGCATAATACATTGTCGGGAGAAATCTTCGACGGCTCTTCCGAGATTTCCATCTCTTTCGGAAGGACAAGACTGTATCCGTATTTTGAATTCCTGTAACTCTGACCGTATTGAGCGAAAGACAGGTCAAAAGCAACTGATGAGAAAACTAACACGAATATGAATAGTTTCTTACTGAATATCATTTGCATAAATAAATTAACACCATATAAAGTAGTAAAAATAATTAAATCACCTGATAAGAATCATTTTTATAGTTTTTCTGAATCCAGAGGTTTTCATTACACAGAAATATATTCCGCTCCCGAGCTCACTTCGGTCTGAACCGGAATTAAAAACGACTTCATAATTCCCCGCTTTTTGTAAACCGTTATAAAGAGTCTTTACTTCCCTGCCGTTTGCGTCAAAGATTTTAACGGAAACAAATCCTTCCCGCTGTACAGAGTATTTTATCTTCGTCTCCGGATTAAAGGGATTGGGATAATTCTGCTGTAAATCATATTTATCCGGCACACCTTCATTATTTCCCGAAAAAACTCCGACAGGATTCGTATTCGTATCCACAAATATATTGTAATAAGTCCCGCCCGAACCCATCATTCTTGCGTGAACAAGTTTTCCTCCTGCTGTAACCGTTGTCCCGTCATCCGATATTCCGCATACGTAAGGGGATCCCGGTGTATTAACGGAAAAAACGGGGATATTTGAGCCCGGATTGGCTTTGAATATGTATATATCGTCTTTACTGTCGTCAAGAAATCCCCATGACGTTACTGCAAGTATTTTTCCGTTTTTCGAAAGCGCTACACAGGATATTTCATCGCCTGTGCTTGAATAAGACCATAAAGGTGTCGAGCCGGTTGATACTTTAAAATATCTTACCCTGCCGTCATAACTGCTTGATGTCAGGAATATCAAGGTACCTATCGCTACATAACTGCCGTCATTCGATACCTCAACGGATGTAACCCAATTGTAGTAAGTACCGGTCGGTTCCTGATACTGCCATAACAACGTATATGCACTTCCGTTCCACTGATACATACGTAGATATCCCTGATAATTTATCAGTGCGATTATGTTCCCGTTTCCGCTGATGCCCTGCGCCATCTGCGTTCCGCCTGTAATAGCACCCTGTGATTTCAAAAATCCCGTTAAAGTATTAACGACGTAATAACCGCTGTATGTATTTATGATTGCAAGTGAATCACTGAATGCAATTTTTACTCCCTGTATCTGCCCGGCTACCTTGAACTTCCATGCAGATACTGTTGAATTTTTATTGAATCCGAATACCCA
>Ga0247841_10010237_pt1 | contig 12829 bp, 14 predicted proteins | sample LaCruzMarch2015__2_FD_192410 | JGI IMG/M metagenome (GOLD analysis project Ga0247841, IMG submission 192410) | Freshwater microbial communities from meromictic Lake La Cruz, Castile-La Mancha, Spain - LaCruzMarch2015_18m | ecosystem: Environmental > Aquatic > Freshwater > Lake | place: Spain... | reverse complement strand
GCTGGTGTAATTGCAGAGGCAATGCGTATTGATAAAACAGGTAATATTGGAATTGGAACGACTATCCCTGAAAGTGCTCTTCATGTTTCAACGAATCAAAACGCATTCAAGTCTGCTATTTTTGAAAATTTAAATACAGGAGTTGCTTCACAGATGTTATTACAAGTCAGAAGTGTTGCAAATGTAGATGATTCTCTTCGTTTTGGAACTCTAGGTCCCAATTTTACAACAGTAGGAAGTTATAGACAAGATGGTGGAGTTGTATCTTCAGATATTAATTTATCTGGGGGACTTGCTTTAATATCAAGACATACTACAGGTGGTATTATAACTTTTACTACTGGTGGACATACAAATGAAGCAATGAGAATTGCTGTAGGTGGTAATGTTGGAATTGGAACAACATCACCAACATATAAGTTGACAATCACGACTAGCAGTAATTACGACGGAATATTAATAAAAAATACTACTGCCGGGAATATGGGAAAGATGCAAGTTGAAAATGATATCGGAGCGACAGGACAATTTGGTATTTGGGGGAGTACTTATTCTATAGTCACGGCATTTAGAAATAATACAGGTTTTCAAGCTAAGAATAGTATTTATATTTATTCGGACTCGGAAGTCCAAAATGGCGGAACGAATTCGATTAACTTTATGACAGGGGGATATCAGCCAGCTACACAAACAAGAATGGTAATTAATTCTTCTGGTAATGTTGGAATCGGAACAACCGGACCAAACACAAAATTGGAAATTGGTTCCTCAGATTTAGGAAACGGAGCTGCAGGTCCGATTATTACGCTTGGTAGAAATACTAATGCGACACCGGGTGCTGGGTCAATTAATTTTATTAATAAAGATGGAACAGCCAGATATGTTTGGCAGGATGCAGCTGGGTATTTGAGAATAAATACATCAAGTCCATCAAACGCGAATGATGCATCGGGGACAATTATTGGCGACCAGACTTCAACTCGCGATACGAAGCGAGATATTGAAGATTATTCCGATTATAATAGTGCACTTTCCATGATTGTAAATGCTCCGCTTCATACCTTCCGTTATGTTAACGAAGTTGAAGGTTATGGTATTGAGTCACCGATGGCTAAAATTCGGCTCGGTTTTATTGCTGATGAAGTTGACCCAATGTTCATGGTTGGCAATTCCATGGACCAAGTATCGATTAATGGGTTACTCATGGCCTCGATTAAAGGGTTGAATTTGAAATTGGAAGAATTGGCAACTCCAATAGATGAGGGAGAGGAATCATTTGCCGAAAGATTCTACACCAAATTAATTTCCTGGCTTGGAAGTCCAGATAATGGTTTGGAAAAAATTTGTGTAAAGAAATCTGACGGAACATCTTTCTGTGTAAATGGAGACCAGTTGGAACAAGCGGTAAATGGGATGAGTACTACTGGCACTGCGCCAGCAGGAAATTCAACTCCTGTAGTAGAAGTACCTCCAGTTGAGGCGGTTCTTCCTCTTGAATGTGTATCTCCACAAGTATTAATGGATAATGTTTGCACTGACCCAACTCCTACTCCAGATGACGTAGCCACACCAGCTGAAATAGTAGCCCCGAGTGACTTAGTTATTCCAGATATAGTTCCTCCTGCCCCAACTTCGGATCAAGCTATATAAAATTAAGATTCCCATAGGTCTGACCTATGGGAACACAAAATGAAAATTAAACCAAACAAAATTTATTTATATTTTACTCTCATTATTTCGGTCTTTTTCTTTGTACCGGTTTTGGCTTCTAATGTGGATGGCGCAATAACTCCCAGTCCCAAATATGCTTTTGGAGAAAATTTAGGTTGGATAAATTTTGGCTGTGATAATTGTAATGTGCATGTGACCGATACTAAAATTTCAGGTTATGCTTGGAGTCGAACATATGGTTGGATAAATTTATCTCCTACTGTTGGTAGTGGAGTGACAAACAACTGCTCTGGAATTTTAGGGGGGAAAGCTTGGTCAAGTATGCTTGGTTGGGTTGATTTTTCAGGAGCAACAATTGATGAAGATGGAAAATTTACTGGGATGTCCGGTGTCCCAAGCTCAAAAGCCGGACGAATTAATTTTAGTTGTGATAATTGTGATGTTACAACCGATTGGCGTCAATGTTCACTACGTGAATCTCCGGCTGAAGTTCTGATAAATTTAATTACAGACGATGTTATTCCAACTATTGTTGCTAGTATTACGATTTCAAATGAAGGAACTACAAGTACTGAATATCAATATGAGTGGTGTGTTGTCACAGATATTTCTAATTCCTGTGGTGGAGGAGACGATATCTATTATTCGTCAGGTGCCAAGCGTCTTGCCCCAAGTGAGATTTGGAAAACAACAAAAGAAGCGACGGTAGAAGAAATTGGGACCTATTATTTCAAACTGGTCGCTCACTATGGATTAAATTATTCGACATCTGTAAAAGTATTCAAAGCTGTAAAAAGTGGTGGAACAGGTGGAAGTGGCGGTGGTGGTAATAGCGAAGAAAGTATTGAGAATACACCGAATATATATGATATTGCTGATTTGAACCGTGATCACAATATAGATTCAGTTGATTTTTCTATTTTGCTTTATTTTTGGAAAAAGAGTGGACCTTTTAAAAATCAGTATGTTGATATAAATAAGGATAATATTATTGATTCTATTGATTTCTCAATTATGCTTTCCAAATGGGGAAGTAAAACTATATGACAAAAAATATATTTAAAAAAATAGATATTATTCGTGCGAAATATGGATTGAAAATATGTATAATTATTTTAGTTTTCTTTTTCGGAGTACCTACATTGTTTGCTTCGACCGAAGTCTTTTTTACCAAAGAAGTGACTAATATTAAGAAAGGGGATACTTTTGTTGTAGATTTAAAGATTTCATCAGATAAAAGTATTAATGTTGTTGATGGAACGGTTACTTTTGATAAAAATAAACTTAAAATAAGAGATGTTGAAAAAAGTGAATCAGCTTTTTCGCTTTGGGCAAAAGAGCCTATTTTTAATAATAATATTGGCGAATTGAGTTTTACAGCTGGTGTACCAAATGGTTTTTCGGGCAAAGATAGACAAATTTTGAAAATTACCTTTGTTGCTCGGAATGACGGAAAAACGTTAATTGGTTTTAAGGATATTTTTTCAGTTTTTCTTAATGATGGATTGGGGACGAATGTAAACCCCTGGCTTGAGCCGATGTCGATAAATATCGATGAAAAATCTAGGAAAAATATCTTTTTTATTATTTGTATCATTTTAATTGGCTTATCTGCTATAATATTAATTATAAATCGAATTTCGAAAAATGGTTTACGAAATCTTTTTGTTAAATCAAATGATAAATAATTTTTTTAAACAATTAGTTCAGAATAAATTTATTTTGTTAGCAATTTTTTCGTTGGGATTTTTTCTCCCCTTGATAACAAATGCAGCTAGTTTGTCTTTGTTACCAAGTTCCTCAACTATTTCCGTCGGGAATATTGTATCGATAAAAGTTTCGGTTAATACTGATGGTATTTATATAAATAATGCTGAGGCCAACATTTTGTTTCCAAAAGATATTCTCGAAGTCATTTCAATTACAAAAAGCTCTTCGATTTTTACTTTATGGGTAGAGGAACCAAGTTTTACAAATATCAACGGAAAAATTATCTTTAATGGAGGTGTCCCAACTCCTGGTTTTAATGGTCAAAATGGCCTTATTACAACGATTACTTTTAGGGCAAAAAAGGAAGGTTCGGCCTCAGTTCTTTTTACTGACGGAGCGGTCAGAGCTAATGATGGTCTCGGGACAAATGTCCTAATTTCAAAGAATGGGAATGTTATTAAAATCGAAAAATCAAAAGTTGAAATTCCTAAAACGATTACAGTTCCAAAAACAGTCAAAAAAGAAGAAATAATTACACAATTACCTTTTGACCCTTCTGTTGTAATTACTGGCAATCGAAACGTCATTAAATTTGACGATGGGAATGTTATTGCGGATGTTGATTATTATACAATTCAAATTGATGGTGGTCAGAATTTTAAAATAAAGAAGAGTGAATTAACTAATGATGAATACTATCTTCCAATTCAGAAAGAGGGAAGTCACATGCTTACGATTATTGCTTTCAGTAAAAATGGTAATTATGCAGAAAAAGTGATAGATTTTATCAGTCCTCCTATTTCTTCACCAACCTTATCACTAAGTCATGAAGAAATAACTAATGGAGAATCTATTATAATTTATGGAAAGACAGATTATCCTGATAAAGAAGTAAACGTAGTTTTGGAATTCGAAGGTAGGGAAATAAATAAATATTCACAAACGACAGGTAGCGATGGGTCTTTTTCTATTATTACTGATAAAATAAAATCTGTAGGAATTATAAGCCTAAAAGCTGAAACGATTCTAGGCGATAATACAAAAAGCTTATTTTCTGAAAAAATATACTTAAAAGTGAACGAGACCGAAGCAGTAAAATTGACTCTGGCTGTCATTTATCCACTTCTTGGTTTAATTCTTATCAGCATTCTTCTCATTATACTTTTGGTATCGCTTTATGCCGGTTGGCATAAATACTTTGGCATAAAGAAGAGAATAAATAAAGAATTAGAATATACTATAGACGAAGTTCACAAGGCCATGTTATTACTAAAGGAAGAATTAAATAATCAACTTGAAACTCTAGAAAAAGTGAAAGTTGAAAGAAACTTAAACAAAAAAGAAGAGGCAGTATTTAATGAAATCAAAGATAATATTGATGGAATAGATGATTTTATAGAGAAAAAGTTAAAAAAATTGATGTAATTTTACAATGACTTTTATAGCGTTTTTGCTATATTCTAGATACTTGTCCCGTATGAGATTCTTGATTATTGGGCATTATAAATTATTGTGTTTTATTAAACTATAAATATTTTTATAGAAAAAATAATATAAAAATTTTCATTCGGGATGTCACTAACAATCGGAATGGCACGGATATACCGCGACATGCTTTTGATAAATATATTCCATTTGAGTTTGAAGTAAAGATACCTCCTCCATTAAAAAGCGGTGTAGACTATGGCTTTAGACCATCTAAAAAGAAAATTTAGAAAGATTCATATTTAATTACATTTTTAGATATTTTTTACTTAACATAACTACCAAGAAAATCCCGAGCATTAACAAAACAATCGTTCCACCTGTTGAGAGATTGAGGTAATAAGATATAAATATACCAGATACAACAGAAAAGATTGAAATTATTTCAGAGTATATAATTGTTCTCATAAAACTTTTCTTTAACTGAAGAGCTGTAACTACAGGGATAATCATAAGTGCCGTAATAAGTAATATTCCGATTATTGGGATTGCTAAAGAAATAGTAAGCGCCACTAGCATTATAAAAAGAGTATTTATAAACTGTACAGGCAGTCCACTAACTTTTGCAGATTCTTCGTCAAAAGTGATATAGACAAGTTCTTTATAAAAGATGACCAAAAGAGTAATTATTACAATTGCAAGTATAAAAATTGTAAGCACGTCATTTGAAGTTACCGTTACAATACTTCCAAAAAGATAGTTGAGTAAATTTGAATTAAATCCTTTTCCTAGACTTAATAATACTGTGGCAAGAGCAAGACCTCCAGATAAGAAGAGAGCTAAAGCTGATTCTCCGTAAATATGTTTTGTGTTTCTTAATCGTTCTATTCCAACAGATGAAAGTGTTGTCACCCCGATTGTAGTTATTATCGGATTCCAGCCAAAAAGAAATGCCATAGCAACCCCAGCTAGAGATATATGTGAAAGTGTATCAGCTATTAAAGAATAACGTCGTAATACAAGAAAAATACCAATAAGCGGAGCAATAAAAGCCACGATTATTCCCGCCTCAAGTCCTCTTAATATAAAACTGTATTGAAAAATTTCTAGCATATTATGAATTAATTATTCCATGTGTTTTTTTAAATAAATCATCAATTGATTCATGAAAAACTAAAGTATTATCTTTAATACAAGCGACGTGCATAGCTTCGTGAGACATACTTTCTATATCATGAGTTACTATCACAATCGTTAGATTAAGCTTTATATTTAAATCATGAAGCAATTGATAAAACTTTTCTTTAATATCCTTTTCCACTCCAACTGTTGGCTCATCTAAGAAAAGAACCAGAGGATCTCCAGCTAAAGCTCGAGCGATAAATACACGTTGTTGTTGTCCACCAGAAAGATCTCCAATAGGGCGATTAATATAATCTAGCATATCGACATTTCGTAACGCCTCAGTTACTTTCTGTTTATCCTCTTCTTTTATTCTATGGAATAATCCACGTTTACCATACCTACCCATCATTACAACTTCTTCTACTGTCACAGGGAAATTATTATCAAAATTAATTACCTTTTGAGGGACATATCCAACCTTTGACCAATCTTTAAATTCTTTTAAATTTTGTCCAAATAATTTAATAGATCCAGATTTTTGTTTAATAAGACCAAGGATTATTCTAAGCAAGGTTGTTTTTCCGGAGCCATTACTTCCAACTACACCTAAATAATCACCCTTGTGAATTGAAAGGTTTACACCTTCGAGAATCTTTTCATTGCCGTACAAAAAGGATACATCTCGGATTTCAATTATATTTTTTGTGTGATCTACTATTTGCATTGTAGTGCTATTTTTAAATTAGCTAAATTGCTTTTCATTTCAGTGAAGTAATTTTTGCCAGAATTTATTTCGTCTTCCGTTAATCCACCTATAGGGTTTAGTGATAATGTTTGAGCTCCTATCTCTTTTGCTATTGTCTCAGATAGTTTAGGAGAAATCAAACTTTCAAAGAAGATATATTTTACATTATTAGCTTTAGAAAACTTTACAATTTCAGCCATTTCTTTAGATGAGGGTTCTTCCTCTGTTGATAATCCAGCTATAGGGATTTGATTTAATTCATAAGCAGAAGCTAAATAGGCAAAAGCAGCATGAGAGGTTATAATATTTTTATCTCCACAAGTTGCTAATCCTTCTTTAAATTCTTTATCTAAAACACTTAATTTATTTTTAAGAATCTCGGCATTAGATTTATAATAAGAAGAATTATTTGGATCCACTTCGGAAAGACCAAACTCTATCTTATCAACCATTTGAGAAGCTAGTATAGGGGAAAGCCAGATATGTGGATCTATACTATCATGGTGATGACCTTCCTCGGCATGTTCTTCCTCTTCCATTGTTTTTGTTGTTAATCCTTCTCCAGCTACTACAACTTTAATTTTATCTTTATTCAAATTACTTTTAATATTTTCACCCCAACCTTCCAAACCTCCACCGTTTAAAACAAGAAGATTACTACTTTCAATTTGTGCCATATCACGAGCAGTGGGTTCATATCCATGTGGTTCAGCTCCACTCGGAATCAGATTTGAGACTTCAGCCCTATCTCTTGCAATTTCACTTGTAAAGAAATAAAGAGGATAGAAACTAGTAACAACTTTTATCTTGGGAGAATTATTTTCTTCTTTTTGACCAAAATTTAATAATGCGACAATAATGATAATTGCAAATAAAACAATACTGCCTACTAATAAAACCTTCTTGTTATCCATATATTTTAATAAATATTAATTAATAAGACCTTTTATAATTGTTAATCATTTACATTTAGGATTATATACTATGCGAATTATAATTGCAAATAGTTAACATCTAGTATAATATATAGATATTATGGTAAAGGATTTTAATGGTATTTTAAAAGGAAAAGGTTTTAAAATAACCCAAACTCGCCTAGATATTCTCGGTATTTTTTCAAATGATTGTAAACCAATAAATGCCGAATATATTTACAAGATACTTAAGAATAAGGGTGTTAACTTGGTTACTATATATAGAACCCTCCTCTCTTTTGAAAAGTCTGGTATTCTTAAACGTGCTAATTTAAATCAGGAATCAGTTTTTTATGAACTTGTAGGAGATCACCACCATCATCATATTGTTTGCTTAAAATGCAAAAAAGTTTATAATTTTGACGGGTGTAACCAGGATGCAAATTCATTAATTTCTAAGGCGCTTAAGCAAAATAAGGATTTTGATTCCATATCACACCATTCATTTGATTTATTTGGAATTTGTAAAAAATGTTCAAAAAATGAAATATAAAAATACATACAATATTATAGGTAGTTTAGTTGTAGCCATAGGTTTAATTACTTTTGGTATTTATGCTACAAAATGTCATGGAGCTGAATGTAAAGTTCCAAAAACAGAAGTAAAAGAAGAACAAATAGTCTCTAAAATGGATCCCTCAGTTATTAACAAGCAGGTGGAAAATAATGAAATTGTTTTAATCGATGTGAGAGAAGATTCTGAATGGAATGAGGGTCACATTAAGGGAGCTTTGCATATTGCACTAGGAAATTTAAACATTGAAACAATAAAAGACTCACCAAAAGATATACCAATTTATACATATTGCCGATCTGGCAAAAGAGCAGGAGAAGCAGAAATTAAATTAAAAGAACTAGGTTTTAATAATGCAGAAAAACTTGGAGGGATAATAGAATGGCAAGAAAAAGGAGGAACTCTCGTTCAGTAGCTAGTTTTATTTATCTAATAAAGTTATAATAATGATTATTATCATAACTTATTTTAAAAAATGAATACAAAAAATAAAATCATATTAGTTGTTTTAGCTAGTTTAGCTATTGGATTAATATTGGGCTACTTAACAAGCCAATCAAAAGAAAATTTAGGGAGGACAAAGGGTTTTAATCAATTAAACAAAAATAATACGGAAGAGTCTATAAAAAATACAAACAAGGGTAATTGTTTATCAGATGATTGTCTATATGTTGATAATCTTAATTATCCTATCGGAGGATTAAAAGAAGAAGCAAAAATAGCATTAAATAAAGCTATTGAAGATGAATATAAAGCCTATACTGTCTACGATAAAACTATTGAAAAATTTGGAATGATTAGACCTTTTTCAATGATTATACGAGCAGAAGAAAATCACATAGCATCTCTTAAATCATTATTTGATAAATATGGATTAGAAATACCAGCAAATAATTGGATAAGTAAAGTTTCTGCATCTTCATCTGTTAAAGAATCTTGCCAAGTAGGAGTAGAAGCAGAAATTGCTAATGCTAAACTCTATAAAGATGAATTATTACCAGCAGTAAAAGATTATGAAGATATCACTTTAGTTTTTAATAATCTAATGAACGCTTCACAGGATAAACATCTTCCTGCTTTTGAGAAGTGTAATTAATTATCATTTTAAAAACACCTTAAGTTAAACTTGAGATGTTTTTTTAATTGACAACCATTCGTAGTGGGTATATACTCATAATAGATAGTAGATGTTTGGTCGAGCTATTTATTAAAACTAATAAATTATATAAATATTATGCCTAATTTAGATGGAACAGGGCCAATGGGCCAAGGACCAAGAAATGGTCGTGGAATGGGACGAGGATGGGGCTGTTGTGGTGGATGCAGATGTGGGAGAGGTTTTGGATTTAGAAGATTCTTTTCTCGTAAAAACGATTTAGTTACACTAGAAGATCAAGAGAAAATACTTGTTGAAGAATTAGATGCTATTCGTGAAGAAAAAGCATCTTTGGCAAATGGAGGTAAATAATACAAACCGACTTATTTGTACAGATAGGTCGGTTTGTGAGATTTAATTTTATTAATTATCTAATTATATATGGTAGAAATAGTCCAAGAAGGAAATAAAACATTAAGAGAAATTGCAAAAGAAGTTCCTGTATCTCAAATTAAAAGTGCTGATATACAGAAAATCTTAAAAGATATGAATGAGGCACTTGATAGCCAAAATGATGGTGTTGCTATCGCTGCTCCACAAATAGGTGTATCTTTGCGAATCTTTATCGTTTCTGGAAAGATATTTGATAAAGAATTTATGGATGGTTCTAGTAATTTCCAAAGTATTAAAGCTCATAAAAATTTATGTTTTATAAATCCTATAATTACAAAGATATCAAAAGATAAAAAAGTAATGGATGAGGGGTGTCTATCTGTTCGTCCTTTATTTGGAAAAGTTAGAAGAGCTACACGAGCTACAGCTGAAGCATATAATGAAAAAGGAGAGAAATTTAAAATGAATGGATCTGGACTTTTAGCTCATATCTTCCAACATGAGACAGACCACTTAGAAGGAATTTTATTTACAGACAAAGCTAAGGACTTAAGAGAAATCTTACAATAATATATAATAATACTATGCCAAGACCACAAAATTGTTTTTGCAAAAATATAAAATTTGAACCAAATGTAGTTTATTTTAAACCACAAGGTATTCCTATGCGAGATTTAGAAATAGTGGAAATTTCTATGGAAGAAATTGAAGCATATCGTCTTCGCCATGTAGAAAAATTAGAACAAACGGAAGCAGGAAGAAAGATGAATACATCTACTAGTACTTATCAAAGGATTCTTTATTCTGTATATGATAAAATAGGAGATGCTTTGATAAAAGGGAAGGCAATTAAAATTATTAAACATAAGTAATATATGAATAAAAAATTAACTATAGTTTCAAAATTGTTTGTTTTGTTTTCATTGTTAACCTTAGTTGTATCAGGAACATCTGTTTTTAGTCCAAAAGTATTATACGCAGATGAGAAAATACAAGTGAACTTCTTTTACGGTGATGGCTGTCCTCATTGTGCGAAAGTTGAGCCTGTAATTGATGTTCTTAAAACCAAATTTCCACAAGTAGTATTTAATAATTATGAGATATACCACAATCAAGATAATGCACTATTAATGTATAAGTTCTACGACGAGTATACGGTTCCTAAAGAAGATCAAGGGGGAGTGCCAATAGTATTTATTGGTAATGAATACTTTATGGGGGATAAACCGATAATAGATAATCTAGAAAATAAAATTATTGAAAATTTATCACTCATCCCAAATAAAACAGATACAAAAGTATCAACAACACCAGTTGTTTCATCTATAGATACAACAATACCTGATACAGATCAATCAAACACCCCTGTAAAAAAATCATATTCACTTTGGGCTATTGCGGGAGCTGCGGTTGTTGATTCAATTAATCCATGTGCGATTGCTGTCTTGTTAATACTCCTTACGGCATTAATGATTGCTTCAGGTGATAAGAAAAGGGCTTTGTATGGAGGTCTTGCTTTCACTCTTTCTATTTATATTACATACTTTTTATTTGGATTGGGATTATTAAAACTTATTTCAGTTGCACATATTGCTGGTGTTATCGCAAAGATAGTAGGAGTAATAGCTTTGATTATAGGACTAGCTAATATTAAAGACTTTTTCTTCTACGGAGGAGGTGGTTTTGTAATGGAGATACCACGAAATTGGAGACCAACTTTAAAGAAAATTTTAAATGGAGTTACTTCTCCTCTTGGAGCATTTTTTGCAGGGTTCGTAATCACTCTCTTTGAATTACCATGCACGGGTGGACCATATTTCTTTGTGATAGGATTACTTTCACAAGCAGAGAGTATAACAAGTATTATTCCAACCCTATTGTTTTACAATGTAGTATTTGTCCTCCCTTTGATATTTATAGTATTTGCTGTTTATTTTGGAGTTTCATCAATTCAAAATGCTGAAGCATGGAAAGAAAAAAATATTAAGGTGCTTCATTTAGTAGCTGGAATAATAATGCTAGCCTTAGGTGTTTGGGTATTCTTTATATAATTAATTTTACCTTTTAAAATAACTATATATCTGCTATATTAAGAAAATGTTATCAATCGGAATTGTAGGTCTACCAAACGTTGGAAAATCAACGTTATTTAATGCACTTACTAAAAAGAGTGTACCGGCAGAGAATTATCCTTTTTGTACGATTGACCCATCTGTGGGCATTGTGCCTGTTCCTGATGAGCGGTTAGGTAAACTTTCAGAATTCTCAAAATCAGAAAAAACAATTCCAGCTGTAATTGAATTTGTTGATATTGCAGGGCTTGTCGCTGGAGCATCAAAAGGGGAAGGACTTGGTAATAAATTCTTACAGAATATTCGTGAGGTAGATGCTATTGCACATGTGGTTCGAACATTTGTTGATAATTCTATTATTCACGTGGCGGATAAGATTGATCCCTCACAAGACGTTGGTGTTATAAATCTTGAACTTGTACTTTCTGATTTTGAAGTTGTCTCAAAAAGAATTGGGAGTATTGCTAAAGAATTAAAAAAAAAAGATAAAGATGCAGTTGCCGAAGAAGCAATTTTAAAAAGATTGATGAAAGTTTTTGAAGAAGGGAAAATGGCAACAGAGGCGAACCTAAATGACGATGAAAAATTTAAAATAAAGTCACTTAATTTATTAACACTTAAACCAATGCTTTATGTTCTAAATACATCAGAAGCAAGTGAAAACGTTGAAATTGAAATTCCTGGAATGGATGCCTGCCACGTTAGAGGCGGTGAGGGCACGCAACCAAAGGCCTCTAATGTGGTGAAAATTGACCCAGTTTTTGAACATGGTTTTGATAATTTAATTACAAAAAGTTATGAACTTCTTGGATTAGAGACATATTTTACCACTGGTTTAGATGAAACTCGGGCTTGGACGATTAAAATTGGTAGTACTGCTCCTGTGGCTGGGATGGCAATACATACAGATTTTAGAGACAAATTCATTCGTGCTGAGGTTGTATATTGGAAAGATTTACTTGATGCTGGAAGTTACGCTGAAGCAAGGTCTAAGGGAAAAGTTAGAACAGAAGGGAAGGATTATATAGTTAAAGACGGAGATGTAATAGAGTTTAAGATATGATTTAGTCGAAAAGAGTAATACAAATATTACTACTTCTCGTC
>Ga0247841_10010235_pt1 | contig 12832 bp, 8 predicted proteins | sample LaCruzMarch2015__2_FD_192410 | JGI IMG/M metagenome (GOLD analysis project Ga0247841, IMG submission 192410) | Freshwater microbial communities from meromictic Lake La Cruz, Castile-La Mancha, Spain - LaCruzMarch2015_18m | ecosystem: Environmental > Aquatic > Freshwater > Lake | place: Spain... | reverse complement strand
ATGGCGTTCCAGCAACCAGAACCAACGCAAACAAAGGAATAAGCTGCGCAACGTCGTTAATAAAGAGATTGCGCAGCTTCAACCAAAAATTGCGCAGCACTTTATATAGAATTGCGCAGCTACCGCTAAAACATTGCGCAGCTCGGTTAAGCGGAGATTAGCGCCTTGGAGAGAACGAGAGAGGCGCGTTGACTGTCTCAAATTGCAGGATTGCCTTGTGTTTGGAGAGTTGGCTTGCAAGAAGCGGGACCGCGCCTTCAGGGGCGTGAAAGCGCGCGATAAATGAGTACGTGCCTTCTGTAGCCCATACTTCTTGCAAGCCGGGGAAGCGAGAAATGAAGTCCACCAGCTCCCTAATGGCGCATGGCTTGGACTTCATAAGGAAAAAGACCGTTTCTGAAGCACGCACTGTAAGCGCCTCAGAATGACGGCCACGCGTGCAGGTTCACGCCGAACGGCGTGTCACGCGACATTTCTACGACCAACGTGTAATTCCACAGCGTTTTACTCCAGAACATACTCCCACCCCCCGTTTTAATGGTTTAGAAGGAACGCCATTCATGGACGAACGCGGACAGGTAACCGTCACGCATTTCAACCACCAAGGTCCACTTCCATATGGTTGCGAACCACTCCATTCCCCCACCACCCTGCGAAACCTTGCGGTCTCGCTGTGTCTATTGTACTCTTTACACTATTTATACCTTTACAACAAATATGTTATGTATTGGTGAAGCATACCGTTAAATACTGCTTATAATTAAACAATTAGTCGGGTATGGGGGAGCTAGACGCAGTCTCAATGAGCGTGCTTAACGCGGTGTGCATGAACAGCCGAGCCACCATTAAAGAAATAGCAAAGGCGGCGGGTTGCACGAGGCAGACGGCCGCGCTCAAACTGGAGCGGCTCGAAGCTGACCTGGGATTACGGTTTGTACCAGAATTTGATCCTCAAGCGTTGGGCTTAGAGAACCGTAACCTTATCGCGGTGAAACTCAAGAAAATGCCGTCCAAGGAAAAGCTTCGCAAGCTCTTCTGCGAGCCGCGCGTCGTCCAATTCGCTGCCTTATGCGAAGGCGACTTCAACCTATTGATTTTCACGACTGCTCGGAACCAGATGGAGTACTTGCGCTGGGAGTTCTTGGCGCGCGCGTCCCTGAAGGACGTCCTCGTCTCCTGGAAGGCTTCAAACGCCATCCTCTCCCGCATCGGCCTATTCCCGCTGCGTAAAGCGGTGCTGGAGGAGCTTGAGATTCCGGCTCAGCAGAAGCGCATGCTGGAAGCCTTATCCGAAGACGCGAGAATCCCGTTAGACCGGTTGGGTAAGAGCCTCGGAATGACGCCGATGGCGGCGCGGTACAACTTCGACATGATTCTAAAGAAGGGGTACGTGAAGCGGTTTACGGCGGTAATCCAGAAAGCGCCTAATCAGTGCGAATTGCCGTTTTTCATGAACTTCGAATACAGCCTGGAGTACGCGGAGCAAGCGAAAGGCGCGCGGGACTTGATGGAGCAAGACGAACCAGGCATAACCGGAAATTCCTACGCTTTGTGCGTTGAGACAAACGGGAATGCCGACGCGTTCCTATGGGTTTCCGCCAAAGACGTTGGGGCGTGTTACGCGAAGATGCGGGAGATGGAGGGGACCTTCAAGGGCGCGGCGCGGGTTGAGAGCGCGTGGCTGAGCGAAATCCTCTGCGGGCTCTCCCCGGTGAGACACGTTTGCGTGAGCGAGATTTACAATAATTCGGAATGGTTGCCTAAGAAAGGTGCTCGGGATGGTTAAATTGCTATCAAGCGAAGACGTACAAAAAATCATTGAACTAGAGGGAGAAGACGAATTCACTCGCTCTACTATCACAGCGATGGAGACGTGTTTCAAGAAGCTCCAGAACGGCAAAATGGAGATGAAAGCCCGCGCCGGCTTCCTCTTCGGAACCAACTGCGTCGAAGCAATGATCGCCCGGGACTCGACGAATTCAACCGCTTGCGTCAAAACCGTCAACTTCCACGCAAAAAACCGCGAAACCGGCCTCCCATCCGTCATGGCCACCATCGTCCTCGTAGACGAAAAAACCGGCTTTCCCCACGCAATCATAGACGGAACCTACCTGACGCCCCTCCGGACCGCGGCCGCATCCGCAGTCGCAACCAAGCATCTCGCCAACAAGAAGCCATCCGCAATAGCGATTATCGGGGCCGGCATGGTCGGCGAAGCCCACAGCCACGCACTCGTCACATCCCTCCAGCCTGAAACCGTTTACTTAGTCGACCGCATCCCGCACCGCGCGGAAAAACTAGCCGAGAAAATCAGTAAAAAATACGGAGTCGACGCCATCTCGACAAGCGCCGAAGAGGCCACAAAGAAATCGGAAGTGATAACCACCTGCACTTATGGAGACGAGGTCGTTGTGAAAAAGGATTGGCTCGCCCCCGGAGTTCACATAAACGCAGTCGGCGCCGATACTCCCGGTAAGCGCGAGCTTGAGGACGGAATAATTCAAAACGCTAAAGTCGTAGTCGACGACCTTGACCAAGCGACAACTGACGGAGAAATCAACCTGCCCATCCGCTCCAAGACCTATGAACCCGAACAAGTCCACGCTCGCATAGGCGAAGTACTCCTAAACCAGAAAGCAGGCCGGCAAGTTGACGAGGAGATCACCGTCTTCGATTCAACCGGACTTGCAGTCCAAGACTTAGAGATAACTAACCTTCTCCTCAAGACTGCGCAGAAGCACGGGCTCGCTAAAGACGTGAGTTTCACTCACGCGATTAGAATACCCAAAATTTAATCCATCGCCGCGTCTTCCCCGATCACGGCGAATCCCGCGAGTTCTCGAAAATTATACGTCTTGCGGCATTACGGTCATCCGTCGATTTCCTTCCGCGCGTTTAGCAGCCTGCAATAAGAGCGCTCGGACTTTCTCGTCTATCGCCTCGAATGTTGCAGTCGCAATGCGCTTCCCGTTCTGTTTCAGCAACGTTCGAACAGTGTTTTTGGTTACTAGCGCTTCTCCCTTCATTTCCTATCACCTCGCTTTTTAGGCGAAACTTTTTTCTGTTGATGGCCGGGCTGTTTCCGGGTATGTTTTCTGACACGATTAGCCGCTTGGCTTCTAACGCCTTCAAGTAATTCCTTATCTGCCGCTTCGTCCGGATCTCCAACCGGCAAAACGCATCATAAACGGCGGTTGAAGTCTTTTCTCCGCTCTTCAAGATTCCCAAGAGCATGTGCTCTTCCAGGCTCAAACCGCCAAAACGCGCCTCCAAAAGGCGCTCTCCAGGTCTTCCGGATGCCCCATAAGCCCGCGACCATGTATCCTCGGCCATTTCCACGTCTTCAACCGTTAAACGCGTCCTGCCCGCCTTTTCAGCCCGCTTAGCCGCCTTTGAGAGAATCGAAAGGCCAACGCTCACGTCACCGCCCTGCCTAAACGTCGTCCTTGCGCACTCTTTGACGGCTTCGGAATCCCAAGAATCCGTGGCTAAACCCGCTTTTGCTCGTTCTTCGAGAATTGCCGCCATCTGGGGTAAGTCGTAGGGCTTGAATTCGAGCTCAGCTAACCGTAACCCAAGTTCATTCCTGCCTTTCAGAAGACTTCGGTTGCTAGAAACCCCGATTATCCCGAACAACGGCTTCCCATCACCCGCTTGCGCAAGCTCGCGAAGCAGCTTCTCTTCCTTGTGGAAGAACAGGCCGTCCACCTCGTCCAAAATCAAGATTACGCGCAAGCTACTTCGGTTCGCGACCTCGATAATTCGGTTGAACACTTCGTCGGTTGCCAAACCTCGCCTTGGAAGCACTTCCCCTAAAGCCTGGGCAATCAGCGAATAAACAGCCATCCTGGTGTAATACCGCCAACAATTGACGTAAACCACGCGTAGGTTCGACGCCTGGCTAGCCAAACCCGCCAAGGCGTGTTTTAAACAGGTGGTTTTTCCGGTTCCCGAAACGCCGTAAACGAAGAGATTCTCAGGCTGCCGCCCCTCAATCAACGGCGAAACCGCCTCGATGATGGTTTGAGTCTCGGTTTCGCGGTGCAACAGCTCGACCGGAGTAAACCCCGGCAACAAAACCTCTTCCCTCACAATGATTTTCGGCCTCCCGGCCTTGTCCGACCCGGACAGTAATCCCACCATATATTTCCCTCCACGAATACGAAGATAAAGAAATATATAAACCTATGGAGAGTACATTTCCGCGGAAATGAGGTGCTTGTTTCACGCGTGCCATAACCGAAAATTTCTAGCCGGGTTCAGTCCGTTTTCGGTCAGGATCCTTTAGTTCAGGGTAATCCGCTAAGATTCGACGCACTAAAGAGAATTCGTCAGTTGTTGAAATAATAAATCGCGTCGAATCGCGCACTTGGAGGGAATTCGCATGGGTCACACACTCTTCATCGATCACCTCTATTCGCGAATTAGCTTCAGCTTTGAGTACCCGGGAGTCGCAGAGCGATAACATAATCGTAGGAGATATAGGAAATTGTATCGCCACGCCGAGCGATACGAGACCTATATCGCCTTCATTTAAACTATATCGGTTTACCGGATGATCTGACGTGAAGAAAGGATATGCGGTCTTATTTATCCCAATAATTGGTTTGAGTTTCCTGATATGTTTAAATAAAAAATCAGTTTCTTCGTCGAGGATTTCAAGTTGAACACGTTTTGGCGCTTCGATAACTTCCTCCTCGCTAGGTAGGGGTAACTTATTTTCAATACCAAATTTATACCATAATTTTCCAAGAGATTCAATCCTTTTTTTAAATTCATTCGTACGGATTTCTTGACGCACGACATGTCGGTAAATCGCTTCTTTATTGTCTGCTTGGAGTTTTTCAAAATCTTGAAGTGCCATCAATTCTTGAAATGCAAGATTAGCTTGTCCTTCTTCCTGACATAAAGTACTCTCGATAGATGGTTTTCCTTGTTCCGCTTTACCGTAGAAATAATCCTCAGCGCAGATTCTCCGAGGACTAGTTTTAAACACTTCTCCATTTTTCTTATCGAAACAATACAACGGATTTCCAAAATATCGAAGATAGAACTGGGGGACATAATGCTGAAATTTTACTTCCTGAGCATTGTCTCCCGGCATTCAAACGCCACTTCAAGTTTATTCCATCTTTTTATGGATAATGATGTCCATACGTACGGGCATCAGGTTTCAAGTATCTTCTTCTGAAGTTGCGCGTAACTCGCAACCGCTCCTTCATATTGGACTCTATTTCCGACTGCCTCAAAGTGCTTCCCGGCGCAGAAAACTTTTTCGTCCTCAGCTGGGCGTAGTTGTTCGGGATCCGCCGAGCCCTTGGTTTCAGCGACGAGGTAAAGTTTTTCTTGCCCGTCTTCTTCTAAGAGCAGGGCCCAATCCGGCGTATGGCTTCCCCTTGGTGTGTCGATAGTAAATGTTTGGGGCAATTTCATGTAGACCTGCACCCTCGCGTCTCCTTCCATCGCTTCGGCAAAGTTCTTTTCCACCTCAGAATCGTATTCGACGTGCTCGAAAACATTCTTTTTAGCTTCAATGACATTCCGTTTAAGGTACCCTTTGATGTCTTCTGAAAACACTTCTTGCATTGCGTATTTTTCGCCAGTCTTAGAGTACTTAATTCCGCTGACCATGAGCTTTTCCTTTGCCCGATTAATAACCGCGGTGGTTTTATCCATGAACTCCGTCGGATTGTTCTTGAAGTCTTCCAGCCGGTCGCACTTCAAGAGGATGTCCACGATTGTTCTTCTCCTAAGCGCGGTATCTTCCTGAAGCCGGGTAACGATATCCGGGAGCGAGTAGGCGGAACTGGAGCTGAGTACGCGGATTGTATCCGTCTCGGTCTGTTCCGCAGTAACTCCGCATTTTCCGATATCGAGAGCCGCCTTGCTTTCTGTCGCGGTTCGGATTATTTTCGGCATCTGGTTGGGGTCCTTCATCGCTGCGACGCAGGCATTCACGAGGTCTTCGGTCCTGAATTCAACTTGGAATACAGTCTTCGAGCTGATTCGGTTCCAAAGGTCATTGAATTCGCTTGAGCCGTAAACACGCTTGTTGTATTTAATTGGGACGCGTTCGTCTGCATTGAAGACTTCGAGTTTCTTCGTATGGTCGTGGATTATCGACCGAATCTTGTCCGTTGCCGCCTGGAACCGGGCGTCAAGCTTTAGCGAATTAGTCTGGAAATCAACTTTGAGCTTATCCGTAACCTTACCTTTCTCGTCGATATATCCGTTAATCCTCAAGTCTGCCACCAAGTCTTTAGACCATTGGACGCCATCAACTCCCGGAGGAGCTATCTCGTAAAACGAATTGTCTTCCAGAATCTCGAAGCGAAATCCAGTATCGCTTTCAATCTCTCTTTGAAGGGTATCCGCGAACCTTTTGTACGACTCGTTCGCGATTACCGTGAGAACGTTCAGATTCGTATCATGCACGCGCTCCTTGTCCTGATTGACTGCAAGGCGAAGCCCCCTCCCTACCTTTTGCCGTTTGGTTAACGGGTCACGGGTTTCAACCAGCGTGCAAATCTGGAATATGTTCGGGTTATCCCACCCCTCTTTAAGCGCGGAATGCGAGAAAATGAAACGAAGCTTATCAGTAAAGGAAACCAGTTTCTCCTTATCTTGCATAATTAGCTTGAACGTGCTCTCCAATTCATCCGCGTTACCGCGCAGCTCGTCTCCGCTTTCACGAGTGTCCACCCAGTGCTTCTTGTTATCCTGCGCGAAATAGCCATTGTGAACCTCGCTCGCAATCCCGATTTGCGGATTTTTCTTTAATTGAGCATAACGCGGCTGGTTGATGAGCCGATTATACTCCTCTTCAAAAATCTTAGCGTAAACACCTTTTTCGTACCCTCCCTCCCCGTATACCCGGTAGTTTGCAACACGGTCAATGAAGAAAAGCGAGAGAACCTTGATTCCTTTTGGGATATACGTTAATTCCTTGTCTAGGTGCTGTTCAATTGTCGCCGCGATTTGGAGCCGCTTGATATCGAGCCCCGCGCCTTCGCCAGTTGATTCGCCTTCCTTGAGTATTTCTCCGCGTTCAAAAAGGATGTGCTTGTTTTCCGGGTCAGCCACAATTTTATCAATCTTTATCCCTTCGTAGATTTCGCGCTCGCCCGACAGCTTGAAAAGGTCTGGCTGCGGGTTGGAGCGAGTCGATTTAGCTAAAACCGCTTTTCTTTTAACGCCGTGAGCGTCTTTAACGTCGATTTCTATCTTCGCGCAGAACGTGCCCTCCTTCTTTTCGACTTTAATGAGTTTGATGTAAGGGAGGTTGTGGTCGTCATCCGAGGTTATTGATTTAACTTCAATGCGCTTCACTAAATGTTGCTGGTACGCGTCAACCGGGTCAAGTTTGTAGACTGGGTAATACTTTTCTTTGTGAGTGGCGGAGTAGCGAAGAATGAAAAGTGGATTCAACGAGGCAATCGCTTCCTTGGCCTTCGGGGTGTTATCCACGGACTGCGGCTCATCGATTATTACGACGGGTCTGGTTTCCTGAATTAACGCGATGGGTGCAGGCCCCCGGTCGGACGCCCGATGAATCAGATTGGCTTTAGACTCTTTTTCCGGGTCGTCAAAGCTCTTTTTGAACGCATCAATGTTGATTACCATTACTTGGATGGACTGGCTGGTTGCAAAACTCCGGATTTTCGCCATGTCCTTTGAGCTATACTTGAAGAACTCGTACGTCTGCCCGGGATAAAGCGATTGAATGTGCTCCTTGGTTATCTCGAAAGACTTGTAAACCCCTTCTCGAATCGCAATTGATGGGACGACAACAATGAATTTCCTGAATCCATATTTCTTGTTGAGTTCCATTATCGTTCTTGTGTAAACGTAGGTCTTGCCCGTGCCAGTTTCCATTTCAACTGTGAAATTGCGTTTATGTCCGAGCTGGAGATGGTCGGTAACCATAAGCCTGTTCTTTTTCTGGACTGCTTTGATGTTCTCCAATAGTTTAAAATCACTAATGGAAAGCTCGCTATTCGCGACGCCGGTATCCGTTATCTCTATCCCCAAGGCGGTGCCGGTCACGATAGAGAATCTTGCTTCTCGCTGCGCCTGCCCGTCTAGAACGTCGACTACCGAGCTTATGGCCTCCAGCTGATGGGGCTCGCTGCTTTCAAACTTCCAGCCCATGAAAACCACTAAATCCTACAAATGCCTTCCACGCCGGCCTTCTTGAGCGCGAGTTCAGCGTTCACCGCGTCCTGGTCGTCCTTAAAGCAAGCATCCGCAAAGACAACACGCGCAGTATCCTGAGTCTGCGCGGATTTCACGCCTTTTACGATATGTTCGATAACGGATTTGGTAATATTCTTATCAAGGCAAACGTAGAGATAGCCTTCACCGATGTTGTAGACCGTTTTTCCGTCAATCTTTTCGGCCTTGATACTTGCGGTCAGGTCAACGCCGTACTTTAGCAGAATTTCGTAAAGGACGTCCTCTTCAGACCGGTCATCCTTAATATTGGACACTGCGCCCTCCATCGCGTCCTGAATATTCTTGGGGCTCGGGTCCCATGGCCAGATATTGGTGGAATCAAGCTTGAATACTTTGAAGCCCAAATCAATCTTTTTCTGATCGCTAAGTTTGCTCTGCTTTATTTCGTCTTTTATTTTCTTGATGACACGCCTGACACGTTCTTTGCAGATTTCAGCGATTGTTTTGTAGCCAGCTTTGAATGCTTCAGAGTCTTCAGTAGTCTGTTCAGGCAGTTGAACTAGAACGAATTTGCGGTTACCGTAATCTTCGGCGTTTTGTGCCAAGATGGCATGAGCCGTGGTGCCAGAGCCCGCGAAGAAATCGAGGATTATCCCTTCTTTCTCGACAACGAGTCCAACGAAAAATTTTATAAGAAGAGATGGTTTCGGAAATGGGAATATACCCGGTCCGAGTAATTCACTTATCTCAGTGCTACCCTGTTTTGTAGAACCGATTCCGCTAAGTACCGTTTTGGGATTAGTCGTTTCTCGTTCTTTCTCATACCACAAAACGCCTTGTTTGTTAAAATAAAATCGCTTGATTTTTTGCCCTTTGGAGTCAATTGTTTCCTTTCCGCTAAGCCAAGATAGAACCTGATTCTTCATAGCCCATCCTGCTCTTAATTTAACTGGAAATTTTAACCGACCTTTCTCGAAAACCAGTTTATCCGAAATAATATATTCTTTTTCGTTCCCGCCGATCTCACCGGTAAATGTAGCAGAGTCCCCTTCATATTCGAGTCCCGCGGGAAATTCAATTACACTTGCTGGGTTAGCAGCGGAAATTTTCTTTAAGGCGCCATGCTGTATATCCGCCGCATTTTCTTCTGCAGAAAAATTCTGTAATGTATTTTTCTCCTTGGCGTAGCATAAGATGTACTCGTGTGATCTAGTAAAATGACCTGCAGTTGTACCAGTTCCTAGATTCCAAACTAGTTCAGCCAGGAGATTCTCTTCACCAAATATTTCATTCATATTAAAGCGTAGGTCATGCACTTCATTATCGTCAATCGAAACAAAAATCACACCGTCATCGCTCAATAGATTCCGTGCGAGCATGAGCCGGGGATACATCATATTCAACCAATTGGAATGAAATCTGCCCTTGGACTCTGGGTTAGACTCGAGCGCCTGACCTGATTTGTCAATATAATTTTTTAAGTTATCCGAAAAGTCATCCTTATAGATAAAATCTTTCCCGGTGTTGTAAGGAGGGTCGATGTAAATCATTTTTATCTTGCCGGAATATGGCTTTAGAAGTAGGCGCAGCACCTCAAGGTTGTCTCCTTCGATTATCATGTTCTTGGTCGAATCGAAGTCCACTGATTCGGAACGCACGGGGCGAAGCGTTCCTGAGTTCTGCTGTAATGCGGTGCGTTTTGACTGTTGTTTGCCGTACCAGGTGAACGAATATTTCTCTTTCTCGTCAGTCAATTTCCCTTCCTTTTCAAGGAGTGAGCGCAGGGAGTCGAAGTCTACTTTGCCTTCGCGGATGCATGACGGGAAAAGCCGCTTAATTTCGGAAACGTTCTCTTCGACCAGATCCGCCGTCTTTCCGTCCATCTTCTTCATAGGCCCACCCGTTACATGAATGTTTTCTTGACGCTTTCTATTAACCTTTTCATCTCCCTTTGCTTTCCAACAATCACGGTATGCGCGGCAAGCGCATCACCGAACTCGCCGTCCTTCCGGAATTGGTCGTGTTCTGCCGTGAGTTCTTGAATTTCCTGCGCCAATTCGCCGTATTTTCGCACCAAATCAAGGAATTTCTCCGTTTTCTTAATCGTCGCTGGTTTTTTGCCGAGTCGTGCGTCTAATTCTTTGCGCAACCCGTTGTCTATCTCTACGAGCGATTCGGAGAAAGCCTCATGCAGTACAAAGAGGTTGGAAACCGGCATGTTCGGTATCGCCAATAATCGCAGGTAAGCCATATCGGTGGGCGAATCAAGCCGTAATCTATGCGTTTTCCGGAAAGATTCGCTGATTTGCCGGCCGGTTTCGTTAAGACTGAACCTTTTTCGTGCCGTTGAAATTGAAAACTCGTTAGAATCAACGCTGACAAACAATATCGCTGGTTTTTCAAAAGACGAGAGCAGGAGTTCTTCAATACCTGTTTTCCATTCTTTCAATCTGCAGTAGAGGAATAGTATTTGCGAGTAGTCCCTATCCTCGTTTTTGAATGGTGGAATGCTTTTTCCGGCGATTCCGAATACCGATATTTCATCCACCAGTTCATCAACGAACTTTTCTTGGACTTGAGAAAGACCGGCTTCCTTGAAGAGAATTGTTTTGTAAAGCCTTGTCGAGCCGTTAGCTGCGCTGCGGAACGCCTTGGGAAGGCGTAATTCCGTGGATACGCGCTCAAATAACTCCAATTCAAATCACCGGATAATCAGGAACGACACCAGTTCGAAATCGTCACTGCTTTTGACTCCCTTGTCGAGGACGGTCTCGCCAAGGCCAAAGATGCTTGCAACGCCTTCCAGCTTCTTGCGCCCGATTATGTCGTCTACCGCTCCGTTCAATAGGCCGGAGTAGTGCTTCATATCCGTTCCGTCCTTGGTTTCATGGTCAAAAACCTTAACCAAATCGGAATGCACTCCGCCCTGCTTACTGGCGATTTTTTTAAATATGTCAAGAATGTGCTTTGCTTGCGTATGCCCATGCCGGACCTTGCCGTCGGCTTGAATGTGAACTAGGTAGTACGGGTGGAGCGCGTTTTGCTCCTTAGATTTCACATGCTCAAAGCGCTGCCGAAGAACCAAAATCACGCCCGGTTTGAGTTCGTTCTCAAGTCCAGAGCCTTTAATCCGGGCGAGGGAGTATAAGCCGAATGGAGCCGCTTTAAGTCGATCCAGATTCTCTTTTTTGGAGATGTATTCCGCCAAATCCATTTTGAAGTCATTGAACGTCAAATCGGTTATCGCGAGCGAGCCGTTCATTTCCTCAATGTCTACAACCTGCTTCTGTAGCTGTTCAAGCTGTTTTTTCCGGTATTCAAGCTCTTTTTCTTCGCCCGCGCCCGCCATATCCGCGATTTTTCCTCTTCCCTCAACCCGTCTAATCAAGTCAATATATTCGTTCAAATCCTTGCAAGGCCAAAAGTTGACTAGCTGAATCTTCTCGTTTGTCGAGCCAAGCCGGTCCACTCTTCCAAACCTCTGAATTATTCTTACGGGGTTCCAGTGGATGTCGTAATTGACGACAAAATCGCAGTCCTGGAGGTTCTGTCCCTCGGAGATGCAATCCGTGCCGATGAGCACGTCAATTTCGGTGTTTAAGCCGGGCATGACGCGTTCACGCTCTTTTGAGCGGGGAGAGAAATTCATGAGGATTGTGGGGTAATCCTTAGTGCATTTGGGCATGTTGGACAGGTTTTCCTTGCCTCCCCCGGAAACCATCCCGGAGTAAACTCCGAGTTCGTCGTAAAGCCATTGGGAGATGTTCGAGTAGAGGTATTCCGCTGTGTCCGCAAAAGTTGTGAATAACAGCACTTTTTTTACACCTGGGTTTAGGGGTTTGGAAATCTTTTCTTTGAGTACTTCCTTGAGGCGCTTTAGCTTGGCGTCCCGCTCCGGGCCGATTTGAGATGCTTCTTTATGCAACTCGCGGAGCCGGGAGAGGTCGAATTCGAGGTCTCCGCGCCATTTGATTTTGTCAACGTCCTTTAGGTGGATGGTCATTCTTCCGCTGAAAAGCGAGTCGTCCTCTTCTTCATCGAAAAGCGCGTCGCCCTCTAAATCCTGCACTAACTCATTTTCTTTCGCGTCACCGCCTTTTTCCAGCAGTGATAGGACACCCTCGTATTTCTGTATCATGCGCGCAAGTGTTTTTGTGAACGAGTAAACCGAGCTTTCCAGCCTCTTGAGCATGATTACGCGCATGAGGTTGATGAGGTTCTTTTCTCGCGTGGATTGAGTAAGTTTCTGCTCCCCCTTGCCGTGATAGTCATATTTTATCGCGTACTCCTGCCTTTTTTCTGGGCGGAGGTATTCGATTGGCTTGTACGCGGAGAGCTGGAGGGAGTTGATGACTTCCACCAATTCGCTTAAAGGCCGCATTTTCTCGTCAAGGTCAATGCCCTTTGCCTCGTTTTTCGGCGTGAGTCTTTTCGGGAACTTGCCTAAGTCAGAAGCGTCGTAATACTTCAGGATGTGGCGTCTGGAGCGGGCGATAGTCACCGTGTCGAGGAGTTTGAAGTAATCCATGTGCAGCGAGTCAAGCAAGTCCTGGACGTTCCGTTCGTCGCCTTCCATCCAGTTGTTGAATACCGTTTGGGCGTCCCAAAGCGTTCTTTTAATGCTCGTAATGCCCGCCTCGTTAAGTGCGGTGTCGTT
>Ga0247841_10010234_pt1 | contig 12832 bp, 9 predicted proteins | sample LaCruzMarch2015__2_FD_192410 | JGI IMG/M metagenome (GOLD analysis project Ga0247841, IMG submission 192410) | Freshwater microbial communities from meromictic Lake La Cruz, Castile-La Mancha, Spain - LaCruzMarch2015_18m | ecosystem: Environmental > Aquatic > Freshwater > Lake | place: Spain... | reverse complement strand
TTCAGTTTGCTGGCTTGCGGGTAATCACGAAAAAAGATTTAAAGCTTTCATTGCTCATGACGGAATGTTCAATCTTGAAAGTCAATATCTTGAAACAGAGGAAATGTGGTTCGCGAACTGGGATTTAGGAGGACCATACTGGGACAAAGGAAATGAAATTGCTCAGAAATCTTTTTCAACATCTCCGCATAAATATATAGACAAATGGGATACTCCTATTCTTGTTATACACGGTGAAAAAGACTACAGAATAGTTTATACGCAGGCAATGCAGGCATTTAATGCGGCTATACTGCGCGGCGTGCCTGCACAAATGATGCTTTTCCCCGAAGAGAACCATTGGGTTCTCACCCCTCAGAACGGAATTGCATGGCAGAGGACTTTTTTTAACTGGCTTGATAAATGGCTGAAGTAATAAATAAATTTTTTTTATATGCTGAAGTATGATGATAAAGATAGTGTTATGCTGTCAGTCAAAGAATTACCGAAATCTGACAGACCGAGGGAACGTATTCTAAAAGAAGATCCGGCAGGTTTAGAGAAACATGAATTGCTCGCAATAATATTGAGAACAGGCAATAAAGGCGAAGATGTTCTTGATTTCTCTTACCGGATACTTAAGAAATATAAAGGACTTGAAGATTTATTTGAAGCTTCTGCCGAAGATTTGAAGAAGATAAAAGGATTAGGTCCCTCTAAAATTGCCGAGCTTTTAGCGTGTATGGAACTTATAAAACGCTATAATAAAGAGAAGACTAAGAAAATCAGAGACAGGCTTCAAGGAAATTCAATATCGGGACCGGAGATGGCGGCTGAACGTCTTCGCTCGTTTGTAAAGGATTATGATAAAGAGCAATTCTTTGTACTGAGTTTTGACGTTAGGAACAAATTTATTGAAGTAGATGAAATATCCCGCGGCACTTTAACGGCAAGTTTAGTTCATCCCCGCGAAACATTTGAAGCGGCGATAAGAAGGCATGCGGCGTCAATAATTGTAGCTCACAACCATCCTTCCGGAGATTCAGAACCTTCCGAGGATGATATAAAAATTACCCGAAGGCTCTATGAAGCGGGAAAAATTATGGCAATAGAATTATTAGACCATATTATTTTCACCAGAGATTCACACAGAAGTCTTAAAGAAAAAGGAATATTATAAAATATAAACAATGGAATATAAAGATTATTACAAAATATTAGGAGTTGACAAGAAGGCTTCGAAAGATGATGTTAAAAAAGCTTTCCGAAAACTGGCTATGAAATATCATCCGGACCGCAATAAGGGTAAAAAAGAAGCGGAAGAAAAGTTTAAGGAAGTCAATGAGGCGAATGAAGTGCTTAGCGACGATGAAAAAAGAAAAAAATATGATGAACTTGGAACAAACTATCAATACTATCAGCAATCCGGCGGAGAGAGTCAGGGATTTGACTGGTCGCAATATACTAATCAGTATAGAAATAGTCAGCGCGCCGGCAGGCAATCAAACCCGGCAGACAGTGAATTTGGAGATATGTTCGGAAGCGGCGGAGGATACTCTGATTTCTTCGACATGCTTTTCGGACAGGAATTTGACGGCTCAAGAAAATCCCGCGGAGGGAAAACCCGGCGCGCTGCAATTGTTCAAGGGCAGGACTATAGGGCAGAAATGGAAATTTCCCTTGAAGAAGCATATCATGGTTCGGAACGTATATTCAGTCTTAACAGTCAGTCAATTAAATTAAAAATTAAACCGGGAATTCCGGATGGACATATTTTGAAACTGCCCGGGAAAGGCGGCTCGGCGGCAGGAGGAGGAAAGTCCGGTGATTTATTAATTACAATAAAGATACAAAGAAATCCGAAATTTGAAAGAAAATTTGATGATTTATACACCGACCTCCGTATCGATTTATATACGGCGATGCTTGGAGGTAAAGCGGAGTTGATAACATTGAAAAATATTATAAAAATTGATATCCCAAAGGAATGCGAGGAAGGAAAAATTTTACGATTGCAGAGAATAGGCATGCCAAAATATGGATATGCAAATTCATTCGGTGATATGTATGTAACAATTAAAGTAGATTTACCAAAAAATCTTAGTGCCAAAGAAATTACTCTCATCAAGGAATTAAAGAAACTTCGTTCATAATTAAATTGCAATAATTATCAATTATTTATATATTTAGGGTCACTGAGAAAATCAGCGGGAATGGCGAAACTGGTAGACGCACCATCTTGAGGGGGTGGCGCCACGTCGGCGTGAGGGTTCAAGTCCCTCTTCCCGCACTGAAGTCCCGAATTAAGTTCATAAACAAGTTCTAATTACTGAAATAATCCGGCGTTTTTTTCATCCTTACGAAGACCTGAGTTAAAAATGAAATGATTCAGGATTCAGTCAAAAATAAGTGCTATTCGCTTCTATTAAGTTAAATCACTTGATTATTTGTGAAAATAATAATATTTTTACCTTTTTAAATAATTTTTATAATTTATAACCGAATGGCCAAGGCTAAGAGAAATTACGAAATTTACATTATTCTCGATGGGAATTCTGAAGACCCCGTTATCGAAGATATTATTACAAAATACGAAAGCTGGTTAAAAAAGAATGAGGCGGAAATTAATATTATTGATAAAATCGGAAGAAGAAGGCTTGCATACGCGATAAAACGCATACAAAATGGTTACTATATTTGTTTTGAAGTTTTAGCGCCTGCTGAAATTATAGCAAAGCTTGAAAGGGCTTTCAAACTTGACGATAACGTAATACGTCATCTCACTGTTCTGATGAGTAAACAGGAACTCAGGGATAAAAATGAACATATTAAAAAAAGAGCTGCGATTATTGCAAAAGTCGAAGCTGATGCAAAAGAAAAAGAGGCTATTGCTCTTTCGGAATCAGTTCAGGTCGAGAACAAGGATATAACAGAGGCATAATAGAGAGTGTATTGTATTTCGTAAAAAATAATTATTAAATTATTAACACTTGGAGGTAAAACATGGCTGAATTTAAGATGCCCGAATTAAACAGCGTTATAGTAGCCGGAAATCTTACTAAAGACCCGATATTCAGGCAAACAACTAACGGAACACCGGTCGTTAATTTTTCTATTGCCAGTAACAGGAGATTTCGTGATAAAAATGACGAATGGAAAGAAGACGTATGCTATGTCGGTATAGTTGCATGGAACAGGCTTGCGGAAAGTTGCAGGGATAAACTTAAAAAAGGAAATGCAGTATTAGTTGACGGCGAACTTCAGAGCAGGACTTTTAAGACAGAGGACGGATCTAACAGAACTATCGTTGAAATTAAAGCCAGAAGAATTCAATTTCTGAACAAACGGGGCGGAGGTGAATTATCGGGAGATGAACCTTCAACATTTACCGACGAAAGCTTTGATGCATTATTATCACCCGAAGATTCAGATTTAATACACAGTAAATAATTTTTGAAAAATAATTTCAGTTACGACTGGAGAAATTCCATTATTATATTTAAAGGATACATTAAGTTATGAAAGTAATATTAAAAAAAGATTTTGATTTGTTAGGTAATACAGGCGAAATTAAAGAAGTAAAAGACGGATACGCGAGGAACTATCTTATTCCACAGGGAATTGCTACTATTGCTTCTTCCTCAAATATTAAATCTTTTGAGGAAATCAAAAAACAGAAAAGCCGTAAGGTTCATAAGGAAACAGAAGACGCAAAAATAATTGCTTCAAGTCTTGAGGCGAATCCTGTTATTATTCGTGTTAAAACGGCAGAAGAGGGAAAAATATATGGTTCTGTGACTCCTCAGATGATTCACGATATTCTTATCGAAAAAGGATATAATAAAATTGACAGGCGTAAAATCACCATACCCGAACATATCAAGTCCATAGGCGAATATTCTGTGGAAATTAAACTTCATAGTAACGTTACAGCCGTACTCAAGCTGATAGTTGAAAAAGAGCATATTGAAACAGCGGCAGAAGAATTAACTGAAGATCTTACTCAAGATCTTACTCAAGATCTTATAGAACCGCCGGAAGAAAAAGTGTAATAGATTTTTATTGTATTTTTATTACAAATCCATCCTGCGTAATATTATCAGGATGGATTTGTAATTTGTGGAAGCATGTTTAACTTGAATTAACAAATCAATCTTCGTATTTTATACATGACCAACAATTTTCAATTCAATAAAAAAGGAAAAATATCTTTATGGATGATAAGACACCTGTAGAAAAGGATAACCAATCAAGCGGAGCGAATAAAACGGAAACACAGATAGTTGATGAAGTTACTATAAGGTTTGCCGGAGATTCCGGCGACGGTATGCAGTTGACAGGAGCTCAATTTTCAGATACCGTAGCTTCATTCGGGAATGATCTCGGCACACTGCCGGATTATCCGGCAGAAATTCGCGCACCTGCCGGTAGTTTATACGGCGTCAGCGGATATACGATTCACTTTTCAAGTCATGATGTATATGCGCTTGGAGATCAGGTTGATGTGCTGGTAGCAATGAACCCGGCGGCATTGAAAGTCAATTTAAAAGATTTAAAGAAAAACGGAATTATTGTTCTTAATTCCGATACCTTCGACAGGAAGAATCTTGAACTTGCTTCTTATACGGAAAATCCGTTAGAAAACGGTTCATTATCCGCTTATCACGTATATCCCATTCCGATAACGAAGAGTACGATGGAAACACTGAAAGTTATGAACCTTCCGTTAAAAACGGCTCAGAAATGCAAAAATTTCTTTGCTCTCGGAGTTGTGTATTGGTTATATAATCAGTCATTTGATTTCACTTTACACTGGATATCGGATAAATTCAAGAAGAAACCCGAACTTATTGAAGCGAACACAAAGGTATTGAAAGCAGGATATTATTACTGTGAAACGACGGAAATATTTGACGCAAGATTTGAAGTGAAACCTGCGGATCTCCCTTCGGGAACATACCGTAATATCAACGGAAATGAAGCTGTAGCTTTGGGACTTGTAGCGGCAGCCAGCCGGGCGGGAATAGAGCTTTTCCTCGGCAGTTATCCTATTACACCTGCATCCGAAATTCTTCATGAGCTTTCTAAATATCGTCAGTTCGGGGTCAAGACATTTCAGGCGGAAGATGAGATAGCCGGTATTACGACGGCAATAGGAGCATCGTTTGCCGGTAAATTGGGCGCGACATCAACGAGCGGTCCGGGTATGGCTCTTAAGACAGAAGGTATAGGGCTTGCTGTTATTGCAGAACTGCCTTTGGTTATTATAGATGTTCAGCGCGGCGGACCTTCAACCGGTTTACCTACAAAAACAGAGCAATCAGATCTTCTTCAAGCTGTATATGGAAGGAACGGTGAATGTCCGGTTCCTGTACTTGCGGCTGCAACGCCGGCAGATTGTTTTGCAATGACAGTTGAAGCTGTCAGAATTGCGATAAAATATATGACTCCCGTAATTCTTTTAACTGATGGTTATATCGGGAACGGTTCTGAGCCATGGAAAGTTGTAAAGCTGTCAGAACTACCTGATATAAAAGCTGAATTCAGAACAAATCCCGAAGGATTTCATCCGTATATCAGAAATGAATTTCTTGCCCGTCCATGGGTGATACCGGGTACACCGGGATTGGAGCATCGCATCGGCGGATTAGAAAAACAAAATATTTACGGAAATATAAGTTACGACCCTGATAATCACGAATATATGGTGAAAATAAGGGAAGAAAAAGTAAAGAAAATTTCGGAAGATATTCCCGAACTTGAAATTCACGGTGATAAAACAGGCAAACTTCTCGTTCTTGGATGGGGGAGTACTTATGGAGCCATTGCCTCGGCTGTTGAAAATCAGCATGCCAAGGGGAACAAAGTATCTTTTGCTCACCTGAGATATTTGAATCCAATGCCCAGAAATACGGCGGATGTGTTAAATAGTTTTGAAAAAGTTCTTATTCCCGAGATGAACCTCGGACAGCTGAGCAGAATAATCAGAAGCGAATACCTGATAAAACCGGTTATTTTTGATAAAGTAAAAGGTCAGCCTTTCAAAGCAATCGAAATAGAAACAAAAATTGAAGAAATTTTAAAAGGTTAATTAAAACAGAATTTAAAATGAGCGAAACAGTTCAAACAAAATATACAGCAAAAGATTTTTCATCGGGTCAGGATGTCAGATGGTGTCCAGGCTGCGGTGACTTTTCTATTCTCGCGCAGGTTCAGCGTTCTTTCCCGAATCTTATTGGTATAGAGAAAGAAAAAATTGTTTTCATATCGGGCATCGGCTGCTCAAGCCGTTTTCCTTATTACATGGATACTTACGGATTCCATACTATTCACGGGCGCGCGGCGGCAATTGCATCCGGCGTCAAAACTGCCAATCCTGAATTATCGGTTTGGATGGCAACGGGTGACGGGGATTGCCTTAGCATAGGCGGTAATCATTTTATTCACCTGTTGAGAAGGAATATTGACATGAATGTTCTTCTTTTTAATAACAGGATTTATGGTTTGACCAAGGGACAGAATTCACCGACATCCGAGCATGGCAAAATAACAAAATCAACTCCGCTCGGAAATATCGAATATCCCATAAACCCCGTTGCACTTGCATTAGGAGCCGAGGGAACATTAATTGCGCGTACAATGGACGGAGACCCGAAACACATGCAGGAAATGATAGTGCGCTCGCATAACCATAAAGGCACTTCGTTTCTTGAGATATATCAGAATTGTGTTATTTTCAATGACGGCGCTTTTGACCATTTCATGAAAAAAGAAAACAGAGCTGAAAAAACGATTTACATGGAACACGGTAAACCTCTTGTGTTCGGAAAAAATAAGGATAAAGGTATAAAACTCGATGGATTTAAACCTACTGTTATAGACCTCAACGACGGGAAACACAGTATTAATGACGTTCTTGTGCATGACGAAAAATCCAAAGAACTTGCATTTTTACTTGCGCAGTTTAATGATCATCCCGAACTTCCGATGCCGTTAGGAGTTTTTCTTGACATTGATTATTCGACTTTTGAAGATGATCTGACAGCTCAGATTGCGGAAGCCAAAAAGAAATTCGGAGAAGGTGACATTGATGAACTTCTCAAAGGAAACGCTTACTGGGAAATTGATTAATTTCTGATGTTTATACTCTTAAAGCCGGCATAGCAATCGCAAAGCCGGCTTTTTTATAGCATTCAATCAGAAGTCGAGCCCGAGAGCAAAATAATATTTAGGAGCGGAGAACTTCCTGAAATCATAGTTCCAGGCTACGTCAAACCTGAAAGGGAATCCGAACATCACAATCCTGCTGCCGACACCGGTAGCAATCAACATGTCTTTAGCATACGCTAAACCGTGATCATCGCGTCCTATTAACTGGAGTTTTTTTGTGTCATTCCATGCAGTACCAACATCAATAAAAATATTACCCATTACATTTGCGAAACCTACCGGCAAAGCACCGAATATAAGATAACGGAGCAGCGGAAAGCGGAGTTCCAGATTCGTAAGAAGATATTTTGTCCCTGTCATTTTATTGAAATTATATCCCCTCATCGGAGTTACCGTAGTGGAAAAAGCGTAGCTTTCGATACTTTCCCCGAAGGGAATTACGTTGTTTTCGAAGTCCCAGTTAATCCAGTTATCAACTCCGCCGAGATAGAATTTCTGCGGATTGCGTCCGAAACTTACTCCGCCGGAAAGCCTCATTACAAAACTGTAATCGTCGGCAATTTTAAAATATTTTCTGATATCGCCGGTAATTGAATTAAATTCGAGTCCGTTATCGAAAAATTTTGGTGATGACATTAAACTGAAATTCATTCTTGTTCCTTTATCAGGTGCAAGGAATCCCCAGGTTGTATTGTCAAAAATGTAACTTACAGAAGGTATCGCAAGATATTGTGTAGTCATCGGCTCAGAAGTTTCATCCATGTTTTCTCTCGAAATTCTCATCAGCGAAAGTCCACCTTCCAATCTCTTATATCGTGTTAAAGGATAAGACAAATTTATGAGACCTCCGATGGTTCTGTAACGGTAAAGGTTATTATATCCGAATCCGTTATTAAATGTTATAAAACGGGCAGTATGGTATAATGCAAAACCATAATCTATCCTTTTTGGAAGGTATTGGTATGCAAAAGCATAATCACTGTTTTTTAAGTCTATAACCATTGAAGTTTGAATCGTTATTCTGTGGTTTCCCAGCACATCACTAAGCGATATCTGAGCGATGCCCTGTACGCCATAATAGCTGTTGTAAATTGCATTTCCGTAAACCAGGTCAGGTGAAAATTTTATTTTGTATTTATTTGCTTTATATGAACCGTCCTCATTAACATTATCCTCAATGCTGAAACTTTTATTCAGAGAGTATGATGAATCATACTCCGTGTGAAAATCGTCGATTTTCTTATCGCCTTTATCGTTTTCGAATTTAACTTTTATATTACTGCCGTAAATTTTCACTTTTTCTTTTCCGTCATTAACCGTCAGAGTGTTTGTAGAATCACCGGCGGTTTTTTTGACAACAAGTATTTTTCCTGCGTTAAGTGAATCACCCGCATTTATAAGAGAATCATATATGACAAGCAAAGAATCATCGGGTTTGGCAAGCGAATCTTTTCCGGAGAACAGTGTATCTGCCGGTGTAAACTTTCTACCCGAATCAATAACTGACTGTTTAGCAATAAGCCGTTTTTCCTGTGTAAGTTTCCTTTGTGCAAAAGCAGTCAGAGGGAGCGTATCAAACGGGATTTTTTTATCAAACGGATTATCGAGTGAAAAAATATCATATCCGCCTTCGTTCAGAGATACAAAAAGAAGTTTTTTCCCGTCTTTTGACAGTGAAATCTGGTCAATCGGATTCAGCGAGTTTGTTAACGGCCGATCTGTGAAAGTGCCGGCAGAATCTCTTTCGGCTACGTACAGATTACTGATGCCATTTTTATCTGTAACATATAAAGCTTTATCCCCTTCTTGATTGAACTGTACATAGCCGTGTTTAACATCTTTTGATTCTGTAATCCGCTCTATCTTTCCGGTTTCGATATCAATCGTATAAACATCTCTTGATGTTCCAGGGTTATAATTATACATCTTAAAATCAGGGGGTATCAGTTCCTTGCTTACATAAGCCGCCCTGTCAGAAGTAAAAACAATCTTTTTGCCGTCACGTGTCCACGTCGGATTAAAATCCGAAAAAATATCATCGGTAAGGTTCGCCAGTTTATTAAGTTTAATATCATATACATAAACATCCGATTGTTTCGGAGATGAACCGATGAATGCGAGTTTATTTCTGTCAGAGGACCAGTTAACTGAGGAAATCGAATTTAGTTTTATCGGAAGCATCTTTTTTTCTCCATTTTTCGGATCAATAATAAAAATTGCATCCTTGTCGCCTGCTTTTACGCTTATGGCAAGATTCTTTCCGTCAGGTGACCATGAAAGCCCCGGTGTTAAAATCTGAAGTTCTTCAAAATTATTGGTTATATTTCCCTCGACTACTTTTTCAATAATTTCGCCGGTGTTAATATCGGCAATGAAAACATCAAACAGGTCATCACGGTTGGAAATAAATGCGAATTTATCCCCTTTAGGAGAAATTACGGGCGCTACGTTATAGAATCCCCCGTCTTTGGTATGATCGGTCAGAATTTTGGCAAATTCCCTGACTTCTTCACGCGATGCAATTTCCGGCCAGTGAATTTTTTTCAGATCTTTCTGCCATTTCTCCGATAATTTTTCCAAAGGAAGTTTATACGTTTCACGGAATGCAAAATCCAAGTCTCCCATCGCGCGTATATTATTCATCAACTCGCCGAGTTTTTCTCCGTAGGTCTCATTTAACCATGCAAAGAAGCTTTGGCCTCCCCTGTAAGACATATATCCGTTAATATATTCGATCGGCGGTAAATAATTGTTCAAAACGGCATCGCGGATATACATATCTGTCGCCTTATCAAGGCCGTTCAGGCTCTGCACTTCGGCCATTCCTTCGCTGTACCAATCCGGAAATGCCAGTGTTATATTGCGGGAAATAATATTCTGAAGTGAACCGCCGTAAAACATATCATTCATAAAACCGTGCAGAAGTTCGTGATGGATAACGTGTCTGAACTGGTCATAGTTCCCTTCAAAAGGTACCAGTATTCTGTTTTTAAATAATTCTGTTACACCGCCGACACCTTCGGGCAGAAATTCATCAAGTACATTATTTTGCTGAAATTCGTTATGCGAATTAAATACGATAATCGGAATTCTGTTGGAAATATTATAGTCGAGATTTTTACTCAAAGAGACTAGAGAACTCTCTGCAACTACAGCAGTGTACTGCGCAATATCATAACCACCCTGAGAAAAATATATGTCAAAGTGTTTCGATTGAATAAATTGCCAGTCGAAAATTTTATATTGAACTTTATTCTTGCCAAACTGTGCGTTTGCGCTGACAGCCGTTAAAAAAACAATTGCCAGGAACAATATTCTCTTTACAAACATAAAGTGATTTATTAACTCCGTATTTTTTATTTTAAAAGTTATTCAGCAAAATTATACCTCAAAATAACAGAAATTAGCATAATAAATAATTCAATAATATTCTTAAAATAAATGGTTACTCCTCACCACAGAGAGGCACGGAGATCACGGAATAGCTCAGAGATTAACTTTCGGACAATTTTGAAAACCCGTCTGTGTTTCTCTATGTTCTCTGTGTTTCGTATGTTTATAATATTCTCAATTTTAATACTGATTTTTACTCTGATTTAAACTAATTTGTTCCACTTACATTATTATTATCTTCATAATATTAATTAAACCTGATAAACACCTAATTAATTTCAATGGTCATAAAGTTTGAGGAGTTTGAGTTAAGCAACGGATTGCATTGTATATTACACAGGGATTCAAGAAACCCCTTTTTCTGTCTTAACATTGGTTATAAAACTGGCTCGAAGGATGAAGCTGACAGTAAAAGGGGAATTGCCCATTTATTTGAACATCTTATGTTTCAGGGCTCGGCAAATGTGAAGAAAAATGAACATTTTGAAATAATTCAGAAATCAGGAGGTTCATGCAATGCTTTCACTTCATTTGACATTACCTCATACTATGACATTCTTCCGTCTAATAAGCTCGAAACCGCCCTGTGGCTGGAATCTGACAGGATGTTATCACTTGATTTATCCGATGCAAATGTTCAAAATCAGAAAGAGGTCGTTATTGAAGAAAAAAAAACCAGTTATGACAACGCACCTTACGGAAGTTTTCTGGAAGTGCTTTGCAGGGAATTATTTCCCGGATCCCGTTACAGCGTACCGGTGATAGGTATTGAAAACGATATCAATTCCATTTCCACAGGCGAAGCATCGGATTTCCACAGCAAATATTACTCTCCTGCGAATGCCGTGCTGGTTCTCGCAGGTGATTTTGAAGAGACTTGTGCTAAAGAACAGATTGAAAAATATTACAGCGGAATACAAAAAAATGTAAGACCGCCTTTAGTGAACGATAGTGCCGGTAAAATCTTTAATAAGCAGGTTGAAATTGAAGATAATGTAACTCTGCCGGCTATTCAGATTTGCTACAGAATACCAAGACTCGGATCGCCCGAAGAATATACTCTGGAATATTTTACCGATATTCTCGCTAACGGAGAAAGCAGCAGGCTGAATAAAAAGCTTGTTTACGACATGAAAATTTTACGTTCGGTCAACGCTCAGAAGTTCCAACTGGAAAATTCCGGAGTTTTTTATATAAGAGCCCTTGCATATCCTGATAGTAATTTGAATCTCATTGAAGAAATTATTGATAAGGAAATAAGAAATATTTCAATGAACGGAATTACTGATGATGAATTTAATAAAATTAAAAATTGTTTTGAGTATTCGAAAACAACTTCTCTTCAGCACATTAGTCATGTATCTCTTGAGATGATGTATAATCACCTTTTATATGGAAACGCAGAAATGATTAACACGAAAATTAATAAATATTTGTCTGTAACACAACATCAGGTTACAGAATCAGTTCGGAAATATTTTGTTGATAAACCAAAAGTGACGATAAGGTTTATTCCAAAGACAGAGGGAACTAATACTGTGGTTAATTCCAATGATGCTTGAAATAAAAGAAAAATATTTAAATAACGGTTTGAAAATCGTAATGTGCAAAAAACAGGGAATGCCGGTGATAATTGTCAATTCGGCATTTCATGCAGGTTCTAAAAATGATCCGCCCGATAAAACGGGGCTTTCGCATTTCATCGAGCATCTGATGTTTACCGGAACGGCTAATATCTCAGGCGGGGACTTTGACGGAATTCTTTCGGCAAACGGCGGTGAGAGTAATGCGTTTACGGCAAATGATTACACCAGCTATTATTTAACCCTGCCTTCATCAGGGCTTGAACTGGGGCTCTGGCTTGATTCGGATAAATTTACAGGTTTTACGGCAGATGAGGAGAGCCTTAGAATACAGAAGGAAGTTGTTCTTGAAGAAAAACTTCAGGTCCACGACAATTCACCTTACGGAACAGTTGAGGAGGAGAGTTCAAAAAGGTTATTTCCTTCAAATGGTTACAGATGGAACATTGTCGGAAGCGCCGGGCACATTAATTCTTTTACACACGAAGATGTAAATAAATACTATCATGAATTCTACAAACCATCCAACGCGATTTTAACGATTGCCGGAGATATTGATTATGATGTAACCGAAAAATTAATTAATAAATATTACGACGATATTCCCGGGCGGAGTGGTGACGGGAGCGGTAACGGAAGCGGTGACGTGAGCGGTAACGGAAGCGGTGACGTGAGCGGTAACGGAAGCGGTGACGTGAGCGGTAACG
>Ga0247841_10010233_pt1 | contig 12833 bp, 12 predicted proteins | sample LaCruzMarch2015__2_FD_192410 | JGI IMG/M metagenome (GOLD analysis project Ga0247841, IMG submission 192410) | Freshwater microbial communities from meromictic Lake La Cruz, Castile-La Mancha, Spain - LaCruzMarch2015_18m | ecosystem: Environmental > Aquatic > Freshwater > Lake | place: Spain... | reverse complement strand
GACTACATGACGATCGAACGCTACAGCCACGTCATGCATATTGTCTCGCATGTGGAAGCCATCCTGCGCCAGGGCTGTGACGCCGCTGATGTTATTCGCGCCACCTTCCCCGCCGGCACGCTCTCGGGCGCGCCCAAGATTCGCGCCATGGAAATTATCCACGAACTGGAAAGCGACCCGCGCGGGGCCTACGGCGGTGCATTGGGCTACATCAGCTACGACGGCAGCATGGATTTTGCCATCACGATCCGCACCTTGGAAATCACCGGCGGCACCATCGCCATCCAGGCCGGCGGCGGCGTCGTCTTCAATTCCGACCCGCAAAAGGAATTTGAGGAGACCTGTCATAAGGCACGCGGCATGCAGAAAGCGGTAGCCCTGGCCGCCAACGGTTTACAACTGGAAGATCATTAAAAATTCCGGAGATAGTTCATGCTTGTTTTGATTGATAATTACGATTCGTTCACCTACAACCTGGTGCATGCGCTCGGCGCCCTGGGCGCCGAAATCAAGGTTTTCCGTAATGACGCCGTCACGGTGGATGCCGTGGCTGACTTGCGCCCGCAGGCCGTGGTAATTTCGCCTGGTCCCTGCACACCCGAGAAAGCCGGCATTTCCGTGGCGTTGATCCGCCGGTTGTCCGGCACTGTCCCGCTCCTGGGCGTATGCCTGGGCCACCAGGCCATCGGCGCGGCTTTCGGCGCGCGGGTGGCCGGCGCCAAACAGATCATGCATGGCAAAACGTCGCTCATCCATCACACCGGCAAGGGACTGTATCAGGGGCTCAAGAATCCCTTTGTGGCCGGACGCTATCATTCCCTGGCTATTATGCGCACGGGCCTGCCCCCGGAGCTGTTGATCGAGGCCACCTGTGACGACGATGAAATCATGGGGCTGCGTCACAGCCGGCACGCAACCTACGGCATACAGTTTCATCCGGAATCCATTCTGACGCCATCCGGCAAGCACTTGCTCCGCAACTTTTTGGAACTGGCAGCGGACGGATGACTGACGACGGAGGACAGACGACGGACGCCAGACCGAAACGAAGCAAACATCGAACGTCCAACGCCGAATGACGGAACAAGAATAAAGAATAACCTATAACCGCTGCGTTCCGCATCAGCAATATATCGGGCGTAGTGCGGCGCGAAGCCCGATGGACCCGTGTGTCGAATTCGGTTTCCCGCTTGCGGGATTCGGGAAAGCAAGGCAAGCTTGGGCTGGATGTGGGTGCGCTACGCGAAGCATCGGACTCGTGTCCATGCGAGCGGAGCAAACCCGCAGACAGCCCAAGATCGCTGCGGCCTTTCCCAAACCGAATTCGAGACACATTGACCGATAACGAGAAAGACACCATGCAACACGTTCTGCAAAAACTTATAGACCGCCATGACCTGGCCGCGTCCGAAGCCGGCGCAGTATTCGACCGGCTCATGGATGGCCGGCTCACTCCCGCGCAGACGGGGGCATTCCTGACCGCCCTGCGCATGAAGGGCGAATCCGTGGAGGAATTGACCGGCGCGGCGGCCGCCATGCGGCGGCACGCCGTGCTGATTGACACCGGCGGCCTGCCGGTTGTGGACACCTGCGGCACGGGCGGCGACCGGGCGGGCACATTCAACATTTCCACCACGGCGGCATTGGTTGTGGCCGGCGCAGGCGTGCCGGTGGCCAAACACGGCAACCGGGCCGTCACCAGCCAATGTGGCTCAGCTGACGTCCTCATGGCGCTGGGCATTAATATCGAGGCGCCGCCCGAAACCGTGGAGGAATGCATCCGCGACATCGGGATCGGTTTTCTGTTCGCCCCTAACCTGCATCCGGCCATGAAGCATGCCGCCCCCGTGCGCCGGGAACTGGGTATCCGCACCATTTTCAACATGCTGGGCCCGTTGACCAACCCGGCCAACGCCCGTGGGCAAATCCTGGGCGTATTTGCGCCGGAACTGACCGAAAGTTTTGCCGCCGTCTTGCGCGCCCTGGGCAGCAAGCGGGTTTTTATTGTGCATGGCCGGGACGGTTTGGACGAAATCACGGTCACCACAACGACGCGCGTCACGGAACTGCGTGACGGCCGCCTGCGCACGTACGAACTGGATCCGCTCCCGCTCATCGGCGTCTATCATTCCCCGGATTCCCTGCGGGGCGGTTCCCCGCAAGAAAACGCGGCGATCACCCGTCGCGTCCTCGCGGGCGAAAACGGCGCCGCGCGCGATATTGTGCTGCTCAATGCGGCGGCCGGCATTGTCGCCGGGGGTAAAGCCGATGACCTGAACCAGGGTTTTGAACTGGCGAAAATTTCCATTGACAGCGGCCAGGCCGCCGCCAAGCTGGAGGCGCTGCTCGAACACACGCGCTGATAATAGAATGCGCCGAATTGGCGGCGACTGTTTCATGTAGCCGCGGTCCGGCATTGCCGGATGGCTGGCAGCGGAATCCACGCCCTCACGGGCGCGGCTACAAACATCGAAATTATTATCATGAGCTCTTTCCTCCAATCCATAATGGCTGAACGGCGTAACGATGCCCGGCAGGCAAACACGCATCTGCCGCTTAAGCGCCTGGAACGGATCGTCGCGGGATTACCCAAGATCAGGAGCTTGAAGGAGCGGCTGGCTTATGCGCAAGCGCACAGCCACCAGGCGGGCATTATCGCCGAGGTCAAAAAGGCGAGTCCATCGGCAGGTTTGTTGCGCGAATCATACGATCCGGCGGCCATGGCCAGAATGTACGAACAAACGGGAGCGGTCGGCATTTCGGTGCTGACGGAGCCCCGTCATTTCCTCGGCCGGGATGAAGATCTGAAACAGGTCCGCCAGGCGGTGAACCTGCCGATATTGCGCAAGGACTTTTTGTCCGATCCTTACCAGGTCTTTGAAACGCGGGCACTGGGCGCGGATGTCATCCTGCTGATTGTGGCGGGCCTGGAAGATCATTTATTGAAAGAACTTTATATCATTGCCCTGGCCATTGGGCTGGATATAATCGTGGAGGTGCATACGCGGAATGAAATGGATCGCATCCTCCCGCTCGACCAGGCTATCATAGGAGTTAACAACCGGGATCTGAATACGCTGAAAACCGACCTGGAGCAAGCCCGGGACCTGGCACCCCTGATTCCGCAGGGCCGTTTGGCCATTGCCGAAAGCGGCATAAAAAGCCGGCACGACATCGAGGGCCTACAGGCACGGGGATATAAAGGATTTCTAATCGGCGAATCGCTGATGAAATCGGGTGACGCGGCGGCAACCTTGCGCGCGCTATTAGGTGAGTGATAGGCACGCCATGGAGATAAATTAAGGCCAAAGGCCGCAACAAAAATCCTGGATTCCCGATCAAGTCGGGAATGACAAGCACGCGTACTCATTCTGTCATTCCCGTGAAAACGGGAATCCAGAATATGTGTTAAACTTATACATATTCTTATGCGCCGAAAAACTGAAATCAAAATCTGCGGATTGACCAATCTGCCGGACGCCCGCATGGCGCTGGACGCGGGGGCGGATTACCTGGGATTTGTGCTGTACGAACGATCCCCCCGCTGCATCACGCCCGGCGCCTTGCGCCGCCTGCTGGATCGGCTCCCGGCCAACGTGCGGGCCATTGCTGTCTTTGTGAATGCGCACCGCGAACTTGTGGAAATGCTGGCGCACGATTGCCGTTTGCATGCCGTTCAACTTCATGGTGATGAGCGCTTGGCCGATTGGATCGATATGCCGGTTCCGGTCTGGCGCGCCGCGCGGCTGCGTCACGGCGAACCTGACCCCTTGCCGGACCAATGGCCGACGGCACGTTACGTGCTTGACGCTACTGTCCCGGGCCGATACGGAGGGACCGGCCGGACAACAGACTGGGCCAAAGCGGCCAAACTGGCCCGCCAGGCGCCGTTGATGCTCGCCGGCGGCCTAACCCCGCATAATGTCGCCGATGCGATTCACATTGTCAACCCCTTGGGCGTGGACACGGCCAGCGGCGTGGAAAAGGCGCCGGGGAAAAAAGATCGTCGCAAGGTGACGGCCTTCATCCAGGCCGTGCGAGAAGCCCGGACGGCACCTTAACCATTCAGAACCGCGGATAAAAAAAGAAACATCACAAACGATCACACCCCATAAAATTCCAAATTTCAAGCTCCAAATTCCAGGGAAACGCAATCAATTAAAGCAAAAGGAATAAAACGGATTGAAAAGTTGGATTTATTTTGTTTATTAGACTTTAGCTATTCCTTGGAATTTGGATTTTGGAACTTGGAATTTATTGAACAAGGAGTTCATGATGAAACACGAACCTGATGCCCGGGGCCATTTCGGTCTCTACGGCGGACGCTATGTGGCCGAGACACTGATGCCGGCCCTCATTGAACTGGAGCGAGCCTATCGTGAGGCGGTGAAGGACGAAGCTTTTAACACGCTGTTTCACGATATCCTCCGGGATTACGTGGGGCGGCCATCACCGCTTTATCTGGCCGAGCGCCTGACGAAAGCCTATGGCGGCGCGCGCCTTTACCTCAAGCGTGAGGACCTGAACCATACCGGCGCCCACAAGATCAACAACACGATCGGCCAGGCCTTGCTGGCCCGCCGCATGGGTAAAACGCGTCTCATGGCCGAAACGGGCGCCGGCCAGCACGGCGTGGCCACCGCCACGGCAGCGGCCCTGTTCGGGATGGAATGTGAAGTATTCATGGGCGAGGAAGATATCCGGCGCCAGGCGCCCAACGTTCAGCGCATGCAGTTTCTCGGCGCTACTGTTCATCCCGTGCACAGCGGCACGGCCACCCTCAAGGACGCCATGAGCGAGGCCATGCGCGCCTGGGTCGCACGCGTGGACGATACCTTTTACGTGATCGGTTCCGTGGCCGGCCCGCATCCCTACCCCAGCATGGTCCGGACTTTTCAAAGCGTGATCGGCACGGAAACCCGCGCGCAAATACTTGAAAAAACCGGACGCCTGCCGAATATGATTATCGCCTGCGTGGGCGGCGGCAGCAACGCGGCCGGCATTTTCTCGGCCTTCCTGGATGACGCAAAAGTCAGGCTGGTCGGAGTCGAGGCCGCAGGCTTCGGCATACGCACCGGCAAACACGCCGCCAGCATCGGGGCGGGCCGCATCGGCATCCTGCACGGCTCCAAAAGTTATTTACTCCAGGACAGCGACGGCCAGGTGCAAAACGCGCACTCGGTCAGCGCCGGCCTGGATTACCCCGGTGTCGGCCCGCAACATGCGCATTGGGCCGACACCGAGCGGGTTGAATATTGTTCCATCACCGATACCGAGGCTCTGCGGGCGTTCGATGATCTTACCCGCCTGGAAGGAATTCTTCCGGCGCTGGAATCGAGCCACGCCCTGGCGGAAGCCAAAAAAAGGGCGCGCAAACTGGGGGCCCGCGCAACTATGGTCATCAACCTGTCCGGCCGCGGCGACAAGGACCTGGACAACATTGTGTCGTATAAACAAAAAAACAGGAAACATTGAGGCAATTACAGTGAACCGAATCACAAAAACATTTCGAACCTTGCGGATACAAGGCCGCAAGGCGCTGATCGGCTACCTGACGACGGGGGATCCGGATTTAAAAACATCGGAGCGGAACATCCGCGCGGCGCTGGCCAACGGGCTGGATATCCTGGAGCTCGGCGTGCCGTTTTCCGATCCGACGGCCGACGGTCCCGCCATTCAGGCCGCGGGTCAGCGGGCCCTGGCGTCCGGCACGAACCTGAAGCAGATTCTGGCCCTGGCCGCGCGCCTGCGCCGCTCATTTAAGACCCCGATGATCCTGTTCAGTTATGCCAACCCGCTGTTCCGTTACGGGTATGACAAGCTGTGCCGGGACGCGGCGCGGGCGGGAATTGACGGTTTCCTGGTGGTCGATTTGCCGTTCGAGGAAGCGGATGAACTGCGCGGGCCGATGAAACGCCACGGGCTGTTGTTTATCCAGCTCATTGCGCCAACCACCTCGCCTGAAAGGGCCCGGAAACTGCTGGCGGAAGCCGACGGGTTCGTGTATTACATCCTGGTAAAAGGCGTAACCGGCATGCGCAAGCGGCGAGTGCCGTCCTCGCGGCTGGGGCTCAATACAAAGAAAAATATCGATCGCCTTCGAACCTGTACGGACTTGCCCATCGCCGCCGGGTTTGGCATCAGCAACGGCGCCCAGGCGCGCGCAGCGGCGCGGCATGCCGATGCCGTCGTGGTCGGCAGCGCGCTGGTAGAGGCGGCCCGCACGGGCCGCCTGGCTGAACTGATCCGCGAATTGGCCGCCGCCGTGCACGGGGTGTGAACAAATGATATTTTGCGCTGTTTTTCAAGTCGTGACTCCCCCGACGCACTCCGCCGCCTAAACGCTCCTTGTGAAACGCACTCCTTTGCGTTATCCGACCAAATCCTGAAATGCGTTGCGGAATTCGACGTATCTACCCGGCTATGTTCGGTGTGTAAATAAAGTGGCAACTGATGAGCCGTTTTGGTAGCGTTCACTTATGACTGCAAAACAATTTTACGATTGGCAGACTTCCGGCGGAACAAATGATGTTATGCGACTCGTGGACTGCCTCGAAAGGGCGGACGCCGCGTGGTGCGCCATAGACGGCGTGGCGGTGAACCACTGGGCCGAGCAACCCATGGTAACCCAGGACGTGGATATCGTCGTTGCCTCGGATTCAATCGAGCGCACGGTCGCATTGCTTGAGGAGGCGGGATTCCGTTCCGAGAGATTCGAGTGGTCCATTAACTTTAAGGGACGTTCGACCGTCAGCATCCAACTAAGCACGGAAGATTTCTATCGAGACTTCCCCTCCCGGGCCGTGCCCGCCGATGTTCACGGCATTCTCCTGCGCGTCGCTTCGCTGGAAGACACCCTTCGAGGCAAGATGAAAGCTTGGTCCGAGCCTGAAAGAAGGCAAAGCAAGCGCCTCAAAGATCTTGCGGATATTGCCCGGCTGGTGGAGGCGCATCCCCAGCTCTGGGACTTGCTTACCGATGATCTTAAGCAACAAGTCCAACCGCCAAAGACAAATTAGGTTAGGCCCGGCCAAGGCCGGACAACTGTTTCATGTAGCTGCGGTCCGGCATTGCCGGATGGCCGCCGGGAGAATCCACGCCCTCACGGGCGCGGCTACCCGGATTGTCCGCCGTAGGCGGATCCGCAATGGCGGATCATGCCATAGGCAGACCCGCCTCTGGCGGGAAATTCCTATGCGTTAAATCAAAAAAGGCTACCATGACCACTGAATATATTTATGGTATCAATCCGGCCTTCGAGGTCGTGCGCGCCCGGCGCCGTGCGATTAGCGCGGCCTATTTCGGCCCAAGCGGTGCAGCCGGCTCCCGGCGCCGCAAACTCACCGAACTATTGAACGAAGCCAAGGTGCCCGTGACCGCCGCCGACAAGCGTCGGCTCTTTGATCTATGCCGGACGACGGAGCACCAAGGTATCGTGCTGGAAGTGGAATCTTACCCCTATGCTTCACTGGAAAGCCTGCAGGCGGCCGACCGTTTACTGTTGATTGACAATGTGGAAGACCCCCAAAATGTCGGCGCCATTTTGCGTAGCGCCGAAATCTTCGGTTGGCATGATGTGCTGTTGGCCAACCGGGGCGTGCCGGAAATCTATCCCTCGGTCGTCAAGGCTTCCTCCGGCGCCACCGAATATCTTCGGATTGCCCGGGACCATACCGCCAACGAATATGTCAAGGCATTATTGGCGCTGGGGTTCACGCTTGTGGCCCTGGACGCTCGCGGGAAGGAAGATCTCCGGCGGCTGGGCGAACTGAATCCGAAGAAGATCCTGCTTGTGATCGGCGGCGAGCACCGGGCGGTCGGCCAGCATATTCTTAACCAGGCCCATCACCTCGCGAGTATTTCCCAGCAGGGGCGCATCACGTCGCTCAACGCCTCGGTGGCGGCGGGCATCGCGCTCTTCATGTTACAGCCACAGCTGTAAAGACTGGGAAAATTCCAAAATCCAAGTTTCAAATTCCAAGGAAATGCAAACAATTAAGGCAAATAAAATAAACGAAAAGAAAACCAGGATCTTTTTTGGTTTTTATTGGAATTTTCTGCCATAGGCAGATCCGCCAAAGGCGGAGACTATTCCTTGGAATTTGGATTTTGGAACTTGGAATTTCTCGGGTTGCGGGCATAGCCCGGGTTAGACGGGATCAATCAGATCCAGCACGGTGGGATTCTCTTTTTCTCGCGGTTCGGTTCCCTCGGCAGGCTCTTCCGGCGTTTCGGCCGCAGGGTTGCGATTGTTATTGGGCCGGTGTTGGCGTTCACGCTCCCGGTCGTCGCGATTCCGGTTTCCGCGGTCCCGGTCACCGCGTTCACGATTTCCACGGTCACGGTCGCCATGATCTCCGCGATCCCCATGGTCCCGATCACGGTCATCACGTTCTTCAAAACTCTTCCGCAGGGTCGAAAGACGCATACAGACCGCACCCAGCTCCCCAGCCGATCGCTCCAGCGCGGCATCCGCCGTCAGCAGCACCACGTCTTTGCGGCCAGTCAGCTTGCGGATCAGGTCTTTCATCTTGGCCTGGGTGTTCGCGCCGTTTTCGGCATAGAACACACGCACACCCTTGAATTCCTGGCCTTCGCCGGCTTCGCGCAGGGGGCGCCCGGTGAACACCGCCTGGATTTCAATCCCTTCCCGACCGGCAAACTGGGCCAGCATTCGCAGGATCGCAAAATTGTCGCGGGGACTGGCCTGGCCGCCGCCGTTGCGCTGGCGCGGATCCACCATGCCGGTGGCGTCCACCACATAAATCCGGTCCTCCGCCGGCCGAGTTAAGGTTTTGCGCCCCCCGGTGCGCTTTCCAAACAACTGACTGAGAAAACTCATAATCACATCCTTTGTAACGTTCTGAAAGTCATGATATCTTAAGGCCCGACGCGGCTTGCCGCCTCTATGCATTCGTATATACGTTATCCCATCCGGTCATTCTCTTCAAGTTTAATTCCGTGACAACATACCAAAATATAGGGTGTCCAGCTTGTGCCCGGTGAGGGCACCGGGCCTACAATTTTGGCCGTTTTTTGTAGGCCGCGTGCCCTCACGCGGCGTTCATGTGGTAGAATGACATACGCCCATGCCAAAAACGTCACATTCCTTCCATGACCGGCACGGCGGTGTCCCACTGCTTAAACCTGGCAATATCATACCCCAGTTGAGTATATTCCACGTCCAGTTTTTTATCCTCTGCCGGAGTTAGTTTGGATCCCACGCTGACCCGCGCAGCCTGGCGCTGTTTTTCGATCTCCTTCCGGCGCCGTTGGAGCGCGGCCGTGCGGATCCCCAGGATGAGCGATTTAACCGATTCTTCCCGGGTCGCAAAATCGCTCTTGATCTTGGCCGGCGCGGCCAGCGCCTGGGCCACAAACCGGGACAAATCCCGTTCCTCATTGTCCTGTTCCGCGATAATACTCATGACATCCCGATGGCCCTGCTCCGCCTGCAGACAGGCTTGGATCACCTGCCGACACGGGAGATCCGTCACCAAGTCCAGCGGCAAATACGTTCTGACCAGACCCGCCAGCTCCGGATTCGCCGTCAGGTGTTCGGCCAGCGCCAGTTCCTTGATCGGCCGTGGTCTTACCGGTTCCGCTTGCTGGGGCGCGGGAGCCACGGCTACCGGCCGACTGCGCCTTAGAACCTTGTCCAATTCATGTTGGAGCGCCGTTTCCGGCACGGCCAGGCGCGCGGCGGCCTGCTGGATGAGCCGGGCCTGCTGGACCGCATTAGGCGTGCGGGCAATCGTGGCCATCACGGCCGCGGCCAGCCGCATCAGGCCGGCTTCCGTGTCCGGCTTTTCGCGGCTGGTGAGCACGTCAATTTGAAAATCCAATGCCGACTCGGCATCCTGGAGAAGTTTTTTAAATATGGCGGCGCCGTCCTTGCGACGGATCAATGAATCGGGGTCCTCGCCCGACGGCAGCGCCGCAATGCGCACTACCAGCCCCACCTGGAGGAAAGTGTCAGCCGCACGCAAGGCGGCGTCCTGCCCGGCGCGGTCGGCATCAAACACGAGCACGATGCTGTCGGCATAACGCTTCAGAATGCGGGCATGGTCGGCGGTGAACGCCGTGCCCTGGGCCGCCACCGCCGTCTGAAAGCCGGCCAGGTGACAGCGGATGACGTCAATCTGCCCTTCGCAGACAATGGCCTCGCGCGATTCCACGATGGCGCGGCGCGCCTTGTGAAGCGCGTAGAGAATGTGGCCTTTGCGGAACAGCGCTGTTTCCGGCGTGTTGACATATTTGGCCGCTTCAGCTTCGGCGGTCAACACGCGCCCGCTGAATCCTACGACACGCCCCTGCTCGTCCTGGATGGGAAACATAAGCCGGTTGCGAAAACGGTCATACCAGCGCGCGGGACCCTCGGTTGGTGTTGGATCCTCGGATCGCGGGCGGGCCGGGATGATCAAGCCGGCGGCTTCCAGTTGTTCGCGCGTGTATTTTTTTTCGGCCCAGCGCAGGACGGTGTCCCAGCGCTCCGGGGCAAAGCCAATCAGAAAATCCTCGCAGGCCGCGGCCGGCAGGTCGCGCGACACCAGGTATTTCCGCGCGGCTTCGCCCTCCGGCTGCTTGAGCAGAACTTGCTGGTAATGCTTGGCAACGAACGCATTGATTTCGTAAAGCGCCTCCTTGCCGGGCTGGCCGTCCTCGCCATCCGATTCCAGCTTCAGCCGGATGCCGGCGCGCTGGGCCAGCATTTTCACGGCCGTCATGAAATCCACCTTCTCGTAATCCATGATGAACCGGAACACGTCCCCGCCCGCGCCGCATCCGAAACAGTGGTAGGTCTGGCGCTGGGGATTGACCATGAAGGACGGCGTTTTTTCCTTGTGGAACGGGCAGAGGGACTTGAAAGTGGAGCCACTGCGCTGGAGCGTGAAATAGGCGCCGATCACCGTCGCAATATCGTTATTGAGACGGATCTCCTCCAGCACGGCATGAGGAACCTTGAGCGGCATGGCTACTTTTCTTCCACCGGCAGTTCCGGAATCGGCGGGAGCGACGAGGAAAGCGGCGGCTTTACGCCTACGTCAAGCCAGCGAATCGCGTTCAGCTTGGCGATGACCGGTGGAGCATACTGGAAGACCGCCCGCCCGACGATTGATTGCCTGCGTACCACGTTCCGCAGGTATTCGTGGGGCCATAAGCCGATCGCATACACGCATAGGAGCGCCATCAGCACCCCCCGCAAGAGACCGGCAATCCCACCCCCGGAACGGTCAATCTTGTCATTGAACTTAACCGACATCAGCAGGCGCAGGATCAGGCGCAGAACGAGGAACAGGAGCGTACAACAGACCACGATCAGAAGGAACGCCACGGCCAGGGCCAATTCCGGGTTCTCCGAAAGGCGGGTATTATCGGCCAGCAATCGGCCCAGGGTCTGGTAGAACCGCAGTCCGGCGACCAGGACGATCAACGTGCTGATCAGCCGCGAGAGTTCGCCCGAAAGACCCCGTTTCAAACCCCACAAGAATTCCCACAGCACGAGCACGAGTGCGCCCACTTCCACGACCGTAAACATGTTGCCAAATGTCATGATGAAAATTCCTATGCATTGAATTGAAATTTTTTATCAGATTTGGAGGGCTTATGCAATACCAATTACATTCCATTTCATGACTCTTTAATAATGCCACCTTGCTTTGAGCATGCATGCATGATATAATGCAAGCATCAAAGGAAAGTATTTATGATTCTCGTACATGTCACGCATGTATCGCTTTCGAACATGGGGTTCGTGGTCTTCCTGCAAAACGGGGCCGACAAACGTACCCTGCCTATTTTCATCGGCGCCCCAGAAGCCCAGGCCATCGCCCTGCACCTGGATCGCGTGGCCGCGCCACGGCCCCTGACCCATGACCTGCTGAAAACCGTCATGGACAATCTTGAGTGCCGCATGAAGCGGGCGGAAATCTGCGCCCTGCGAGAGAACACGTTTTTCGCCAAATTGATCCTGGAATGGAACGGCGTGGAATCGGAGATTGACGCCCGCCCCAGCGACGCCATCGCCATCGCCCTGCGCTTCACGGCCCCCATCTATGTGGCGGAAGAGGTCATGGAGGCGGCGGGTGTCTTGCTCAATGAAATGACCGGGAACGGTCCGACCCAGAACACAGAGGCGCCAGGCCAACGGCTTACACCGGTCGAAGCCCTCAAACAGCGGCTTGCCAAGGCCGTGGCCGAGGAACGTTACGAAGACGCCGCCGCCCTGCGGGATGAATTAAAGAAGTTGGCGCAGAAGAATTAGGTCTTCGGCAACTATTTCATGTAGCCGCGGCGGTGACGCCGTGGCCGCCGGATTCGTTCCGAAGCCTCAGAGTGAAAGAATCCACGCCCTCACGGGCGCGGCTACCCCGGATTGAAATTCCTAAGCGGCGAATTAGCCTGAACCGTTATTCCTTTTGGGCCGGATGCTTCAAGCGCTTGGTCAGGACGCGCATCTTGAATGCGTTCATCTCGGCCACGTTCGTCTCCTTGAATCCCTCCTTGAGGCAGAGCTTAAGGGCGGCCTGCATGGTGGCGGAGCCGCGGAAGGTTACGTTCTGGTATTGCTGTTCAAAGCAGAACGCCAGGGCCTTTTGCAACAGCTTCTCACCATACCCCTGGCCCCGAAATTCCTTGTTCAGAAAAATTCGCCGCAGAAGCGCCGTGTCCGGCGCATCCTCCTTGATGGCCACGGTTCCGATAATGGCGCCGTTCTTTTCGGCCACCAGAAAAATATCCTTCTGCCCCCCGTAATAGCGCGCGGGATCATCCAGGTCCGGGCTGGCAGACGCCTGGTGCTCGGATGCAAACTCCTTGTCCAGGATGCCGTG
>Ga0247841_10010232_pt1 | contig 12833 bp, 8 predicted proteins | sample LaCruzMarch2015__2_FD_192410 | JGI IMG/M metagenome (GOLD analysis project Ga0247841, IMG submission 192410) | Freshwater microbial communities from meromictic Lake La Cruz, Castile-La Mancha, Spain - LaCruzMarch2015_18m | ecosystem: Environmental > Aquatic > Freshwater > Lake | place: Spain... | reverse complement strand
AGCTTTAAGCTTAGAATCCAGGGGACGGTTCTCTTAAAAAAAGAGAACCGTCCCCTTGGTTTTTATGAATATTTATTTAAATTACAATTACAAACTCGCCGCGAGGTTTATTTGCGCTCAGCTTTTCTTGAATAATTTTAGGGCTAGCGCGCAGAATTTCCTCAAATTTCTTAGTTAACTCCCTGGCTACCGTAATTTCTTGATCCCCAAAAACCAAACCAATATCCTCCAGGCTAGCCAAAATCCTATGGCAAGATTCATAAAAAACCAAAGTACATTTGAGCTGCTTTAATTTTTCCAGTTGATTTTTACGCGCGCCGCTGCGGTTAGCTAAAAACCCGCCAAAGTAAAATTCATGAGCCGGTTTTCCCGAAAGCACCAAAGCATTTACAAAAGCCGCGGCACCAGGAATAAAAGTCATTTCCAGATTATTTTTTATCGCTAAGTTGATTAAATTATACCCAGGATCAAGAATTCCCGGAGTGCCGGCATCCGAAACCAAAGCAATATTTTTCCCGGCTTTTAACAAGCCCAGCAGATATTCGCCCTTAATAAACCGGTTGTGCTGAAAAAAGCTGGTGGTGGGAGTTTTAATCTCATAATGCCGCAGTAAAATTTTAGTGTGCCGCGTATCTTCGCAGGCAATCAGGTCAACAGATTTTAATATTTCGATACCTCGTAAAGTAAAATCTTTTAAGTTGCCTATGGGAGTTGCTACTATGTATAACATATTCTGTGTAATGTTTAATGTGTAAGGTGTAATGTAAGTTTAATATCCTGCTGTGTAACGTAAAGACTTGTTTTTCCGTTACACCGGCATTACACATTACACTTTACACATGACACAATTTTTCATTCCACGGTTACGGACTTGGCTAAATTACGCGGCTGATCCACATCGCATCCGCGCTTAACGGCAATATGATAGGCCATCAATTGCAGCGGCAAAACCACTAAAAGCGGAGAAAATATTTCCTCTATTTTAGGAATATAAATTACTTCCCGGGTTAATTCTTTAATCTCTTGATCGCCGACGGTGGCAATGGCAATAATTTTTCCTTTACGGGAACGAATCTCCTGAATATTAGAAACCATCTTTTCATAAACCTTGGAGGCGGGCGCGATACAAACCACCGCCCGATATTCATCAATTAAAGCAATCGGCCCATGCTTCATCTCTCCGGCCGCGTAACCTTCGGCCGGAATATAGGAGATCTCTTTTAGTTTCAAGGCCCCTTCTAAAGCCGAAGGGTAATTTACGTTCCTGCCCAGATATAAAAACGACCCTAAGTGCGAATGCCTGCGCGCTAAAACAGCAATACTTTTCTGCTGTTTGAGAATCTGGGCCTGATATTGAGGAACCTTGCGCAGTTGTGTTAATAATTTATTAATCCTGGCGCTGGATAAAACTCCTTTGATCTGGGCCAGATAAAAAGCGAATAAGTACAACGCGGTTAGTTGAGCGGTGTAGGCTTTGGTCGAGGCAACTCCGATCTCCGGGCCGGCATGAATATAAATCACGCCGTCGGATTCACGGGTCAGCGTGGAACCTAAAACATTACAGATAGAAATTACGCTGCAGCCGCGGCGCTTGGCCTCCCGGACACCGGCTAAAGTATCCGCGGTCTCGCCAGACTGGCTGATGGCAATCACCAGCGTTTCCGGGCCAATTAAAAGATCCCGGTACCTGAATTCGCTGGAAACATCGATTTGCGCGGGAACCTGACAAAGTGATTCCAGCACATATTTGGCGACCATCCCGGCATGATAGGCGGTACCGCAAGCGACAATAAAAATATTTTTTATACCTTGGAGTTTGGTTTCCGGAATGTTCTGCTCTTGGAAAAATATCTTATTGGTTTTCTTATGCACGCGGGAATTAATTAAATTTTCCAGAATTCCGGGCTGTTCATTAATTTCTTTAAGCATAAAATGATCAAACCCTGATTTTTCCGCCTGATCAATATCCCAGCTAATATGCGTGGTTGCCTTAAAAACAGTTTCTCCCCCAAGGCTGCTAATTTTATAATGATCCTGATCTAAAACTACAATTTCATTTTCATCCAGAAACACCACCTCTTTGGTAAAACCCAGGACCGCCGGAACATCCGAGGCCAGAAAATTTTCCCCTTTACCCACCCCGATAATCAAAGGGCTGCCTAGCCGGGCTCCCACTAACTTATTTGGCTCATTGACTGAAATGGCCCCAATAGCAAATGACCCCGTTAACAGCTTAAGCGCCATGGATACTGCTTCTTCCAAAGGAATATTTTTATAAAATTTTTCAATTAAGTGCACGATTACTTCGGTATCCGTCTGGCTGCGAAATACATGGCCTTCTTTTATCAGCTGGGCTTTAAGGGGTTCATAATTTTCAATAATCCCATTGTGCACAACAGCAACTTGGCCAGAACAATCGTGATGAGGGTGCGCGTTTGCCTGTGTAGGAGCGCCGTGGGTTGCCCAGCGCACATGCGCAATACCAACTACACCGCTAAGAGGCTTGTTTTTAACTAATTTTTCTAACGCGCTAATTTTTCCGGGGGATTTTCTTATTCCTAGGCTATTTTTTTTGGGGGAAATTAAGGCTATACCGCTTGAATCATAGCCGCGATATTCCAGGCGTTTTAAACCAGCTAACAGAATAGGCTGTGCTTCTCTTGAACCGATATATCCGACTATTCCGCACACAATAGCACCTTAAATTTAATGACCCCAACGGGATTTTCCCGCCCATACTTTAAGATATGGCGGGATCCCGCCATATCTTTAAAATTCCGGCGGGAGAATCCGTGTCGAGAGCTTGTAAAACTCTTGTCCTAGATTTCATGACCCTGACGGGATTTGAACCCGTGTTGATAGCTTGAAAAGCTATAGTCCTAGACCAGGCTAGACGACAGGGTCGGATCGCTACTCTTTAACAATCGCCTAAATGCCTCTCCGCCTTTATAATTCTTTATTTGTTTCTCTCTGCGGACGGCCTCTATTTTTGTCGCATATTCCTCGCGATAAACCAATATAAACGGCCCTCTATATTTAACAGCTTGCGTTTTCCCTCTATTATGATCTTGTAATCTTCTCTCTAAATTATTTGTATAACCTATGTAATGCTTATTATCCTTTAAACTACGTATTATGTAAGCCCAATACATATTTTGAATCCCTCCAACGCTCTGGCGGGAAGACGACAGGGTCGAGTTTTATTCTACCTCCTCCGCGATTACCGGAGCAACGCAGGAAACTCGATCTTTATCTTGCAATTTAATTAATCGCACCCCTTGCGAGGAGCGTCCGGTTTCACGAATATCTTTGATCGCGCAACGCAGGAATATTCCGTTCTGAGTAATTACCATAAGCTCATCTTGATCATTCACGGTTTTTAAATTTACCGCCTGGCCGTTTTTATCGGTAACCTTAACATTGATTACCCCTTTACCCCCGCGGCTAGTTAGCCGGTACTCATCGATGGTAGTACGTTTAGCAAAACCCAGCTCGGTCACGGTCAGAATAGTGGAAGCCTTTTGCGGAACCACCATATCAATAACTTCATCTTTTTTCGCCAAAGATATTCCCCGCACCCCGCGCGCGCCCCTGCCCATTTCGCGCACTTTTTCTTCCGAAAATCTAATCGCCTTGCCTTGCCGGGTTCCAATCAACAACTCTTGCTTGCCATCAGTCATCTCTACGCCAATCAGCGCGTCCAGTTTATCTAAAGTAATCCCGATAATTCCTCCCTTGCGCGGATTACCATACGCGTCAAGTTTAGTCTTCTTAATTTGCCCCAGCTTGGTAACCATTACCAGGTACTTATCGGCAGAAAATTCTTTAACCGGGATGGTCGAACTCACCTTAGCTGACTGCTCCATCTGCACCAGATTAACAATGGCCTTGCCCTTAGATATGCGGCTAGCTTGAGGAATTTCATAAACCTTCAGCCAATGCACCTGCCCTTTATCCGTAAAAATAAGCAGGTAATCTTTGGTAGAGGCCACAAAAAGATGCTCGCTAAAATCTTCATCTTTTAATTCCGCCCCCATGGCCCCGGTTCCTCCGCGCTTTTGTTTACGATACGAACTTACCGGTAAACGCTTGATATAACCGCCGTGGCTGATGGTAACCACCACATCCTCATCGGCAATTAAATCTTCAACTTCCAGCTCCTGCGCCTCTTGCACAATATCCGTGCGCCGCGCGTCCCCATATTTTTTCATTAAATCCTGCAGCTCTTCCTTAATAATTGCTTCGATCTTTTTAACTGAAGCTAAAATCGCCCGGCATAATTCAATTTTCTTAAGCAGTTCGGCATATTCGGCGTCGAGCTTATCCCGCTCCAGAGCCGTAAGGCGCTGCAGCTGCATTTCTAAGATGGCCTGCGATTGCAGTTCAGAAAGTTCAAACTCCTGCATTAAATTTAGTTTAGCCGCTTCCACGCTTTTAGAGGTTTTAATCACTTTAATAATCCGGTCAATAAATTTAAGCGCGATTTTTAAACCTTCTAAGATATGCGCTCGCTTTAAAGCTTTATCCAGCTCAAATTGCGTGCGCCTGCGGATAACCACTCTGCGATGTTCGATATAACAATCTAATACCTGGCGTAAATTTAAAACTTTTGGCCGGTTATCCACCAAGGCCAGCATAATAATCCCAAAGGTATTTTCTAATTGCGTATGCTTAAAAAGTTGATTTAAAACAATCTGCGATTCAATATCGCGCTTAAGCTCAACCACGATGCGCATGCCGTCTTTATCGGATTCATCGCGAATATCGGATATGCCTTCGATTTTTTTATCATCCACTAAACCGGCGATGGACTCAATTAGCCCGGATTTTTGCACCTGGTAAGGAATCTCAGTAAAAATAATCAAATCTTTGCCGTTCTTCTGGTGCTCCACAGTGGCTTTAGCCCGCACTAAAAGTTTGCCCCGGCCAGTCATATACGCGTCCTTAATCCCGCCCTTACCGCAAATTAAGCCGCCGGTGGGAAAATCCGGACCCTTAATATAACGCATCAAATCTTTAATTTCTGCCTCCGGGTGATCCAGCAGATACATAATCGCCTCGCAAACTTCATTTAAATTATGCGGCGGAATATTGGTCGCCATGCCCACGGCAATCCCGCTTGAACCATTAACCAAAAGATTAGGCAGGGTCGCCGGTAAAAGCAAAGGTTCTTTTAAAGAAGAATCAAAGTTTGGCCCGAAATTTACGGTTTCTTTTTCAATATCCGCCAACATCTCGTCACTAACCGCCGCCAAGCGCGCCTCTGTGTAGCGCATAGCTGCCGCGGCGTCACCATCAACTGATCCGAAATTTCCTTGGCCGTCCACCAAGGGATAACGTAAAGAAAAATCCTGGGCCATTCTGACTAAGGTATCATAAATTGCCACGTCCCCATGCGGATGGTACTTACCCATAGTTTCGCCCACAATACGCGCGCATTTCTTATAGGGCTTAGAATGTTCCAGGTTAAGCTCTTGCATCGCGTAAAGAATCCGGCGGTGCACGGGCTTGAGGCCATCGCGCACATCCGGCAGAGCCCGGCCGACAATTACGCTCATGGCGTAATTTAAGTAAGAATCCTTAACCTCATCCTCGATATAAACCTGAATTATTTTTTCGTTGCGGGTATACATAATTTAACTCTCAACACATTATATATCTAGATTTTTCACTTGGTGCGCGTGATCTTCAATAAATTGACGCCGCGGCTCAACCTGGTCCCCCATTAAAACGGTAAACATTTTATCTGCTTCCACGGCATCCTCTAAAGTTACCTGTAAAATTGTCCGCTTCGCGGGATCCATGGTAGTATCCCAAAGTTGCTGCGGATTCATTTCTCCCAAGCCTTTATATCTTTGAATATGCATGCCATGAGAGGCGACTTCTTTAATATAGGCCAAAGTTTCTTTTAAACTAAAAACTTCTTTCACCTCATCACTATTGACAATCCGATAAACCGCTTTTATCTTTTTCTCTCCCTCTTTAACCATACCAGGCTTAGAAATTACCAGGCTGCCAAAATATGTTTCAAACTCAATGCCTAATTTTTCGATTTTCAAAACTAACTCTTCAACTTCCTGAGCTTCAAAAAGCTGTAAAACATCTCTTTCCGCTTCTTTACCTTCTTTTTCGGTCAGCGCCGCCAGCTCTTTATCCGAATAAACAAACTGGGTATTTCCATCCACTTTAACCCTATAAATAGGCATTTTTTTGGTCTTTGGGTGTCTAAAACTAAGGTATTCAGCGAAATTTACTCCCTTTTTATCTAAATATCTCCCTAGCTTATCTAATTCCACTAAAAGCTTTAAGAGATCATTGAATTGATGATCCGTGAAAGACAACTTATCTTTGACGCGAATTAATTTATGCCCCTCCCGGCCTAAATCTAAGAGCATATCATTCATCTGCTGTTCAGTTTGGATATACTCTTCGCGCTGGCCCCTTTTAATTTTATAAAGCGGCGGCTGGGTAATATAAACATGCCCCGCCTCCACCAACTTAGGCAGCTGCCGGTATAATAATGTCAAAAGCAGGGTACGGATATGCGAACCATCGATATCCGCGTCGGCCATTAGCATTAATTTATGATACCTAAGTTTAGCCAAGTCAAATTCTTCCCCAATCCCTGTGCCCAAAGCCGTAATGATAGTCCGTATTTCTTCATTAGATAAAATTTTATCCAACCGTGACTTTTCGACATTTAAAATTTTCCCCTTTATCGGCAGAATAGCCTGAAACCTGCGGTCGCGCCCTTGTTTGGCGCTATTATGCACGAAGACACCACTGGCCAAAGCAAAATTATGGGTCTGCGGAACTTCTAGGTCATACACATCAATTTTCTCTTCAATTTTTTCTATGGTTTTTATTTTGTGGTTATAGTTCTTCGCTGCTTCTAATAAATCGTTTTCATTATTTGAAAAAAACCTGCTTAGAAGGGTATCGAGCTTGAGTAAATTGTTATCGCGGACAGGAAGCACGCTTCTTTCATCGTCGTAAAAAGACAGGCTGCCATGGTCATCATATACCAGCTTGGCAAAAGCCAAGCTATGATCTAAATAGGTGCGGTTATAAGCAGCTTTTCTTTTTTTTCTAAACTCACTAGTCCACTGCTCTTTCGTCTTCTGCTTTCTCCATTTCAAAAGATCATCGTCTGACCACTCTGTTTTGGCTTTTTTTGCTAAATGTAATTTTGCCTCCGGATGGTTGACAAAATATTTTTCTACTCTTTTGGCCTGGCTTTTTCTATTCTCTATTTTAGACCAATAACTTTTTTGAGCATCATTAATAGTTTTCAAGATTCTATTTCTGTAATCTTCATTTTTATAATAAAATTCCAGATATTTTGCCGTCATGTAGCTTTTATATTCCGGATTTGCCCATTGTTTTTTGGCATTTTTACTAAAAAGGTCTCTTTTTTCGAGGCTTTTCTTACGGGCTTTCTCTCTAAACGAGCCTGTTCGCTTGGCTTCTGCAGACTTTATCTTCACATCAGCACGATGCAGAGTATGCTCCAAGTGTTTATAATGACAATCCATGTGCTGATCATAGGGAAGCCGCTGAATATTATTTGGATTATTATTTAATTTATTAAAATCTATATGATGGCGATGCTTGCCTTCTATGGCCGTATAAACATTATTCGCTAAATTAAATATATCCGACAATACGTGAGTATATATCCATTTTTTAGCCTTGGGGTCAAAAACCATTTCATACCCATCTAAACCTCGTCCGCTTTCTTTTTTTGATATTTTTCTATAGAGGGGCGCAAGGCTGTGTTGAGGTGTTAATTGCTTGGCCGGAATATAGCTGCCATCTGCTAATCTGAATAAATGATCCAGTGTACATATAAGCTCTTGCGCATTATCCAGAACAATTTTAATAACCTCGGCGTTTTGCTTAGTTAGCCTCGGATTTAATATAGGAGCAATACCAATGTGCCCATTATCGAGCATGGTATAACAAAAATTTTTCTTCCCTTGATTATTTTCTTCTACTAATTCTTCAAAAGAAATAACTCTTCCGTCGGCAAGAGCTATCTTTGTTTTTCCACCCCAACATCCTCCGGCAGAATCTCCTTCCACAATATATAATTCGCATAAGGCCGCGTCGCGCTCTGAACAGTCCGCTAACTTCCCCGGCAGGCCCGCTCCTTCTAAGGCGCCTTTTCTGCGGGTTAATTCCCGCGCCTTACGCGCGGCTTCTCTGGCCCGGGAAGCCACAATTACCTTATCAATAATTTTATTCGCTACCGAAGGATTTTCCTCGCAAAAACTCGAAAGCGCCTCCAGGCTGGCGGAAGCCACCAAACCCTCTACTTCAGAATTACCTAATTTGGTTTTAGTTTGGCCTTCAAATTGCGGGTTAGGAACCTTAACGCTGATTACGGCAGTTAAACCTTCCCGCACATCATCGCCGGTAATGGCGATATTATCTTTAAGCAAATTTTTGGATTTAGCATATTGATTAATTCCCCGGGTCAGCGCGGATTTAAAACCCGACAAATGCGTTCCGCCTTCAATGGTATTAATATTGTTGGCAAAAGAAAACATGGTTTCCGCGTATCCATCATTATATTGCAGCGCCACCTCCACATTCACCTCATCCTGGAGTTTCTCAAAATAAACAACTTTATTATGCAAAGGATTTTTATTTTTATTCAGGTATTCCACGAATGATACGATGCCGCCGGAAAACTCAAAAACCGCTTCTTTATCCGAACGCTCATCGGTTAATTTTATTTTTAATCCTTTATTTAAAAAAGCCAGTTCTCTTAAACGCCCGGAAAGAATGTCATAGGCGTATTCGGTTTTAGAAAAAATTGTTTTATCCGGTTTAAAAGTAATTTTGGTGCCGGTAGAAGCGCTTTTACCGATAATCGTAAGCTTGGAAACGGTTTTGCCGCGCTCATAACGCTGATGATAAATTTTACCGTCTCTTTTTACCTCTACTTCCAGCCAATCAGAAAGCGCGTTAACGCAGCTTACTCCTACTCCATGCAAGCCGCCGGAAACCTTATAAGAGTGGTGGTCAAATTTACCGCCGGCATGCAGAGTGGTTAAAGCCACTTCTACCGCGGGCTTATGCTCGGTTTTATGCATATCCACCGGAATACCGCGGCCATTGTCGATCACGGTAATACTATTATCCGGCTGGATCAGCACCGCGATAGAATCACAAAATCCCGCCAGGCTTTCATCCACGCTATTATCAACCACCTCAAAAACTAAATGGTGCAAACCACGCGAGGCGGTATCTCCAATATACATTGCCGGCCGGCGCCTTACCGCCTCAATGCCTTCTAAAACCTGGATACTGGCAGCATCATAAACTTTGGCGGAACCCGCGGGCTTTTGATTACTCTTAGTTTCTTCTTTTGTTTTCTTCATACTTCCACTCTCTATAGTTGGTTCAGTATGACCCTGTGCTTCGACTTCGCTCAGCATGGTTCGAAGCATGGTGAGCTACGTCGAACCAAGCGTAGTCGACACTTCGACCCTGCTCAGTGTCGATGGTGAGCGTAGTCGAACCATCGAATGGGTCACGCAATCTCTCCGATACTAAAGTTGATATTTTTTAACTCCAGATTTTCTTTTTTTAATTCCTTAAGCAGCTCTTCTTTCTTTAAACTTAAAATATATAACCAAGCTGATGAATCTACGCTTAAACCTAAAATCCCTTTGCTGAAATATTTAACTCTTATATGCCCCAGCTCCTTCTTTGTCAAGGCTTTTTTTAACCACTGTTGAGGCCCAGTATCTTGAAAAACGGTTTTTTTAGCGCCCAGCTGGCACATAACATTATCCAGTGTGTTTTTTAAAAGCTCCATTCTTACCAAGCCTCCGATTAATAATGGCCTTAATTAAGCCGCATAGGTAAAACTATATAAACATAACCGCTAAGCCGGATTACCCCGGGTTTCTCTCCATCAACCAACTCTAAATTAACCGCCTCTTCATTTAAGTTCTTTAAAATATCGATTAAATAAACAGGATTAAAACCAATCGCGAGTTCTTTGCCTTGATACTCTACCGCCATCTCTTCATTAAACTCTCCCACATCCGGCGTAGATTTAGAAATTACCAACTTATTTTTAAAAACTTCCAACTTAACCGCCTGGTAATCCGGCGTAGCCAAGAGCGCCGCTCTTTTTACCGCCAATAACAACTGGCCGCGCGCCACCTTCATTTTATTTTCTGAGGCGGGCGGAATAACCTGTTTATAATCCGGAAATTCTCCTTCAATTAAACGCGACACAATTCCCACGCCGCCCAAATCAAAAAACGCCTGATTACTGCTCACCACCAACAAAAGCTCCCCCTCATCTTTAAGGTTGCGATTTAACTCTTGAATTGTTTTAAGCGGCACAATTATACTTATCTCTACGTCCGGTTCTATGGCCAATTTTCTCTCTACCATAGCTAATCTTTTACCATCAGTAGATACTAAGGTTAATAAACTTTTACTAATTTTACAAAGGATACCGTTTAAAACATAACGCGTTTCATCCAAAGATACCGCGAAAACAGTTAAAGACAGCATTTGCTTGAAAACCCCCTGATCAATCTTAACCACCTGCTGATCCTTGAACTCCGGTAACTTCGGAAACTCTTCTTTAGTTAACCCCATAATCTTAAACTGGCACATATCTGAATCAATAATTACCTGATTGTTTTTCCTAGTAGTAATATTAATAACCTCTAAGGGAAATTCTTTAATAATATCACTAAACCTTTTAGCGGGAACAGTAATTGCCCCTGCTTCTTGAATATCCACAGGAACTACACAGGTTATTCCTATATTTAAATCCGTAGTAGTTAATTTTAAAGCGCCCGCTTGAGCTTCAATTAAAACATTAGAAAGAATAGGTAAGGCGGATTTTGAAGTAATAATATTTTGCACAGTCTGAATAGCGTAAATTAGGTTGCTTTTTTCTACTTTAAATTTCATTTTTTAACCCCCCTCTATTATTATATATATTTAAAAACTTAAAATCGTAATAATCATAATACAGGAAAGATTGTGTGTACAAAAATATAACACACTGCGTTTAAAAGAGTTAGAAATAAAAACCTAACTGTATAACCTGGGTATTACTGTTTAATAACTTGAATAACTTTATCTATGCGCTCTTTTAATTCCGGGTTATTGTTTATATTTTCTTTAATTTTCTTACAAGAATGTAAAACCGTGGTATGGTCTTTTCCGCCAAAAAGTTCCCCAATTTCAGGTAAAGATAGTTCTGTCAACTCCCGGCTTAAATACATGGCAATTTGCCTAGGGAACACCACTTGTTTATTACGCCGTTTGGTTTTTAAGTCTTGTAAAGAAATTCCAAATTCTTCAACCACGCAGCGTTGAATAAAACCTATGGTAATAAGTTTTACTGGTTCTTTGAACAGGTCTTTAAGTACTTCTTTAGTAAGCTGTAAAGTAATAGGGGCCTCTTCCAATAAAGAATGAGCAATTGTTTTGATTAAAGCCCCCTCTAATTCGCGGATATTAGTTTTAACTAATTGCGCGATAAAAAAAATTACTTCATTAGGAACATTGACCGGTTCGCGCTCAATTTTTTTCTTCAGAATCGCCACCCGAGTCTCTAAATCCGGAGGTTGGATATCTGTGGCTAACCCCCAGCCAAAACGCGAAACCAATCTTTCCTGTAAATTAGTGATCTCTTTAGGCGGCCGGTCTGAAGAAAACACAATTTGTTTATGCGCGTCGTATAAAGTATTAAAGGTGTGGAAAAATTCTTCCTGGGTGGATTCTTTCCCGGCGATAAAATGGATATCATCAATAACTAAAACATCAAGATTGCGGTATTTTTGGCGGAATGCCGCGGTAGAACGGCGCACAATAGCGTCAATTAATTCGTTAGTAAATTTTTCGCTTGAAACATAACATATTTTCACTCCGGCGGAAGAATTATTTTTAATTTGGTGGCAAATAGCCTGGATAAGATGGGTTTTACCTAAACCTACGCCGCCGTAAATAAATAAAGGGTTATAGGTTTTAGCCGGCCCGTTAGCTACTGCCAGCGCATAAGCATGAGCGTGGCGGTTGGCTCCGCCGACGACAAAGTTTTCGAATGTATACCGTGAGTTGAGATTAATCAATCCCGGGCCGGGTGAACTTTTTATATTTACTTCGGGCGGGGTATTTAAGGCTGTAGGGCTGTCCGGGCTCTTGTTTACAACTAATTTTATTAACAGATTATCCAGCCCTTTGAGTTGTAAAGCCTCTTGAATAAGTTTTAAGTAGTGCTTTTCCACCCAATCTTTAAAAAATTGATCTGGCGCCTCCAAGTCCAGGTTTTGGTTATCCTGGCTGGAAAACTTAAGCGGCGCGATCCAAGTAGCGTAGGTAGTTTCTCCCAGCTTAATCTTTAAATCACCTAGCGCCTCTTCCCAATTTTTAGTTAGCTCCGGCATTATGACTCCAGGAAAACTCTGCTAGTATTATCGAATCGCGGAATTAACAGTTTATGCACAGCTTGCATAAAACTGTGGATAAAACCAGCATCTTGTTTTATTAAATAATGGCATTATGGTAAAGATAAAAAACTTTATACCCTCGTAAGTTACGTTCCACTAGAAAAGCATAGTGTATGTTAGTGGTGTTAGTTAAAACATAAATGTTACTTATTATACAATAATATCCACAGGCGTCAACCCCGTTGGAAGTCCTGGGCGCAGGGTAGTACTTCCAACGGGGTCAACCCCGTTGGAAACAATTAAAAGAAAGTATAGCATAGTTTCCAACGGGGTCAACAAAAAACTATAAAAAATCCCGGGGACGGTTCTCTTAAGAGAACCGTCCCCTTGTTTTTCAAC
>Ga0247841_10010231_pt1 | contig 12834 bp, 9 predicted proteins | sample LaCruzMarch2015__2_FD_192410 | JGI IMG/M metagenome (GOLD analysis project Ga0247841, IMG submission 192410) | Freshwater microbial communities from meromictic Lake La Cruz, Castile-La Mancha, Spain - LaCruzMarch2015_18m | ecosystem: Environmental > Aquatic > Freshwater > Lake | place: Spain... | reverse complement strand
TGCTGTCTCAAAAACGAGCGCAACCAAATCCTACAAGGACGCGAAAGTGGCATTAGGCGCATCCTTCGGAAAGCCGGACGCACGCGCAGTGGAAAGTTTATTGCTCACCGGAGGCACGCTTGAGGCGATAAAGGGCTTCACCCTCGCGCAAAGGGAGGGCTTTTCTCAGGTCTTGAGGGAAAGCTTTGACAAGGGGCTGGACTTGCGCAACATGGTAAAGGAGATGCGCAACTTTGCGGAAACCGAAACCTACAAGCTGGAGAGGATAGCGAGGACGGAAAGCAACCGCTTCGCAAACCAAGGCAGGTTTTCAGGCTACAATGAGCTTGAGAAGAAAAGGGGGACTGAATACCTGTATGACTGGGTGGGGCCTAACGATGAGCGCACCACCGAAATCTGCACGGACATAAAAACCGAGAACCCCTACTCCCTTGAGGAAATCCAAACCGCAACCGACGGGGGCGAGCCGCATATTAACTGCAGGCACAACTGCGTGCGGCATTTTGACTGACCGAGATAAGCGGAGCTAAGTTGCCCTGCTTGTTAGCAAAATGTTAGCATTATAAAGCTTGCTAACAATATGCTAACAATGATTTTATGGCAACGACTATGATGCGGATTTCAGAGGAACTGCGGCAAATACTTGCCAAGAACAAGGTTAAGGGAGAAAGCGATGCGCGCTGTTTGGAAAGGCTTATGCGCCCAAGCAAATCTTCTTTTGAGTTTGAAGAACATGCGCCCAAATGGGCTGTAACTTTGAAAGCTGAAATTATAAAAGAAACAAAAATCGCAATTGAAAGCGCATTTGCAGGCAAGGCAAATTTATGACACGTTATTCAAAAGAACAAAAAACAACGAGACTAATCGCATTAGCTCGCGCTATTTATACTTGCGAAAGATGCGGGCGCACAGACAAACTTGACGTTCATCACAAAGACGAAAATACAGATAACAATTCTCCAGAAAACCTTGAGGTAGTTTGCGCATACTGCCATTCAAAAATTCACAAGGAACGAGGGAAACATTATCCTCTTGAGGCGCGTCTTATATTCGGCGGTGCGCAATTCGTAAAAGACTGCCGCATAAGGAACGGTCTTAAAATAACTTTCAATCCTATCTGATTTTATGGAAAAAGAGGAAACGAAAAAGACCTTCGCAAGCAACAAGAAATACAAAGCGGTGAAGCCAAAATGGCAGAAGCAGGAAACATCACAATCCGCGTAGAGGGAATGGACGAGGCGATTGCAAAGCTGCAAACGCTTGCGGCCATACTGCCCTCTGAAATAGACAGGGTGATTGAGGACAGGGCGGAGGAGATGTTCGCGGTCAGCCAGCACTTAGTCCCAGTAGATACCGGAATGCTGCAACGCTCCGGCACGCACACGCACGAATTCTTGAGAAGCGAAATCGGCTATAACACCCCGTATGCCTGTTTAATCGGCGGAAGACAAAAGGTCATGTGCAAAAATGGGCTGTTGGAAGTAAAGGCAATACAAAACGGAAAGCAAATTCTATCTAAAGACGGAAATTACCATAGTGGGCATTCTTTTGTTACTGGGACATTTTGGCAAAAGCCAGTCGGAATTATACTCGCTTGCAAAAAAGGAAGGGGGAAATTATTGGTGACAGCAGACCACCTAATAATCACAGTCCAAGACGGGCTGCCCGTGTTTGCCAGAGCAGACAGCCTAAGGATAGGGGACGCAGTCTGGCATAAGCGAAAAATCCCGCATAACAAAGGAACCCGCAAATTCACAAATAAAATATGTCCGAAATGCACAAGGCAATTCAGGACTTCAGTTTCACGAATTATTTATTGCAGTTCCGACTGCTATCATTCCATGCAGAAAGGCAGGGCAATGCCAGAATACGAGCGCAACAAACATAAGGGTTGGAAAAAAACAAGAGAACAGCGGGAAAAAATTGCGGGTTCAAAAAATCCTGCATGGAAAGGAGGAACTTCAAAACTCCCATACGGCTGCGAATGGAACCGTATTTTGAAAGAACGCGTGAGAGAACGCGACGATTATGTTTGCAGGATTTGCGGCATTCCAGAAAAAACCCATGCTCACCCAGTCCATCACATAGATGCAAACAAATTCAACAACAAAATGGAAAACCTCATAACTCTGTGCGTATCATGCCATGGGAAACAGCAGCATCAGGACTGCGAATTGATAGACATAAACACATCGGTATTTGAATTGGTTTTCATTACGAAAGCAGAAAGGATATATGCAAATAACAAGAAAGGGGCGGCAAAGAAAACTTTATTATGGGATATTAACGTCAGGGATGAGAATACGTTTTATGCGGGAGGAATGCTAATTCACAACAGCTTTGTCCATGACGGGACGAGCAGGATGCCCCCGCGCCCGTATCTTCTCGGAGCCGTGCAGATCGTCCTTCCCAAGCTCGTCTCTGAACTGGAAAAGCTGGGGCAGATTTAAAAAATGATTGCACTTAGCTTACTTTATGGACACAGAAGTGCGGCACCTTTTCATTGAGATTGAGCGCAAGGGAACATCCTACGACGCGACGCTTTCAGACGACAGCATAGACCGCGACGGCGAATTTTTCAGCCCTGAGCTGATAAAAGAATGGGGCAAGGACAGCTCGCCCCTGCCTTTCCTTGCGAACCACGAGAACTCAATGCAGAACTTAGTTGGCGCATGGACGAACAGGCGCGTGGTGCAGGAGAACGGAAACACGATGCTCAAGATGCAGCCGAGCTTTTTCAGCGAGCAGGCAAATCCATTAGCGCAGCAACTAAAAAGGCAGATTGACGAGGCGACGGCAATGGGCCTGCGCATCGGGCTTTCAATCGGCTTCATCCCGATGGAGAGCATGATGGTCGCAACCCGCCTCATGCACACGCAGGCTGAACTCGTTGAGGGCAGCGCAGTGCCCGTGCAGTCCAACAGGCACGCGAGCATTTCGCTCGCAAAATCATTCAGGCTGAAAAACGATAGCATTAAAAAAACTTCGCAGGATGGAAAAGATGGTGATAATATGGCAACGCTTGAACAACTCGCAACCGAACTCGCAACAGTAAAGGCGGACACGGCAAACGTGAAAACTGAGAACGAGGCGCTCAAGGCGAAAATTGCCGCGCTTGAAGGCAGGCAGCCCGAACTCACCGCAGAACAGAAGGCAAAAATTGAGGCGACTGAGAAGGAAGTCGCAGACCTCAAGGCGAAGCAGGAAAAGAACGAGAAGGAAATGGGCGAGAAAATCAAAGCCTATGAGGACAACTACAACAAGCTCAAGGCGGAAGTTGAGAAGCCGAAAGGAAAACTGCCGCTTGCAATGAGGGGCGCAATGGGAATTGAGAAAGACCCGGCGCAAAAAGAAGAAGGCTACAATGCGACCAAGGCATGGGTAGAGCAGCACATGAAGAAAAGCCAGTAAGGAAAGAATGAAAAAATAACGCTTAACCCCGAAAGGGGGAGGGGATTTCAATGGTGGCAATGGGAATAGGAAGTTTCGGATACGGCGACAGGGTGAATACCGCGAAGCTCTCAAAGATGCTGACGCAGATGAAGGCGATACAGCAAAGCTCCGACGTTGCGGACATCATTCCCGTCTATAAAGACCCCGAACTCCACAAGAGCGTGATGAAGAAAACCGCGCTCTATGAGCAGCTCACCAAGAAGAACGCCCCCGAAAGCACATACAGATGCGAGGTTGAAAGCTCCGACAACTTCGGGAAATTCGTAGCAGAGACAAACGCCGCCTCAAGGTTCGCGGCTCAGAAGGGCACTTACGCGGAAAGCACGACCGTGACGCGCCTCATGTCCTACGTCCTGAACGTGGGCATGATTGCGCAGAAGAATACGTCCCCTTACACTGACCTCATGCGCGAGGAGCAGTCAATCGGGCTTACCGCAATGAGAAAGGGCATTGAAAGGTGCCTGATACAGGGAGCGCCTGCCGCAGCAACCGACGGCGGCGTGACAGACGCAATCGCGTTCTCAGGTCTTGACACTCTCGTAACGACTAATGTGGATGCTCCCTCAACCGCTGAGGCAATTTCCGTTGATAAGGTTGATGACGCGATGGACAACTGCATCTCCAACGGCGCGCAGGAAAGCAACCTCATTGCAATCACGGACACAAGAACCCTCACGAAATTCTCAAGCAACTACTACAACCTCCAGAACGCGCAGCTTAGCGAGATGGAAGTCGCAGCCGGATTGAGGCTGCGCTCATACAGGAACATGCCCATCTTCGTTTCCGACTACTGCCCGCAGACAACCGCCTTGAGGAAATTCTACGTGGCTGATACCGCGAGCACGATAATCCCTGAGTTCTGGCCGATAAGCCAGATTGACCTTGGAAGGATTGAACTCTCCGACGACAGCGTGATGTTCTGGATGGGCGCTCTCACGGTGAAGCAGGAAGCGAGAAACGCCATCATAACGAAGATAGTCTGAGCGATACGAAACTTGCAAGAAGGATATGCAGGAGCCTGCCGCACCTGAGAAGGCGGCGGGCAATGACTTTTTTAGCTCTGCGTGCAGCCTCGGCGGAACTGCGGGCATTGAAACGCCGGAAGGTAGAAACAAATGGGATTTCCAACTTATGACCAAGTGCGCCTCGCGCCATGGAAGCAACTCAAGAGCAGCATATTCCCGATAAGCGACAGCATCGCGGATACGAGCGTCCTTGCGGGCAGGTTCTCAACGAAAAACGTGGCAGGCGATGCTATACTGCTTGATAGCACTTATGCATACGGGGAACTCTGGGAACTCAGGACGCGCGTTACAAGTTGGACAGGAATAGGCGACAGTTTCAAGGCTTTCTATTTCAGGTCAGAAGCAGGCGTTGCAAGCGGCGGAAAGGGACTGCGAACTGCGGAATTCTATGCAATTGCAAACGCCACTTTCAGCATTGACAATCTGCAGGCGGCCTACTTTGAGGCAGGCATGAAGGCAAGCGGCACGCAGACGATAAAGAACGTCAATGCTGCCGAATTCTCTCTCGCGCCATACGGCGGGACAGGGGCAATCACAATCACGAACTACTGGGACTGCATACTCCTTACGCCTTCTGGGGTTTCCTCAAGAATTGACGCGACAAATGCCGCGAAGATAAACGGAATACATTTGCTCGCAAGGGACGGAGACGGCGGAAGCACCAAGCTCGGGGACGGCATACTCTTTGAGAATGATAGCGCGCAGTCTGGGACAAGGACGCTCACAAATGGCATAAACATAGCCATCGGTTGTACAACGGGAATAAAGCTTGCAGGCGCATGCACAACTGGCATATCACTATCTGGAGCATCAACAAACTCAATAGTGGTCTCAGGCGCAACTCAAAAAGGAATTGGCGTCACAATGGCTGCGTTGGCTGTAGGAGACAACTATTCCGGCGTGCGCGTTGCAGTCACGGGTGCGGCACCGCATAACGAATACGGAATGGCTGCATACTTTGACACTACAATAACCGGAACAACCGCAGGTCACTGTTACGGAGTAGGTTCGTGGATTAACACGGCAACAACCCCCGTATTGACAGCGGGCCATATTATTGTGCCTTTTGAGGGCGGAGTATATACTGGAGAAGCCCAGGCATCTGCGAGAATTGTGTTTGCTGGGCAATACCAGGCAATTCTTAACGGAGCGCCAGCATCCTTGCATGCATGGAGGCTGAACACAACCCAGACAACAACCGCGCTTATCGCCGCAGCAAATACTGGTTCCGTAGGATACGTAGCAGGTGCAGGCACAAGCGGAACGCAGCTTGGTTACATCCCACTCGCAGACATTGTCGGGGTAAATAGCGGAAATCCCGTATATGTCAGGGTTTATGCCACTGCAACTTAGCGCCTACACGCTATATTTTTATATTTTTCCTTCCAGTTTCCTGCGGTGATATAATGCGAAAAATAGAAATCAAGCCTTGGGAAACGAGCGTGAAAGCGCCAAAAGAGGATGAGGAAGGGATGCCCGTTCTTGACGAAAAAGGAAAACCCATGCTTGAGGAAAAGATGGTAAAAGAAAGCCTGCTTGACGTAATAAGCAATGTGGTTCTCAACCCGCAGAACATGCCTCGCGGAATGAAGCCGTTTAGGCACTGCGTGGCCCTCTCTCTTGCCTTCAAGGAAGCGGAAAAAAATGGGGTTCTTGTTCTTGAGGAAGCCGATTACCTCTTTGCAAAAGAAAAACTTGAGAAAGAAGTGCCTGCAGCATGGGGCTATAATGAGAACATCACAAACGCGCTAATGCTGTTCATGGACACGAAAGAGGAAAAGCCGCAATCTGATACGGAGAAAAAATAGGTGGTGCTGATGATGGACAAACTCGCAAACTACGGGGTGCCTGCAAGCGAAAAGGTGCTTGAGAGCAGCTTCGGCGACAAGATAGACGCTACAAGCAAGGCGAACAAGCTTTTCGTAATTGACTTCAAGGTGCCCGGCTCCGCAACGTCCATCATCCCAACCACCCCTGCGACCATAAACCAGCTCGGCATAATTGAGATAGAGGCGTTTCCAAACGACTACGGCGCGCCAACAGGGACGAACACAGACCCGAAAATGACGCTCTACAGGACGGCCATAGCGAAAGTGGGGGACGGCACGGAAGACCCCGCGCTCGCGGAAATGGTCGCAAACTCAATCTCCGAAGGCGGGGTTCTCAAGATAAAATTCAAGAAGCCTCTATACAGCAATCTCAAGGCGATGCTCGCGTTCAGCGACGGGAGGGTTTATCAGGTAAATGCAATCGCGGCTTACTATGTCCCGAAATGAGGTGCCCCGCGTGCAAAAAAAACTCCTGATAATCCTCGCATTCCTTCTCCTTCTCTTCGGATGCACAGCCCCAGGAACAAAGACAACCTCTGCTGAGGCTGAACCTATCATTGACGAAGAGCCGATTGCAATACCAGTTAGGAACATAACCCCTATCCCAATTCCGATGCGCATGTGCAACGACTCAATAACCAGTTATGTCCCGCAGCTTGAACAGGAGGCTAATGGGATTGCAGAAGTAATGCACACCATTCCAATCGTTGTGAGGACATATCCCTGCAATGTGATTGAAATAGGGGAAATAGAAGAGGTAGAACCATGAAACTCATAAGCATCCTCGCATTCCTCTTTCTCCTCATGGGCGCAGCCTCGGCTGAAACAAACGTCACCTGCGGGGACGTGCTTAGCGAAGCAAGCGAGCTTTACACCATGAACGCAAGCTGCACAATGTCTGAAGACAATGGCTTTAACATTACTGCAAACGGCATAACGTTTGACTGCAACGGCTTTTCAATTACTGGGGACAACTCAAGCTATGGCGTTTATGTTGCCAGCGCGGACGGCGTAACGATACAGAATTGCGTCATAAGCAATTTCAGCGAGGGCATATATGATTTGATGGGGACGGAGCCGACCATTCAAAACTGCAACGTTTCTTCAACCGCAAACAACGGGCACGCGATACACATGTGGGGCGGGGACAACGGGCTGGTGAACAACTGCAACGGCACCTCAATAGACGGCATCGGGATTTACGTTTATCTGAGCGACAACGTGGTCGTGAACAACAGCTTCGCAACCTCCACATACGAGAGGGCGTTGTATCTGGGCGGGGTTGGCGGGGGCGATTTGGGAAATCATACCGTTGCAAACTGTATATTGGAGAATAAGGGTTCTCTGCATCCAGCTCTTGACATCGCCTCCTCGTGGAATAACACGATAATAAACAATACGCTCATTGCCCCGACGAGCAATCTGCTGCAACTGTCTGGAAGCTCGGCGACAAACGTCATCTGCTGGAACAACTTTACCAATACGAGTGAGTATTACGTGACTGACGCAAACGGGACAAATCTTTACAACGGAACTGTGTGCAACGGCGAGGGCAACCTTTGGTTCAACGTCCTTAACCACGACGTCCATGTCTATGGCACTACGAACGCAACCTACGGCTCTGGTCTGTTTGTCGGCGAGAATGGAGCAGTCCCGTATGGGGATGCGAATTCCGACGGCAAGACAAGCGGTCTTTCAAGCGACGAAGCCCCCCTTACCGATGAAACCGCCTTACAATGCGGCAATCTTTCAGTGGCAGGCACTACCTATACCTTGAGCGAGGATGTTTCAATCGCAGGCACAAGCTGCTTCAACGTGACTGCGCAGAACGTAGCGCTTGACTGCGCGGGCTTCTCTGTGATGGGCAGCAACGCAAGCAGCACTTACGGCATCTACTCCAACCAGCTCAACACAACAATAAGGAACTGCAACATCTCAAACTTTGAAGTCGGCATTTATCTAAACAATTCCGCAAACAGCTCCATCCTTTCCACAAACGTAAGCGGCGACAAAGTTTCGGCAGGAGCGCCAACATACTCATCTTCAGTCATGTTTTCGGGAGGCGGGATACTGATTGCCAACAGCAACATATACTCATCCTCATCAATCGGGCTGTATGCGTCAGGAGCAATACTCAACCTCATAATTGCAAACACAACTTCCAACGCAAGCAGCACCGCAATCTATGTGGGAGGAACGAACATACTTATAACAAACTCAACTGGAATTGCACGCGCCGGCAGTGGCTACGGAATCCGCTTGTCAGGAACTTCGGGTGGAACAGTTCTAAACTCGCAGGCAATAGGGGCAAATGCTTATGCAATGCTCATGCAATCCAGCGCCAACAACAACCTAATCGCAAATACGACATTCACATCAACCGGAAGCGGTATAGGACTTGGCACATCGGGAACTGCAAACAACAACACATTCATAAACATTTCAGTATCTGCTTCGGGAAGCGGATTCTACATTGACGGCGGGCAGAACAACTCAATAGACTGCGCGGGAAGGAGCATGGTGGGCGGCAACCAGTCCTCCTCATATGGCGTCTACTCCAACCAAACGAACACAACAGTAAAGAACTGCAACATCAGCAACTTCGCAACAGGCATATACTTCAACGGGGCAGACAACGGAACGATAGACAACGTAACCGCCTATACCACAAAAACAGGGGATACGGGCGTGAATGGGGAGGGAATTTACATTAACAACGGAGCGAACTTCAATACAATAGCAAATTCAAATTTCACCTCAGTAAATGGCAGGGGCATTTTTATCTATCAAGCTTCCAACAACAACCAGATAATAAACTCAACAGGAAATTCTACCTCAGATATCGGGATTACAGCTACAATAAGCTACAACAACACAATCACGAACTCGGCTGGGATTTCCACTTCAGGTTATGGCATCCGCCTTCTCTCTGAGGTAGGCGACAAAATCATAAACACAACCGCTTATTCTGCAGCCACACATGCCATTTGGATAACTGGAACATCCAACAACAACATCCTAAACCTCACAACGGATTTCAGCACAAACCGCTCCGCAGTCTACATTGACGGCGGTGCAAATACTTCAATAGACTGCTCCGGTGCAAGCATAATTGGCAGCAATGCAACAACAACATACGGCGTCTATTCTTCCCAGTTCAACACAACAGTGAAGAACTGCAACATTTCCAACTTCTCGAGCGGTGTTTATTTCCTAAGTGCCAACAACAGCCTAATACAAGATACAAACGCAAGCACCTCGTTTGCGGCTGGAAATGGAATATTCGTCCAAGCAAACAGCGTGCAGATGATAAACGTTGCAGGCTCAAGCTCAAGCAACGGGTTCGGGATTTACAACTCCATTGGAATTGGCAACCGGATTATAAATTCAAGTGGAACCTCGGTCTCAAGCTACGGAATGCTCATTGACTACGGGAGCCTGAACAACATCACAAACTCGAAGGGAATTTCAACTTCGGGCAGGGGCTTCACTGTATTCGGAAGCAGCAGCAACAAAATAATAAACTCAAATGGAACCTCTGGTTCTTCGTATGGGCTCTATGTCGGAGGTGTGGCATCAGGAAACCAAATAAGCAACACAACGGCGAATTCAGGCACAGGTTATGCCTTCTACATCACAACAACATCCAACAACAACGTGATAACCAACCTCACAGCCAACCAGACAGGCGCAACGGCTCTCGCAGGCTGCTACATTGACTCCTTGAGCAGCAACAACACCATTCAAAACTCAATCTGCCAATCCCTGAACGGGCAGGGGCTTTTGGAAAACAATGCGACGGGAAACATCTTCAAAAACAACTACTTCACAAGCGCGGCAAGCAACGGCGCGTATATCCTAAATTCCACCAACAACGTAATCCAAAACAACACGGGCTACTCAAACATGAGCGCACTGAGGATTGAGAACTCCACAGGCAACAACGTGACAAACAACACCCTGACCTCCTACGTCTCGCACGGCATCTACAATTTGAAATCCCATGCGGGCATATTCTCAGGCAACATAGGAAACGCGACAAGCACGGCGACAGGAACTGGATTATTAGTTGAGACGAGTGAGAACAACACATTCACAACTGAAACTTACACTTCAGCCAGTGACTCTGGTATTGAACTGCTTTCCTCATCGCGTTACAATAACTTTACTAATACGCTTGGAATATCAATAGGCGGGCAGGGAATAAAACTAAGTTCAAATTCCAATGGAAATAAATTCACAGAAACAAGCGGCAACTCAATATCAAAAGAAGGTGTGCTTATTTCTGCAAGCAACAACAATTCGATGCTCCGTAGCATGGATATGAACAATTCCAACAGGCTTGTCGCCTATTGGAAATTCGACGAGGGAAGCGGCACAAGCGCAACAGACAGCAGGGGCGGGAATACAGGTACTTTGACAAGCGGCCCAGTTTGGGTAAGCGGCAAAAGCGGGCAGGCATTGCAATTTGACGGGGTGGACGCCCACGTTTCCTACGGGCCGTCTGCCACATTCAATCTGCCAACCACAAGGACAGTATTAGCCTGGGTGAAAATTGATAGCACCGGGGAAAACACCATCTTAGACAAGGGAAGCCAGTATTGGATGCGGATATCATCGAGCAACACTGTTCGATATTCATATTGGGGCGCAACTTCAGGCGCATGGCGTACATACACCTCAACTACGTCTATCTCTCCTGGAGTGTGGCAGCATGTAGCAGTTGTTGAAGATCATTCATGGCCCATGCCAAAGATTTACCTAAATGGCACTGAGGTTACCATTAGTGGTAACTCTACACGGGAAGCCAATTCTGGCGCAAACGACTTATACGTAGGGGGTTACTATGGTTCAAGTTACAATTTCAACGGCACAATAGACGAAGTGATGATTTTCAACCGCGCCCTCTCAGCAGGCGAAATCCGCCTCCTGTACGAAAACCCCTCGGCGAAGATACCAACCGCATATTCAAATTCGACTTTCCCAGCTTTGAACATCACAGATTCAAATGATAACACTTTCACACAAACAAACGTAACAAATACAGTTGGAAGCGGGGTATATCTAAAAAACGCAACAAACTCATCATTTACTGCCTCAACTTTCTTCTCCAACCTCACCGCGGCCTTCCTCACAGGCGGCAGCACGGGCAACACCTTCTCGCAGAATATACTGAACTCCACAACAAGAAACGGCTTTACGCTTGAGAACGCGAGCAGCAATACGATTTACAACAACACGATATTTGCGGGAAGCTACTCCTCAGTCACCACAAACGCGACAAACGGCAGCACGGTTTATACTCCGTTGAACGCAGGATTTGAAGAAGGGATTATTAATTGGACTGGTTCTGGGGGAATTACTGACATACGCACGACAGCGCATTCGGGAGTAAATAGTTCAAGGATTTTGCAGACTGGCAATGCTCCGACGCTTCTTTACCAAAACCTCACAAGCCTCAACCTCACAAATGGGCAGAACTACACGGCGAGCGCATGGCTCTACATGAACTCATCCTCTCCGCAATTTGCGAACATCACGGGGATGCTCTCAATGGGAAACGGAACCAGCACCACGTTAAAAAGATATGCTTACGGGCTTGTGCAATTACATGGAACTGCTGATGCATGGACGAAGGTAAATCTGACTTTCACCTATACCAACGCAACCGATTTGTATTTCTGCCTGTATGCGAACGGCTCAAACGCAAGCGGGGACGGGTTTGTCTATTGGGACGACGCGGCGATTGAGAACATAACTGTGAGCGCGGGCAACACGACAATCACGATAGTCAATGCGACGGCAATAAACATCACCTCTGCAAGCAGCAGCAATGTCTTCTACCACAACAACATCACCGCAGCCGTCGGAGTGAGCAACAATGGGACAGGCAACCAGTTCAACACCTCAGTCGCGACAAACGCGAAGGGCAATTACTGGCAGGTTGTAAATGGCACGGGAATTTGGCTTCTCCCTGTGGGCGGGCTGGTAACAAACAATGGCGACGAGTGGGCTGACTTGGGTTCAAAATACCCAACAAACGCGACAAACGCGCCTTCTGGCTACTGGGTAGGCTTTGGGGCTGATTACGGCGCATACACGAACTACACCAATACCGCGCCAAGCTGCACGCTCATAAATTACAGCACATACAATCCTATGCAGGTGCAGAGGATTTGGGCTTATGCGAACTGCTCCGATGCGGAAGGGGATGCGATGACGTGCAATTACATATGGTATCGCAACGGAGTGATAGACATTTATGCCACCAAGAACATGACACAATTGCCCGCAGGTAGCGGGAACTTCTCTGCAATAATGAACTACACCTACGATGCGCTTTTCCAAAGCTGGCAGGCAATGAAGAACTGGACTACAGCAAACATGAATGCGGCAGGCAACGCCTTTGACAATGGTTTTGACATAAGCGCGTCAGCAAACACAAGCGGTGCGCTCATGTATTTCAATGCGAGCAGCGACTACGACGACAGGACTTCCGCGCAGGTGGAGGCGAAGCTGCATTGAAA
>Ga0247841_10010230_pt1 | contig 12834 bp, 11 predicted proteins | sample LaCruzMarch2015__2_FD_192410 | JGI IMG/M metagenome (GOLD analysis project Ga0247841, IMG submission 192410) | Freshwater microbial communities from meromictic Lake La Cruz, Castile-La Mancha, Spain - LaCruzMarch2015_18m | ecosystem: Environmental > Aquatic > Freshwater > Lake | place: Spain... | reverse complement strand
TGGCAGGACGATGCGCCCCTTTTCAACCCGCATGCGTTCAAGAATCACCTGGGACGAACAGACGTCATAATCATTGCGCGCATCGAGTCCCGCCAAAAACGGTTTCTCCGGTACATTGCACAAGGGCGGATAGAAGTTCGGCGCCTGATCACCGTAAAAATAGCAGACATCGGCCACGGCCCAGCCTTGCCGGAGCATATAGGAGCAGCGGGCCAGATAATCCATCAAGCCACGCACCATCGGCCACCAGGTCGCGCTCGGATTGATATCGGTACCCGCATGGTAGGCCCAGCCTGGGAGTCCAGCATCAGGTGGCGAACTGGCAAAGGTATGTCCGGAGAAACAGTTGAGTCCCTCGCAGAGCGCCCGGTCGGCAATCTCCTTGTGATCCAGCGGACCATCCACCCAGCGCCGCCAGGTGGTAAAGGACTCTGCATCCGCCAATCGCTTACCATACACATGTGCAGCTGAGGCGATCGTCTTGACGAGAAAGATGCCGCGATGGCGGATCCAAAACTCACCGCGCGGAATATCCACAGCTCCGAGCGCCTTGATGCCATCCACGGGATTGGAGTGCCAGATCGGTGGTCCAGGGCCACCGGACTCCGCAATGAGCTTCACACCATAGGAACCCAACACTTTTCGGCCTGTCACATAGTGGGCGTCGATCAAGAGGTCACTCACCAGCTTCTGCCAGTCATAGAGAAATTGAGCCTGCTCATCCTTTGCAGAAAGGGTCCATCCAGCGAGTACGGGAAGGTACTGGATGGGCGAATAGCCTGCACGCCGCTGAAACTCAGCAGCCATGGAGGCTGTCCACGGCGTGAAGCCATCGAGCTCCATGCTGTCCAGTTCCATAGCCTTGAAGCAAGTTCCTTTAAATGTATCGCGTCCCAGCTCCTTGAGAAGCGCATCAGCGATATGCTGGAGATGGAACTCGGTTGCAGCCGGATCGAAAAAGTCGATCATGGGTCCACCGGAGTTAGGACTGGGCACGATCAACTGCTGCCCGTGGTTCAAGCAGACAAAACGAAGAAGAGTCCACTCTCCTGCTGGAACATCCCACTGCAATTTTCCATCGGCACCGATCTTGCGGGTCAGATCAATGACTGACTCTTTCTTTGCGAGAACCTTGGAGGGGATATTGGGTACGGCCAAAACCGCGACCTCGCGGAGATAGTGAGGCTTGCCTTGCTCATCACGTGGACAGTTCGCCGGCAAAGGAGGTAGCGGCAAAGATTCATGAAAGGATCGCGGCCCCGTCACCGAGGTGGCGGTGTGATAGAGGCCCTTGCCTGCATACTCCGGTGTGACCCACGTACCGCCGGCATTCCAGCCGCTTGAAGCGACCACCCCGAGTTCCAGTCCGAGGCGGTCGCCTTCGCGGATCGCATGGGCCATCAGACGCAGGGATTCCGGGCTGAGAAAAGCTGGTCCCGTCGGGACGCGTTTATCTGGGTCGGCACAGGCGGCCACATCCCAGATTTCGCCGCCTCGCATACCGCCTTTTTTCATGGCCTCCAGATCGCGCGTCACCTGCTCGGGGGTGATCGAGCCATTGAGCCAGGCCCAAAAACAGCCCGGGCGCGTCTCCGTCGGCGGATTGAGAAAGAGCTCCGACGAGAGTTTGTCTTCAGCCCTGGCGATCTCCTTGTTCTTTTCAAAAAGTCCCTGACGCAGTGAAACGTCAATGGAGAACCCCGCCTGCACAACAGATGCCCACACCAGTGTAAAACAACAGGCTACCCCAACTCGATTAACGTTCATCATTCCCCCTCCTCCGCGATAGAAACATATGGTTTCGCTTACAGATCTGCCCGGGGGAGCCACTTATTAAAACTCTTCATGACGAGGAAACTCTCTGTGGAAGCAATTCCCTCGACCTTGGCGAGCGTCTGGCTCAAAAATTCAATCAGTCCCCCCTTGGCGTCAATCCAAACTTCAACCATAATATCATAACGGCCTGCTGTAATATAAGCTGATTCTACAGTGGGGAGCTTAGATATTTCTGCCGCTTTCTTAGCCAGATTCTTCGAGCTCGTGATATTGACTCCCAGTAGCATCAACTGCTTAGTGGGCGAATCATCTGGGTTGATCAATCCCGCCACTTTCAAGAGACCGGCGTCGGAAAGTTTCTTAATCCGGTTCCGCACCGTTCCCTCTGACACGTTTAACTGGGTCGCAATGTCATTATTGGTAATCCGGCCATCCTGATTCAAGATCCTGATTATTTGCCGGTCTGTCTCATCAACAGTCATACTTCCTCCACATACGTCATCCCATGCGCCTCAGCCACGGCACGATTGGTTAACCGCCCCGTATGGCAATTCAACCCAGCCCGAATCGGCCGGCTCTCCTTCATCGCCTGTTCAATCCCTAAGTCCGCGATCTTTAACCCATACCGATTCGTGACGCTTGTTAGAGCAAGCGTTGAACTTAAGCTCACTGCACCTGGCATGTTCGCCACACAGTAGTGAACAATCCCTTCTTCAATGAAAATCGGGTCTGCATGCGTCGTCGGACGTGTGGTCTCAAAGGTTCCGCCTTGATCCACAGAAATATCGACCAGAACTGCACCTGGCTTCATCAGTTTCAAATGTTGGCGCGTGATCAGCTTAGGAGCTGCTGCACCTGGGATCAGTACCGCACCAATGACCAAATCGGCATCCTTGATCTCCTGCTCAATATTCGAGGGGATCGAATAAAGGGTCTGCACTCGTGTCCCAAAGAGGATATCCAACTCAGCCAGTCGTTTCGCTGAGATATCCATGATGGTCACTTGCGCGCCAATGCCGACCGCCATCTGGCAGGCATTCGTCCCTGCAATACCGCCGCCCAGAATGACAACCTTCCCTTTTCGAATCCCTGGCACACCCCCCAGCAAAATACCTCTGCCGCCAAATGGCTTCTCCAAATACTTCGCACCCTCTTGAACCGCCAGACGGCCTGCGATCTGTGACATAGGAATGAGCAACGGCAAGGAACCATCCGACTCCTGGACCGTCTCGTATGCAACACCGATCACCCCAGAGGCCAGCATGGCCTCTGTCAGGCTCTTGTCTGCCGCCAGATGCAAATAGGTGTAGAGAATTTGACCGGGTCTGAACAGCTCATACTCCTCCGGAAGGGGCTCCTTGACCTTCACAATCATCTCTGCTTTTTGAAAAAGTTTCTTTTTGTCAGCCTCCACGCTGCAACCTGCGGCAACATACTGGTCATCAGAGAAGCCCGACCCCATTCCAGCGCCAGCTTCAATCGTCACAGAGTGCCCATTCCGCACATAGGTCGCTGCTGTCTCTGGCGTCAATGCCACGCGATACTCTTCTTTCTTAATTTCTTTTGGCAGACCAATACGCATACCATCCCCTTTTCATTTAGTTCAGCTCGCTCCGCAAACACCTTGTCGCAGAATATGTTGGCCATTATATTACGTTATTCGCAGTATTTCAATAATAAATTTCGTTATTCGTAAGACTTGTTGATAACTTCAATAGTTTTTCCCACGAAATACACGAAAAGCACGAAAAATGGATTATTCAAGGCTCAGGAAACTAGAGGACGAGACTTCGGCGAGTCATCTTTAACAAAATAATTCGTGTAGTTCGCGGCATTCGGATGCTAAAAATATTTCATCCGTTTGTTCGCGGCCCGACAGGTGTTCACTTGGCATCAGATACCCGAGCAGACAGGATCTCTTGTACCTTATCGAGAATCTCTTTCGGGTTTGAGTTTCCTTTGATCAAGTAATCATTTGCACCCATGGACAACCCCATGCCGACCTCCCGCTCTTCTCCCATGACGGAAAATATAATGACCGGCGTCTTCTTGATTTCGTCCGTTGCTCGAATTTTCTTCAGGACCTCAAGGCCATTCAGTTTGGGGAGCAACAGGTCAAGCAAGACAATGCTTGGGCGATGCTTCAGCACCATCTGGAATCCCTTTTCACCATCTTCGGCATCTAGGACATCATAGCCAGCATACTTGAAGACGGACGTATATATTCGCCGAAAGCCAAACTCATCCTCGATCAACAAGACCGTTCCTTTAGGACTTTGTTCATTCATGGGTGATTCCTCACTTCTTCTCGTATTCAGAAATAGACATCAAGATAAAAAGTTAAGGATAACTCTAGCACTTACAGAGTATCGCGTCAAGTCAGGGCATGATTTATTTAAGTTGACCTTTCGCACACAGACCGTTAGACCGCTAAAATTGGACATTGACGAAGCTGAAGCCATCTCGCATAATACAAACAGTTTAACGTGTGTAGCATTCCACTAAGTACGTGAAGCGCACAAAAGGGTTAAAACTATGAACCACCATCTTGCTTCACTTGAGAGAGAATCCGAGTCGCTGGCGTTGCCACTTTCCACCCGGCCTGAAGCCATCTTAGAGGCTATTTCTGAAATCATTATGTACGTGGATGTGGATAAGGTCTATCGTTGGGCTAACCCAGCAGGGTTTGCATTTTTCGGAGATGATGTCATTGGCAAGGAAGCCTCCTTTTTCTTTGTTGGCGAAAGTCGAGTTTACGAAACGGTCGATCCCTTATTCGGAGGCGACGACAATGTGATTCGTTTAGAAAGTTGGCAACGGCGTAAGGATGGTGAAATACGACTTCTGTTTTGGAATTGCCGTGTGCATAAAGATTCAAACGGCAATATCATTGGCGCCATCTCGACTGCGCATGATATGACTAAGAGGAGAATAAGAGAGGATTATCGCGAGATGAGCCGAGAAATCCTACAGCAGCTCAACCAGCCAGGCCAATGGCAGGCTCTGCTCAACACCGTCATTGACCTCCTTAAAAAACGAACTGGCTTCGAGGCTGTCGGTTTGCGGTTGCAAGCCGGAAATGATTTTCCTTATTATGCACAAAACGGATTTTCAAAAGAGTTTCTGTTAAACGAAAACACCTTGCGAAAATGTGCTGGAAAGGATGATGCGCATAACACCCAAGAAGGAAATGTCTATTGGGCATGTATATGCGATTTGGTCCTCTCAGGCAAAGTCGACTTCTCCTCTCCATCCTTTACGAAGGGGGGCAGCTTCTGGACAAATAATTCCATCGCCTTGCTTGACCCTTCAGCAGAGCGGCACCTGCGGCATCCTCCGCGTAACCTGTGCATGCAGGGCGGGTACGCTTCACTGGCTCTGATCCCAATCCGCAACAAGGAAGGCACTGTTGGATTACTCCACTTCGCTGATCAGCGTGAAGGACGCTTCACGCTCGAGATCGTCGAACTGCTGGAAGATGTCGCCTCACACATGGGCGAGGCATTGATGCGAAAGCAAACAGAAGAAGCGTTGCAGAAGAGCGAAGAAGAACATCGTCTTCTACTCCAATTCTTGCCCGTTGGTGTGGTGATCCATGCGCCAGACACATCTGTTCTGTTGGCGAACGACGAGGCGGAAATACTGCTCGGGATTCCTCGCGAGGTGATGCAAGGGAAAAAGGCCATGGATCCCTACTGGCACTTTGTCCGAGAAGACGGTAGCCAAATGCCGCTGAATGAGTATCCCGTGTCACGGGTCCTCGCAACAGGCAAACCCATTGAAAATGTTATCATGGGCGTTGACCGATACCTTGGTGCCTCTCGGGTATGGCTACTGGTAAATGCTTTTTCTCAAGTGGATGACGCAGGAAAATTGTTACAAGTCGGCGTAACCTTCAGTGATCTGACGGAACGCAAGCGACTCGAGGCAGCCCTAGAACAGCGTCTTGTCGCGCTGACGCGTCCGCTGGATCACCCAGACAGCATCACCTTTACGGAACTCTTCGATCTAGAGATGATTCAGCACATTCAGGATGAATTTTCAGCTGCAACAGGTGTTGCCTCGGTCATCACCTGCCCAGATGGTACGCCCATCACCCGGCCCAGCAACTTCTGCAGGCTCTGCCGAGATATCATTCGTAATACTGAAATTGGCTGCCGCAACTGTTATCATTCAGATGCCATTCTCGGACGTTACCATCCCGGAGGTCCTGTCATCCAACCGTGCCTCAGCGGCGGGTTGTGGGATGCAGGGGCGAGTATCTCCGTCGGCGACCGACATATAGCAAACTGGCTTATCGGACAAGTACGCGACGAAACGCAGAACGAAGAGAGAATCAAGGAGTACGCTCACACGATTGGGGCCGATGAAAAAGAAGTCCTCGCCGCCTATCACGAGGTTCCCGCAATGTCGATCTCGCATTTTCAGCAGATCGCCCAAGCGCTGTTCACCTTTGCAAATCAACTCTCCACCACTGCATATCAAAATATCCAACAAGCCCGGTTTATCACTGAACGCCAGCAAGCAGAAGTGGCGCTGAATAAAGAGCGCTTACAACTCAGAACCTTGATTGACAACCTGCCGTATGGCGTTTATGTCAAAGACGCAGACTGTCGGTTTCTGGTGGCCAACAAGATCTTGGCGCAATACATGGGGGTATCCAGTCCTGAAGCACTGCTGGGGCATACGGATCAACAACACCACCCGGAAGCGCTTGCGCGTCAATACACCGAGGACGATATGCGGATCATCCGCGAGGGCGTAGGACTCTACGGCAAGGAAGAATCTGTTAAGATCGCAGAACGGGACGATCTGCGATACTGGTCTACCACGAAGGTACCCATGAAGGATGAAACCGGACAAGTCATTGGTTTGGTTGGAATCGGCATTGACATCACGGAGAAGAAGGTTGCCGAAAAGGCGATTCTGGACATGGCGGAGGCCAAATCGAAATTCACTTCCACAGTCTCCCATGAACTTCGGAGTCCGCTTGCCATGATCAAGGAAGCTACCAACCTTGTTCTGGAGGGCGTGCTGGGCACACTGAATGATGGACAGAAGGAAATGCTTGAAATTACGAAGAGTAATGTCGACCGTCTTGGCCGCATGATCAATAATGTCCTTGAGTTTAAGAAGATGGAGGCCGGAAAGACAACGTATGACCTGAGCAAAAACAAAATAAACGAACTTGTCGAGGAAGCCAATAAAGGTGCCGTCCTTTTTGCCGGGGAGAGAAAATCGGACCTGGTCATGGACCTTGAGGCAGACCTACCCGAGATCCTCTTTGACAGGGATAAGATTATGCAGGTGCTAGTCAATCTGATGGCGAATGCAATCAAATATAGCGACAGCGGACCCATCGTGATAGAAACGCGTTTGGAAAAGGGGGAGATCCAGATCAGTGTCCAAGATTCCGGCCAGGGTATTGCTCCTGAGGAGCGCGAGGAAATCTTCAAACCCTTCTCACAAGGCAAAAACAAGAAGAAGAAGGGCGGCACAGGATTAGGCTTGGCGATTGCCAAGGAGATTGTCCTCGCGCATCACGGAAGGATCTGGGTCGATTCAGAACCCAACAAAGGAAGCACATTCCATTTCACCTTGCCAATCTGAGTGCTGAATTCACGAGTGTTTAGAGAACTAAGGATCTGTCGTAATTTTCCAGACCTTCTGCTTCACACCAACCTTAGCCGATAGCGGCAGGGCCCTCTTCGTCGGTACGGATGCGAATGCACTCTTCGAGTGGCATCACAAAAATTTTGCCATCGCCAATCTTGCCTGTCTTGGCAGCTTTAATGATTGCATTAATCGTGGGCTTGACGAAATTATCGTTCACCGCGATTTCCAGCTTTACCTTTTCGAGCAGGTTAACGGAGCGGATCTGTCCGCGGTAATGCTCGGTGTAGCCGCCCTGCTGCCCGCAGCCCTTAACACGGCTGACGGTCATCTTAAAGACCTCGGCATGGAAGAGCGCATCTTTTACATCGTCAAGTTTCTCAGGCTGAATAATGGCAGTAATCATTTTCATAGTTTATTCTCCTTTGGCAGATTGCACGTTTACATGGACTCTTCCGGACAGGCTTCAATTTTATGGATGGACAAGTCCGAGCCCCTAAGCTCTTCATAGGGCGTGAGACGAATGCCAACCGTGCGCTTCAACAGACCATACACCAGCAGACTGGCCAACAGACAGAAGCCGATAACCCCCACCGTCACGATCAGTTGCGAAAAGAAAGAGACCCCACCCATGCCCCCTAGCGCGGTCTGTCCGAAAATGCCTGCTGCAATTCCACCCCAGGCTCCGCAGACCCCATGCAAAGGCCAGACACCCAACACATCATCCACGCGCCACTTGCCAGTCTCCGCTTCGAAGAGCGTCACAAAGATACCGCCGGCGATCGCACCGACCACCGCCGCGCTCACCGGATGATACAGATCTGACCCCGCACAAACCGCCACTAGGCCGGCCAGCGCGCCATTGTGCACAAACCCCGCATCGTTCTTGGAGATGAGCAAGGCTGCCATGGTCCCGCCCACCATGGCCATCAGGGAGTTGATGGCCACCAGACCCGAGACCGCTTCAAGCGAACCAGCGCTCATGACGTTGAAGCCGAACCAGCCGACAATCAGAGTCCAACTTCCCAGCGCAAGAAAAGGAATCGAGCTGACCTTAATCAAGGTGGTATCATACCGTTTCAAACGAGCACCAAGCAAGAGAATAGCCGGGAGCGCCAGCCAGCCGCCGGTCGCATGGACCACAACAGAGCCAGCAAAATCGTGGAAGGGTGCTCCGAAAGTCGTGGCCAACCAGCCCGTGGAGCCTGCAAGCATATTCGAGAAGCGCCCCCAGGTCGCACCTTCAATCAAGGGGTAAACTAAACCGACAAAGAGCGCCCCGGCAACCGAGTTGGTCCAGAACTTCGACCGCTCAGCCACACCCCCTGAAATAATGGCCGGAATACAGGCGGCGAACCCCAGCAGCAAGAAAAACTTCACATATTCAAACCCATGCGAGGCCGCCATCTCCTGGACAGGGACGAGAAAGGAGATACCGCGAGCAATCGGATAGCCGATGAAGAAGTAGACCAGCGTTGAAAAGCCCCACTCGCAAATAATCTTGTTGAGCGCATTCACCTGGTTCTTGCGCCGGACAGAGCCGACCTCCAAAAAGGCAAAGCCACCGTGCATCGCCAGGATCATCACAGCACCTAAGAGAATGAAGAGCGTATTCGAAGATTGTGCGAGCTCAGTGGGCGCATTCCCCTCCGCCGCTTGCGCGGACCCAGTCATCAGACCAGCCATTAAGATGAGTGACGCGATTGACCATACCCTGTTGCACCTGAACATAACACACCCTCCCTTTGGAAATACAAGTCTGAAACAAGCTGTTGTCTTTGAACTAAAAAAATCACCCCGAAAAGAGGGGACGTCCGTCTTTAAGGACAAATTTGTAGCAAAAACGGACATTTATGTCAAGTATGCACGGACAGAATGCTCCGGATTCATTGACGTGGGATGGGTAAAATCGGCGTCGCTCGGAGGTTACTCGTCAAGTGCGCCGTGGTAAGCCACGCGACGAATTTTTTGAACCGAGGTTCGCTCCAAGGGTTCTCTTTGTAGGCGCAGCTTACGAATATGTTTATAATCCGCCAATACTGTAGACCGTTCACGGATCGCGTCATGAATGATCTTCTCAATACTCGACCACTTGGGTTCTATGCCATTGTTTGCTGCGATGATGTTTTCCAAATGGGGCGTAATCAGGCCTCCCACGCGTTCCCCGGGATCCTTTCCCACGCGATACCCGATGACAACAATGTCTGCAATGAACGGATGTCCGCTCAACACGTTTTCGACCTCTTCTGGATAAATATTTTTCCCTTCGCGGTTCACGATGAGCGCCTTTTTACGTCCACAGATACTGATATACCCATCGTCATCTATTGTGGCCAGATCCCCAGTCTTCAGCCAATCTCCGTCAAAGGTTTCACGCGTCGCCTCCAGATCTTTGAAATAGCCCTTCATGACGATCGGTCCACGGATCTGCAATTCGCCAACCCCTTGCGCGTTTATCTCTGCGAGACGCACCTTGATATTGGCAATCGGTATGCCCACGGTTCCAATACGAGGAGCACTCAGCGGGTTAATCGAAACGACTGGCGAACACTCTGTCAGTCCATACCCTTCCAGCACGGAGATGCCCAGTTGCTTAAAACCAAGCAGGAGAGGCGGCGGACAAGGGGCACCTCCCACAACGAAGAGACGCAAACGTCCGCCGAGGTTTTTGAGTACACGCCTGCCCACCAGTCGTCCAAGCCCCAGCTTTAGGAGTAGACGGGCACTCCGGCTCTCGTTGATTTTTGCGTGTATCCGAGTCAGCATCTTTTCGACCAACAAGGGGACGGAGATGATAATCGTTGGCCTAAGCAACTGGATATCATGCGAAAAAGTCCTTAGGTTTTCGACATAGAACATCCCCGCAGCACAGGTCAAAGGCAGTATCAAATTGGCAAGGAACGATAATGAATGAAAAAGAGGCAAGACAACTAAAAAGTCATCCGCCTCCGTCGCAAGATTTTTCATCATGAGCAGACAAGCCTCTGCATCGCTACAAAAGTTGTTATGCGTCAGAAGAGCCCCTTTGGGTTTCCCGGTCGTCCCCGAGGTGTAGATAATAGAGGCGACATCTTGCGGGGCTACGCTATGCTTGTCATAGAAAGAGATATCCCCTGAGGCAATCTGCCTCCGAAGGGCCTCATACGAATAAGCGGATCGACTGGCGAGGGGTTCGATCCCCTCTGGAGGGTCCTCTGTGAAAATGACACCCTTTACCTGAGGAAGGGAAGGGAGTATAGCCCCTAATAACGCGTGATGCTGGAGATCCGTCAGCACCAGAGAGGCCTCTGAATTCTTCAGAATATAGGCGACCTCTTCTTCGCGCAATTTAGGATCCAAAGGGACGACTTGGACGCCCACTCCCGTCAGGGCCAAATAACTTTCAACCCACGCTATCCCATTTTCAAGGATGAGCGCGACCCGATCATCCCCTGCCTTGAGACCAACCCGGCTGAACGCCTCTGCCATCTGTTTGACACCCGACAAAAGGTCTTTATAACTCTTGCTGTGCCAAGTCCCATTGTGATGGTAACGAACCGCAATACGGTTCGGCTGGGACGAGACAGCACGATCGAGAAGAATACGAATAGTCATAGCTACAAATCCAATGTTGCCAGTGCGTGTAAAAGTAAGCTATTTACTCTTAACAAGCAAGCCAAAACATTAAAAGCAGCACATGGTGTAGTTCAGTGTTGAAATCCGAACCAAAAACAGGCAATATATGGACATGAACTCCGAACAAATGGCCATAGAAGCCGCGACGGCCTTAGACGAAAAGCAGGCAAAAAACATCCGTATTTTTGATGTCCGAGGAATCTCGGGCGTCACTGATTTTTATGTCATTGGTACAGGGACGTCCGCCCCTCACTTGAAGGCCTTGATCGCTGAGACTCAGCGTCGCATGAGGGATCATCAGATTGCCAGTTATCGCACATCTGGCGATTCAGCCAGCGGCTGGGTGATTGTTGATTACGTGACCGCTGTCGTACACGTCTTCTCACCAGAAGCCCGCGAGTATTATAATATTGAACGTCTCTGGGCTACAGCTAAAGAGCTTCCGTTCCATCCGGTGCGTTAAAATAGCTCTCGCGGTCAAGTCCCTGCACACTGAGCAGGAGATTGGCCAACTCTGCTGGGTCCGTCCCTATAGAGTCTTCTGAAAGGGGACTCTTTGTTGTCATCTGTAGAAGCTGAACCAGCTGATGCTGTTGTTCGTGTTTTCGTGAACGCCAGGATTGTAGCGAGATGCCCGAGAGCAGAAGTACACCTGCCGCTGCGACTGAAACGCGAAGATAAAAGGTGAATCTCAGCTTCAAGCGGCGACGAGTCACCTGTGCGGCCGCTTCAGCGTGAATAGCGTTCAAAACACGGACAGAAGGACCTTCCATACGTGCAAAGCCTTCGCTGACCCAAGGGGCAATCCCTTCCAAGGCCCTAAGCTCTGCCTCTTCATTGAATGTCTCTTCTTTATTCATCTCACATCATCTCCTTCGTCAACAACTGTTTCAACCTCGTGGTCGCATCGTGCATACGGCCTAATGCCGTATTTAATGGTACGTTCAAGATCTTCGCAATCTCATGAAAGGGAAGATCACCCTGCACCCTCATCAAGAAAACTTCACGCTGCGTAGCAGGCAACTTCCCGACCGCTTGCATCGCTTTCACAGCCATATCTGTTCGCTCGACATCTTGCTGCGGCGTCGGCCCCTTAGCAACCAAGGTTTCAAGGAAAGGCTGATCATCTTCATCCGACACCTCATCCAAACTGAAATCCATCTTGCGCTTCCGTCTAAAATCAATCAGCAAGTTCCGCGCAATCTGCCACATCCAAGCCCTAAAGGAGACATCTTTAAACCGATCCGCACTCTTGATGACCCTAATCCAGAGATCCTGGAAAAGATCTTCTGCATCCGAGTGACTCCCTGTCATCCCCAAAAACCAAGAAAATAGGGTTTTTCGATAACGCTCAACCAGTTGATCCAAGCTAGCTACATCGCCTTGGACATAATCCTGCAGCAATCCTGCATCACTCTTTGTCGTATCTGGAATCACTGGTTTCATCTATTTAAACGTAATGAGTCCTCAGATATTGCCTTTTTTTTGTGGCAACGCAATATTTTTAAGGTTAAAGGGGAGTGTCAGGATGGATTTAGGGGTTGGCACACAAACCCGCAAAGAAGCCCCCTCAGGTAGCTTTCCCTCATAGGTGTAGATTCTTGATATGCCTGTTGAGTCGATGGACGCCAGTACCTCCCATGACCCCATCATCACTAGAAAAAGCCCGCAAACTCCTAGTCGCTTCATACGGTTACCCTCTTGATTGGAACAGTTGAATCTCTCCCTTTATTCCAATATTCCTTTATTCCTTTGATCTCCGTAATGATATACCTTCTCTGGTAGTGCGTCAATGACCGTCCTGTTATTTATACGGTGCAGTTCCGGATT
>Ga0247841_10010229_pt1 | contig 12836 bp, 9 predicted proteins | sample LaCruzMarch2015__2_FD_192410 | JGI IMG/M metagenome (GOLD analysis project Ga0247841, IMG submission 192410) | Freshwater microbial communities from meromictic Lake La Cruz, Castile-La Mancha, Spain - LaCruzMarch2015_18m | ecosystem: Environmental > Aquatic > Freshwater > Lake | place: Spain... | reverse complement strand
AAGCAAAAACGCGGAGGCACGGGAGCAACAGGTGCGGAGCTTAAGGAAGAAGATTTTAGCGAGCATCTTTTTGTTGCCTCGACTAAAGACTATCTGCTTATTTTTACGGATAAGGGCCAGGTGCATTGGCTAAAGGTTTATGAAATACCTCAGGCCAGCCGTATTTCTAAAGGCAAGGCAATTGTTAATCTCGTGCAGATGGAGCAAGCGGCTAAAGTTAGTTCAACTATACCGGTAAAAGAGTTTTCTCCTGATAAGTATTTAGTTATGGTTACCAAGTTTGGGCAGGTTAAGAAAACTAAACTTGAAGCATACGGTAATCCGCGTAAGGGTGGGATTATCGGGATTACTTTAGATAAAGATGATGTGCTGATCGGTGTAGAGATGACCGACGGAAAGCAAGAATTACTTATCGGGACTAAGCAGGGTAAGGCGATAAGATTTTCCGAGGAAAAGGTGCGTGATATGGGTAGAGGAGCACAGGGTGTACGCGCAATCTCTTTGGCGAAAAAAGATGAAGTTATTGATATGGTGGTTCCCCAAAAATCCTCTACTATACTTACGGTTACAGCTTTAGGTTTTGCAAAACGCACTACCATTGACGAGTATCGGCTAACCAGCCGCGGCGGCAAAGGGGTAATTAATATTAAAGTCACGGATAAAAACGGTGAAGCTGTAAATCTAAAGACCGTCAATGATAAAGATGAACTTATGGTGATTACTCAAAACGGAATATTTTTACGTTGTGCAATAAAAGATATCCGCGAGACCGGTCGTTCATCCCAAGGTGTGCGGTTAATTAAGTTGCAGGATAAAGACCGGGTTTCTTGTGTTGCCCCGGTAATTGCCGAGGAAGAAGAATAAACTCTGACCCTGTCGTCTAGCCTGGTCTAGGACAAGAGCTTTTCAAGCTCTCGACACGGGTTCAAATCCCGTCAGGGTCACTAAATTTATAAAGGGCGCTCTCCCAATCGCAAAACGCTACGAAAATTTTAGTAAATTTTCTTGTTGCGATCGGGATTTCGCTAAATGGACTTGCCAAATGGCAAGTCCAGGAGTGTGCTCAAAATGTGCGGAATAGTCGGATATGTCGGTGAAAGGCCAGCTCAGAAGATTCTTTTGACTGGCCTTAAACGCTTAGAATACCGCGGATATGATTCCAGCGGCATGGCGGTTATCCTGCCTTCCAAAAACACCCTGGCAATAAGAAAATCTCCCGGAAAAATTAGTTGCCTCGACAAATTGCTTAAGTCTAAGCCGCTCAATGGTTCGATAGGGATCGCGCATACCCGCTGGGCTACCCATGGTGCACCTACTCAAGCCAATGCTCACCCACATGCTGATTGTGACAATGAAATTGTTCTGGTGCATAATGGGATTATTGAAAACTACGAAACCTTAAAGAACCAGTTACTTAAAGAGGGGCATATATTTCGCAGTCAGACAGATACGGAGGTGATTGTTCACCTTATAGAGAAGTTTTATAAAAACATCCCTTTGGAGGTTGCAGTACGTAAGGCCTTAAAATTAGTCAGCGGATCTTTCGCTATTGCGGTTATTTCCAGGCGTGAGCCGGGAAAATTGATTGGCGCCCGTTCCGGAAGCCCTTTAATAGTGGGGATAGGTAAAAACGAAAATTTTCTTGCCTCGGATGCCCCGGCAATTTTAGAATATACTAAAGATATAATATTTTTAGAGGAGAATGAAATTGCGATTTTAAATAAAGACCGTTTTAAGATAGTTGACCTTAACGGCAAAGAAATAGCTAAGAACCCGGTGAGGCTCAACTGGGATATTGAACAAGCCCAGAAACAGGGATATAAACATTTTATGCTCAAAGAAATTAACGAGCAGCCGAAAATCATTGAAAACCTTATAGGGCTGAGGGTACCAAAAGACAGCAAGATTATCTTTAAAGAACAATATATCGGAGTTAAGAAGTTAAAGAGTATTAAAAATATTTTTGTCGTTGCCTGCGGCACAGCCTATCACGCCGGGCTGGTAGGGAAATATGTTTTTGAAACGCTTTCCAGGGTTCCCACCCATATAGATGTATCGAGTGAATTCCGTTATCGCGACTTGCTGATTAATAAAGATACTTTAGTTTTGGCGATCAGCCAATCCGGTGAAACCGCCGATACCTTGGCGGGTGTCAGGCAGGCGCGTAAACTTGGCGCCTCGGTAATTTCTATATGCAATGTTTTAGGTTCAACCTTAACCCGCGAATCGGACGGAGTAATGTATACTCATGCGGGGCCAGAGATTGGCGTAGCTTCTACCAAGGCTTATACCGCACAGCTGGCCGCAATTTATTTGTTCGCTTTCTATCTGGCCAGGGTTCGTAATACAATCCCCTTGGCCAAGCTGGATAAACTGATTAAAGAATTGAAACAGATTCCCAATAAGCAGGCGGAGATTTTGAAAGAACAAAATATTATCGCCCGTATCTCCCGCAGGCATTCTCACCTGGGGTCTTTTTTGTATCTGGGAAGAAATGTGAATTATCCCTCGGCTTTAGAAGGGGCCTTAAAATTAAAAGAAATTTCATATATCCCCGCGGAGGGTTATGCTGCCGGAGAGATGAAACATGGCCCAATAGCTTTAATTGATGAGTACCGTGCAGTAGTTTGTCTGGCAGTAGAGTCGAAAGTTTACGAAAAGATGATTTCGAATATTCAGGAGATTCGTTCCCGCCGCGGTAAGATTATTGCTATTGCCACCGAGGGGGATAAAAATATCAAAGAATTGACCGGAGAGGTGATCTATGTTCCTAAGTGCGATGAGTTGTTTTCTCCTCTTTTGGTTGCCTTGCCACTACAGCTTTTAGCATACCATATATCAGTTAAGCGTGGCTGTGACGTTGACCAGCCGCGTAACTTAGCCAAGTCAGTAACCGTGGAATAATGCTTTATATCGTTGGTACGCCAATCGGCAACTTAAAAGATCTTTCTCTTAGGGCGATTGAAGTTTTAAAAGGCGTAGATTTGATTGCCTGCGAAGACACCCGGCATACAAAAATCCTGCTCGATCATTATCTTATCAAAACGCCTACTACGAGTTTTTTCCAGCATAACAGGTTTACAAAAGCGGATTATATCCTTGGTTTATTAAAGGAGGGTAAGGATATCGCTGTGGTTTCTGATGCCGGAACTCCGGGGATCCTTGACCCGGGATACAACTTAATTAATCTAGCGATTAAAAATAGTCTTGAAATGACCTTTATCCCAGGTGCGGCAGCTTTTGTTAATGCCCTGGTTCTTTCCGGCAAGCCCGCCCATGAGTTTTATTTTGGCGGATTTTTGGTTAACCGGACCCAGGCTCGTAAGAATCAGCTTGAGAAATTAAAGAAATTTAATTGTACTCTAATTTTTTATGAATCCTGCCATAGAATATTATCCAGCCTGGAAGATATAAAAACGGTTTTTGGGGATAAAGAGATTGTGGTGGCTAGGGAATTAACCAAGAAATTTGAAGAAATCCTGCGCGGGAACCCTGAGGCTGTCAGCAATAAGCTTGTTAAAATAAAGCCCCGCGGGGAATTTGTGATTATTATTTAAAACGCAATAAAGTTTTAATATTTTAGAGATTCAAGACAAATAATGCTTGCAGTAAGGCTGTGTAAGTAATATAATTTATAAAGGAGGTACTATGAAAATCAAAAAAATATCCAAGAAGACGAAAGTAAAAAAAGTAAATAAGACTATTAAAAAGAAGAAAAAACTTTCCCGCTACTGCCGGTCAGGCAGGGTCCTGTGGTAAACTTCTCTAGTTTGGTTTAAATACCCATCCTCTTAGCGTTTCATCATCGTTCTAGCCACCTTTAACTTAAACGGAAAGAGTGTCCCTGTATTTTATTCGGAGGTGTGATATTAAAACCGCTGCTCCCGTTGTTCTCTTCCATAAATTAGGCCGCTATGTCGGTATTTCTTCGGTTACCGGTGATTTTTACGATATTTCTCCCGAAATCTACGGTTTATTGAAAAAGTGGAACGAGGAAATATCTTTTTTGCTGCCTTCGCCTTCCTGGAAAGAAGTTGATACTTTGGCGAAAAAATTGGAGATTCCCCCGGACATTAGGAAGCTTTTTCCGTTTCCTTCTGAAGAGGCGTCATATGACGCCGATAAGAATACCTCTGCCTGTCTTACTGATTTAACCCTTAATTTAACTTCTGGCTGCAATCTCCGCTGTGTTTATTGCTGGAACGATCACGGTAAATATTCCAACCGGAAATTTTCAGGTAAACGCAAAGGCGAATTCAGCGGTAATGCTAAAAATGAGCATATGCCACCTGAAACCGCTTTAAAAGCAGTAGATATTTTAGTGGCGGCGCGGGGCAAAGATAAAGATTTGGTGGTCGATTTTTACGGCGGCGAGCCTTTGATGAATCTTAGGACACTTAGGGCGACGGTTGATTATTGCCGCAAGAACCAGTCGCAATGGGGGGTAAGATTCCATTTTTTATTGGCCACCAATGGAACCCTCCTGACTCCAGGCATCGCCAAGGAATTGATCGCTAAAGGAGTGCAGATTGCTGTTAGTATTGATGGCCCTAAAGTTGTGCATGACCATAACCGGCCACTGATTAATCAAGAGGGGAGTTTTGATATAATTCAATCCAATCTTAAAAAAATGCCCAAGGAAATAATAAAAAGGCTGGTTGGTCGTACTACAGTAACTCCATTTTTCCCTGATATGGTAAAATTGTATGAGAATTTAAGAAAGTTAGGGTTTGAGCGGGTTGAACTTTTTGAGAGTGAAGATGCCTGCCACAGGTTCCTCCCCGGGCAGGAAACAAGTTTTTTCAGCACCGAAGACAGCTACAAACTTCTATGTAAAACGTATGAAAAATTGGCATTGAGATATATCAAGGATGTTGTCTCAGGTAATTTAAATTATAGTAAAACATTCTTTAACCGGTTTTTTAAGTTAATGCAAAGATTATATTATAATCATGAAGTTTCGGGTGGATGTCCTGCTGCAAAAGGGCAAATCGCGGTGGGTATTGACGGAAAAATTTATCCGTGCACTTCATTTTTAGGAGTGCAAGAATTTGAATTAGGGGATGTAGATACGGGTATTGATGACGTTAAATTCCGGGCGTTTATTAATAAGATAAACAAGCGTTTTGACCACTGCCGGAAAGACTGCGGGTTATTCAGTCTTTGTCGTTCAACCGGGTCCTGTTTAAACGTAAATTATTTCTTTAACGGGGATCCCGCAGTGCCTCATAAAAAAAGCTGTGAGCTTTTTGCGGAAAAATTATCTTTAGCCGCCGCCAGCCTGGCGATTCTTTCCGATAAAATTCCCCAGCGGCTCGAGGAGCTTTTTGGGTTTGATCCGATAGGTAGAAGGGGTAATAAATTATATTGAATTTGTTCAAAACAGTATTAAGGAACTTTAGATAAAATAAATGAAAAAAATTTTATTAATAAGGCCTCCGCGGTTTTTATGGCCGTTCATCAACGAGTCTGATAATTTTCTGCTCCCCTTGGGATTGCCTTGTTTGGCTGGAGAGATCCGGTCGAAATTGCCCGGTCTGGAAGTTAAAATTATTGATTGCCCGCCGCTTAAAATCGGATGGAAGAGCCTTAGCCGGATAATAAAAGAAGAAAGACCGGATATGGTTGGGGCCGGAGAAGAGGCCTTATACTGTCATGAAGCAATCCGGTTGTTCGAGTTAGCCAAAGAAATAAATCCGTCGATAATTACAGTTGCTGGCGGGCATTTTTTTTCCTGGATGGTAGATTATACTCTGGCTAACCCGGCGATAGATTTTATCGTCAGGTTTGAAGGAGAAGAGACAATTGTGGAGCTGATTCGCGCGCTCCAGGAAAAAAAGGATTTATCGCAGGTTAAGGGTATTGCTTATAAAAATAAGTCCGAAGTAATCCGTACTCCGTCCCGGCCATTGATAACAAATTTGGATGCTCTGGCTTTACCCGCTTTTGATCTTATGCCGATGGGTAAATATTCTCCCTTCGGTTACCTTTGGCCTCAAAGCGTAACTCTGGAGCACTCCCGAGGCTGCGTGGATAGATGTAGTTTCTGTTCCCTTTGGACATTCTGGGGACAAAAATTAAAAACAGAAATTGAGAAGGGGGAGTTGGACGTATCGCCGCGTTATCGGACAAAAAGTATAGACAGGACGCTAGAAGAGGTAGATATTGCTTATCAGAAGTATGGCCGAAAGTATATTGTGTGGGCGGATCCGACATTCAATGTCGATCTTGAATGGACGAATGGTTTTTGCGAAGGATTATTAAAAAGGAATTATAAAAACCTGCATTGGTGGGCTTTTTTAAGGGCGGATTATCTATTGCGCGATGAGAAGGCCGGGGTTTTAGAGAAGATGGTTCGGGCAGGTTTGGTTCATCCGCTGATCGGTGTGGAGCGTGGGTGTACTGAGGACCTCAGGAAGGTACGCAAATCTGTTTATACCCGGGATTTAATTAAGGAAGTGTTTTTTATTTTTAAAAAGAAATATCCTCAGGTATTCCGGCAAGGGACATTTGTTACCTGCCTGCCATTTGATACCCGAGAGTCGATGCTGGATCTGGTAAAATATGCCATCGAGATAGATATCGATTATCCCGGTTTTCATCCGGTGGCTCCGGTCCCGGGAACTTTTCTTTACCAGGAAGCTTTAAAGAATGATTCCCTGGAGGTAAAGGATTTTAAAAGATATGATTGGTGTACTCCGATCATGCGTTCGGATAATAACCTGTCGCTGGAAGAATTTGCCAGTCTGAATATGGAGCTTAATAAGCGGTATGTACTATACCGTCCCCATTGGTTGATTAGGGGGTTGTTCTCTCCGTATAAGCATAAAAGGGGTCTTTATTGGTGGTTTTTACGCAATACCATCAAGATGATTTTTTTGGGTGTTATGGATACTGTTTTGGGAAAGAAAAAATTTAAGGGGGTTACCGGGTTTATGCGGCTTAGGAAACCACAGTGGTATGATTCTTGATCTATTTTTGTTTTAAAATATTTACCCGAAATATTGGTTTTAAAGTAAAGTTTTGGAATTATCGGTCCCGGAAGTATAATATGTATCGGTGGGAGGACGGAAGCAGTTGTATAGAGAAAGATAATAAAGGAGGGAGTAATGGTTAAAAAAAATCTTAAAATGGTTTTTATCACTGTTCTTTTTCTGATAAGTTCCTTTTCTTTAATCTTGGCTGCCGAGCAGACAGGGGTTTCTGATAAAACTGAAGTTTCTGATTCCGCTAAGTTAGAGGTGGTTGAGGAAGCGAAGGTTCCCGAGAAAGTCGTTCTCTCGGGTAAAGTTGTTTTTGACGGGTATCGCGGAGGAGAGATTACGGTTTCGGCAAACGAAAGAAGCACTTCGTATGAGGGTAAGGATTATGGCGTACTGGATTCAACTGTTCTTGATGCCCCCGGTTTATTTTTTGTTTCCGTTCCGCAGAGCAGCGGGAAAGTTTTTCTGGAGGCCTATATTACTAAAAATACTCCCAACGGATTAGAATATCTGGCCTGGGGGAAATATCCTTTGAACCCTTTAATAGTGGAAAACGTTAATATCGAAGGTTTGAATATCAAAATGTCCGATAACTCGGTATCTTATAAAATTAACGATTACCAGGGGAAGAAGGTGGTGATTAAAGGGCGGATAACCTTTGATAATTATAAAAGTGGTTCGATATCCGTTAACGCCAGCAGCGCCAAGGGTAAGGAGCCGGATATTAATTCGGTTTCTATTAATTCTCCGGGAGAGTATGTTATGGAGGTTCCGGTTGATACAGGGATAGTATATATAACCGCGGTTAACGGTAATCAAGAAACCAGGCAAAGTCAAAAGGCAATTGGCGGATACGAGAAACCGGTAGAAGTAGGGACAACGGATATTGAAGGGGTAGATATAAAAATGTATGAGGATGTCTCAGCAGTGATAGATAACTTATCTACTGTAACCATTAAGGGTAAGATAAGCGTAGATAATTTTTCCGGAGAAGTCATACATGTTGGGGTAGGCCGCCTGGATTACGAAAGGCCAAATATCAATTTTACCGATTTATCTTCTCCCGGAGAGTATGTTTTGAAGGCCCCGAAGAATATCGGTCCAGTCTATGTTACCTCCGAAGTGGGGGCTCAGAGGAGGTCTTATAAGAATAATCCCATTTTAGTCGGGGATTCGGATCTCCAGGGGATTGATATTGTTTTTTAGGCCTACCGCTAGAGGTAAAGAGATTTCTGGATGAAAAAAAAGTTATATCTTTTGTCAGCCCTTCTACTGGTTTTTCTATTTTTTGATTGGCTTGTTTCAGATCAGTCCAGGGCTTTAAAAATAGACAACAATATTCTTTATTCAATAGATGACATTTTCCGCTTTTGTTATTTGAAGGCCTCTTTTTACCATCCGGTAATCTATCTGAATCCCAATCTTAAGATCTTGTCGATGGTAATTTCTAGGTTATTTTTTATGTTTTTTTCGGCAGAGATGATCTCTTTGCGGATAATGAGCAGCCTTTTTTCGGTGGCGACAATTGCCTTTTTGTACAAAGTCGCTAAGATGGTCAATCCGGAAAATAAGTTGCCCATCCTTCCGGTTTTGTTCACCCTGACCTCCAGTGTATACCTTTTAGTGTCGGTCTCTACCCTTGCGGAAAGTATGTTTATTTTTTTTCTTGTTGTGGCGGCCTATCTGTTTTATTCGCAGCGGTATTTATTGTCGGTGATTACTATATCGTTGCTGCCGGCTATCAGGCAGGAGGGGGTGCTATTTATCGCCGTATGGCTGATTATTCTGGTGCGAGAGAAAAAATGGCGGTATCTGCCTATTTTGTTTGTTCCTTCTCTGCTTTGGAGCTTGGCTAATGTCTTGTTATTGCAGCATAGCCTGATTTATACAATGTTTTATTTTAAACACCTTTCCCCGAATACCCCCACAAACGTTTTGATCCTGCCTTCTCAATTAAACAAGAATATTGTAATTCTTTCTTTGCCGGTGATAGCGTTGTTTGTTGTAGGTTTATTCCGAGAAAGATACAATAAAGGCCATCTCTTGATATTTTTATGCGTTTTGTTTCATCTAGGGTTTTTGACCCTCTCCAATTCGATAAAACTGTTTAAGACGGGGTATTTATCTTATGTAATAAGATTAATTGCGCCAAGTATTCCTTTCGTTTCGATATATATGGGGAGCGGTTTTGAATTCCTGGCGCAAAAATTTATCAAGGATAAAAGCAGGATGGCGGTGAGCGTGGTTTTGGTCTTTTTTGCTTCGACCGGCCTGATGTTCTTCCGGCTGCAGGCGTTTCAGGATAATCCGGTGATTAAGGCGGATTCTGTGAACGAAAGGCAGATTACTGCCCTAAAAGAGGCCGGGGTCTGGCTCGATGCTTATATGCAACAGGAAAAAGTAAATAATTTATATGTTTTGGGGTCTGCAGCCACGAATAAGTTTGTGCGCCGGATATGGATGGAGGTGTCGGGAAGGGTAAGGTTTTATACGGTTGTCGAATGGAAGGTTCTGTTGGATATGTTTAGTTTTAAGCGCGTCCCTATTATTGAAGAGCCGGCGGTTTTTGTCTGTTTAAACGGCGAAGATTTTCAATATCCGGATAATTTTTATAAGAAACGTATAGGTGTTTTTCCGGAGATACATCTGGATTTTTATCTTTTGGAACCCCAAGAGAGGGTTAAGTGAGATGACTTTATTTTTTATTGTAATCACGGGAGCTTTGCTGAGGTTGTACCGGTTGGGGGTATTTAGTCTTTGGTTTGATGAGGCAGATTCCGTGCTTTCGGCAATCCATCCGCTACAAACATTGGAGATGTTAAAGGCGGGACGGGTTTTGGTAATGCATAATTTATTTCTCAATTTTTGGAAGATAGTAGGGGTTGATGAATTCAGATTAAGGTTTTCCTCGGTAATTTTTGGGGTTTTGGCGATAGTCGTTCTTTACCTTCTGGCCAAGCACGTCTTTGATAAAAAAACCGCCTTATGGAGCGCCTTCTTTTTAAGTATCTCTCCTTTTAACATTTATTATTCGCAAGAGCTGCGTCCTTACGCGATGATGGTTTTGCTGACAATCTGTACCGTTTATTGTTTTATTAAGGGGTGGGAAGAAAAGAAAATACTCTATTGGTTGGGCTATGTCGTTTTTGCTGTCTTAAATTTTTATACTCATTGGATAGCGGCTTTTTATTTTTTTACCCTTATTGTTTACTCTGTTCTTCGGTACAGGAGAGATTCCGGCGCGCGAAAAATGTTTTTTATTAGTAATATAATTATCGCGGTATTATCTGTGCCTTGGGCATGGTCTCTAGTGCGGGTCTCCAGGCTTGTCTTTGACCGGGATTCTTTGTTCTCACAAATAAGTATCGGCTGGATTCCTCCTGTAAATTATACCTCTATTTTATGGACATTAAAAAATTTTACCGCTGGCTATAGCGTAGGCCATTTTGTTGCTGCAATGATTTTATCATTATATGGCCTATTTTTCTTCCGGGGGATTTTTTGTTCCCGGGATAAGCAAAAGGTATTGTTGCCGCTTTTGTTATTTATTTTTCCGGTTATCCTGTTGTTTGGGATATCAAAATACCGTTCTTTTTACATTGACAGGTATTTGATTGCCAGCTGCCCATTTTTTTATTTGATTGTCGCCTGTGGGCTGAAAGAAACAAAAAAGATCTTCAGGCTATCCGCCTTAGGAGCGTTTACTGTTTTTTCAGCATATGCATTGACAATGCAATATGATAATTTTTTAGCTGGAAGTTTTATTGAGCATCGAGGTGTACAGTGTAAAAAACAGGAACGTCAGGCGGCGGAGTACATCTTGGGTAACCTTGGTGTAGAAGATGGAATATTCCATGTTTGCCGGAGCACGGTTCTTCCGTTTGAATTTTATTTTAAGTATGCCGGTTGGCCGAAGATCTCTTCAGGTAAAAGGGAATATCCTCAATTGCTTGTATTTTTAAAAGAAGAAGATGGTTCTAGCGCGGATTTAGAATTATGCAGATATTCCCTGGTTACCGGAGAGTTGGATGATCAATATGTTTATCGTCCGGTTGATGTCACGGTGAAGGATTTTGGCCGGATTTGGTTGATTTTTTCTGAATGGGATTTTGTCCTGGCTTCAAAGCCGGATTCGCTGGAAAACAAAATGCTTGAGATTTTAAAGAAAAATTACCGGATAGAGGATTTAAAACAATTCTCCGGAGTCAATGTCTATCTTTTTATAAAAAAATAAATATCTCAGCTGGCTAAAGTTTAAAATAATCATGGCGAAAATTATCTTTTTGGATCCTTTAGGGTATGACGAAAGGTTTTTGCGGCATCGCCATTTACTGAGGGAGTGGAGCGGCACATATATTACCGGAGATATTTCTTTCCCCCCGCTAGACCTTATGTATGCGGCTTCCTATCTGCGTAAATACGGCCATTCGGTTGGGATTATTGAAGCGAGTGTTAATCATTGGGCGCATAAGAAGGTGGCAGGCATGGTTGCTGTGGAGGCTCCGGATTTTGTCGTTATTCCTACCACTTATTATAGCTTGGATTCCGATATGCTTCTGGCCGGCTATATTAAAAAAGAATTGCCTTCAGTAAAGATGGTTTTTTCTGGGGCTCCGGTGATTTACGAACCGCGCCTGGCGCTTGATAGCGGAGTGGTGGATTTTGTCGCCTTGGGGGAGATGGAACTCCCGGTTTTAAATATCGTAGAAGCCAATTATACTGAGAATATAGCTTATCGGGATGGGGAGAAAATTATCAGCGGTTGTCGAAGTCTCTTGGATCTTGATGAGCTGGATCTGCCGGCAAGGGACTTAATTGATAGCCAGGCCTATCGGTATGTTTTTTTTAACCGGGAAAATCCGGTAACTACGATGTCTTTAAGCCGGGGATGTCCTCACGGAAAATGCAATTTTTGTGTTTCCTCATTTTACGCCTTAAGCCAGATAAGATTTAGGAGGATTGATTCGGTTATGAAGGAAATTGAGGAGATTGTGTATAAATATAAGATTGGAGAGATTTTTTTCCGGGACCAAGCTTTAACCGCTAACCGAGAGCTAATTTGGACTCTTTGCGAAGAACTGATTTCAAAAGATATCCGTATTCCCTGGAGAGGATCTACGAGGGTTGATTTAGTGGACAGGGAATTGCTTAACTTGATGCGTCGGGCCGGATGCTATCAATTGTCTTTTGGTTTTGAAAGCCCTTCTCAAAAGGTTCTTGATTTGGCCAATAAAGGGATCAAGGTGGAGCAGTCCAGAAAGGCAAGCCGTTGGGCGAAAGAGGCCGGACTGGAGGTGGTCGGGCTTTTTATTTGCGGGCTGCCTGGGGAGGACGCCAAGGGATCGGTGAATGATTTATTGAAATTCGCCCTGGAATTGGATGTGGATTATGCCCAGTTTTGCGGTGTTTATCTATTCCCGGGAACGCCTTATTATGAGCAATTTAGTCAGAATGCCTTAAGTCTTCCTTCTTCGGATTCGATAAAAAAAGATACCAGGCGTGCATTCTTAAAGTTTTATTTAAGGCCCGGTTTTATAAGCGGGCAACTAAAAAAGGTGCATTCGTTGGAGGACCTCAAGTTTTTAATAACCAGCGGGGTCAGTGCTTTTTTATCTTATATGTAAGATAGCGCTGTTGTAATTATTATTCCGGGGGCTAAATTATAGTTTCTAGGTGTAGCTAAGGAAGGCATATTGTGATATATTGTTTTTTTTACTCAAGAAGCGGCCGCCTGGAGCGTGATTAAGCTAAAGGGCGCCTAAAAAGGTAAATATGAAATTTGCGATTCCCACAAACTGGCAAGATGATTTTTTATCTGGCATCGGTAAGCCCGACGTTGCTCTGGAGATATAT
>Ga0247841_10010228_pt1 | contig 12841 bp, 11 predicted proteins | sample LaCruzMarch2015__2_FD_192410 | JGI IMG/M metagenome (GOLD analysis project Ga0247841, IMG submission 192410) | Freshwater microbial communities from meromictic Lake La Cruz, Castile-La Mancha, Spain - LaCruzMarch2015_18m | ecosystem: Environmental > Aquatic > Freshwater > Lake | place: Spain... | reverse complement strand
CTGCTGCACGGTGGGGAACAGGAGAATGACAGGCGGGCCAGCACCGAGAATGTGCCCGGTATCGCCGGTTTTGGAAAGGCCGCTGAGATTGCCCGAGCTGAGATGAGAGAAGAGGCGGAGAGACTGATGGGGTACCGCGACCGGCTGATAGATTCGGTACTGGGGAGGGTAGCCGATGCTTACCTGAACGGCCACAGGGCTTACCGTCTGCCTAACAACACAAATTTCAGCTTTGATTTTATAGAGGGGGAATCGATACTCATGTACCTGGATGCCGAGGGCATCTGCGCTTCCACCGGCTCGGCCTGCAGCTCGGCCAGCTCGGAGCCGTCCCATGTTCTGATGGCGCTGGGCATACCTGTGGAAAGGGCGCGAGGCTCAGTCAGATTTACCCTGGGCAGGTGGACATTGGTGGAGGATGTGGACAGGGTCGTGGAGGCGCTGCCACGCATCGTGGAGAAGCTGCGCGCCATGTCTCCCCTGGTAAAGGAGAAGTGCGGTTGGATAAATTACCTGTAAATGTAAGTGGTGAAATATAATAAACAGGTGGAGGTTGAAGATGATGGTTGAGAAAATGGTTAAGCAAAATCTGATCAGGGAAGCGGTTACAGATCCTCTTGTGATCAAGACGCTCAAAGCCTCAGCTGCCGATGGCCTGGGCCGCGCCGTGCAGGACATTGAGAAAGAGCCGGTCAGGTGTTTTGCACAGGCCTATGACGCTGTCTACGACGCCTGTTGCGCCTACATGCGGTCCTGTGGGTATCGCACAGTGGCTGAGAACGATCATGTGGCAGTACTGGCTTTCTGCAAGGGATCTCTGCCTGAAGAAGACGTTCATGTACTCAAAATGTTCGAGGCTGTCGAGAAAAGAAGGCATAGTGAAATGTATAGCGGGAAGTTCTCCATCGGGGCGGCTGAGGCGGCGGAATTGGTGGCCAGGGCGCGCAGCCTGATCGGGCGTATGCGTTGAACTCAACTCCGAATAAGGGGGCCGCTTTTATGATCTGTACCCATCCTGACATCGCCATCGCAGAAAAATTTAAATCTATTCCGGCCGTGACCCTTGGAATAATACATTGCGGCATCAGATTTTTTAATCAGGTTCTCCAGGTCTTCTGCATCTTCGGGATATATGGCGATACCTATGCTGGTCGACAGATGTACCAGGCGCCCGTCGACTGGCAGAGGGTCTGCAAAGGCATCCAGGATCTTTTTAGCTATGACGGTGGCATCATCTTTGCGTTTGGTCTCCTGCATAACCAATACAAACTCGTCTCCCCCGATTCGGGCTAACGTATCGCTGGCACGTATCAGGTTAGCGAGTCGTGCGCTGACTGTCCTGAGCACCTGGTCACCTGCCGCGTGACCGAGTGTATCGTTAATAGTTTTAAACTTGTCCAGGTCCAGCGACATTACGGCAAGGCTGGTTTTATTGCGGCTGGACAGAGCAGCCGCCGTGGAGAAGCGGTCCGTCAGCAGTACCCTGTTTGGCAACCCGGTCAGATAGTCATGCGTCGCCGTTTCCTCGAGCTTTTGCTGCAATTGTTTGCTCTCGGTTATATCCGTCATCAGGGCTGTGATACCCACCATCTCTCCATCTTTGTATAGCGGCCGGCTCGACGTGCGTACAAAGATAATCCTGCCGTCTTTGTCCAATATTCGAAATTCCCATGGTTCCAGCTGCCCGGACACCAGGCGGTTGAAACTGTCTAAAAGGGCCGGCAGGTCGTCCGGGTAAACGAGTGGGGTAAAAGGTTTCCCTATCAGGTCACTGACCTTGTACTGGCTAACATGCTCAACTACCGGGCTCACATAGCTTATATTTCCCTGGGTATCCAGTGCGTAGAAGACATCGTTGATATTCTCAATAAGCGACCGATATTTTTCCTCGCTCTCGCGCAGGGCTTCCTCGGCCTTCTTGCGCTCGGTGATGTCGCGGCTGATAGACCGAAAACCGATTATCCTGCCCTTCACATTTTTCTGCAGCGAGATAGAGGTTTCCGCGTGCATTATGCTGCCGTCTCTGCGTAATATCTTATGTTCAAGGCCTTTATTGGGTTCTCCTATCCTGAACACGTTATTGAAAGCTATCAACAAGAACTCAATGTCCGCTTCAGGTACTGCCATACTGTAACTGTTTCCGATCATTTCCTCACGTGAATACCCGAGATTATTGCAGACTGAATCGTTGACGAAGGTAAAATTGCCGGACAGATCCACTTCGTAATAAGAATCGTGCATCTGCAGAAGGATATTGCGGTATTTCTCCTCCGACTGTCTTGAAGCTTCCATCGATTTATTGAGCTTATCCCTTTGGTTAACAATTATCACTGTAAGAGCGCTCAATATCGCCGCCACTATTACAAAGGCGATCATTCTAAGGGTGGCATCAGGATATGGGGAGACGAAAAAGGCTCGCGGCAAGAAAATGAGCAGAGAGCTTATATTCGCCAGCAGTGCTCCGCGGGACCCATAGTAATAGCTGGAATATAAAATAGGTACGAGGAAAATCAATCTATGCAGGTCGTGTACGGTGTAGAAGATCTCCCAGCGCAGAGATTCCCATCCAAAGAGGCTGGCCAGTTCACCGAAGTAATAAAAGAGAGCGCAGACGATGAAAAAGGCCAGCAGTATGTAAAAATGCCTGTCTCTGAAAATGGACTGTTTTATTACGAGCACTCCCCGGGGTATCATACAGATTTAAACTCGAACCTGCCGCTTTTGAAGAGCTTCACGCAGGTATCCACTACCTCAGGATCATAGAGTTTGCCCTTGCCGTTAGAGATCTCTTCAAGTGCCTTATCCATGCCCAGCGCCGGCCTGTAAGGGCGGTGTGAAGACATTGCTTCAACCACGTCAGAAACTACTAGGATTTTGGCTTCCAGGAGAGTATCCTCAGCTTTTAGCTGATTTGGATATCCCGAACCATCAAGCCTTTCATGGTGTTGCAGGATAACCTGTGCAACATTACCAGGAAAATCCATATCTTTGACAATATCGTAGCCGGCCTTAGAATGAGTTTTAATCAGGCTAAATTCAATATCCGCAAGTTTTCCGGGCTTGCTGAGGATATCAGAAGGAACATACATTTTTCCGATATCATGGATCAGCGCCGCCGTCCTGAGATTATCAATTCGGGCTGCATCTAGCTTCATTTCTCCGGCTATGGCGATTACCAGGTCGGCCACCTTATGCTGGTGGCCTGCAGTGTAGGGGTCTCTCGTTTCTACAATCTTGACCATGGTATCGATAGCGTCACTAAGGGTCTTCTTCAGTGACTGGTAGCTTTTTAATAGTTTTTCTTCAGCCTGCTTGCGCTTGGTGATGTCCCTGGCCTCCCCCAGGATGGATACCGGCCTACCGCTCTCATCACGTAGAATGCTGAACTTACTTTCTGCCCACATGATCGTGCCGTCCTTGTTATAATACTCAAGTTCCAGTGTGCGGACGGGATTGTAGCCCGGGTCGGCCTCCACCCTCGGTAGCTCCTTTAGAAACACTTCAGCCGCTAATTTTAGCGATTCCGGAGTGATGCGCTTCCCCAGCGGCAGTTCAATTATCTCCTTGTGCGTGAAGCCGGTGAGTTTTTCCGCGGAGGGACTGTGGTACGTGGGCTTAAGGTTCATATCCATGAGCCATATAAAGTCTGTTGTATGATCCGCAATCAGGCGGTACTGTGCCTCGCTGGCTTTTAATGCCTCCTCTGCCAGCTTACGATCGGTGATGTCGATCATCAGAGCCGTGTAGCCCGTGATTTGGCCATCTTTATATATCGGTTTACTGGACGAGCGCACAAATAGCACGTTGCCGTCTTTATCCTGCACGCGGAATTCCCACGGTTCCAAATGCCCGGATGCCAGGCGATTGAAACTATCCAAAAGGTCGGGCAGGTCAGCCGGGTAAATAATCGGGTTAAACGGTTTCCCTATTAATTCACTGGCCTTGTATTTGGTAAACCGCTCAACTGCCGGGCTGACATAGGTTATGTTTCCCTGGTTATCAAGTATATAGAAGACATCGTTGATATTCTCTACGAGTAACCGGTATTTTTCTTCTGACGCACTTAGCACGTCCGCCGTCTTTTCCTCTAATGCCTTCTCCAGCAGCTTGTGCTTGGTGATATCCTCAACGGCCAGCAGGATGATCTGCTCCTTGCCCAACACTCTTTGTATCTGCCGGGCATTAAGAAGCATCACGCGCCTGCCGATGGTGGCAAAATGATGTTCAACCTCATAGTTATCAAAAGCAACCTTTTGGGGTAGGATGGTTTCCAGCAGTTCCCTCAGCTTGGGGATATCCCACTGCTTATTGCCAAGGTTATAAATAAGCTGTCCGAGGGTTTCTTCAGGTTTTACCTGGAAGAACTCATAAAAGGAACGGCTGACGGAGACCACTCTTAAATCTTGATCCAGAACGACTAAGGGTTCGCGCACGGTGTTGATGATGCTCTCGGCGTATTCGAGGGCCTCATATTCTGATCGTTTAATTAGTGCCGGTTCTTTACGGGATTTTTTCGGGACCATTTTCTATCTCCCTGCCATAGCCTCCAATGCTCTCGTTATGCCGCTTGCCTACCCTCCGGATTCAATAATATTCAAGTTGGTAATCTAATATTACATAATTACTTTCAGGCTGTCTAATAAAACATACCTGCTGTCGGTATACTTTACGGCAATAAATAGTAATGTGAATGGTATTCCCAATCACTGCGGTTATTAGTAAATGCCAATCTTTAAGACTATTCTGAACCGGGCCTTGGCTGTTAAGAGGTCAAAATATTATAGTTCCCCGGCGATGATATGGCGCTGAATCTCGCTGGCGCCCTCCAGGATCGTCATGGCCCTGGCATCCCGATAGTATTTCTCAAACGGCAGATCGCGGCTGTAGCCGGCGGCCCCTACAAGATGCATGGCCTGAGAGGTGATACGTTGAGCGGTTTCAGAGGCGAAAAGTTTGGCCATAGAAGCTTCCGCGGTGAACTCCTCACCGCTATCTATCAGGTGGCAGGCTCGCCAGGTCAGCAATCGCGCTGCATCGATGCTTACTGCCATATCAACAAGGGCAAAGGCTACAGCCTGGTTCCTGAACAACGGCCGGCCGAACTGCACCCTCTTTTTAGTGTAACCGAGCGCAGCTTCGTAGGCGGCCCTGGAGATGCCGATGGCACAGACGGCTGCCGCAGGCCTGCTGAGATCGAGCGCCTGCATGGTGGCCAGGAAGCCCGTGCCGGGACGCCCGACCAGTGAGGATGACGGCACCCTGACACGGTCGAAAATAAGCTCACCGGTCTGCGAGGCGCGCAGACCCAGTTTGTCCTCTATCTTTCCTGTGGACAGGCCGGTTGTGCCGGCCGGGACGATGAACAGGTCCAGGCCGGCATATTTTTTGGCGGGCTCGGTAGTCGCCAGCACGATATACAGGTCGGCAATGCCGGCATTGCTGATATAGTACTTGGACCCCGACAGGACATATCCTTCCTTTGACGGTTTGGCTATGGTGGCGATTCCGCCCATATCTGATCCTGCGCCCGTTTCGGTGATGGCCAGCGCCCCCAGTTTGCCCTTCTTATCGGCCAGCAGCGGAAGGTATTTTGACCTCTGATCGGGCGAGCCGCCCGATCTCAGACAGTTGATTGCCAGCATGCTCCCTGCCAGAATGGTTGACATGCCGGCGCAGGCGACGGCCAGCTCCTCGCACATGATCGCAATGGTGAGCGAACTGGCGCCAACCCCGCCGTACTCTTCAGGAATGCAAAGCTGTGTGAATCCCGCTGCAGCAAATCTCTCCACCACCCGGCGGTCGAAATGCGGGGATTGGGCACGGTCGATCTCGGCCGCATACGGCCTCATCTGGGTGTCAGCGAACTCGCGGGCCTTTTTCTGCAGGGCCAGTTGTTCTTCGTTGAGCGTGAAGCCTGTCATGTTTGGTTCTTCCTCCAGTTGATGAAATCGAGCACCAGTTGCCTTTCTTTTGCGGGCAATCCGGCGGCTATAGTCAGTATTTCTCTGAGCTGTGGATCCGCAACCAGGCGATCAACCAGGCTATTATTACCGGTGGCCGTGGGAGCATCGGTGAAATAGTCCAGAGGCCTGTTGAGAATCACCGCTATCTCATTGAGCATATTCAGGTACAGTCTCCTCTTGCCCAGCTCATAGTTAGACAACGCCGACTGCGTGCAGCCCAGCCTGGCGGCAAGCTCCTCCTGGGTAAGCCCCATCTCCTCCCGCGCTCGCTGTATCCTGCTGCCTATTTCACGGTATATCACAAAGCTATGATATCACGGAATGTGATAATGTCTCAACGTTATGCTATGAAATATGACGATATGTCTTGACAGGTGATATGACAATATGTTATAAATTCATCCGGCCAATAAATATGCTTGACGGAGGCGATTAAATGACGTTAGCGGCACTGGAAACGAAGCAACTCAAGGAACTGCTGAACAAGGGTTGGATGACACATGACGCCATGTGGTTTTACAACTGCGTGCAGGAGATAGGGATTGAGAAGACCAACAAGATAAACAGGGTGGCGGTGAAGGCCATGGCGGCTATAGAGATGAAGCGCATGAAAAAGGCGCTGGGTGTGACCGAGATAAAGACCTTTGATCAGTGGGTGGAGTTATTCGAGGCATCGATGTACATTGTATCGGGCGATTTTATGAAATATAAGTTCATCTATCCCGGACAGAATGTGATACATTCCGAATGGCTATCCTGTTTCGCCTATGACGGGGTCAAGGCGCTGGGTGTAATCGACCGCTATGAATGCGGTATTATGGACCGCATCGAGACCTGGTTGGATGTGCTGGGACTAAAATGGGAGGTCGAGCCTAAAGTCACCGGCTGCATGATGCATACGCACGGTAAATGCTACCGGGACTACAGATTCTTTTTTGACAAATAGTGGAACACAGTATAGGTTAACGAAATTAAACAGGGAGGTATGAGTTATGCCGGGAGCATTTAACAGGATCGGTTATTTCTGCTCCATGGTGCCGGTGGAGATCATTATGGCCGCTGGATTTAGACCGGTGTGGGTAAAGGGAAGGGCAAATATGACTGCCGCTGCAGATGCTTACCTTTATCCCAACATTTGTCCTTATATTAAGAGCCTGTTTACAGATGCCCTGGAGGATGGGGGTACTGCATTGGACGGACTGGTCTTTATCAGCCAGTGTGACGGCATGCGCCGCCTTCACGATGTCTGGAAAGCGTATATCCCGTCAAAATTTATCTACATGCTCCAGGCGCCTAAGAACGTCGACCGGTTGGCGGTCGAATACTTTGCCACGCAGCTGCGCGACTTCGCCCTCCAGATGGAGAAAGTATCCGGCTCTGAGATCACCGGGCCGGCCCTCAAACAGGCGATCAAGTCCGCAAACAGGACAAGGGGCGAGATGCGCGACCTCTACAGCCTTCAAACGAGCTCACCCCTTCCGGTCAGCGGAAGCGAGCTCTTCGATTACGGCCTGCAGATTCTATTCGGCGAGGATAATGAAGCGGCAGACAGGATCTCGTCTATCCGCAAAAAAGCCTCGAAATCTGTCAAGCACGACAAAGGTAAGAGTAAAACCCGCATCATGATCAGCGGCAACGTGATGGATAGGCCCGACCTTTTTCAGATGATCGAGGACGCCGGGGCGGAGGTCCCGGTAGCCGACTTTTACACTGCTTCGAGATATTTTGAGCGCACCGTGGATGAACATGAGAGTGATCCTTTCATGGCTCTGGCTGCCGCGTACCTCGGTGCGCCGCGTTGCTCAAGGACAGCGGCGCCGGATGAGATATATGCCCGTATCAGTGACAACGTCAAGCGCTATGCCATCGAAGGCGTGCTGCTCACTTCACTCAAATTCTGCGACCAGCAGTTGTATGACATACCCGGTCTGCTGAAGAGGTTGAACGCAGACGGCACGCCGGTACTGTTCGTAGAGAACGACTATGTTTTCGGGGACAGAGACAGGGTCAAAACTCGTGTTGAAGCCTTCGTTGAAACGCTGGAAAGTTGAGGGATTAAGAGATGTTGAAAAAATACTATACGGAAATGAAGAATGGCCTCGAAACCGCCTATCAGCAGAAGCCGCGCGCCTCGATAAGGATGAATATCCTGTTAGCCTCCATATTTTTGGACGCATTCAAGGACGATGCAAAGGTCATCTGGACCTCATATTACTCATTTCCCATGGAGCTGCTGGCGGCTTTTGACGTTGCGCCCTTCGACTTTGAAATCGCCGCCAATCTTCTTCCGATGTTCAATGCCGACGGCGCAGTTGAGATTATGAACAGGGCCGAAGAGGACGGATACTCTACAGATATTTGCTCGTATCACAGACTGGCCGCCGCATGCAGTATGCTCGGTTATATGCCAAAGGCCGACCTGCTGCTGTCATCCACCTATTTTTGCGATGGCAAGTCCAAGGTCAACCGGACGCTGGCAGATCATTATGGCAAAGAAGCAATATCTCTTGATATTCCTAACAAGATCAGCAAGGAGTCGGTGGACTACGTGGCCGGCCAGTTGCGGCGCATCGCCGGGAAGATCGAGGAGGTGACCGGACAGAGATTTGATCTTGACCGCCTGAGGGAATGCATCAGGGTGTCCAACCGCGCGCGGAGGGCCTACGGTCAATTGGCCGACCTGCAAAAGGTCTCTCCATACCCGTATATCGGGGTGCCGGTTGTGAACATGTCCATCTTCGGCAACATGCTGGCAGGCAGGGAGATACAGGAGCAGATTTACCTGGAAATGGTGGACGAGAGCCGCAAAAAAAATCATGGAAGGGAAATCAGCACTGGAGGAGTACCGTGTTTTGTGGCTGGCGTGGTTCCCCGTCCAGCCGACCAATATAAACCAGATATTTAGAAAGAACGGTGTCACGATAGTCATGGGGGAACTTGCCCGTAATTACTGGGGCGAGATGGATGAATCCCTGCCCTTCGAAAGCCTTGCCCTGTGGAGCCTGAGGAATCCGTACGTAGGGACAATCGAGCAGCGTTTGAAAGGAATCAACGAGATTATTGACGAGTATAATCTGGACGGAGCCGTGCATTTCTCCACAGATGCCTGCCGCCACTCGTGTGCTGCGCAGAAATTGATAGGTGATGCCCTCAAGGAACGGGGTATACCCTATCTGGTGCTGGATGGGGATATGAGCGACAAGCGCAAATATTCAGCGGAAAGGACACAGTTACTGCTTGAGAATTTCATAGAGGTTATGGCAGGACGAAAATAAAGGGTCCCTATGATCTTGTAACGGGTGATGTCTCGAAATTGAAAGCCTTTGTCCTGAAAAGGCTGAGGCAGACATCTACCGCCTCCGGATCGTATAGCTTACCCCTTTTGTTCTCGATCTCATTCAGCGCCTTCTCAATACCCAGAGAGGGACGATAAGGCCTGTGAGAGGCCATGGCCTCTACCACATCGGCAACAGCCAGTATCTTTGCTTCAAGGAGTATCTTATCCTCTTTCAGTCCCTCAGGATATCCGGAGCCGTCCAGCCTTTCATGATGCTGCAGCACCATCAATGCAACCGGCCGGGAGAACTCGATGCCGGCGAGGATTTCATAACCTCCCTGTGCGTGGGTTTTAATGATATCCCACTCAAGGGCAGACAGCTTCCCTGGCTTGCTCAATATATCGGCCGGTATATACATCTTGCCAATATCATGTACAGTAGATGCCATGACAAGGTGGTCCACTGTAGGGTCATCCATTCCCATATTCCGTGCTATTGCGCAGGCCAGGCCTGCAACCTTTTGCTGGTGACCCGCAGTATAAGGGTCGCGCAGGTCTACAATGCGGGCCATGGCATTGATGGAATCGTGCAATGTTTTTTGCAGCGCCTTGTAGCTGGCTTCCAGCTCATTCTCGGCTCTATGGCGCCTGGTGATGTCACGGCTGTAGGCGAGCACTGCGAAAGGTAATCCCGATTCGTCATATAGCGGTATTTTAGATGTGTCGTATATGTGTAGGGAGCCGTCACCCCAGGTGACAAGGTTGTTCAGGTTGTTCAACACCTTACCGCTGAGGGCTGCGTCATCATCATAATGGAAACCTGCAATTCCCTTAACCGGGTCGCCGCAGCAAAGTTCCTCTGGAAAGAAAGCAGTGTCGGGCTTGCCTATCATTTCCTGAGGCTGGACGTTTTGCGATGCAGCGAAGGTCTTATTGACCAGAAGGAACCTGTGCTGCTGGTCTTTGGCATATATCCAGTCGGGTATCGAATCTATCACGTTCTGTAATAATATCTTGGATTTTATGATCACCTGCTCTGATTGCTTGTGGCCGACGGTATAGCGCAGCGCCCTCCATAGCATTAGCTCATCGATCTGGCCTTTGACCAGATAATCCTGTGCGCCCATTTGAATGGCAGTTATTGCGGTTTCTTTATCGCCGGGTGCGGTTATTACCACAACCGGCGTTTGCGCGCACTCAGTTTTCAGCGCCAGCAGTGTATCGATGCCTTTGCTATCGGGAAGGCTGAGATCGAGCAGGACAACACTCATACTGCCCTTACTCAACAGGTCCATGCCCTCAGCCAGTGTGCAAGCATAGCTGTCCTGACAATTGATTCCCGGGACATCTTTAAGAAGTCTACTGATTAATTGCTTATCTGCCGGGTTATCCTCGATAATAAGGATTTGAATGGGATTGTCCTTCTCCCCAAGTACGGTCATTTATTCTCCTCTGGCTGACAGGGTCAGCGAAAAAGTGTAGTAGTTGCTGCCTGTGTCTCTGGCCCGGTGCAGAATGGTTTAACCGATTTTCTGCAATGTTGCGAAGGTTCTCCCATCTTGGGGCATTGCCGTGATAATATCATTGAAATGCCGCAATCGAGCAGTTCCATCCCGCGGCCCGGTTATATCGCATCCGCAGGATGCTGACCGTTTTGCTTGTATTAACTATATCACGAATTATATTTGTTTGGAAGATTGACGACCGGCCTCCGGAATTTATCTTAGGATTGCAATAACGTTGTCAGGCCGGTTAAGGTCTCATATGATGAGGGCAGGCCGTGGTGAATCAGCCTGGCTATATTATTAGGCTTGAGGGCCGTTGCCTGCGGGAATAGAATGGACTTCGCTTTCTTTCAGATGCTCATCACCTTTAAGGTTCGCCCTGTTCCCTGTACATATTTTTGTAGCCATTGGCAAAATCGGGGTCCTCGCGCTTGAACTGCTCCCGCAGGTAGTTCATTCTCTGAACAAAATGCTCCTGGTCGCGTCCCCGTACCAGGTCAAGCCAGGAATCCGCTTTGGCCAGGAATATCTCCTCTATCTTTGCCATGTCCGGCAGGCTCATCTGCAGTGAGGAATAAAAATCAGGGTCTTCTGAGACCACCGCTTCCGCCAGAGTGAGCAGCAGCCGGAAGCTGGTGCCGCTGACATCCGCTGTCTTCTTTAGCTTACCCAGGCTCAGCAAGGTATCGGCTGATATAAGGGCTATGAAGTGCGGAAGGCCCAGCACGATGCCCATCAGTTCATCATGCTCCAGTGGGTCCATAATAGTCACCCGGGCGCCTCTTTTCTCGAGATATCCTTGCATCTGTGCCGCCAGGGATTTCTCCTCTCCGGCATCGGTAGGTGTGAGCACGAACCTTTGTCCGGCCATTGATCCGGCCCCCGGTCCGAACATGGGGTGCGTGCCCATCAGGCGGCATCCACTAAAATATTTATGCATTATCTCCATCGGATGCGCCTTGACCGATGTAATATCGAAGATATATTGCCCGGGTTTAACAGAGGGGGTTATTTCACGGGCAACGGTTTCGAAGTTGCCGATAGGTACTGAAAGGATTACTGCGTCGGCTATTTTCACCGCCTCTTCACTTGATGCGGCCCGGCAACCCAGCTCACGGGCGGCCTCCTCGAGCTTTGCCTGGTTGCGGCCGGCTATGATAACCTGCAGACCTTCGTCGAGCAGGAAGCGCGCAAACCACCTGCCCATCTTGCCGTATCCGCCTATGATGGCAACCTTCTTGACCTGATCGCTCATGGCTGTTTGGCCTTCGGATAGGACCCCAGCACCTTGAGGAAGAGTGAGATATCCTCCACCTGTGCCAGCGTCTGTTGCACCGCGTTGTCGCTGCGGTGTCCTTCGAAATCGAGGTAGAAATTATACTCCCATGGCTTCTGCCGCGTGGGACGTGACTCAATCTTGGTCAGGTTGATTTTCCTCCTGGCGAAGGCGCCCAGGGCCTGATACAGCGTGCCGGGTTTATGCTTTAACAGGAAAACAATGGAGGTCTTGTCGTCGCCGGAAGGCGGAGCATCCTGCCGGTTGAGGACGAAGAAACGCGTGGTGTTGCGCGGGTTGTCCTCGATCTCCCTGGCCAGGATTTTCATGTCGTAAATATTGGCGGCGCGGGCGCTGGCGATGGCTGCACCGTCCAGGATCTTCTTTTCTTTGATCATCTTCACGCTGCCCGCTGTGTCGTAGGCCGGGATGATCTCACAGCCAAGGTGACGGAGATAGGCCTGGCACTGCGCCAGGGCCTGCGGATGAGAGTAGATTCTTTTTATCGATGCAGGTGAAGCGCCCCGGTTCGAGATCAAGCAGTGCGAGACCCTGATCTGTGTCTCACCGCAGACCATAACGTCCGCATCCAGCAGCAAATCGTAGGAACGGCTGATGCTGCCCTCCTGTGAATTCTCGACGGGCACTATACCGTAAGGCGCCCGGCCTTCCTGAACCAGTTTGAATACCTCATCCAGTGTATCGCAGGGGCGGGTCAGCACGGAATTGCCGAAGAAGTTCAAGGCCGCCTCCTGGCTGTAGGCGCCGTCCTGTCCCTGGAAGGCAACCTCCATACCTTGAACGCTTCTGGAAGCGGCTA
>Ga0247841_10010227_pt1 | contig 12841 bp, 17 predicted proteins | sample LaCruzMarch2015__2_FD_192410 | JGI IMG/M metagenome (GOLD analysis project Ga0247841, IMG submission 192410) | Freshwater microbial communities from meromictic Lake La Cruz, Castile-La Mancha, Spain - LaCruzMarch2015_18m | ecosystem: Environmental > Aquatic > Freshwater > Lake | place: Spain... | reverse complement strand
GCAGTTATCGCCCATCTTGTTGGAACAAGTTTTCGCTGTGTTTTTATGCCAAGAGTTGCAGCAGAAAGCAATTTTGTGAGAAAGTTTTCATCAAAACCTTTTTTGTTAAGCTCAATAATTGCATTTTTTGCTTTAAAATCAGTATCGCTGACAATCTTGTCAACTCTTGTGTCAATTTTAGGATTTGATGTTACAAAAATATTTTTTAGTTTTGCATTTGGTCCAGATGGAGCAAGAAAAGTGTCTGTATTTAACCTGAATTTTGGAGCTTCATTCAGATTTACCTCAATATCTACTGGCTTTGAAGCCATTGCAACTTCTTGCACAGTATCCAGAAACTTATTTTTCTGCAATGCATTCAACTTTACATCCTGCCTAAACCTTGAATTAATTAAAGCACTCCTAAAATCAACTATTTCAGGAATTTTGAATTCATTTTGCGCCCAGAACCTAGGAGCATCATAGAGCCATGTTTTTTCATCCTGTTCTGGAGGGCTTAGAATTCCAACATTAACATTTGGATAAAAATTATGCCCGATTAAAATAGACGGACTCATAGCATTAAAATCTTGCCTTGTAATTTTCTGCTTTACTTTCATTGCAGAGTATGCTTTTGCAAGAATTGGACAGAAATCCCTGCCACAATACTTTCTTGGATTAGAACCTTTGCAAATCATGCATGAATTTGATTTTGGAACATTCATCTGCAGCAATAAACCTTCAAGATTTATAAGAATTGGTGTGGTGGAGTAGATAATAAATAGTAAATCTTGGCATTTGCAGAAAAATTTGTGAATACTGGAATTTTTGAAGTTATTATTTCATCTTTTCCAAAATCTTCTTCGCCTTAATTGAATCTCCTAATGGGTCAGGGCTTTCATTTATTATTGTTGCATCCATATGATATTTCTTCATATAGCTCAGAAGCTCTTTAATGTCTTTTTCTTCTGTAAGCAAATGTTTTCTCTCTCCTTTTTCAGTAAATTCAATGCCAGAAAAATGGCAGTGAATATGTTTTAGATGCTTTATTTTTCCAAAAACTTCATCATAATCAATTTTTCCATTGCACCTTGCCTTAAGATGGGAAAAATCAATGCATATTTTACAGCCAGTCTCTTTCATCAGCCTTAAATTTTCATCTAAATCTCCAAACTGAGAGGCTTTGCCTGTTGTTTCAGGAGCCAAATCAATATCCCATTTTTTTGCTTTTATAGTTTTCTGCAAATCAAGAATTTCCTCTTTTATTAGTTGGTAAGTCTCTTCTTTTGATTTCTTGCCATAAAAGCCAGAGTGAAAAACAACAACAGTTGCATTAAGATGATTTCCTCGTTCACAGCTGTCAAGAATTCTTTTTTTTGAAGCTATAACTTTGTGTTTTTCTTCTGAAGCAAGATTGATAAAATAAGGAGCATGAATTGATAGAGAAATCTTCAGTTTTTTTGCAAGCTCTCCGATTTTTTTAGCATCATCAATCCTCATCCATACTCCATAAGTGAATTCAACCTCTGCAGCATTAAATCCTGCTGCTGAAATAAGTTTAAAACCATCTTCAGAAGTTCCTCCTGTTCCTGCAGGACCTAAATTTATATTAAACATGTTTTTTAACTAAAATATCTTTTATAAAATACTTTGAAAACCTTAATGTTATTGCAGAAATTATAAGAGAATAAAGCATGAACATAAATGCTAAATCAAGGATTGGCTTTATTCCAGTAATGTTCATTGTTGAAAGCGCAAGAATAACAACAGCTAGTGCAATACCTTTTGCAGAATTCAATGCAATAAACAATTTTTCCTTGTTTTTGTACTCTTTTTTAGAGCTTATCGCAATTGAAATATATCTTATTATAGTGTAAATTATAAACAAGACAAAGGAGTTTCTTAAAGATATCATGTTAAAGGGCAGTTTTATTATAATCCCTATAACAACAAAAACAAAAATTTCAAGGATTAATGATACTGCACTTGAAATTTCATAAATATCTTGTTTTCCTCTTATACTAGAGTTTCCAAGCACAAGCGCCATAAGGCAAACTGCGAAAATTCCATTTCCTCCAAGTTGCTCTGCTATAACATATGCCAGCAAAGCAGAGGCAATTATAACTATCGGAGTTATATTTCTGTTAAAATTCTTTTTTATAAATCTTGCAATTATTATTCCAACCAAGATTCCTGTTCCAATTCCAACTATAAACTGCTGTACTATCAAAAATGTCTGGTCTGTTATGTTCTCAAAAATAACCTGCTGTTTCTGGGTTAGTTCAAGAATAATAAAAGGAATAATTATTGTAAAAGGGGTATTAATTAATGCTTCTAGGTCAATAAATTCAGCTACTTTATTTTTTGCTTTACCAAAGATTAAATGTATGCTTTCAGAATTAGTTCCTGTAACAAGAGCTGCAAATAAAAGACAGAGTGCAAAAGAAGGTATTCCAAAAATTAGTTTTATAGAAAATGAAAGAAATACTAGGTTTAAAACAAGAGATATTATAAAAAATTTCAGTGCCCTCATAGGAAGACTATCAAACTCCTTGAATTTCAGCCTTGCGCTCGAATCAAACAGAGCTACAATAATCGCAATTGTGCTCACAAGCACTAAAAAATTCAGTGAAAATGAAATTCCTGAAAATGCTCCAAAAGAAAGCCCTACAAGTAGAAGAAGCAATGCATTTGGAAGCCTTAATTTTCTAGAAATAAAAAGACATATCAGCCCTGCAAGAAGAATTATTGCAATATATGTCAGATACATAAGATTATCCATACCCACCTCTTTTTATTAAATACGCTTATTTCTTTTGTTCAGGAGTATCTGCCTTCACGCTTGGTAAAGGAATTGGAGGAGGCAAATTTATGTCCTGACTTATTATTAATGCTTTTATATTGCATTTTGCAAGTATATTATTCATGATTTCAGCCATAAGAGGCCTGTCAATTTTCTTTGACTTGGTCCATTCTTTCATTATATCTTTTATTTTTTTCTGTTCTCCTGTATAGATTACTTCTCCTGATAAAGAAATCTTGCCAACCTCTGGCTCATAAGTTGAAGTAAATCCAAAGATAAATTTAAGGGCTGTTTCTTTTATAATTCCTAAAGAAACTTCCATCTCTTCTACTTTTGAGATTGAGACATCATTGCTTATCTTAACATCTCCCTTAAGCTTTCCTGTTTTTTCTGCACTAATTTTTGTAAAATTAAAACCTACAACTGACATGTTTATCACCAATACTCATGATTTTAGGTATATTTATAAACTTTTCTTTATTCTCCTCTTATATGGATAGTGTAAGAAAAAGCGGTTCATAAGAATTCTTTTTTATAGAGTCAGTTATAAAATGTTTTTGTTTTCTTTAAAAATATCATACATGGAGGTTAAAATGGAACAACGAAAAATGAGATTTTTCGAGTTTCATTTTTACGGAGGTAAAAATGAAGGATAATAAAATGAAGAATTTAGTTGATTTAAGCAAGTTCCCTAAAATAAAGGGCTATGATTTTAATGAAAAGTTTGATTTTAACAATTTTGTAAAATCATATTCAACATCAGGCATACAGGCAGCTAGTCTTGGAAGTGCAATTAGTATTACTGACACAATGATAAGAGAGAAGGTTCCTATATTTTTATCATTTACCTCAAATATGATTTCCTCTGGAATGAGAGAGATAATTGCATGGCTTACGAAAGAGAAAAAAATAGCAGTACTTTGCACTACAGGCGGAGGAGTTGAGGAAGATGCGATAAAAGCAAGAATGCCTTTTGTTGTTGGTGATTTTGAGGCAAAAGGTAAGATTTTGCTTGATGCTGGCATAAGCAGAATTGGAAACATCTACAATTCAGATGAGCATTACACATATTTTGAATTTTTTATAACAGAAGTTTTTGAAGAATTGCTGAAAGATTACAAGGAAAAAAATATTGCAATAAGTCCAAGCAGAATGTGCTGGATAATGGGCAAGAAAATTGGAGAAAAAGAGGATTATGATAAAAAAACTTCTTTCTTGTACTGGGCTTACAAGAATAATCTTCCTGTTTATTCTCCAGGAATTATAGACGGAACAATAGGAAATATTGCCTATTATTTCAGGAAAACCCATCCTGATTTTGTGATAGATGTTGTTGCAGACCATTTGAAAATTATTGATTATGTGATAAATTCAGATAAAACAGGAGCAATAATTTTAGGAGGAGGGACTGCAAAGCATTATGTGCTTAATGCAAACATCTTCAAAGAAGGTTTGGATTATGCTGTTTATATTTCAACTGCAACAGAATATGATGCCTCTGATTCTGGAGGCAATCAGGAAGAAGCAATTTCATGGAGCAAGATAAAGCCAAATGCTCCAAGAGTAAAGGTATATTGCGATGCATCAATAGCATTTCCTCTGCTTGTTGCCGGGAGTTTTGCAAAAGAATAAATATGACTAAGGATTAACTAATAAAAATGCTAATCGACATCCATGCACATCTGGACCATGAAAGGTTTAAGGATGATTTAGACAAAATTATAGAAAATGCAAGAAAAGCCGGAGTTAAAGCAATAATTACTTCGGGGGTTAATCATGCGACAAACCTTAAAGCGCTTGAAATAGAGAAAAGATATCCCGACATTGTTAAAATTTCTCTTGGACTTTATCCTTTGGATGCGCTTGATGAAGAGCTAAAAACTTCTGATGGCTTTCCGAGGGATATTGAAAAAGTTAATGTTGATGAAGAGCTAAAGTTTATAGAGAAAAACAAAGATAGAATTGTTGCAGTTGGTGAAGTTGGACTGGACTTGAATTGGTCAAAGGACCATTTGGAAGAACAGATTAAAGTTTTCAAGAAAATTATAGAACTTGTTGAAAAAATTGACAAGCCAATAATTGTGCATTCGAGAAAAGCAGAGGAAAAGGTAATTGAAATTCTAGAACGAAGCAAAATAAAAAAAATTGTATTGCATTGTTTCAGCGGAAGCAAGAAATTGATAAAAAGAGCAGTAGATAATGGGTGGTATTTTTCAATTCCTCCTGTTATAACAAGATTACAGCACTTTCAAATGCTTGTTGATATGGTCAATATGAATCAGTTACTTACAGAAACAGACTGTCCTTACTTAAGCCCATATATTGGACAAAAGAATGAACCAAGTTTTGTAAGAGAAACAATAAGAAAAATTGCTGAGATAAAAAGAATGAATGAAACAGAGGTTGAACAGAATATTTTTATGAATTATAAGAATGTGTTTGAATAGCTACATAGCATACATATCTATGATTTCCTTTATTGCTTTTGCTGTTTTGTCCCATGAGAAAAGTTCTATTGCTGTCTGCCTTGCATTTTTGCCAAGCTTTTCTCTTAGTTCTGCACTTTCAAGCAACCATCTTAGCTTTTCATAGAGAATAATTGAATTTCCTTTTGAAAAAAGCAAACCATTGTGTTTTTCTTTGATATACTCTGACAAATAGCCTACTTTTGTGGTTATAACAGCTAAGCCAGAGGACATTGCCTCAATTGTTGCAAGAGAAGATGTTTCTGTAAAGCTTGGCAAAACAAAAATGTCCATTGCCTGTAGATAGGGTATGACATTTTCAACAAATCCTGTTACAATTACATTTTTGTTAGCTTCAAGTATTTGCTGGTCTTTTTTTATTCCTGCTCCAACAATCAAAAGTTTTGTGTTAGGATATTGTTTTCTTACTCTTAAAAAAGTTCTATAAAGCAATAAAACATTTTTCTCTTTTGCTATTCTTCCGCAATAACCAACAACAATATCTTTAGGATTTATTCCGATCTTTTTCTTTGATTCTTCCTTGTTTTCAGAAGGAACAAACTTGTTTGTGTCTGTTCCAATTCTAACAACTGCTTTTTTTGTTTTTATTCCATTAAACTTTAATATTTCTGCTATTTCTTTTGAGGGAACAACCAGAAGATCGCATCTATTGTAAATTTTTCTTGCTATCTTTTTTGTAATTTTATAAACCAAGGAACCTAAAAATTTATTAGTTGTAAAACCTTTTGAAAAAAGCTCCCACTCAAGAGAATGTGTATAAGCTATAATAGGTTTTTGCATTTCTTTTCCATATTTTATTGCAAGCAAACCAATTGGACCTATTGACTGAACAAAAATAAGGTCGGTCTCCTTAATCTCCTCTTTTATTTTTTTAAAATTAAAAACAGAGGGTTGAAAATCTCCAAATTTAAACTTACTTAAAGAAATTCTTATTGTTTTTATTTTCTCATTTTCTTTGTAACTGCCTCCTAATCTAGGGGCAATTACAGTTATATCATAACTGTCTTCTAGTCTTGGTATTATTTCTGAAAGAAACCTTACTACTCCGTCATAGCTAGGAAAAAAAGTATCTGTTGCAATCAATAATTTCGTTTTCATCTTTCCTTGTAAAAAACTTCTGCAAAAGTAAAATTATTCTTTTTTCCGCTAAGTATTGCTTTGAAATAAACACTGAAAATCAAAAAAAGAATAGTTAGCCTCTGACTTTTGTGAGTTTTTATAGCTTTTATTTTTGCTACAAAAGTATGGCTTATGTCTATAATCAACTGAGGGACATTTCTTTTTTGCATTTTGAAGAGATTCCAAACTGTAAATGTGTAGATGCTGCATTCATCTTTTATTTTGCTGTCAAAGCTGTCAAAAACTTCTGTAACAACTGAATAAACAGCTCTGTGGTCTGGATGTGGGTCATCTGCAGAATGTGTGAATATTTTTTCAGGATTTTTTTCTCTTATTATCTCTTCTATTTTCTTTTTTATTTTTTCTTTGCTCTTAAGGAATTTTCCTTCGCTGAGTCCTAAATAAACAGAATTACAACCAAGTATTTCATCTGATTTCTTTGATTCCTTAACTCTTTCTTTGATTATAACCTCGCTCTTAAGGTGAGGGTGGGAAAGCTCTCCATATGAAAAAACAAAAACATCTACTTGATATCCTTCTTTAGAATACTTTGCAATTGCTCCTCCAGCGCTAATCACACTATCATCATTATGCGCGCAAAAGAAGATTATGTTTTTTGCCATAGTGGAGAAAAGGTAATATCATTTATTTAAAGGTTGCTAAAAAAGAATATGCGCCGGCTGGGATTCGAACCCAGGTAAATGGCTTGGAAGGCCATTGTCATACCACTAGACCACCGGCGCAATGTTATTCTAGAATTATAAACAATTTATAAATCTTTAGTTATTGCTAACTAACTCCTTAAATTTTTCAAGGAATTTATCAAAGTCTTTTTTATTAACATTAACGCCTGCTGCATGTTCGTGGCCTCCGCCATAGCCGTCGCAGCCTTCCAGAGATTTATTTATTATTTCAGGCAGAATATGCTTTGAAGCCCTTATGCTTAATCTCACTTCTCCGCTTTTTTCCCTGCCAACAACAATAATTTTTTCAGGATAAAGATAAAGAAGTTCATTGCTTAAATCACCATTCAGGCTTTTTCTGTCATCCTGATAAATATAAACAAGCACATCTCCTTTTGCATGTTTTTTTGCCTCACTGATAAGATGAGAATATTCTTTCTCAATTGCTTCAACACGCTTCATCAAAAACTTTACCCTTGGGCTTTCTCCATTCAAAAGCTCGTATGGGTCTTCTATTCTTGTAAGTATTTTTACACAATCCATTGTATCTTTTGTATCTCCTTTAAGAACAAATGAAAATAATTTTATAATTTTACCAAGCTTTGTTTTAAATAAAATCTCTCCTGGTTCTTTTGTTTTTATATCTATCAAATCAGGATATTGTTTTATGAATTCATCTGCAAAATCAGGATAAACCCAATCACCAATACAACCAATCATGCTAATCCACATATCTTGTTGCACAATTTTATAGCAAAGGTATGACGCTGGAAGATTAATATCAGGATTTTTCAGCCTTGGGTTTATGTAAGAAACTTTATGCCTTTTTACAGGAGCATGATGGTCAATCCATATTATTTTCTGCTTTGCTCCGTCTATAAAATCCTGCGAAACTGAGGGCTTGTCAACAATAAATATTTTGTCAGGCATGTAACTATGCACTGATTTAAGGAATTCAGAACCCATTTCTGCATTTGTCTTTAGAGTAACTCCTCTTCCTTCTTTTACAAACTTGTAAAGCAAAAGAAAAGAAGCTAAACCATCAGGATCATTGTGAAAGAAAATCATAGGCCTTTTGCAGGACAGCAATTCTTCTCTAACAAATTCATAATCTTTCTTTAGTTCTTCATTGATTTTTTTAATCATCTTATTTTACTCTGAATTGTTCAGCATCCTCTTTTTTCATTGGCTCAAACTCTGTAATTTTGCTGCCTATTTTAAGTTTATGTTTATTTTCTGTAGTGTCGCTGTATCTTAAGACTATTTTTGCTGCTTTTTCTAAATCTTCTTTTTTTCCTTTGAACAATGCAATAGGACCTAGAATTCCATCTGGCTCTATAACTTCAAATCCTTTTTTCAGTTCTAAAAGTTGTTCATTGTCGTTTTTGTCTCTTCCGACTATAAGATGAGAATTATTAATCCTAAAATGCCTTCCAATTTTAAGAAGTTTTATTTCATCAAAGGTTATCTCTTTTTCATGTTTTAAAAAATCTTTGAGTTTTGCTGAAAACTCGCTATGCGTAAGCAAACATCCTCCTGCAGGATGCATATAATTTTTTATTCCATATTTTTTGGCAAGCTCTATCTGCGGTTTTCTGTTCCTGCCAGACATTGCAAGAAGCTTGTTTCTGTCAACAAGCTTGTTTTTTTCCACTTCTGTTTCTTCTAATAATTTTGCTGACAAAGGCCTTAGCAATTTTCCCTCAAGATTTGCGTCTTTTTCTATCAGCATTAATGCTCTTTTGTTCTGGCTCATGGGCCTTTCCCCAAGAACCTCTCCTGTTGCAATTATTTCTGCTCCAATCTTCTTTGCAAACTCTTTTGCTTTTTTGAACATAAATATTTTACAGTCAATGCAAGGATTCATATTTTTTCCATACCCATATTTTGGAGTTTGAATTATTTTCAGATAATCACTTCCTGAAGGTTCAAGATGAAGCTTTACTTTTAGCTGCTCTGCCATCTCTTTTATCTGGTTCTTGTTTTTGACATCAGAAAAAGGATTAATATAATGGAACGCAATCACATCTAGGTCCTGCTCTTGCAATACTTTTACAACTAAACAACTGTCCAAACCACCTGAAAACAAAACAACTGCTTTTTCCATAAGAATAGAAAACTCCTGTTGTTTTATATAGTTTATGTCTCTATAATAAAAACGTAAGCTTTTTAAACCATCCATATCTTCCATTAGTAAATGTTCTACAAACTGGAGTTAAAGGACCATATAAGAGTAAATCCGAATTTGTTCGGGCTTCATATAGAAGATGCTATAACCAAGAAGATAAGGCAGAAGTACAACAATTACATTTCTCAGGAGACAGGAATTGTTATAGATGTAGCAGAAGTCAAGGAAATCGGAGAGGGAATAATCATACCCGGAGACGGAGCTTCTTATTACGAAGTAAAATTTGACTTGTTTGTTTTCAAGCCAGAGATGCAGGAAGTTCTTCTTGGAAACATAAGGGATATAACTGATTTTGGAGCTTTTGTCAGCCTAGGGCCAACAGAAGGCATGGCTCATATTTCACAGACAATGGATGATTTTGTAAGTTTCAGCAAAGACAGGGTTTTAAACGGCAAGGACAGCCACAGAATTTTAAAAGTAGGAGATATATGTAGGAGCAGAATAATTGCAGTAAGTTTCAAAGAATCTAATAATCCTAAAATTGGGCTGACAATGAGGCAGCCAAGGCTTGGAAAGCTGGAATGGCTGGATGAAGTCAAGGAAGTTAAGAAGATTAAAGAAGTAAAAGAAGGGAAAAAATCAAAGAGGCCTGTAAAGGGTAAATAAAAATGAAAAAAGCCTGTGAAAAATGCAAAATGTTTGTTGAAGGCGATGAATGCCCTGTCTGCAAAGCCAGAAATTTTTCAACAACATGGAAAGGAAGATTGCATATATTGGATATGCAGAAATCAGATATTGCTAAAAAGATAGATGTTCATGCTAACGGGGAGTATGCAATAAAAATAAAATAGGTGTTCTAATGGCTATTAAATCAAGAAAACAACAGGATTTGCTCGGCAGGGAATGCATTATAATGGAGCTATATTTTGACAAAGCAGTTCCTTCAAACGATGAAGCAAGGAAAAAAGTTGCTCATGAAGTAAAAGTTGAGGAAACTCTTGTTGTTATTAAAAAAATAGCAAACGCTTATGGTTCTACAAAAGCAGATGTAACTGCATTTGTCTATAAGGATGCAGGTACATTGAAGAAAATTGAGCCAAAACCAAAAGAAAAAAAGAAAAAAGCAGGGGAAGAGGAAGCTGCTCCTGCAGCACCAGCTAAAAAGTGAGGATACATCAAAATGGCAGAAAAAAAAGAAGCAGTGGCAAAAAAGAAAAAGTCAAGCAAGAAATACAAAGCTTATGAAATTTCTGGAGACAGCATAAAGAGAAAGAATTCTTTCTGTCCAAAGTGCGGCAATGGAGTTTTCATGGCAAAGCACAAGGACAGAGTTACATGCGGAAAATGTGGCTATAGCGAGATATTGAAGAAATAAATGACAAATAAAATCTTATTTCCCAAAGAGGAAATTATTGATACAAAACATTTTAATTGCCACCAAGATTGGGAGATTCCCATTCCTGGATTTTTTATTCTTGCAGCGAAAAGAAAAATTCGTTCTGTTTCAGAGTTTAGCAAGGATGAAGCTTCTGAATTTATTGATTTAGTTGTAAAAATACGAAAAGGAATGCAGGATATTCTCGGAATTAAAGATGTTTATTTGTTCCAGAACGAAGATACGGTACATAATTTTCATTTATGGATGTTTCCAAGATATGATTGGATGGAAAAATTTGGAAGAAAAATAGAGTCAGTAAGACAAATTATGAATTACTCCAAAAATAATATGGAAACTGAAGAGATTATGAATGAAGTTAAAGAATGTGTTAAAAAAATGAGAGAATATATGAAAGATTTCTGATTTTTATTGCTGCATAACCAATAAATCTTCTGTTGTTATCTTTCCGCCTGTTTTTAGCTTCTGCTCTACAGCTCTCTTTTTTTCTGAAATTGTTTTTCTTGTATTATCTTCCTTAGTGTGTTCAATTTCCTTCTTTTCAGCCCCTATTTTCTTGCTTATCTCCCCCATGTGCACCAGTTTCTGCTTAAGAAGCTCGTTTGCCTCGTTAAATTTAGATTTAAGCTGGAAGAATTTCTTGTAAAGCTCTTCTTCTTTTACCTTAAGTTCATCTATTCTCTTTGACTTTTCAATTATCTGCTCGTGAAAGTTCTGGCTTTCCTGAGCAGTCTGCTGGACTGCTTTGTGAATATTTTCTGTCTTGCCTCTAAGTTCATCTATTTCGTGAGAAATTGATTGTGATTTTTCAAATACAGCTCCAAGGGATTTTACCTTGTCAAGCTTTGCCTTGATTGCCTTGACTGTTTTCATAAGCTCTTTTTCTTTTGCAAAGCTCATTGGCTCTGTCTGTTGCTTCATTTCAAGAATTTCTATCTTTTTTCTCATATAGCCAGGGTCTTCATCAAGCCCTGCCTTCTGTATAAGCTTGTCTTTTTCCAGCTTTACTTTTTTTATCTCATCTATTTTTTTTCTTACATCAGAATTAGACTCGTCTCTTTTCTTCTTGCTTTCCCTGACTTTTTTTGTCAGCTCATTTCTCTTCTGCTTGAAATCTTTTACTTCTGAGATAAGGGAAAGAATTTCTTTTGTGACTGCTTCCTTTTGCCTAAAAACAGTTTCTTTCTGCTCGCTGACATTGCTAAGCTCATTTTGCAGAGATATTATTTCCCTGCTTAGCTCCCTTGATTTTTGGATTAATTGTTCCTTTTCTTCCTTTGGTATCATTCCGCTCACGTTCTCTGTTTAGTAAATATAGCGATGCAGAAGACTAAAATTTGTTTTGGATAAATAAAATAAGATAAAAAAAATTTATCCGAACAAAGATCCTAGTCCAGCTGCTGCGCTTTCCTCTGATTTCTTGTCTTCTTTTTTCTCTTCAGCTTTTTCTTCCTTCTTTTCTGCACTAGCAGCAACAGGCATTGCAACTGATTTTTTCATTGCTTCGTCTATATTGACGCCTTCCAATGAAGCTATCAATGACTTAACCCTAGCAGCATCAGGAGTTATTCCTGCAGCTTCAAGCACTTTTTTCAAGTGCTCTTCTGTCATCTGCTTTCCTGCTTTATGCAGCAACATCGCAGCATATATGTATTCCATTTTTGTTTCCTCCGTGTTATTATCTCTATATTATTATAATCTATTCGATGAATATCAGTTGTATTTTCCGCTCAAAATCCTTTTTGTAATATCTCCTACTTTTTCTATTTCTTCTTTGCTCAACTTTTTTTTAGCAGCTTTTTCAATCATTTTTATCGCAAGGCTGTCCTCATTTTCAAGGTCACTTAAATCTTCGTCTGAAAGCTCTTTTCTTTTTTGCTCTTTCTGCTCTTCTGGAAGTTCTTCCATTTTTCCTTCCTTTTCTTGTTCTTGAATATCTTCTGGGTTTTCCATATTGATATTTTATTTATTCTATTTTCGCTTCAGTTTTAAGTGAATTTGATTGATTTTGCGCTTTACTTAGGAAAAATTCAATATTCTCTTTTGTGGTATAGCTAATATCAACAGAAAGATTGAATGCTTCTGAGATTACTGTGTTAATCTTTTTATTAAATTCTTCTTCATTAAAAACAAGCACACTTGATTCGTAAATAATACCATTATCATATACTGCAAGAAGATTCAGCCCTATTTTCATAGGTTCTATGCCTAATCTTGAAAGCATTGAAGCAAGCTGCTTTGTTATAA
>Ga0247841_10010226_pt1 | contig 12842 bp, 13 predicted proteins | sample LaCruzMarch2015__2_FD_192410 | JGI IMG/M metagenome (GOLD analysis project Ga0247841, IMG submission 192410) | Freshwater microbial communities from meromictic Lake La Cruz, Castile-La Mancha, Spain - LaCruzMarch2015_18m | ecosystem: Environmental > Aquatic > Freshwater > Lake | place: Spain... | reverse complement strand
CAGAGATAATTTGAGAGACAAATATTTATATGCTTGTGGAATAAAGACATTGAGGGTAAGTGATAAGGATGTAATAAATGATATTGAAAAAGTAGAAAAAGAAATTAAAGAATTTATTAAATGCTCCCCTGTCAAGGGGAGCTGTCCGTAGGACGGAGGGGTTTGTAGGGGTAGGGGAAGGGTTTGATATCAAATGCTCCCTTAGTCAAGGGAGGGTGCCCGGAGGGCGGGTGGGTTTTGAACTTTAAGGGGGATCTTATTACTTGTGGGGCGGATGGGTTTAAACGTGTGAGATTGCCACGTCACTTTGGCATATCTGTTCCTCGCAATGACGTGACTTTTCGCAATGACGATTTTAGACGCAATGACGTAATTATCAACACGGCAGGAATAATCAGTAGAACGATCAAGGAAAAAGGAAAGACGAAGAAAGTGGTGGAAAAGGATTTGTCGGAAACCGAAGGGTCAAAACTGATAGTGGCGGTGTAGGCTCCCGGCCAAAAAGGCGGGGAAACGGAACAGCTTGGTTCGCATCGGAGATGGCGGCTATTTCTTGAAAGAACGTTGAGAGGAGTCAGGCTAATTTTTTTTATTACGAGATTGTCTTTAGAGATAGTGATATTACCGACAGTTTTGAAAAAATAACCGGATTCGTTATTAATTTGAGCATTAAAAGTGATGGGAGTCAAAAAAACGTCTTTGAATTTGGGAGTGGCAGTAAACTTTTCCACAGAGATATGGGTGGCAGGATTTTCGGTTTGAGAGACGGAAAGAAGGATATGGGAGCCGATTTTTCCTGAAGTTCCGGAAAAAGAATTGTTAAGAGAGTTCGTTTCTGTTTGGGAGACAAAAAAGGTGTAGTAGTAGTCGCCGAGATTGGCGTTGGGAGAGATATTGATCTTAAGAATAATCTGACGGGTTGTTTTTGGAGCCAAAACAAAGGGGCTTTGTAGTCTGGTGTCGGTAACGGTTGAAAATTGAATATTTGGGTTTCCGGCGACATTGTCATAGCTGACGGAGCCGTCAAATCCGATTGGTTTCCAAGGGAGAACGGAAGCATCGACGGTAAGACTGGTATCGGAGTTGTTAGTGATGTTGTAAAGCTGAGTGATTACTCCTCCAGGGAGGGCAACAAATTCAGTTTGAGCTGGTTTTAAAGTAATATCAAACATTTTTAGTATTTTGGAACAGCAATAAAAGTAATCGAATTTTCGTATTTACCGGCGCCTTGAGTTCCGGGAATGTTAACTTTATAGGTGATGGTGGCAGTTCTGTTTCGAGCGGAGGCATTTTCAGACATAAAAATGTTTCCGGAAGTGGCAAAGGGCCGATAGCGGGTGCTGTCGGGAAAAAGGGTGGTGGTGCCAACACCGGAAGCGTTGTAGCCAAAGCCGTAGGCAGCAGAGGAATTCCAAATGTTTGAAGAGGAAGCAGTGCAGGGAGTGGCCGGATCACAGGAAGTATTTGGGATGGTGATACCGGAATTAATTTGGGCTAAAGGGTGGTTTTCTAAAACATAAATGTCGTAACCGTGGCCGGAAGGGGAGGAAACCGTAACAGTGTGGCTTTGGGTGGTGCCAACATTAGGAACAAGAGTGCCAAAGTTAACAGCCAGGCCGGGATTGTTGATTTGAAAAGAGAAATCAAATAAAAGGTCATAGATATACTGAAAACCCGATTTAATGATATAGCCGTCGTCAATACTGAATTTTCCCGGGGCAAATTGGCCAACGGTGTCGGTGAGCTGGTAGGTAGTTGAGGATTTTTTGCCGGAAGTCATATTAAAATTTCCCATATCAATAACGTAATTACTGGAAGAGAAATGTTGGGCATGGCTGGTAATTGGAAGAAGATAGAGACCGGAGATTAGAAATAAGATACTAGAGAGTAATTTGAGGTTCATTGTTGATATCTTTTGATAGTTTTTGTGAGGAATTGGATATGGAGTTTAGATCGCTTTTAATTTTAGTAAGTTCCTGTTTCTGGGAGGAGGTAAGAGGAGTGTCGGTGATGAGAGTGACAATGCTGTCGGTGGTGTTTTTGATAAAACCTTTGAATTTTAGGGAGTGCCAGAGAAGAATATTGGTTTCTTCCTCCGAGAGCTGTCGATCCAGGTTTTTCTTTTCCAAATATTCGCGACTGATAAACCAAGCAAGGGGATCAATAAGAAGCAGAGAAAGAAGGGGAATAAGGGAGGAAAGAGAGTTTAAGGATTGGGAAAGAAAAATAATAATAATCAGAGAATAGGCTAAAGTAAGAGAAGGAGAGAGTCGGAAAGCAGAAATAAATAAAAGAAAATAGATAAGAAAAAAGGCAGGAGAATTGAGGCCCCCGGTGGTGAAAACAATAAGGTTAACAATAAGGTTGATGAGGTTTAAATAAAGTGTTTTTTTATAAAGAGAGAATCCGAGGACGAGAATGGCCAGAAAAGCGATCAGCTGAGGAGTGAGATAGGTATATGGAGAAATGGAAAAAAGGTAGGCGAGGCTGGCGGAAATAAAAAAATAGAGAATAGTGAGCATTAATATTATGGTAGCATTTTTGTAGATGATGAAGAAATGGTTGGATCTGGTTTTAGTTTTGGGAATAATACTAATTTCAGTGGGGATAGGAATGGAAATAAAAGATCAAAAACAGATTCCTGAAGTGATAATAGAGAGAGGAGAGGTTAAGGGAGTGATACGGGCTCCGACAGGCACTTCGACAGGCTCAGTGTTTGTCGGTAGTGGCTTTGAGGTGGGGATAAATATTAATAAAGCGGGATTAGAGGAATTGGATAAGTTGCCGGGAATCGGCCCGGCAATAGCGGAAAGAATTATCGAGTACCGAAATAAAAATGGTGGTTTTATGAATGTAGCAGAGATTAAATTAGTAAGTGGTATAGGAGAAAAATTGTTTGAAAAAATTAAAGATAAGATCAGCATCTGAAGGGATGATAATTGCCGGATTGGTTTTAGCAATAGTGGGAGTGATATTGATGTATAAGGTTATAAATAAGGATGGTTTGATTGGGGTAATAAACCAGAGTTTGCCGCCACAGGAGGCCGGATTATTGGCCGGAATATTGTTTGGGGAAAAGGGCGGGTTTGAAAAAGATTTTTGGGCGGATCTAAAATCTTCAGGAGTGGTTCACATGGTGGTGGTCTCCGGAACAAATATTGTGCTTTTAAGCGGGATTTTGATTGAAAATTTGGCATGGCTTTTGGGCCGAAAAAAAACTATTGTAATGGTTTTGGTTTTAGTATGGGGATATGCGGGGATGGTAGGATGGGAACCACCGGTAATTAGGGCAGTTTTGCTGGTGTCAGTATATTATTGGGCACAACTTTTGGGAAGAAAGTTTGATATTTGGCGGAGTTTAGTTTTAGTGATGTTGATGATGTTGATTGCCGATTTTTCTATGATAAAAGGCATTAGTTTTTGGTTGTCGTTTCTGGCTTTTGTGGGAGTGATAACTAAGAGTACGTCATCACAGCGAAGCAATCCCAACGAGATCGCCACGGCCTTCGGCCTCGCGATGACGTTATTTGGTGATTTTATGACGACGGTGTGGGTGAGTTTATGGATTACGCCGGTGATGGCGATGACGTTTGGAAAAATCAGTTTGATATCGCCTTTGAGTAATATGTTGGTCTTGTTTTTGGTGGAAGCAATCTCGATTATCGGGGGGTTAGGGGTGGTTGTCGGATTGATTTGGCCGTTTTTAGGAAAAATATTGCTGACGTTGATTTTTCCTTTTTTGAAATATTTTATTTTAACAACGGAATGGATGGGAAATTGGAAATGGGCCAGTGTTGAGGTGAAATTTAATTGGTTGATATTGGCGGGGTGGTACCTGATTTTGCTTTATTTTCTTGTAAAAAATAAAGCAAAATAATTTATAATTTTAAATTTTAAACCCGCCTGCCCACCTCGGCGGGTAAACCGGCAGGCAGGTTTATAATCAAAAAACAAAATGAAATTCGGTCATAGAAGATCAATAAGATTAAAAGGATACGATTATTCGATGGGTGGGTATTATTTTGTAACGATATGTACATTGGGGCGAAAAATGATGTTTGGTGAAATTGTTGGATTTGGTGAGAATGTAGGGGCGCGGCGTGACGCGCCCTTTAACAACAAAACAGAAATGGTTTTGAATGAAAATGGGAAAATCGTTTTTGATGTTTGGAAAACATTACCAGAACATCATGATGTAATTTTGGATGAAATTTGTATTATGCCTAATCATGTGCATTTAATATTGGTTATTAAAAATAATAATCAGGGCGCGTTGGAAAATAATAATCAGGGCGCGTTGGAAAATAATAATCAGGGCGCGTTGGAAAATAATAATCAGGGCGCGTCACGCCGCGCCCCTACATTGGGATGGATGGTGGGGATGTTTAAAACAGAATGTACCAAACAGATTAATAAATTAAATAAAACACCGGGTGTTCAATTATTTCAACGAAATTATTATGAAAGAATTATCAGGAACGAAAAAAAATATTTTAAAATCAAAAATTATATTAAAATGAATCCGAAAATGTGGCCGGGGGATAGGAATAATTTAAATTTTAAATTAAAAATTGAAAATTAGAATATTATTGCTGATCAGTTTGGTATTACTAGGAGGAGGGTGGTGGTTTAGCCGATCTGACAAAAATTTTAGGATGATATTTTGTGACGTAGGACAGGGAGATGCAGCTTTGATAATTTCAGGTAATTTTCAAATGATGATTGATGCGGGTCCGGAAAACAGGAAGGTTTTGAGTTGTTTAGAGGATAATCTGCCGTTTAATGACAGTTTATTAGAATTAGTGTTAATAACTCATTGGGATACTGACCACGCCGGGGGATTAAGGGATATCTTAAAATATTATAAGATTGAAAAGCTATTTTCCGGAGTTAAGCCGAGTACTGATTTTGAACAAATTAGTTATACAGGTAATTTAGATGAAGGTGATATTGTAAAGTATGGATTGATGAATTTTGAAATACTTTCTGTTCGGGGAATAGAGGGAAAAGGGATGGATGCAGAAAATGGTAATTCGATGGCGGGAGTATTAAGTTATAAGGATTATAAATTTTTAATGATGGGGGATGTGCCAAAAGAAGTAGAACAGAGATTGGTGTGGAGAAACTTAGTCGAAAGTCTAAAAGTCAAAAGTCTTAAAGTCATCTTGAAAGTTAGTCACCATGGGTCGGAGACGGGGACAAGCGAAGAACTATTGGATGCAGTAAAACCTCATACGGCGGTTATCAGTGTGGGCAAGGGAAACATGTTTGGGCATCCGACGCAGGCAGTATTAGAAAGATTGACAAAAAGAGGAATACGAATTTTAAGAACAGATGAAACAGGGGAGATAGAATTTTTGCTGGACTAATTTTTGCCGTTAACTTCGGAAAAGACAGTAGCGGAGGTTTGTTTTATGAAGGCAGAGAGTTTATTAAAGTCATTGCCCCGAGTCATAACACAGAGAAGATATTGTTTTTGGGGTAAGTGAACAACACCGCAGTCGTGAAGCTGTTTTTCTTTGGTGTCGATAAAGAATCTTTCTCCAAATTTATGGGAAGTTTCGATGTTTCGCGGAATTCCGGCGGCAAGGCCTTTTTTGAAGGTTGACTGGATTAAAAGTTTCATGGCTTTTTCAGACATTTCACTGTTGAGGTAAGAAGAGTTGTAGAGGACCCGGAAAAAAGAGGCGTAGTCTTTAACTGAAAGAATATTGCCGGCCGGATCGTTATCCTGTTTTTCTTTAATGTTGATCCCCATATCATTGTAAACCTGGAAGATAAAACCATTATCAATATTTTTTAAAAGAAGATTGTAGGAAAGATTGTCCGAATAGGTGATCATAATGTTGATAAGTTCGTCGACGGTATATTCCTTGTTGGGTGTTAGAGTAATTTCCGGAATGATGTTTTGAGTGATATTAGCTTCATCCTCTTCGGTATTGATAACTTTTTGTTGAAGAATTTCCGGTTTAGTTTCAGCCAGCTTGTAATAAGCGATCATTAAAGGAACTTTTATGAGGCTAGCAGGGGAGAAGTTGTCTTTTTCATTAATACCAAACCAAGGGCCGTTATTTAGATCACGAAAATAGACGGAGGCATAGGTAATATTAGTTGATTCGATTTCTTTTGTGATATTATCTTTGATTTCGTCACGAAGATGATTGAGGTTGGTGAGATTGCTGAAATTGGCGGAGTCGCATTCCAAAAGAGGGTTGATGTATTTATAATTGCCACGAAGACGGATTTCTTTGGAGTCGGAATATTTACTTGCCGGAGGGGAGACAATGAACCCAAGAGTGAAGGAGATTAGAACTAAAATTAGTTTTAGATAGTGTTGATGGATAAAATTCTTCACAAGATTTACTATATTATATAGTAAAATTGGACATGGCCAAGATTGAGATTGGAAAAAATGGCGCGGTTGTTTTATCCGGAGGGCAGAAGGATATGGTCATTGAGAGAAGGAAAAAAGGAAAAGGTTTGAAAGTTAGCAGAAATTTTGCAGAATTGCCCGATGGACGGGTATCGTTGGGATCAATATTGGATGAGGGACAAAAGGATGAGGAAGGGTATCAGGACAAGATGGGAATAGCCTGATTTTGTGCTAGAATAAGCCATGAATTTTGCTGAAATAGAGTCGAAATGGATGAAATTTTGGGAAGAGAATGCTGGTTTATATAGGGCGAGATTGCCGCGTCGCGATGCTCCTCGCAATGACGAGAAAGGGAAGAAATATATTTTAGTAGAGTTTCCGTATCCGAGTGGAAGCGGATTACACGTAGGTCATGCGTTTAGTTTTACGGCGGCGGATATTTATGCTCGGTTTAAAAGAATGCAGGGATACAATGTAATGTTTCCTATGGGTTGGGATGCTTTTGGATTGCCGACAGAGAACTATGCGATCAAGATGAAGAGGAAGCCACAGGAGGTGACCAAGGAGAATACGGATATGTTCAGATCACAGATGAAGAAGCTGGCGTTTTCGTTTGACTGGGAAAGGGAAGTTAATACAACTGATCCGGCTTATTACAAATGGACACAGTGGATTTTTATACAATTGTTTAAGAAAGGACTGGCTTATAAAAAGGAAATGCCTATAAATTGGTGTCCGAGCTGCAAAATAGGGCTGGCTAATGAGGAGGTCGTCGATAGTAAATGTGAACGATGCGGGGCAGAAGTGAGCCGGAGAAATATTTCTCAGTGGGTGGTAAAGATTACTGATTATGCCGAAAGATTGCTTGATGGGCTAAAAGATACCGATTTTATTGACAAGGTAAAAACGGCGCAGGTAAATTGGATTGGAAAGTCAGAAGGGGCAAAGATTCGTTTCGTCATTGCGAGGAATGAAATGACGAAGCAATCCCGTGGGGGATCGCCACGTCGCGATGCTCCTCGCGATGACATTGATTATTTAGAAGTGTTTACCACCAGACCGGATACGATATACGGAGCGACGTTTATGGTGGTGGCTCCGGAACATGCCCTTGTACAAAACGTCATTGCGAGGAATGAAATGACGAAGCAATCCCGTGGGGGATCGCCACGTCGCGATGCTCCTCGCGATGACGTTGATGATGTAAAAAATTATGTACTTAATGCCCGGAAGAAGAGTGATATGGAGAGAACGGAGGTTAATAGGGAGAAAACGGGCGTGTTTTCGGGGCTTTATGCAATTAATCCGGCAACGGGGAAAGAAATTCCGATTTGGGTATCGGATTTTGTACTGGCCGGGTATGGAACCGGGGCGATTATGTCGGTGCCGGCGCATGATGAAAGAGACATGGCTTTTGCTAAGAAATATGGGTTGCCAGTGATAAAAGTAGTTGATGATGACGATAAAATGATTAATTCTGATATGTTGAATGGTTTAGTTTCGGGTAAGGCGTTTGAAAAAATGATTAAATGGTTGAAGGAAAAGGGAATCGGAGAAAGAACTAATAGTTATCACCTAAGAGATTGGATATTTTCGAGGCAACATTATTGGGGGGAGCCGATTCCGATGATTTGGTGTGAGAATTGTGCAAAAAATCAGTCTGAAAGTCAAAAGTCTAAAGTCTTAAAGTCTCCCTTGTCTCGGCCAGAGGCTGATCCGCCTTTGGCGGAAAAGGGAGATTTAGAGGGATTAAATTTTGGTTGGTTTCCGGTGCCGGAGGATCAATTGCCAATTAAGTTGCCGGAGGTAGAAGCCTATGAACCAACCGAAGACGGGATGAGCCCGTTGTCTAAGATTGAAAGTTTTGTAAAGTGTAAATGTCCGGTATGCGGAGGCGAAGCTAAAAGAGAGACAGATACAATGCCTAATTGGGCAGGGTCCGATTGGTATTATCTTGCTTACTTGATGAGTCTAAAGTCTCAAAGTCTTAAAGTCGAAAGTAATAACAAAAATATATTTTTGGAAAACTATGACAAACTTAAAGAATGGATGCCGGTAGATGTTTATATAGGCGGGGATGAGCACAACACTCTGCATTTACTATATTCCAGGTTTATATATCAGTTTTTGTGGGATCTAGGAATGGTGCCGAAAGAATATCCGGAACCATATATTAAAAGAGTGTCGCATGGAGTGATATTGGGACCTGACGGTCAGCGGATGAGTAAATCGAAAGGGAATATTATTGTGCCGGAAAAAGTGTCGGAAGTTTATGGAGTAGATGTAGTCAGATGTTATTTGATGTTTATGGGACCGTTTGATGCAGTGATGGCGTGGAATGAAAAGACTTTGATGGGAGTAAAACGATTTTTGGATAGATTTAGTAAGTTTGTCGCAGATTGCCACGGCCCTTCGGGCCTCGCAATGACGGACGTGTTTGCTAGCAAAGATGAAGTTAAAGTGATAGTTAATAAAATGATTAAAGGAGTGACTGACGATCTCAACGATTTTGGCTATAATACGGCAATTGCGAAGATGATGGAAGGTACAAATCAATTACGAATTAATAATTATCAATTAACAATTGGGGATATAAAGATCTTAATTAAATTAATTGCGCCGTTTGCACCGTATTTGAGTGAAGAACTTTGGGCCTCCTGCGCCAAGGCTTCGGAAGGCCAGGATCCAGTTTCGGTCCATATTTCTGATTGGCCGGTGGCAGAAGAGAAGTTTTTAGTCGAGAAGACGATTACGATAGCAATAGCTATTAATGGAAAAGTTAGGGATCAATTATTAATTACGAATTACGAATTACGAATTAAAGAAGATATAATTGCGGAAGCAAAGAAATTGGAAAAGATTAAGAAATGGATTGAAGGAAAGAAAATTGTTAAAGAAATATATGTGCCCGGAAAGATGGTTAACCTGGTGGTAACCGAATGAAACAATATACATTAGATAATGGAATTAGAGTTTTATTAGTGCCTTTGGTGGGATTGAAATCGGTAACCGTTGAAGTATTTATTAAAATCGGTGCGAAGTATGAGAAGCCCGGAGAATACGGGATGAGCCATTTTCTGGAGCATATGGCATTTAAAGGAACCGGTAAAAGGCCAACCGCCAGGGCGATAGTTAATGAAATTGACAGTAAAGGAGCGGCCTATAACGCCGGAACCGGCCATGAATATACTTCGTATTATGTAAAGACAGTGAAAGAAAATGTACCTTGGGCGTTGGAAATGCTGGCGGACATCTTGTTTAACTCAAAGTTTGACGAAGTAGAGGTAAATAAAGAGAAGGGGGTAGTTATTGAAGAGATAAGGATGTACAAGGATAATCCGATAATGGGAATGCCGGGGGAGTTTGTAAAGTTTCTTTATGGCGGATCGAAAATAGGTTGCTGGAATATTGCCGGTGAAGAAAAGGATGTAGCTACTATTAATAGAGATACTTTGATGGGTTACAGAAGAAAGTATTTGAAACCGAATGATATGTTGATTGTGGTTGCCGGAGATGTTGATTTGGGCAGTAATAGTATTGTTGATCAATATTTTTCTTCTTTTGTAAATAGATCAGGAGAGGTCCTACCAAGAGTACAAATGGAATTAAATAATTTAAAGTGTATCAAAAGGAAACAAGAGACGGAGCAGGGCCATTTTTGTGTGGGAGTGCCGACTATTTCATGGAAAGACGACAGAAGATACGCCTTGAAATTATTAGAAATAATCCTTGGAGGGTACAGCTCATCAAAGCTGCAACAGAAGATCAGAGAGGATGAAGGGCTGGCCTATTATATTCATTCAATAAGCGATAATTTTGAAGAGGGCGGGTATATGGCTTTTCAGGCAGGGGTAAAGCTGGACGTGCTTGAGAAGGCAATCGAGATGACAATTGAAGAGATGGTGTCGGTTCGTCAAGGAATTGATGGAGATGATCTTTTAAGAGCAAAGGACTATTTAACCGGAAGAATAAAATTATTGATGGACCAAAGCGACTTCTGGTCCGATTATTGGGGACAGAAGATATTGTTGGAAGAGAAAATAGTAAATCCGGAAGAGGAATTAGTAAGGTACCGGGCAGTGAAAATAGAAGAGGTATTTAAATTGGCTGATGAATTTTTAATTAAAGAGAAGATAAGAACAATATCCGTATCTGGAAATACTAACAGGCGGTTGTCATAATGTAGTGATTTAGCAAAGAATAAATTGATTGCCAGAGGGTTTTTATATATTAATTATGCCTATTTTAACGAAAATAGTAGATTTAGACGATATTGTTGTTTTAGGAACTTATCAATGAGGGTGATTGTCATATTGTGGATGATAGAAAAAGTTACAAAGTATATCAATTAATAACATAGAAAAATTATTGATAAGGGAAGACGGACTGCGTGAAAAGAATACGAAAAAACCCTAAATAAGAAGGATAAAAAGTGTTTTATAGCTTCGGTGCGGAGATAATGATTCTTTTAAGTTTTAAATGATGTAGAAAGGTAGAAGAAATATTTATATCTGATTAAGGAAAAATATTTTTATTGCGCGACAAAAATTTTTGGAGAAATATGCGGAGAAAATGCAGCTATGTGCGGAGATTTAAAAAATTTAGGAATAAAATATGCGGTAAAAGATGATTTTTTGTGTCCCCACCGAGAATCGAACTCGGATCAGCTGCTTAGGAGGCGGCCATTCTATCCATTGAACTATAGGGACAAGATGGTCGGGGTTACTGGATTCGAACCAGCAGCCTCAGCGTCCCGAACGCTGCGCGCTAGCCAATTGCGCCAAACCCCGATATATATTGTTAAATTTTAGATATAGCGCGCTAGCTTTAGGTTAGCGCTTCCGCCGGAGGCGGATCCGCCTCTGGCGGAAAACCCCGATGACTGTTTTAACAGAGGATATTATATCTTATCCGGACGGTTTTATCTTTTTGTAAGGTTCTATATATAAAGTATATATTTGTAATAGATTGAAGTATTCGTGTTTTTTGCTGATAGAACCATGTTGGCATGAGTATCATCTGGTTGCCAGATTAAGATATATTTTTGTTTATCGGTAGGTGAGATAAAAATAGAGGATGGTGAGTGATATTTGTTTTTGTGGAAAAGATTATTTATATATATTTGATAAAATCAATCTATGGTATTTGTGACATCTTATGTGGATTTAGATCTTGATGGAGTGGCTTGTTCGATTGCTTATGCTGAATTGTTGAATAGAAAAAATATACCTTCTAAAGCCGTTTATTCCGGTAATTTTGGCTTAGAGGTGAATTTTGTCAAAGAATATACTAATAATTTTCCGATAGAAAAGCTTGAAGGTGAGTATGAAAAAAACGACAAAATGGTTTTAGTAGACGTGGCAGACCCATCCCGGATTGATTCTCGGATTGATCCTGTTAATGTAATCGAAATATTTGATCACCACCTAGTAGTTTCTGTTGAAAAGTTTGTTAATGCAAAAAAGCATATAGAATCAGTTGGTTCCTGCGCAACGTTGATAACCGAGGAATTTAGAAAAAACGGATTGGTCCCGTCAAAGAATTCGGCGATATATCTTTATTCGGCCATTGTTTCTAATACCGTAAATTTTAAAAACTCGGTTACTACCCAAAGAGATATCGAGACGGCAAGTTGGTTGAAAAAAATTGCCGGGCTGGATGATAATTATACTTTGCAAATGTTTAGCGCAAAGTCAAACATCACCAACGATAATCTTTATGATGTTTTGTTGTTGGAGTTGGCTATCAAAACGATTGCTAACAAGAAAATCGGGATTGCCCAGATTGAAATGGTGGGGGTAGAGAGAATGGCTACTGATCTAAAGGACTCTTTACTTCAAACCTTAAATCGTTTTCGGAATGAAAATGAGCTTGATTATATTTTCTTTACCGGGATAGATATTATTCAAGGTTATAATATTTTTTATACGATTGACGATTTGTCTAGGCAGATGTTTTCCAAAGCTTTAGACATTCCTGATTTGTTCCCGGGGTATAAAACGAAGTCGATTATCATGAGAAAACAAATCTGGCCGAAGCTGGAAAATGTTCTTGGGGGGGAAAGTTAAAATATAAATTATGCCGGTTGATTTAAATTCTTACACGATTTTTGTTAATAAGAAAAAATATACCTGCTAAATTATAACGGTCACAAATAAGTGAATTTAAGGGTGGTAAAATTGATTAAATATAAGTTAAATAAATAAAATGGGAATATCTGAGATACGTGAGGTTAATGAAGGGACGAGAGATGGAATTGATTATGACCCCACGACTGTAAGGTTAACAGGAGTGACTCGTGGTGAAAACGAAAGTGTTTCGGACTTTCAACAAAGAGTAATGGGTATTTTCTTTGGAGACGAGAGGGCATTGTCCAGGTCCGAACACATAGTGAACACTTGAATTAATGTCAGATGGTATTATCGGAACCACTATGGTGGCTCACAAAATATTGCCGGGAGCAAAAACA
>Ga0247841_10010225_pt1 | contig 12842 bp, 8 predicted proteins | sample LaCruzMarch2015__2_FD_192410 | JGI IMG/M metagenome (GOLD analysis project Ga0247841, IMG submission 192410) | Freshwater microbial communities from meromictic Lake La Cruz, Castile-La Mancha, Spain - LaCruzMarch2015_18m | ecosystem: Environmental > Aquatic > Freshwater > Lake | place: Spain... | reverse complement strand
CGTTGAGACAGTGCCCAAGTGGTTAAGCCATTCGTGCAGGTCGGAACTTACCCGACAAGGAATTTCGCTACCTTAGGACGATTATAGTTATCGCCGGCGTTCATCCGCGCTTGGATTCAAAGCTTCGCACCGAAGTGCTAACCTCTCCTCTTAACGTTCGGACACTGGCCAGGCATCACCCCCTATACATCCTCTTGCGAGTTAGCAGAGAGCTATGTTTTTGATAAACAGTCCCTTGGGCTCTTTAGCTGCGGCCCTGATTGCTCAGGGCAGGCCTTATCTCGAAATTACGGCCGCTGTTTTGCCGAGTTCCTTAACGAAGTTTCTCTCGTACATCTGAGGCTTCTCGCCTTACCTACCTGTGTCGGTTTACGGTACGGTTACTATTACCTTAGCCCTAGAGGTTTTTCTAGTCAGCTCTGCTACTTAAGTTGATTCCACCTTGCGGCTTCATCTCCATACAATCCCTTGAAATTATCGGCCCGGATTTGCCTAAGCCATTTCTTGAGACCATAAACGCACATACCATAGCGCGCTTAAACTTTAGAACTGCGTCACCCCTTCGGAAAATAATAGTAGTGCAGGAATATTAACCTGCTCATCCATCGGCTGACACCAGCACTACACTGGTTGCGCCTTAGGATCGACTAACCCTGGGTCGATTTTCGTAGCCCAGGAAACCTTAGGTTTTCGATGGGCGGGGTTTTTGCCCGCCTTTTTGCTACTCATGCCAACATTCTCTCTTCTCTCCGCTCCACCGTGCCTCACGACACGACTTCAACGCTGAAGAGAATGCTCCTCTACCACTCCCTAAATAAATTTAGAAAGTTCACATCTTCGGTACTATACTTAGCCCCGATAAATTTTCGGCGCGAAACAACTTGATTAGTGAGCTATTACGCTATCTTTAAAGGATGGCTGCTTCTAAGCCAACCTCCTAACTGTCGTAGTCACAACACCACCTTTTACACTTAGTATAGATTTAGGGACCTTAGATTGTGATTAGGGCTGTTTCCCTTTTGACTGATGGACCTTAGCGCCCATAGTCTGACTCCCGGATTCTATTCTTAGGTATTCGGAGTTTGATTGAAGACGGTATCTTGCGACCCGCCCTCATCCAGTGCTCTACCCCCTAAGATCAACATCCGAGGCTAGCCCAAAAGCTATTTCGAGGAGAACCAGCTATTGCCGAGTTCGATTGCAATTTCTGCGCTAACCACAAGTCATCCCATAGTGTTGCACGGCTAATGGGTTCGGTCCTCCATCCGTCTTTCGACGAACTTCAACCTGCTCATGGTTAGATCACCCGGCTTCGGGTCTTGTTCATGCGACGTGTACTTCACTTTAACGCACTAAATAAATTAATGCGTCGAAGTGAAGCACAATACGGGCTATTAACCCTCGCTTTCACTATGCATACTCTCCGAAAGGAGATTATGCCAGCCACATAAAACAAACTCGTTGGCTCATTCTTCAATAGGCACGCCGTCACCCCTTGCGGGGCTCCGACTCTTTGTAAGTATACGGTTTCAGGTACTATTTCACCTCCCTAAACGGGATGCTTTTCACCTTTCCCTCACGGTACTTGTTCACTATCGATCATAAGAAGTATTTAGTCTTAGGTCATAGTCGACCTGGCTTCAAACGGGATTTCACGAGTCCCGCCCTACTTAAGAACACCAATCACGAACAACTGAATCTTTTAATTTACGGGGCTATCACCGTCTCTGGCTGAGCTTTCCAGCTCATTCAACTAAGAATCAGTTTTATTCGCCTCGTTGATCTGGCAACGGGCATTGGGTCTTGCAACACCTAAAAAACATATGGTTCCAGAACCTTCTATGACTAACTTAGTAAACTAAGCCAGTCATTCAGTTATTTAGGTTTAGACTCCTCCCCTTTCGCTCGCCACTACTCAGGGAATGATTATTATTTTCTTTTCCTCCGGCTACTAAGATGTTTCAGTTCACCGGGTCTTCCAGCCGCGTAAAACGCGGCTTCCTCTCTCTTCAAGAGAGGGGGTTTCCCCATTCGGAGATCTGCGGGTCAAAGGTTGCTTGCCACCTCACCGCAGCTTATCGCAGGCTGCTACGTCCTTCATCGTCTTCTTATGTCAAGGCATTCACCGTATACTCTTATTGAGATTTTTCCACGCTTCTATTCTTAAAATAAAAACGCGTTTACATTTTAGTACAGCACGAAAGTCTAACCTTTCGTCTAAAATGTACACTTTATTTTACATTTTTTATCTTTACTTGACTTGGATTGTTAAAGTACTTAAGAGGCGCAAAAAAACCGCTGTTGGCGGTTCTAAATAATCGCAAAATGGCTGATTAGTTAGAATCGCTGATTATTACGGAAACTTAAAGTTTTTTTCATATTTTTTCAGGATATTGACACCCCTTAAAACTGCTAACAATTATAGCCTTTTGAAAAATTATGTCAAGGGGTTGCACTCGTCTATATTAAAGCTGACTTTTTAAGTTTTTATTTTAATAATCTTTATAAATAATATATAATATGATTAGTAAAAATCGACCCTTTTTCTAATTTTTATACTCCTAAAAAATTAATTTATTGTCAGCGACTAAATTAATTATTTTATAATTTAATTAGTTAGTAATTTACTTAAATTTTAATTATCTAATAAGTTCTGGTCGGAAATATGATTTAAGGCTGTTTCACGACTAATTTCTCCAGACTGATAAAGTTGTTTAATGTGCCTATCTAAAGTAATCATACCGGTGGCGGCACCGGTTTCGATTGTACTTTTAATCTGAGCCGTTTTCCCTTCTCTAATTAAATTAGCGACCGCTTCATTATTAACTAAAATTTCTCGCGCAGCCGTTCGCCCACCACCCGCTCGTGGTAACAAGCGTTGAGAAATCACCGCCGCCAAAACCGAGGCTAATTGAGACTTAATTTGACCCTGCTGATAGGGTGGAAAAATATCAATAATTCGATCAACCGTTTGTGAAGCACTATAGGTATGTAGGGTCGCTAAAACTAAATGACCGGTTTCCGCCAAGGTCACGGCCGTGGCAATTGTTTCTAGATCGCGCATTTCTCCTAACATAATGACATTCGGATCTTGACGTAAAACATGTTTCAAACCGCTCCCAAAACTCAACATATCACTGCCCAGTTGCCGCTGAGCGATTAAGCTTTTATCGGGCGTAAATACATACTCAATTGGATCTTCGAGAGTGACAATATGACAACGCTTAGTGCTATTTATATGATTAATCATCGCCGCGAGCGTTGTCGACTTACCACAGCCGGTTGGACCAGTAACTAAAACCAGACCCTGAGTTAAGTTTAATAAATCTTTAACAACAGCCGGCAAACCAAGTTCACTTAGAGTAAATTTTTGATCACTAATAACGCGCGCTACTATCGCTATCTGATTTTTTTCATAAGAAAAATTAACCCGATAACGATATTCTCCCAGTTGATAGCTTAAATCTAAATCGCGCTTTTCAAAAAATCGCGCCCGCTGTTCTTTACTAAGCATCGTGCTAGCAACTAAATCTAAATCGGCCGAAGAAATGGCGGTCGCCTGATAATTAGCCACAACTTGATTAACTTCAATTAAATTACCGTTAATTCGAAAAATTGGTAATTCACCACATAATAAATGAAGATCGGAAGCCTTCTTTTCTGCAGCTAAGCGTAAAAGATTATTGACATCCATAATATTTAAAATAGCTAATTAAATTTTACTAAACTTCATAAATTATTTACAGACAAAAATTTTAAATTTTTGTTTGCCAGCCCATCTTTTGCAAGCCTCGAAAGGCAGCATCAACCTGCGCCTCTTGCTTTGATGAGCCCTTACCGGTGCTCACTAGTTCCACTTCTAAATATAGTCCAACTGTAAAAATTTTAGCGTGATCCGGTCCAGATTCATCAATAATTTGATAATGCGGAGTAATTCCCCTTAGCTCTTGGGCTTTTTCCTGAAAATAAGATTTGGGGTCAAGATAAGCACGACTTTTTAAAATATCTTCAATCTTATAAACTATTTTACTTAAAATAAATTCTTTAGCTTTTTTAATCCCTTGATCTAAATAAATTGCTCCGATAATTGCTTCAATGGCGTTAGCTAAAATAAATTGTCGTGATTTTTTATCCCGATCACGAGACTCTCCTTTAGATAAATATAAATTTTCTTCAATATTTAATTCTTTAGCGACCTGATAAAGGGTTTTGGCATTTACTAAAGAAGCGCGCCAATTAGTTAAATCACCTTCGGGCGTATCTGGAAAATCAAGATATAAAAATTCAGTCACAACTATTTCTAAAACGGCATCACCTAAAAATTCTAAGCGCTCATTGTGACCCAAAGTAAATTCCGGATGCTCATTAATATAAGATCGGTGAACCAAGGCCTGTTTTAAAAGCTTTTCGTTTTTAATCGTTACTCCCAACCTTTTTTGTAATTTTGTTAACTCACCACTGTTCATAAAATTATGACGCCCCCAAGGGGGGCGCCTATTTTTATTCGGAAATAATTGTTGATTCTGGCTTAACAATCTCCGCTTTTTCTTTATTAGTTAATTCTTTATTGGCTTGTTCCTTTTCGGCCTCGATCTCATCTTTATTATCTCGCACCTGAATTTCTGGCTCATCATTATAGAGTGCTCCCAAAACACCGTTTACAAATTTACTTGAAGCATCTCCACCGAAACTCTTAGCCACCTCGATTGCCTCATTAATTGCCACTCGCGGTGGAATTTCCGTATATAGTAATTCGTAAAGCCCGAGGCGCAAAATATTGCGATCAATAACCGTAATTTGATCAAGTGGCCATTCAGTCGCATATCTAATAATATATTTATCAATTTGCTCTAAATTATCCTTAACGCCTACAACCAATTGTTTAACAAAACCACCATCATCAAAATTAGGAGCAAAATTAGAAAAGTTTACTCCAATTAATTTATCAATGCTGTCCTCTTTTTTGCCATTAAAATCCCAAGCAAATAAAGTTTGTAAAGCAATCGTTCTGGCTAAGTGACGGTTTGACATAATAATTATTTTTTCTTTTTTGCAGTTTTCAGTTTGGTTTTAATTATTGTTTTACTTTTATAAGTACCACAAACCGAGCAGGCTGTGTGTGGTTTAATAGCCGAAGCACATTGTGGACACTTATTTAAAGTGATTTTTTTAAGGGCCAAGTGGGCGCGCCCTTTATGAGTAGCGCTATGGGTCTTTCTTTTTTTGGGATTAGCCATATAAATGATTAGAGTGAGTGGTCAAAATATGAAGCGCTCAGCGCTCAAGTCTTCGCCCACTAACTGATTTTTTTATAACTATTTTTAGTATAACTTAATATCATCATTAGTCAATTAGCTTAGTTAATTTTTAACTCTTAACTGGTTGGCTTAACGCCGACAATTTCTTCAAATTCTGCCTTTTCAATCGTTTCTTTGGTTAATAAGGCGCCCACTATTTTTTCTAAACTTGACCCTTTTTGATTAATTATTTCTAACGCCCTTTTTTCTCCCTGTGAAATAAAGCTAGTAATTTCTTCATCAATTTTTTCGGCGACTTTCTCACTATAATTGCGCTGCTCGTGAATTTCGCGTCCTAAAAAAATCATTTCTTCTTTTTCACCATAAGTTCGCGGGCCAAGGTGATCACTCATTCCATAATCAGTGACCAGACGACGAGCAATTTCAGTCGCCCGTCTTAAATCAGAAGTAGCTCCGGTAGTCACTTCGCCAAAAATTGTTTTTTCTACTAAATGACCCGCTAACAACACGGCAATTTCTGAAATAAATTGAGATTTGGGTAACATGTGCCTATCTTCAGATGGAACTTTTAAGGTATAACCACCAGCACTGCCGCGAGCAATTATTGAAATCTTATGAACCGGATCCATATCGGGCAAAAAGTGTGCAACTAAAGCATGCCCAGCCTCATGATAGGCAGTAATTTTTTTCTCTTGATCACTAATTACTCGACTACGACGTTCTGGGCCAATCATTACTTTTTCAATCGCTTCAAATAAATCTTGATTATTAATATTTTTCTGATTATTGCGCGCCGCTAAAATAGCTGCCTCGTTTAAAATGTTGGCTAAATCGGCTCCCGAAAAACCAGCCGTACGTTCGGCCACAACTCTTAAATTAACATCGGGGCCTAATGGTTTTTTACGAGCATGGACTTTTAAAATATCTTCCCGATCTTTTAGATCCGGTAAATCAATCATGACGCGTCGATCAAAGCGCCCGGGACGAAGCAGGGCGGGATCTAAAACATCTGGACGATTAGTGGCGGCGATAACAATTATGTTCTGAGTTGGTTCAAAACCGTCCATTTCCACTAAAATTTGATTAAGGGTCTGCTCTCGTTCATCGTGACTCCCGCCCAAACCAGAACCGCGGCGGCGACCAACGGCATCAATCTCATCAATAAATAAAATACAAGGAGCGTTCTTTTTAGCTTTTTCAAATAATGAACGAACTCGAGATGCGCCAACACCAACAAACATTTCCACAAACTCTGAACCAGACATGTGAAAAAAGGGGACTTGAGCTTCACCAGCAACTGAACGAGCAAGTAATGTTTTACCGGTCCCCGGCGCCCCTAATAATAAAACACCTCGCGGAATTTTAGCTCCGAGTTCGTGAAATTTTTTAGGAAACTTTAAAAATTCAACTATTTCCTGAAGCTCTTCTTTAGCTTCTTTGGCGCCAGCAACATCTTGAAAAGTTGATCGGTTTTTTTCATCCGGCTTAAAATCCTTAGCCGTTGACTGACCAAAACTCATTGCTTTTGAATTAGCCCCCTGCACTCCGCGCATCATAAAAAATAAAAGAGCCCCCATTAGCAAAACCGGTAAAGCAAACGGAATAATATTTACTAGCCAATAATTCCAACCACTTTCATCTTTAACTGCTATTTTAATAGCTGAAATTTTTTCTTGGTCTATTTGAAAATTAGTAAGCAGGGCCATCAAAGATTCACTGCTCTCTTTTTGAGCAACCTCTTGACGACCATCGCGCAAACTAATATTAATTTTATTACCACTGACCGTTATTGAATCGACTTCGCCAGCCTTAATTTGAGACACTAATGTCTCTAGACCAACTTTTTCTGAGTTTGTCTTGCTTCCAGAAAATGCGCTAAAAACACTAGCCAGCAACAAAAAAACAACAAAAAATAATAAAAAATTAGTGATTAGTTTTTTCATGAAATTAAATGATTACTATACCAATTATAGAAGTAAATTTTACTTTTGTCCATTTTAAATTAAAGCTTAAAAAATTAATATTTATTTAAAAACACCCGCCAGCAGCGGATGTTTTTAGAGTTTAAGCTGATTTTTTAGAACTCTTACTCTTTTTGGGCGTACTCGCTGCCGCCTCATCATTTTTTTTCTTAGCTTTCACTTTTTTATCAGGACTATTTGTAGTTATTGTCTTAGTGGCAACCTCTTCTTCATTTTCTTTCTTTACTTCCTTTTCTTTCTTTGCTTCTTTTTCTTTCTTTTCTTCTTTTTCTTTAGAATCAACTTTTACGGTTGCACTAGCAAGTTTTAAACCTAAACGATGTTCACTTGAAGAAATACTAACTATTTCAAAGTCTTTATTTTCATTAAGACTAAACAGTTCATTAATTTTATCCTTAGCATTTAAGTTTAATTGAGAAATGTGCGCTAATCCGTGGATTTCATCATCTAAACGAACAAATAAACCAAATGGATTAATTTTTAAAATAACCCCCGGAACAACTTGCCCAATTTGATATTTAGCGCTTGCCTCCACCCAAGGATCTCTTAATAATTTTTTGGCACTTAAAAATACTTTAGCACCATCGATAGAAATAATTTCTGCTTGAATTGCATCACCAACTTTATACATTTCACTTGGTGAATCAATTCTTTGCCAAGCTAACTCAGAAATATGAATTAAGCCTTCAATATTTTCTCCGAAAGAAACAAAAACGCCAAAGTTAGTAATCGCTGTAATTTTTCCCTCAACAATCGATCCGGCTTGATATTTATCAAGGGCTGGTCGTTGACGCTTATTCCAAACATCTTTTTCACTAAAAATAATTTTATTATCATCTTCATTAAGGGTAATAATTGTTACTTCTATTTCTTGACCCACAAAAGATTTAAGTTTTTCTAGAATTTTACTCTTGTCACCGCCAGCGATTCTGGGATAATTTTCCGGAGCTAGTTGAGAAACCGGTAAAAACCCATCAATCTGACAATAACGACTAAGTAAACCGCCCTTATTAGCATCTACTACCTTAATCTTAACGGTTGTTTTTTCCTTAAAGGCTAAGCGCAAATTTTGCCAAGCTTTTTCCTGACCGACCATTCGAAAAGACATTTCTAATTCACCATTTTCATTTTCAGTATCAACTACAGCTGCCTCAATTTCATCACCTGGTTTTAAATTAGTAAACTCTGGAACTTCATTATATAATTCTGGTCCACGAACAATTCCCATTAAAATACCGTCAATATCTAATTTAACTTCGGCCTTAGAAGCGGCGACAACGCGAGCCTTGATAATATCACCAACTTGGGGAATTTTAATGCTGTCCGCCTCCAATAAAGCAGCAAATTCACTGTCTTGAACTTTGTTTATATCAGACATATTTATTATTAACTACTAAAAATAATCATCTAAAGTAGTTGTGACAAAAGCTTTTAGATAATAAAAAAAGCTTTCTTAACCCGATTAAACGAGCTCTGCGGTCACCTATGATTACACGAGTAATCAACAAAATCCGCAAAATTTTCTAAAGGTGATTATTTAATTTTACAAAGCTATTGTATATATAAAAGAAAAAATTGTCAACTGATTCACTAATTATGGTATTTTAAAAAATTTAAAAGGCGATATTTTAATATCGCCTTAAATTAGATTATTGAAAACTTAATTTGTCTTGCTCGAAAGTACAGACCCTGATTATTTCACTTGCCTGTTCTTCGATGTAATCGCATTGACAGGGAAACTTATCAATGAGTTTGTCTATAACCATTAAGCACCCACCATGAGCAACGCATTCTCCGGATAATTCTTTAAAATACTTAAAAAAATTATTAAGATTAATGTCAGAATAATCTGCTAATCTGCCAGCAAATTCATAAAAACACTCATCTTTACCGGGTAAAATGTTTCTTAGTTCCAATAATCTAAGGCGGAAACTGGTGGCCAATTTTTTTTGATCTAAAATTGACTTTGCCATAATATACCTCGCTTTTTTTAGAAAATAACCACTCTTAATAATGATTTTAGGAGCTAAGCCCTAAAATGTCAATAAGACTCTCCGCCGTTTAAGAGCGTGTGTCTGTTTTTAATAAAAAGAGAGGCCTAATTACTTAGACCTCTTTTATTTGTAAATATTTTATAATTTTTTTAACTTTTTCTTCACGACTTTTAACCATATAAAATATTTTTTCTTCTTCCGTGTCTTTATAGATAAGGATATGAACCGTGCCCGGATGATGGCGGGCGGTTCTTCCTAATCTTTGCACATATCGCCTGATATCTGGAATTGGTTCATAAAAAATAACCGTATCAACTGCTGGAAAATCCAGACCCTCTTCGCCAACACTAGTTGAAATTAAAATATCTAGTTTTTGCTGTCGAAAATGATCCAGGGTTGTTAATTGTTCTTTTTGCGACATACCCGGATCATGTAAATTTGAAGATGTACCGGTTAAAATACCAACCCGACTATTTGGTAAATTCATATTCAAATAGTACTTAACCTTTCTTAGAGTGTCGCGATAATTAGTAAAGATTAAAATCTGACCAGTAGTTTTTTGAATAATATCAACAATCACGGGTAGCTTTTCATCATTAAGAGCCATCATCCAAATCAGGGTATCTTCAGATCGTTGCCAGTTTTTCTGCTTGAACATTGCCGGAAGCTTATTTTTCCACAAACGATAAAAATAAAGCTTTTTAATAATAGTTTCAGTTTGTAAATTGTTGCAAAAAAAATGTTGAAACTTTTTATTTTCCTTTTCAAAGTTATCATATTGTCGTTCCATAAAATGAACGAACTCCGGTAAACCATTATTTAAAGAACGGATAGCACTATGATAACACATGGCCTGACCATACAAACTGAGCAACTTAAAAGCCTTTTCTTTTTTTTCGGGAATAGTCGTACCTCTTTTAAAGGCTAGGCTCAATCCATTAAAGTCTCTGATCTTAATAGCAACCACCAACCCTTTTTCGTTAAAAAAAACCATATCTCTAATGGAAATCTTTACCCGACTGCTAATCTCTTTAATTACTTTCGTTAACTCTTCTGCTAAAATAGTTTTAAATTCCCGCTGTAAAGGAGTTAGCTTTCTATCAAGATAATGCGGAGTAACTTGCCGACAATAAGAATAGGGAGCGATGTCTGAGCTATCAAAAGAGCGCGCTTCAACACAACCATTTTTTACTCGCAGCTGCTTAATCCAACCTTTAATTGTATTAAGACTAGGATCGGGACTGGCCGTAAAACCAACAAATTGAATGTCGGAATTTTTCTTCTGATAAAATTCCACTAAATCAACGTAATCATAATGTCCGGTCTGATGATGGAGCTCATCAATGACTAACATCATCATATCTTCGCTCTGACCAACTAAACTTTTTACTTTGAAGCTTTTTATCTCCGCGGTAATTGTTTGTGGTGTCGCTACAATTATTCGGCTGGCTCGCCATAATAAACCTCTTTTCTTTTTGGGCGTATAGCCAGTTATTTTGTTAATTTCTAAACCGGGTAATAAAGTTTGCAGCGTTGAAACATGTTGATTAACTAGTGGCTTAGTCGGCGCTAAAAAAAGGATCTTTTGAGCTGAATTTTTTTTTAACTGAGCCAACATCATAGTAATCGCAATATACGTTTTACCGAGACCAGTCGGAATAATCACGATACCATTATCTTGCTGCAAAGAATTGGCGATCGCCAGTGAATATTCGCGCGCCTCTAGCTTGTTGGACGCTAGTAGTTGATCTTCAATATAAACCTTATCTTCATCCTGATTTTCATCCTGCGCGATCTTTAATCGCAAGTTTAATTGCCGGGCGGCAGATGACATTCTAATGAAGCGCTCTCGATCTTCTTTTTCAAATTCTTGAAGAATTTCTGTTAAATTAATGCTTTCACTGTCTTGATCAAAAAGTGACGGAGCGATTAATTTACTCTTTTTATTGAAACGCTTATTAGTCGGTAAGCGCGAACCACTATTTTTACCAGGATTAACCGGCAAAAAATCGTCATCACCAAACAAATTTGGCAAGTCACGGGGCGAGTAATGGTTAAACATGATAACACCTATTATTTTGTTTTTAAAGAAATATTATAATTTAACGTACCACTGAAAATGGCTTATGTCAACGACTAACTTTAAGCCCGTCATAACAAAAAACAATTAAAAAGATTGGTGGTGTTATAAATAAAAAACATTAAAACGCTCTTTCTTCTTCCTCTTCCCCTTTCTCTTCGTTATGTTTTTGATGTTGATACTCTGAAAATTTTGTACCAAGTTTTTCATTTATTCTTCGACCAACTTGTTTGGGGGTTTGATGGCCAGTTACGTGACTTTCGGTGGTACTCGAGCGAAAGTAACGAGCCTTATTAACTGGTTGACGTTTCATCGATTGTTTTGGGGATAACTGATCATCACTTAAATTAGGGTCATCTTTAATATCTTCTAAATAGTCTGTTTTATTCTCTGTTTTTCCTGTCGGGTAAAATTGATTATACTCGCTAATTTCTGATAATTTTTGGTTTTCGTGGTTTGTTTCATTGATTTGCTCTTCCATGTTTTGATCTTCGGTCTCAATTTCTAAATCGGGAGGATTATCAATTTGATCAGCTAAAATATTTTCAAAATCTTCGCGATCTTGATAAAGCTTGGACCGCTCTTCATCAGATAAACCTCCTTGTAAAACTTTACGCGGAACATAAGTTCCTTTTTTAATTTCTTTTTTTAAATCAGGGGTTAAATTGCTAATTTTTGGTTCTAAGCTAAGATCATCATTACTTCCAACAAAAGCATCGTGTGGTATGCAATTTTTTCTCTTAGATGGCAGCACCCCCTCTTTTCCCAAACCCGGAAGTAAGTTTGTATTATTGCCCCGCGGCAGTGTCTCATAAATGTTTCTCATAAAAATTTAATTTAACTGTTAAATTAATTAGTATTTAATAAGTTGTTATTTTGATTTTTTGGTAATACTTACTAACAAACAATTAAATAATATCATTTTTCACTAATACTTGTATATCTTTATCGTTTTCATACCCGATTTTCCCCACCACGTCTTTCAAATAAAAAAGGGAGCGCATCGTCTCTCTTGCGATACCGGTACATTTTAATACGGTTCTACTGAAAAAATGTTGCTAGGGCATCGCAAATCTCCTGGAAAAAGCTAATCAATAAACTTGGAAAACTTTTATAATTAATCTTTTAATGGATATTAAGTAATGGAAATTAGTTCTAATCCTTTTATTTAATAAAAAAAGCCCACTTATTGTGGGCTTTTTGCCTTTCCCTTAAAGGCGGTCTTAGCTGCTGCAGATGATGCCGGATTCTGATCTTAGCATGTCAAAGCGTTTTGCGCTCGAAGTAGAACCGCGGCATTTCAAAATGAACATTGCATTTTTCATGTCTTTGGCCTCCAATCTTTAATTAATATTAAATGCAATTTAATTTTACTTTTTCTTTATTATCTTGTCAATTACCTGCACTCGTCCATGTCATACTTAACACACCCTCCTGACTAATATGGCAAATTGGAGTAATATTTTCGGATTAAACAATAAATCCGAAGACATTATGCAAACTAAGGCCGAGATTAAATTTAACCCAT
>Ga0247841_10010222_pt1 | contig 12844 bp, 15 predicted proteins | sample LaCruzMarch2015__2_FD_192410 | JGI IMG/M metagenome (GOLD analysis project Ga0247841, IMG submission 192410) | Freshwater microbial communities from meromictic Lake La Cruz, Castile-La Mancha, Spain - LaCruzMarch2015_18m | ecosystem: Environmental > Aquatic > Freshwater > Lake | place: Spain... | reverse complement strand
TTCTCCTTTCCAGACGCGAGATCTCCGAGTCTTTGGAGGCTCTCATCGAGGCCCTCAAGGACGAAGAGTATCTGGTCAAGAGCAATGCCATGGTGGCCATCTCCGCCTATGGAAAACAGGTTTCGGATCGCATAATCCAGGCTCTCTTTGATGCGAACAAAGATGTGCGCGCAGGCGCCGCCTGGATCGTAGGAGAACTGAAGGACAACCGTGCCATTGAGGCCCTGGAGAAGGTGGCTAAGGACGATTACCCACTGGCCAGAATTCAGGCCAAGGCGTCACTGGTGGCTATGGGCAGAGGCCCCAAGAAGCAAGCAAAGAAGGAAGAGCCGGAAGAGGCAAAAGAGGAGAAGACTGAATAAAAATCTCCAATAATCCTTTTTTTCAGGCTTTTTCCGCCCGGCCCATTCTCGGCCACTTAGAAAAGACATCTCCTTGATTTAGCCACTTCCGGCTGAAGGTCTGAAGATATGCCTGCTCCAGCTTGGGCTGCCAGCCGCACCGGCCTTTGCGCGTCAGATCCTGGGCCCGTCTTATGTTGGCCAACCTGGCGCGAGCAATGAGCCAGAGGTCATCCTGGTTGAGAACAACATGCATCTCGCGACAATAGCTGCTTAAAAACCGATTGAAGAGAGTATCTACATCCCAGCGGTTCAGCCCAAAGAACTTGGCCGGAGGAAACTGCTTGATCAGTTCCAGACCGAATCTGAACCGGGCTAAATCCAGATGAGGAGGACAGATATAATCACGCCTGGGAAAGTCGATAAGATAGAGCATCATGCTTCTTTTTGATTGACTATTTTTGAGAATGATGTTCCAGGATGTGAAATCGAAGAATGGCGTGACCATGGTTTTTAGATTGCACTCGCTCATTCGCTCCTGGCTTTCGGCGAGGAACCGGTTGATGTCGTCCTCAGGAGCGGTGGAGTCGATGGTGATGGGCTCATCCTCTTTGCGGCGAAAGAGCCTATGAAATTTTGCCAGAGCCATTCCAGAAAGATCCACGGCACAGTTAAGGTATGGCAGGCTCACCGGCCGGATCTCATGCAGCATATGGGCAAGATTTATGCCCTGCACGTAACTCATGGCCAGGATTCCGTTTGTTGCATCCACAAATAGAGGCTTTGGGGAGGAGACGGCCCCACCTTTGCAGCCCTGGTAAAAGCGTGATAAGTTGGCAAACTCAAGAGCCACTTCGCGGGGTTGATAGTTGCGGGAGATCTTGACCACGATTTTGTCTTGAATAGGCCCCCGGCATAGATCCAGCACAAAGATATGGGAGTTTCGGCAGGGGATTGTCATTTTGCTCTTCACTGTGAAACCAGGATACCGCTCTTCTATGTACGCTTGGACTTTGCCACGGTTCATCAGATGCTACCTCTTTCCCGAGCAGATCAACGACGGTCTGCCGTTTAAAGAAGATGGTCGATCCTGAAAAATTATATCAAGGAGAAACGACCATTATAAAATATGGACAGCGCAATTGGCAGCAGCGTCTATAATTTCATCGAGCTGGTGGGAACCTCAAGCAAAGACTGGGAAGAGGCGGTCAGCAACGCCATAAACACCGCTGATCGGAAGCTGACAAACATGAGGACCGCCGAGGTGGTGGAGATGGACACCAGAATTGTCGAGGGCAAGATAGTGCAGTTCCGGGCTAAGATCAGGCTCTCTTTCAAGAACGAGGTCGAGCCGGAGACCCTTTGAGTCAGACGGGATCAAAGCTCTCCTCTTTAGGCGGGGCTTTGCCGAGAAACCACTGTCGAGAAAGGCTCAGATAGAGTATCAAGAGATATAGAATAAGGTTCTGAGGGGAGACAGTCTCCCTGGGTGCTTTGATATGATTTCTGATGCAGCAAAAAATGCCATGAAAATATTTCATCCTTCGCAAGGATTAGATGAAGCGCTAGATGACTGGATCGACAGGGGGGACTACATAGATCGGCTGGAAGCATTGAGTTGGTGAGAATGAGAATTAAGAATCTGAGGGAATAAATTATGAGAAGAAATCTACTGCATCCTATAATATTAATATCCGTTTTATTGCTATGTTGCTCTGCCGTTCAAGGAACAGCAGGAAACAGCCTGCGAATAGAGGGGACAGATGGCTGGACAAAGCATCTCGAAGTTCCCCAGGGATCAACTGCTTTTCTGGTGGTACTGGCCACAAAAGAAGGCGATGGCACGCTTTATGATCGATATCCAGATGGAAGCACTCATAACTACCGCTATTATTTCCTGGGTTACGATCGTCTGCCTTTCTATGCCAATACACCAGGGAGGCACGTATTATCCTATGTCATAGATGGCAAGGAAAGCAACCAGGTGGTAATAGATGTAAAAGGCACTTATGCAGCGAACGATTACCTTTCGCCTTCTGCTCTGCCTCAAACTTATGTTATGTCTCGCTTCATACCTCGTGTCGAGCCTATTTCACTCTCCCGGTGGATATCGAGTGATCCCGTGATGCTTCAGTACAATCCCGTAGGTGCTCATATTATGAATTACCAGAACGGAATTGTCATTCCCAGATCTGCATCTCAATATCATTTTGGTAGGGATTTCTCTTTAGGGACGATAGATAGCAACTATCCGGGCACACCATTTCTGCTCCAGTATCTTGCCGATCCATAAAAAATTTGAAAACCAGGCGAAGTTTTGGCCTGCTCCTTTTTCTTAGCTTCTAGGATCTCTTCCTCACCCCATCATCATCCCCTCCCTCTCTTGCAGCTCCCGCGAAAGAGGCAGACGATGCCAGCCGCCAGGAGCACGGCGATGATGCCTGTCAGGAATATGCCGTCAAATACTCCGGCTCCGCCGATGGAAAGAACCAGGGGCTTTGCCTGGTGCAGCTCCAAGGGAGAGAGGGCAGGCAGCATTCCAGGAGTGAGCAGGCTTAAGAGGTCGGCCCCGATCAGCGTTCCCAGGGTGCCGCTGATGTAGGCCAGGGGCGGAGCACGGCGAACGCCGCCCGCCAGAAGCAGGCCCATGGCAGCCGCCAAAAGGGGCGAGAGCCAGACAGGCAGGACGATGCCCTCGCCGGGAATGGCCTCTGCCGCCCCGTAGGTAATGACTGCGACCACGGCCATGCCCAGCAGGGCTTTTTTCAAGCCGGCCCGGCCGCGCAAGAGAAGATGGGCGGAGATGAGCAGGGGGATGATGCATCCTCCCAGGTTGACGGCCAGGTAGAGGGGATGAAAGTTTGTGGAAACGTCTTCTGAGGTCAGGCTCAGCAGAGAAACATACCAGTCCGGATAAGATGATAGGGGGGCGCTGATGAGCTGAAAGTCCACCAGGCTTCCCAATATGGAGCCGAAGACGGCCAGGGTGGCGTGCCAGTGGGAAAAGCCCACCATCTCAAAAGCGGTCTCAGAGAGCCGGAGAAAGAGGTAGATAATGATGAGGGGCGCGACTAATATCAGCAGCATGATGACGAGGGTTATAGGCAGGAAGAGCAGTTCGAACACAGGCTTTTGCACCCGCAAATAAGTTATCTGTGATAGTTAATAGAGCTTTCTGATGTGCGCAACGCTTATTGCCTGGGCGGATTTTTTGCAAAAAAGATGCCAATCAAGTTCAAGGTGATTTTGAGATGACCATTCTTATCGGCAGCGAGGCGCGCGGCCTCATCGAATCCATGATCGACCCAAAGATGCAGACGCAGATGTGCGGCATGGAGTTGACGCTGCAAAAGATAGAGCGCTTCACTTCCAGTGGGGCGGTTGCCTTCGATAACATTGAGAGGGTGCTGCCCCAGACCGAGCCTATGGATTTCGATCCCTCGGGCTGGATCGACCTTGCCGCGGGCGCCTACCTGGTGACCTTCAACGAGATCGTGAACATTCCCAGGGATGTGGCCGCCCTGGCCCGTGCCCGCTCCACGCTTCTGCGCTGCGGGGCGAGCCTTGAGACGGCGCTTTGGGACCCGGGCTACCGGGGGCGCAGCCAGAGCCTGCTGGTGGTCTATAACCCCCATGGATTGCGGCTGAAGAAGAACGCCCGGCTCATGCAACTGGTATTCCTGCGGCTGGAAAAAGAGGCGGAGAAGGTGTATTCCGGGAAGTATCAGGGAGAGAACATCTGAGGATCTTCTTGGTTTTCCAGTTGTTAGGAATTAGTGATTCCGTCAAAATTGCCGCCTTACTTAAACCTCTTTATAAACGACTTGTCAATCCAGCTTTTCAGCGAGTAAATCAGCCTTGTCGGCACGCCGATGCAGGTCTTTCCCACCACGCCTACCGCACAGTCCGCCCCGAGGGAGATGAGCGCCACCTGACTGTCCGTGCTGGCCCGCACTGAGTACTTCTCCAGAGGCTTTCCCTTTATCAGGTGAGAGAGGTGCTTGGCCAGGTATTTGGCCTGCCGCTCCGCTTCCAGGCCGGTCTTGGTGGCCAGCTTGCCGTCTACCTCCACCCAGGCGCTGTCACCTATGGCGAAAACGTTCTCTTTGGCCTGAAGATGCGAGTCCACCAGTATCCATCCGTTCTTCTTGGGCAGGTCCAGATCCTGGATGAAGGGGGAGGGCTTGACTCCTGCCGTCCAGATGGCCATGTCACAGTCCAGGCAGGTGCCGTCCGTGAAGCTGATACAGTCCTCTTTGACCTCGGCCACCTGGGTAGAGGTGAGGATGTTCACGCCTTTCTTGGAGAGCGCCTTTTCCACCAGCACCGAGGTCTGCGGTGAGAACTGGGGCAGGACGCGCTCACGCGCCTCGATTATGTAGATGCTGGCGTCCAGGCTTTCTGCCAAAATGGAGGCCGCCTCCACGCCGGTGAGACCGGAGCCCATGATCATGATACGCTCAGGATAGTTATCCTCCACATAGCGGCGCGCCCTCTTGGTCTCCTCCAGGGTGTTGATGGAGAAGGTGTTCTCGACGCCTCGGATGCCGAAGTAGTTCTGAGCAGCGCCCGTCGCCACCACAACGTAGTCGAAATCGACACGCGACTTCTCGCAGACTACAGTATTACCTTCCAGGGAGAGCGCCTTTTCTCGAATATGTGTGGCCCCCACGCGTTCGCAAAAGGGCTTGAGGGGTGCCGCCAGATCCTGCAGCCTGGCCACTCCGCCCAGGTACTCGGGATACAGGGCCTGCATCTCCACCTGCTTCTTGGGCTCGATCAATGTGAACTGCAGAGGGCAGGGCGAGGCTACTCTTATCAGCTCTGCACCGGCTATGCCTCCTCCAATGACAGCAACCTTCATGATCACCAGGACCTCTTTATTTGGCGCATGGCCTTACTAATTCCTGGAACCCTGGTTTGAAACAAATCTGTTATAAATGCATCGTGCCTGGAAAAGAGCTCTTCGCGATTAGTCCGATCGATTGGTCTTGACTTTGCTCACGCTTGCCGCATGGCTGAGAAGACCGCTTAGAAATTGATTAGTAGAGAGATCTTTTGCTGGCTCGCCGTAGTTTTCGCTTAGATTTAAGTTTTTACGATCTGCTGTTATGAAACAGGCCGAATTGTATTGCCTCTCTCGAACCAGTTTCCGACAGAACAACTCATAGCGCCTGGCATAAGATGCTCCGATAAATTCAGCAAATACTGGAAAATGTGGTTCCCTGACCCTAACAGAACGTCTTGATTCAGGGCAATCTTCTAAGAGCAGCAGATAACCTAGCCAGGGTGCTGGCGATGTATGGAAGGCACCCTCACGATAAGCGGTCCAGATATCCATAGCAGTGCCTAAAGCCTCCTCGGTGCGGTTGTTAAAATTATTGCCAAAAGAAGGGCCAATCTGCGACTTGAGTTCGATGGCAGCGATGAGATTGCCATCTACTACTACGACCAAATCCCATTCTTTTGTAGGCCGGAAGAATCCGGGCAGCTCGACACAGACCCTTTGAAAGATATTGATCTCTCCAATTCCGGCCTCAATCAAGAGTCTCGATATGGTTTTCGAAAAGCCGTCCATCTGTTTTCCGCCGGTAACAGCACCCCTTGATCCCTGATCCGACTGCCCTCGCAGCCGTTGGGAATCAGCCTGTCTTTCCCTGGTATGCCGGAATTCTCTCACAGGACCCGAAAATATGAATTGATCTATACCTGGCAAGATTGCTTCACATCCACGGGACTTATTGAGTCTAGTGTGAGGAATGACGGGGTGCAGGGGCAGAGAATCCCTGCCTCTTCAGAGGCGGGATGAATCGTGCCCCGCCTTGATTACTTTCGCTCCACGGCATAGCTCTATATATTCCCAGATCTATATTGACTCGTCTGGTTTGCTGCCAGCAGTTGAAAAGACTCAAGCAGCGCGCACAAAACCACTAAAAATAATTGGGAATGGGATCACATTCCCTCGGTTGAAAGACCGTAGATGCATGCGAATTTATTCGTGGGAGTGGTCACAGCTTAATGCTGCAAGTAAAAAACCTTTCTGCAAAGGTTGAGTGCCTGCGGTCCGGGTGAATCCAGCCGCAGTTTTTATAATGTCGCATTCATAATGCAACAATCAACATGATCACCATTTACTTCGACGGGCTGTGCTATCCCAAGAATCCCGGCGGCGTGGCCGCCTATGGCTATCTGGTCTATCGGGACAGCGAGCCGATCTGGCGCGGATTTGGCGGCGTGGGTGAAGGCCGTGGCATGACCAACAACGTGGCCGAGTATGAGGCGCTGATGGCTGCGGCGCAGTGGCTGGTCGATGAGGGGATCGAGGATAAGATCCTCATCAAAGGCGACTCGGAGCTGGTGATCAAGCAGATGAAGGGCCAGTACCGGGTCTCTTCCGCCACTTCCAAGAAGTACGTGCCCGAGATCAAGAGGCTGCTGGAAGGGAAGGATGTCAGCTTCTCCTGGGTGCCGCGAGAGGAGAACGAGGAGGCGGACAGGCTCTCCCGGATGGGGTATGAGAGCTATTTAAAAAGGAAAAAGAGACGCGGATAAGGATCCCTCGCGGTTTCGAGTGGGTAATAGAACAATCGAGTCCTCTGTGAGTCCTCCGTGCGCTCTGTGCCTCTGTGATGGTAGTATCGTCAGCCATTTGGTTATTACCAGTGGCTAACGACGTTTCAACCACAGAGCTCACAGAGTACGCACAGAGCGACGAACTAACAACTGGAAAACCATAGTAATTGGAAATAGCGAAGAGCCGAATAGATAACCATTTTGAGGCATGAGGAAAATTTGTGGAAATGGGCCTGTAAACTCTCTTATTCCCAGGAGAGGATCAGAATGATGTGGCCCGGAAAGAACCCAAAGCAACTGGGGAGTAGCACATGGAACTTCCGGGCCGTAGGAATATATTCGCAATACTACAAGTTAAATGACTAAGACTTTGCAGAACCCTTGTCCGCAATAATTATTAACATATATCACTATTTAGTTAATCTAGCAATGAGGGGGAAAAAGGTATTGCAGTCAGATCTATATGAAGACGATTTTGGCATGCCCAAAATTATGGTCGTCGGCTGTGGCGGAGCAGGCAATAACACCGTGAGCAGGCTGGCCAGGATGGGTCTAGCCGGGGCAAAGACCGTGGCCGTCAACACAGACAACCAGCACCTGAAAACGGCCCAGGCCGATGAGAAGATCCTGATCGGGCAAAAGCTCACCAGGGGCATGGGCGCGGGCGGCGATCCCGAAGTGGGTCGGAAGGCGGCTGAGCTGGCAGCAGCCGAGCTGGAGAGCATGCTGCGGGGAGCCGATCTGGTTTTCGTGATTGCTGGCCTGGGCGGCGGCACGGGCACGGGATCGGCCCCGGTCGTGGCCCGCCTGGCCAAAGAGCGGGGGGCAATTGTGGTGGCTATGGTGACCACGCCCTTTCACCTGGAGAGGGCGCGCATCTTTGTGGCCGAGGAGGGGCTGGAGGCGCTCTGCTGCTTCACGGACACTGCAATCGTCATGGATAACAACCGCCTTTTAGAATGTGCGCCCCATCTGCCCTTCCAGCACGCCTTTTCAGTTGTCGATCAGATCATCGCCGAGATCGTGCAGGGCATCTGCGAGACCCTGACAAGTCCCTCACTCATCAATCTGGACTTTGCCGATGTTTGCACCATCATGGGTTCTGGTGGCGCTTCCTTCATGTTTGTGGGCGAGGGTAAAATGAAAAGCAGCCCTGAGAAGATCGTGCGCACGGCCTTGAAAAATCCGCTGCTCGACGTGGACTATCGCGGCGCCGGGGCCTGTCTTCTGCACATGACCGGCGGGCCGGATATGACCATGAAAGAGGCAGCCGCCATCGCCGGGGCGCTTACTCAAGAACTGGACCCCAGGGCCAACGTCATCTGGGGAGCGAGAATCCGGCCCGATTTTACAGGAAAAGTGAGACTGATGGCCATAATCACGGGTGTCAAATCGGCCCAGGTTCTGGCGCCAAACCAGTCCCGGCGATTTCGGCCAGAGAGAGTTAAGCCGATAGATGTGATAAAATGAACGAGATGATGTTGCAAATCCTGGCCCTGGTGCTATCAATAGTCCTGGCAGTGGGCACTGTCTTTTGCATACGCCTCTATCTGGAAATCTGAAAGGCTAAGGGGCTTTTAGCCCTGCCCCTTAGGTGTGACCCTCTTAAACTTCCAGAGCCGCTCCAGCCGGGCCGTGGCGTCCACTCCCACCTTGGTGGTGATGCCCTCAGTGCTGCGTGGATCTAAGGTGCTGCCCCGCACATTGGGGTGGATGACGAGATCCTCATCGGCTCGCATGCGCGTGGCAATGGCAAATTCCAGGTCATGCGGATCGTAAATGTCTATGTCCGTGTCCACGATCAGCACATGCTTCAAAGATCCATGCGCCTGGAAGGCGGCTTCGATGGCTCGCCTGGCATCCTCCTCCGTCTCCTTCTCGATCTGCACCACGGCGTGAAAGTAATTGCATCCGCCATCCGTCAGGATGACGTTCTTGACCTTTGCTACCTTAGAGGCTGCTTTGCAAATCAGCGACTCGTAGGGCACCCCCATGAGCATCTTATGCTCGCCGCCCCCCGGCAGGAGGCCGTGGTAGATGGGATCTTCGCAGGTCATCATCCTGGTGAGCCGGATGACGGGCTCCTGGCGGACGAGATCAGAGGTGCCGGTAATGTCCACGAAAGGCCCCTCGCGGGCCAGCTGTCCGGTGATGTAGCCCTCCAGCACGATCTCGGCATGGGGAGCGGGAACGCCGTTGTCCAGACGCACCAGCTCCATAGGAGAACCCCGCAGAGCGGCTGCATAGGAAAACTCCATTTCCGGGGGAACGCGCGTGGACGCGGCCATGAGCAGCAGCGGGTCCACGCCGATGGCGATGGCCACAGGCACTTCTTCCCCTTTGGCCATTGCGGCCTGATAGAACTGATGAGTATGCCTTCCAGGAACGAGACGCGCCGCCAGCCGGTCTTTGCCTAAGACCATGAGCCGGTGCACGCAGGCATTGACCTTTCCCTCAAACTGGCTTACCACCACAGCGGAGGTGATATATGGGCCGCCGTCGCCCTTGAAATGAGTGAGAATGGGCAGCCGGGAGAGATCGGGCGCAGAGATGCACTCCATAAAGGGAGAGGAGCTCACCTCGCGAACGGGACCCTCGTAGCCGATGCCGGCAAGATGAGTTACCATATCTTTGGCAGAAATTCCCAGAGCCCTGGCCAGCAGAGGGCGTGTTCCCAGTATGTTCAGACAGCACTTATGACCATCCACATTGTCAAATAATATGGGGCCTTTTCCCCAGGCACGATCCGTAACCTCAAGCATGGGAGATACGGATTCATGCACCTCTTTTAGCAGTCCGTCCTTCTCTAGATTCGCGAGGAAAACCCTAAAGCTCATGCTTAAGCCTCTTATCGTTTATCATAAAGCTCTTTTCCATTCGCTGCATTTTACTCATATTTTTTCGCTCATACAAGGAGCACCGCGATCAGGCCGGACAGGAATACACCGTCAAAGGTTCCGGCTCCGCCTATGCTGGCAACAGGTGCCCCCAGATCCCGGATCTTGTCCAGGTTCAGGATATCTGCGCCAATGAGCGTCCCTAAAGTTCCGCCCACATAGGCGATGATAAAGATAAGATCATGCGGGGCTCCCCCGACATAGACCAACAGGATCGCGGCTATTGCCGCACAAAGGGGCGGAAGAAGAGCAGGAGTGACAATTCCCAGCCCCTCCACGGGCCTGGCTACACGATTGGTCAAAATGGCCACGAACGCGATGCCGACAAGGGCATAATTCAGAGACTCCGGGAACCGGTGGATCAGCGCCATGGAGATCAGAGCCGGTATCACAGCTCCGCCCACGTTGACAGCCAGAAGGGTATGGCAGCTCACCACATCCACCACAGGCACCCGGTAAGCGATGCCGAAGGCCCGAACTTGCCGCGCCCGCACCAGAGGAGTGCTGCACTGCAGATTGGTCACAGGTATGTTGATGCTGCTGCCCAGGAGGGAGGCGAGCAGCACAAAGAGCGCCTGGCTCCAGGAGAAACCTATCTTGGTGAAGGCCGTCCTGGCCAGGTCCAGAAATAGAAAGCCCACCACGGCAAAGAGCAAAAATGCGAAGAAGAGCATGAGAAGCATGCCCACCGGACTGTAAACCAAACGATTTTCCATGAATACTCCTGTGTCTCCTCCCGGTATAAAATTTTTAACCTGATCGGCAAAAGAGATTAGTAATGGAATGCCCTGGTGTAGCACATGAAAGAGAAGTGGCTCATGGCCGAAGGGTCGTGGCAGAAGGTCAAGCCCATGGTCACCACCGCTCTCGAGTCTGGCTTCGACTGCGTGCTGGTGGACAGAGAAAACATCGAGCGGGTGCGGGAGTTGGGCAAGATCAAGGTGGCCTGCTTTGGTGCAGAAAGAGGGACGGAGGATATTTTCGTTGTGGGCAAAGGCGGCGAAGGCGATGGAACCGTGGCTCTGCCTAAAGAGCAGAGCAGCTCCCTGGACGGGGCTCTCGTCAAGACCGTTTCCGGGACAAAGGCAGCTTATGTGGTCATTGCCAACAAGAAGTACGAAGAGTTCGCCGTGGAGATGGGCCGGATTGTAGACTATCTTCTCGTCATAGGCACGGACTGGAAGGTCATTCCCCTGGAGAACATGATTGCTGGATTGCAAGGCGCGCCGGTTATGATCATCAGCGGCGTCAATACGGCAGATGAGGCACGTCTGGCATTGGCCACACTGGAAAAGGGGGCCGATGGAGTGCTGCTGGACAACAGTGATCCTTCTGAGATCAAGAGAGTCATGGACGCGGTCGAGCAGTCGGAAAAAGGCCGATTAGAGCTGGTTTCAGCCACGGTGACTGCGGTCAAAGCCGTGGGCATGGGCGATCGGGTCTGCGTGGACACAGCCAGCATGATGTCTTTTGGAGAAGGCATGCTCATCGGTTCCCAGGCCAAAGGATTCTTCCTGGTTCACAGTGAGTCTGAAGAGAGCCCATACGTGGCTGCCCGGCCCTTCCGGGTGAATGCCGGCGCCGTGCACGCTTACATTCGGGTGGGAGAGAAGACGCGCTATCTATCCGAGCTAAAATCGGGAGATGAGGTTACCATCGTCAGCAAGGAGGGCCTGACCAGAACGGCCATAGTTGGCCGCGCCAAGATCGAGAAGAGGCCCATGATCCTCATCGAGGCGGAGGCCAATGGCCAGAGGATAAGCACTCTGCTGCAAAATGCCGAGACCATAAAGCTGGTCGGCTCCGACGGCATACTCAAGTCGGTGACCGATCTCAACGCCGGAGAAGAGGTGCTTGTGCATCTGGAAGAGATGGCCCGCCACTTCGGCATGAAGATTGAGGAGAGCATTGTGGAGCAATGAAACCGTGAATCATAAGTCACGCATAGTGGCCGTCCTGGGAAGGGATGCAGAAAAAGAGGTCCAGGCCGCAGGCGACGCAGATATGATCGAGCTGCGACTGGACCTGCTCGGCCCGGGCGATCCTCTTCAAATCATAAAGGCCGTGCGAAAGGCCACAGCCAAGCCGATCATCGCCACGGCTCGACTCAAGACGGAGGGCGGAATGTTCCAGGGCAGCGAAAGAGAGAGAATCAATCTGCTCATCAAGGCTGCCTACTATGCCGACTACGTGGATGTGGAGCTCCTGGCCGATCAAAGAGACGATGCCATTGCCAGAATAATGAAACCGGTGATAGTGTCCTACCACGACTTTCAGGGCATGCCGACGGATTTGGAACTTGCCGGGATCTACCAGGAGATGAAGAATACAAAAGCGGCCATTGCCAAGATCGCCGTGATGCCCAAAACACTCCGGGATAATTTGAGGATCTTGCAGTTCTTGCTGGATGCAGATACACCGCTATGCATGATCGCCATGGGCCGGATGGGCAGGCATTTGCGTGCCGTAGCTCCCCTCTATGGCTCCGCTCTTACCTACTGCTTTGTCACACAGAGCACGGCTCCCGGACAGATGAGCCTGGCTGAGCTATGTCTGGCCAGAAAGCTAATATTGTGAATATATTCAGTTGAATAATTTTACGCAAGACTTAACTACCTTTCGACTGGTTAGCAACAATGCAAGTGACTGTGGATGTAGGTGGCAGGCCCGGTCTGGATTGCAGAGGTTTCTGCAGCTTCCGTTATTTTAAAGGTGTTAACGAAGTAGAACCATCAGGATGCAGGCGATGCAAACCCATAAAAAAGGCTGCGATTATTGCTCAAGAGAAGTAATAGAGATCGAACCGGGCTATAAGCCCCTGGATCAATTGATCTTCGAGGTGTCCCAAAGAAGCATCTCTTCTACGCCGGAGATGATCACCATCAAGGGAAACGGCGATATAAGCTGTTACAGGCGTGGGGTGTAGGGGTAGAGAACGCCCCGGTCTTTAGGCCGGGGATGAATCGTACCCCACCCGTTAAGCCAATATCCTTAAATACAATCAACTGCTTAACATAGTTCTATGCTTAAGGC
>Ga0247841_10010221_pt1 | contig 12845 bp, 6 predicted proteins | sample LaCruzMarch2015__2_FD_192410 | JGI IMG/M metagenome (GOLD analysis project Ga0247841, IMG submission 192410) | Freshwater microbial communities from meromictic Lake La Cruz, Castile-La Mancha, Spain - LaCruzMarch2015_18m | ecosystem: Environmental > Aquatic > Freshwater > Lake | place: Spain... | reverse complement strand
ATTAACTCTCCTTTTCGTCTTGCTAACAACGCTGGTGATCCTTTAAGTCGTCAAAATTATGTTTGTGGTGGAACACCTGCACAAGTAAAAAAACCACAAGTTAATGGAATGAGAAGTTTATATGGAAATTTAACAAATAAATGTGATGGAACAGGAATAGAAGCATCTAATTGTAATAGTAAATATGTTTATGATTCAAGTGACTATATTACATATAAAAAAAATAGTGCTATTAATAAAAATTACAATGATTTATCTAATGGAGGAAATGATTACTCATCTCAACAATCTGCATATAGACATATTAGACGCTTTTAATTTTTTTTAACTTAGAAAGTGTATATCACACAAAATATTATATTATTATATAATAGTATGTCTCAATATTCTGATCTAAGAAACTCTGTTTTTAATGGTTATGTACAAGCATTTATAAAAGCTCCTCTTTCTACTAACAACACTCCTTGTTCTATGAATTGTCAGACCTATGGAACATTAACTGGTTTGCATCCTAATCCTCCAACTTTTTATCCCGCTTCTAATGATTCAACAACTTCTTCTTCAAGATTACAATATTTAAAAACATCTTCACCTTTAAATACACCCTATGTAACATCTAAGAATAAATATATTGCACCTATGCCTTCTTCTATGAGAACAGCACAAAATCGTTCTAATGCTATTGGAAAATCAGGCTATAAAGTAGGATTACCTTTATCTTCTCCCTTATCTTATAAAGCATACTCAAATAATGATGTAATGATACATACAAAATTTGTTCGTTCAGGTGGTTGTACTGCTCCTAAAAAAAAAGGAAGTATTTATAATTATTCTTTAAGAAATGGAAATGTTTGTTGTTTAGGAGAAATACCGAGACAAACTTATTAAATATATAATATTTTCTTTATTAATATTATAATAATGTCTTGTTCTTCAAGCAATAAAATGTATGGAGGTTCTTGTCTCAGTTGTGGAAATATGGGTAACATGACTGGAGGAACTTGTAGTATGTGTAAATTTGGTAAAATTGGAGGAAAAAGAACACAAACAAAAAAAAGACGAACAAAAAAATATAAAGGTGGAGATGGAACTGAAGATGTAAAGCAAAATGATTTATATAATAATGCTTCAGAACAAGTTAAAAATTATACAAACACTTTAAACGATAAAATTGGTGAAAGTTTTTCTAATATAAAAAATACTACAGAAGGATTAGCTTCTTCTGCATTAGACACTACAAAAAGTGTTGCTTCTTCTGCATTAGACACTACAAAAAGTGTTGCTTCTTCTGCATTAGATAGTACAAAAAGCGTTGCTTCTTCAGCATTAGATAGTACAAAAGGATTAGCTTCTTTTGCGTTAGATACTTCAAAAGGTTTATCTTCTTCACTTTTAGATAAAGGTAATACTGTTTTAAACTTTTCAAAAAAAAGTCCTTTATATAATGTAGTTACACCAAGTTTTGTTAAAGAAAATATTAATAAAACACAACAAAGTATAGTAGATAAAGCAGACAACATGATAAATAATACTAATAATCCAATTTCTGAAATAAAAGGTGGTGCAGGTTATGGTTTAGGAAACATAGCAAGTAATGCTCAACCAATTTTTGATGTTCCAACCGCTTCACCTAATTGGGTTAATGCTGATGGTCCAAATATTCCTGCTAATTGGTATAAATCAGTAGGTGGAAAAAAATATAAAAAATCAAAGAAATCTAAAAAGTCTAATAAATCTAAGAAATCTAAGAAATCGAAAAAATCTAAGAAATCAAGAAAATCTAAGAAATCAAGAAAATAAAATAAATAAAAAAACACAAGAAAATAAAAAAGTTAATAAAACTTATTCATTAATTTATAAATTATAAATAAAAATAAAAATCCTAATGATATAAAAAATAAAAAAGAAATTATATCATCATCAGGAATATTTAAAGAATATAATGGATTTGAATTTTTATTCATTTGCGTAAATGCTTGTCGGCATTTTTGTTTAGTTATTGGATTAACTTTTTCTATAAAATTACAAGGATCCATATTGTTTAAATCAACTGTTGTAACATAATGTGTTTCATTAGAAGTTATATTATTATTATCTCTAACTTCTAAAGTTATTTGCTGACATTCAGGAGTAGATCCTGCTGTAAAACTTGATAAAATATCAAATGGGTTAAAATTATTCAAATCAGACATTACACCAGGTATCAAACCTTTAAATATTTTAAAATTAACACCCATAGCATCAGATATAAATGGAATATTTCCTGATGGAACATTATTCATATAAACATACCTATCAACTGATTCATTCGTATCTTTAGCCATACATTTTGCTGAAGTTTTTAAAAAAAATTTATTCCCTAAATATTTAGTTTTAGTTGCTTTTGAATCACCCGAAACAAGAGCTTTAACATATTCTATTAATCCTGTTAAATCTTTTCCGAGTGTTTTTAAATCTCCTTTAGATGACATTCCGATCTGACTTGGCATTTTTATTTGACTACTATAATCATATGTTGGACCCAGTAAACTTGCTTGAACACCTGCTGAATTATTTAAAACATTTTGGAAATTATTAGAAGATGTTAATGGTAATGTTGTTGAAGATGTTGTTGAAGATGGTGTTACTGAAGATTGTAAATTTTGAGATGGTGGTGTTGGTGTTGGTGTTGGTTTTATTTAGTTGTTATTATTTTTTTTTTTTCGTGCCATTTTTATTATATATAAAAATATTTTTTATTTATTAATATTTCTTACATTGTTATTTATTATTCTTACATTATTATTGTTTCTTCTTAGATTACTGTTGAAGTTGAAATTGATGAGCTTGTATTAATACCATTAATATTGTTATTATCTTCTTCATCATCTGTTGCATTAGTGTTATTAGTATCATCATTCATATTTGTAGTACTTGAAATATTTGTATCATCGGTATTATCAGTATCTGATAAATTTGTTCCTGAAATTTCCATAGGTTCATTATCACCACCTGTCATTTGACTAGCATAATCAGCCTGTTGTTGAGTTAATTGTTGGACTTGATTAAATAAATCAACATAATTATTACTTAAATCAACTACTGTTTGGTTAAGATTTTTTAAATCATCCATTTCATTTTTTAAATATTCAATATTACCAGCGTTTTGTTGTGATAATATTAAAGCATTTGGAGGATAGTCTTTATATTGTAGATTATTATTTGTAAAATTTTCATGGTATGAAAAACGAAACTGATAAATTATAAGAAAAGAAAAAAGAATAATTAAAAATACAATTATTAATAACATATTAAATTACTATATAATTATATTTTAAAATAATAGTTTAAAAATATAAAACTAAAAATATTATGTCATCTATATCAAATATTTCAAGTATTTCAAGTATTTCATCTATGTCAAATATTGTTGAAATAAATAAAAAAAAATACATTGTAAATCAAGATGAATTTATTAAACTTGAAACAATTAGTAAATATTGTTTTCTTGTTATTAAAAAAAATGTTGGGTATTACGAAAGATTAGCTTCTTTATTGATTGAATTAAAAACATTAAATATGGCAATCAATACATTAGTTTTTATTTCCCCAACACACGGTGGTTTTATGCCTATTTTATGTTCTAAACATTTTAAACATATATATATATTTAATTGTGAAGAAAAACATAAAACAAATATTCAAGAAAATATATTAAATCATCAAATAAAAAATATAAATATAATTAATAATTTAAATAGTGTACAAAATAAAAAAAATATGATTATAATAAATGAAAATTTAAACTTTGATAATATAAATTTTATAATAGAAAATAATGCTATTTTTTTATCAACACAAAATAAATATTTTATTAAAAAATATAATGAATATAAACTAACTAATACAGAAGTTAATGTTTATATACCTAAAAAAGAAGAAAAAGCATTTATTAGAGAGTTCAAATATTTTATATATAATGAACTATTAAACTATGATAATTTACTTCATTTATGTGTTATGGTAAAAAATGGTGGTGATGATTTTAAAAAAATGCTGATTGATAATTATAACTTATTTGATAGATGGACCATCTTAGATACCGGAAGTACAGATAATACTATTGAAATAGTGAATGAAATTTTAGTAGGTAAAAAAAAAGGAAACTTATATCAAGAACCATTTATTGATTTTGGAACAAGTAGAAATAGATGTATTGAACTAGCAGGTGATGTTTGTAAGTTTATTTTAATGTTAGATGATACATATATAGTAACAGGTAAAGGAAGGGAATTTATAAATTTTGTTAGGGATGATCAATATGCTGATAGTTTTAGTTTTTATATAAAAAGTGATGATGTTGAATATACAAGTAATAGATTATTAAAAACTGATAGAAAAAATTTAAGATATTTATTTAAAATACATGAAGTTATAACACCAAAAAATAATATAAATGTTATTATTCCAATTGATGATGTTATTATTAATGATTACAAAAGTGAATATATGGAAAATAGAACAATGTCAAGAAAACTTTCGGATTTAAAACTTTTATTCCAAGAAATTAAAGATGACCCTGATAATCCGAGACACTACTATTATGTTGGACAAACATATAGTGTTATGAATAAACATGAAGATGCTTTAGAATATTTTTTAAAAAGATATCATCACCCAGACCCTAAAAAAATTGGTTTTATTCAAGAAAAACATGATGCTATTTTTGAAGCAGCAAGAATATGTAACTTTAAACTAAATAAAAGTTGGGAAGAATCTAAAAAATACTATGAATATGCTTATGAACTAGATAATGAAAGACCAGAAAGTCTATATTTTTTAGGTATTCATTATTACTTAAAATCATTAGAAACAACAAATGATACTGAAAAAACTGATAATAAACAAATTGCTTATGATTATTTTAAAAAAGGATATGAAATTGGATATCCATTAAATAAACAATATAGTTTGAAACCAACTCTAAGTTTTTATTTTTTACCTAATTTTTTATCCGAACTTTGTTTATATTTTAAAAACTATACTTTTGGAAAAGAAGTCTGTGAATATTTTTTTAAAAATAATAAAGAAAATACTGATTTTCATAATGACATAAATATTAGATATAAAATATTTATTGAAAAAATAAATGTTGAATTAAAAAATCGAAAAATTGAAGAATCACAATCAATACAACTAAGAAATAAAGAGTTAACTCAAATAAAACCAATAAAACCAATTGAAACAATTAAAACAATTGAAACAATCAAAACAATTGAAACAATTCAACAAGTAAATAATAAACCAATATTATGTTTTGTTGCTGATGGAGGATGGGGTAAATGGACAGGAAGAGATATTTTAACAAAAGGAATTGGTGGTTCTGAAACTTATATTATTGAAATGGCAAGATATATTCAAAAATTAGGATTTTTTAATGTTTTTGTTTTTTGTAATTGTCAAGAAAAAGATATTTTTGAAGATGTTAATTATTTACACTTAACTGAATATCAGTCTTTTATAATGAATACACATGTACATAGTTGTATAATAAGTCGTTTTGTTGAATATATTTCGATTTCTTCTAAAGGAAATATTGATAATATTTATCTTGTATTTCATGATTTAATTGGTGAAAATACAATTATTACTAATGTTGACAAAATAAAAAAAATATTTTGTTTAACTGAATGGCATGTATCTTATTTTAATGAAATTTTTCCTATTTTTAAAAATATAACTATACCTTTATATTATGGCATTGATAAAAATAATTTTAAAATAACTGAAAACACACAAAAAATTAAATATAAGTTTATTTATTCTTCTTTTCCAAATAGAGGACTACTACAACTTTTAGAACTATGGCCTATTATTGTAAATAGATATCCATCTGCTTCTTTATATATTTATAGTGATGTTGACGGTAAATGGGTTAATGAAGTTGCTGAAAATGATATGAAACTTTGTAAAAGTTTATTAGATTTATATAAAAGAAATTCTAATTATAACATTAACTATAAAGGTTGGGTTGATAAAAAAACATTAGCTGATTCATGGATTACTTCAGATGTATGGTTTTATCCTTGTACATTTACTGAAACTTTTTGTTTAACGGCATTAGAAGCAGCAGTAACCAAAACATTAGTTGTTACTAATAACTTAGGTGCTTTACAAAATACAGTAGCAGATAGAGGAGTTATTATTGAAGGAGATCCAAGAACTAAAGAATGGAAAAATAATGCTATTTATGAACTTTTTTCTTGCCTTGATGATGAAAATAAAAAAAAATATTTAGTTGAAAAAAATTATGAATGGAGTAAAAATATTTCTTGGGAAGGACAAGCAAAAATTTTACAAAACAATTTAATTGACAACAAAGCAATTAATAATATTGAAACTATTGAAACTAAGAATATTGAAACTATTGAGAATATTAAAAAAAAAAGTATATTTGTTAAGGATAATTTTCCCATGAAAGAATTGGATTATGCTAATATGAAAAACTGGTGTTTTGATTTACCAAGTGGAAAGAATGAACTTGATTTATTTATAAAAAACTTGGACTATTTTAATTCTAAAAATATAAAAAATCCAAAAATACTTGAAGTAGGTATTTTTTCAGGAACTTCTTTAATTCACATCATAAATCATATTCCAAATTCTTATGGTGTAGGTATTGACCTTTGGGAAGATTATTTTGAAGAATGTAAACTTACAAATAAGATTATAGAAATAAATAGTGCTAAAAATATAAAAAAAAATAAAATAAAGGATGTTTTTTATAAAAATGTTCAAATTGCTAACTTAAATGATCGTATTGAAGCAAGACATGGTGATTCTTGTGATATTTTAACTCAAATGATTATTAATGGAGAAACATTTGATTTAATTTATGTTGACGGAAGTCATAAGGGATTTGACTGTTATATAGACTTGGTATTATCTTTTAAAAACTTAAAAAAAGGTGGAATAATGATAATTGATGATGTTAATTATAATAGATATGATGTTATTTCTAAAGAATCTGATGTGTTAAATACACCATATTATTCTATTATACATTTTTACGAAAAATATAAAAATAAGTTAAAAATATTGGATAGTTCTTATCGCCTTTTCTTAGAAAAAATAGATTATTAAATCATTTATATATTTTTTTTTACAAATTCGATCGCTTCACTTGCATTTTTAACGGGATTTAATAATGATGTAAATTTTTCAACAACTACTTCAAATTTACCAGGATTTATTTTAAATTTATAAAGAATAAATATGATTTCTATACCAAACATATATATATCACTTGTATACTTATATTTTTCTAATAATTTATTACGAGGTATATTCATACAAATAATTTGTTTTAATTCTGTTTTTACTCTTTCAATTGTTTTTTTAAATAATGGATATTTTAATAATTTTCGCATCCATAATAAATTTTTGTCAAAATTTTTAATTAAAAAACTTTCTAAATTTAATGCTTCAACAGCAGGTAATCCATCAGTAATTTTTGATAAAACACCATGACTTTTATAAATATATAATAATATTGGTGAATGATTTAATCCAAAAATTGTTGACAATGAAACAGAATTTATACTTCTTAATTTACCCCAGTCTATTAACTTATACATACCATTACAATTAACACTATTATCTAACTTTACATCATCATGTTGAAGTCCATTTTTTTGTAATATTTCTATTGATTGTAATATTTCCAACATATATTTTTTTAATAAACCTTCATTTAATATAAAATTATTATCACATTGATTTCCAAATATTAAATGATATTTTTCATTGTTTTTATTTGTAACTATACAACCCATTATTTTACATTTTTCAAAAATACCTATTGGTTGAACTGTTAAAAATTTTGAAGATTTATTACCATATATTTTTAAAACTTGTTTATTTAATTTAATCTCTTCAGAAAAATCTTTTTTTATTTGTTCTTCTTTATTTATTACTTTATCTGTAATAATCATTTTTACAAATTTATTTTTCATATTTTTTAAAAAAATTAAAAAATTTTGAATATCTTCTTCTTTTGTTATTTTTATATTTCCATTTAACCCATACAAAGAAATATTCTTTATATTTTTGTCATCTAAAAGTTGAAATTGATTTTTACCTAAATTATATGCTTTTCCATGTTTTCCAACACCTAATAATCCACTTTCTTTTTTTTTTGTTATTTTCTTAGTTTTGTTATTTACTTTAACTTTTTTTAAAAAATTATTTGAATATTTTAATGTTTTCACCAAAAAATTATTCATTTATATACTATTACAATTTTTTTTATAAAAACATATTTACATATATTTTTATTAAATACATAAATATAAACCAAAAATTATAAATTTACCGTTTTTAATTCTAACTCAATAACTCTTTGATTTAATTTTTTAATTTCTGAAACCAAATATGTAATAATATTATTCCAATCAATCGCTTCCGGTGTTTCATTACTATTCAATACAGTAAAATAAGGATCAGCATCAAATGCTTCTTCAGCAATAAATCCTATTAAATGTTTATTACTATCAGGAACATAATCATATTCTCTAGGTTGTAGCTTATAAATATTTTCAGTATTTTGTATTAAATTAATTATATTTTTTTTATATCTTTGAGATGATGTTAAATAAGATAACTCAAATGTAGTTGAATTATAATATACTTGAACAGAAGCTGCTAATGCCCTTAAAGGTGCTATATATGTAGCTGAAGCATTATCTCCATTTATTATTGATCCTGAAGCATTTAATACAATTGAATTAGCAGATTGATTTGTTGTTCCAGAATTAACACCAATAGCAATAGCATTAATTCCTTGATTAGTAAATCCAGCATTTGTTCCAATAGCAATTGCTCCTGATAATTGATTATTTTGTCCCGAATTAGTTCCAATAGCAATAGCATTTGTTCCTTGTTGAGTTTGACCTGCTGAAAATCCAAAAGCAATTGAACCTGAACCTTGTTCTGTAGATCCCGCATTAACTCCAATAGCAAGACAATTAATTCCTTGTTGAGTGTCACCTGCATTAAAACCGATAGCAACTGCTCCTGAACTTTGTCCCGTAGATCCTGCACTAAATCCAATAGCAATAGCATTTTCACCTTGATTTGTTTGACCAGCATTAACGCCAATACAAATAGCATTAATTTGTTGTTGAGTTCGACCTGCTTGAAATCCCAAAGCAATTGATCCTGATTTTTGTAGTACAGATCCCGCATCAATACCGATAGCAATAGCATTAGTTCCTTGTTGATTTTGACCTGCGTTAACTCCAAAAGCAACTGCTCCTGAACCTTGTCCTGTAACTCCTGCACTAACACCAATAGCAATTGCATTAATTCCTTGACCACTAAATCCAGCACTAAATCCAAAAGCAATTGCCCCAGAACCTTGTCCTGTATTTCCGGCACTTACACCAATAGCAATTGAACATGAACCTTGATTATTTTGACCCGCATTAGTTCCAATAGCAACAGCTTGTATTCCTTGAAGTGAATAACCTGCATTCTGTCCAATAGCAACACCTTGTCCTCCTTGACTTGAATAACCTGCATTATTTCCAATAGATATTGAATTATTACCTTGATTAAGTTCACCAACACCATTACCAATAGCAACACAAGCTTGTCCTTGTTGAAATCTTCCTGCGTTAGTTCCCAAAGCAACAGATTGCTGTTTTTGTCCTGTAAATCCCGCACTACTACCAATAGCAACTGAATTTTGTCCTTGAGTATACTGTCCTGCAAAATATCCAATAGCAATAGCATTATTTCCTTGAGTAATTTGACCTGCTTGATATCCAAAAGCTATTGAACTTGTACTTTGTCCGGTTTGTCCTGCTTGATATCCAATAGCAATAGCATTACTTGATTGACCGGTAAATCCTGCTTGAAATCCAATAGCAATCGAATTACTTCCCTGATTATTTTGACCTGCTTGAAATCCAATAGCAATCGAATTACTTCCTTGTTGAGTTTGACCTGCTGAAAATCCAAAAGCAATTGCTCCTGATTTTTGCCCTGTAGATCCCGCATTAACACCAATAGCAATCGCATTTTGTCCTTGTTGAGTAAAACCCGCTTGAAATCCAATAGCAATTGCTCCTGTTATTTGCAAAAGAGCTCCCGCATTAAAACCAATAGCAACACAATTAGTTCCTTGTTGACTTTGACCTGCCTGAAATCCAAAAGCAATTGCTCCCGATCTTTGTCCTGTAAATCCTGCACCTATACCAATAGCAACAGCATTCTGTCCTTGTGTATTTTGACCTGCGTTTAATCCAATAGCAATTCCTGCTGATCCTTGCGTATTTTGACCTGCCTGAATACCAATAGCAACTGCGTTTCTTCCTTGAAAAACATTTCCAGCATTAACTCCAATAGCAAGTGCTCCTGATGATTGTATATTATATCCTGAATCTTGTCCAATAGCAATTCCGTATTGTCCTTGTTGTAAAAAACCTGACGCAGCTCCCAAAGCAATTGCACCTATTCTTTGTCCTGTGTTTCCCGAATTAAAACCAATAGCAACAGTATTGTAAAGTTGTGCATATTGTCCTGCATATTGCCCAATAGCAATTCCTTGTTGTGTATATTGACCTGCTAAATATCCAATAGCAATTGCTTGACTATATTGCTGAGAATATCCTGCTAAAGATCCAATAGCAATTGAATTTTGTCCCTGTAAATATCCTCCACAACTAATTCCAATAGCAACAGCATTTGTTCCTTGCAAAGTTTGACCCGCTGAAAATCCAAAAGCAAATGCTGCTGATCTTTGTCCTGTAGATCCAGCATATGCACCAATAGCTACACAGTTAATATCTTGAAATGTATTACCCGCGTTTAATCCAATAGCAATTGAATTTTGTCCCTGTAAATATCCTCCACAACTAATTCCAATAGCAACAGCATTTGTTCCTTGCAAAGTTTGACCCGCTGAAAATCCAAAAGCAACTGATCCTGAACCTTGTCCTGTAACTCCTGAATTAACTCCAATAGCAATAGCATTAAATCCTTGACCAGTATTTCCCGCGTTTAATCCAATAGCAATTGCTCCTGAAAGTTGTGATAATCTTCCTGCATTTAATCCTATAGCTATTGTTGCTGTTCCTTGATTACTTGAACCAGAATTATTTCCTATTGCTATAGCTGATGTTGATATTTGATATGTTGCAGTTGTATCATTCCAATATAGTATATTACCATAGTTTGTTCCTGATATTAATGGACCTACGGGTCCTGTAGCACCTGTTGTCCCTGTTGAACCAGTATCACCTGTTGAACCTGTATCGCCTGTTGAACCTGTTAATCCTGTAGGTCCTGTTGATCCTGTTGAACCAGTATCACCTGTTGAACCAGTATCACCTGTTGAACCTGTTGATCCTGTTGAACCTGTTGATCCTGTTGAACCTGTTGATCCTGTTGAACCTGTTATTCCTGTAGGTCCTGTTGATCCTGTTGAACCAGTATCACCTGTTGAACCAGTATCACCTGTTGAACCTGTTGATCCTGTTGATCCTGTTGATCCTGTTGAACCTGTTGATCCTGTTGAACCTGTTATTCCTGTAGGTCCTGTTGATCCTGTTGAACCAGTATCACCTGTTGAACCAGTGTCACCTGTAGAACCTGTTATTCCTGTAGGTCCTGTTGATCCTGTTGAACCAGTATCACCTGTTGAACCTGTTGAACCAGTATCACCTGTAGAACCTGTATCACCTGTAGAACCTGTAGGTCCAGTTCCGATACTTGAAGTTGAATATTGTAATTCATTAGTTGTTGTATCATAAACAATAAAATTATTTGTTCCTGTTGTTTGGCGTATTGGATTAACAAAAAACCCCGTTGTTCCAGGTGAATAAGCAATACCTGAAGCATTTAAACAAATAGAATATGCTGCTTGTTGTGTTTGACCTGCATTAACGCCAATAGAAATAGCATTAATTCCTTGACCAGTAAATCCAGCATTTGTACCAATAGCAATTGATCCTGATCCTTGACTATTTTGTCCCGAATTAGTTCCGATAGAAATTGCATTCAATCCTTGTGTACCTTGACCCGCTTGAAATCCAAAAGCAATTGACCCTGAACCTTGTCCTGTACATCCTGAATTAACTCCAAGAGCAATAGCATTTAATCCTTGAAAACCTAGTCCTGTATTCAAACCAATAGCAATTGATCCTGAACCTTGACTCTCTTCACCAGCCTGATTTCCAATAGCAACAGCATAATTTCCTTGTGTATTTTGTCCACAAGAATAACCTATAGAAATTGATTCTGACGCTTGTCGTCTTTGTCCAGCATTAACTCCAATAGCAATTGCTCGTGTTCCTTGTTGAGTTTGACCTGCCTGAAATCCAAAAGCAATTGCTCCCGATCTTTGTCCTGTAGATCCTGCACTGACACCAATAGCAATAGCATTATAATCTTGACTTGTTTGACCTGCGTTTAATCCAATAGCAATTGCTGCTGATCCCTGTAATGATCTTCCTGCATTTAATCCTATAGCTATTGTTGCTGTTCCTTGATTACTTGAACCAGAATTATTTCCTATTGCTATAGCTGATGTTGATATTTGATATGTTGCAGTTGTATCATTCCAATATAGTATATTACCATAGTTTGTTCCTGATATTAATGGACCTACGGGTCCTGTAGCACCTGTTGTCCCTGTTGAACCCGTCGAACCTGTATCGCCTGTTGAACCTGTTAATCCTGTAGGTCCTGTTGATCCTGTTGATCCTGTTGAACCGGTTGATCCTGTTGTTCCTGTTGTTCCTGTCGAACCAGTATCACCTGTAGAACCGGTTGAACCTGTTGTTCCTGTAGGTCCTGTTGAT
>Ga0247841_10010220_pt1 | contig 12846 bp, 8 predicted proteins | sample LaCruzMarch2015__2_FD_192410 | JGI IMG/M metagenome (GOLD analysis project Ga0247841, IMG submission 192410) | Freshwater microbial communities from meromictic Lake La Cruz, Castile-La Mancha, Spain - LaCruzMarch2015_18m | ecosystem: Environmental > Aquatic > Freshwater > Lake | place: Spain... | reverse complement strand
CCTGTACATCAGCTTTTCACCAGCAGCTATCCTTATCTGTGCTTTTACAAGATCGATCCCAACAACCCTTTCTGTGATAGGATGTTCGACCTGCAGGCGTGTATTCATTTCAAGGAAGTAGAAATTCATGTCCTCGTCAACAAGGAACTCAACTGTTCCTGCTCCCTCATATTCAACTGCCCTGGCTGCTTTAACTGCCGCTTCACCCATTTTCTGACGTAATTCAGGTGTTACAAGAGGGGAGGGGCTTTCTTCCACAATTTTCTGGTGTCTCCGTTGTACTGAACATTCGCGTTCACAAATGTGTATTGTATTACCGGATTTATCGGCTAATATCTGGAATTCAATATGATGAGGTGAGGAGATGTATTTCTCGATATAAACCGAATCGTCGCCAAATGCAGCCAAAGCCTCAGATTTTGCTGCTCTAAGGGCATCCGGTAAATCTTTTTCATTATGAACCAGCCTGATACCTTTTCCTCCACCTCCAGCCGATGCTTTTATCATGACAGGCAACCCTATTTTAGTTACAATTTCCGAAAGTCCCTTTTCACTGAGAATGGGCTTATTTGTTCCCGGGACAACCGGAATGCCTGCATTAACGGCAGTCTGACGTGCTGTTATCTTATCCCCCATCGTTGAAATGGAGTGGGAGGAAGGGCCTATAAAAATAAATCCTTCCTTACGGCATCGTTTTGCAAAATCGGCATTTTCTGACAGAAAACCATAGCCTGGGTGAATAGCATCGGCTTTTGATTTATGCGCCGCTTCAATTATGTTATCAATTACAAGGTAACTCTCATTGGAAGGTGAAGGGCCTATAAAATATGCTTCGTCAGCATATCTGACATGTAACGCACCCCGATCGGCTTCAGAATATACCGCAACAGTCGAAATGCCCATTTCTCGGCATGTACGCATTACACGTACAGATATCTCGCCGCGGTTTGCTACCAGAATTTTCTTTATCATATTTGGCAATAATGGGTGATAAACAAATAGTAGCGGATTATGTTTTAAAATAGCATAATTTTGCCAGGCTGATTCAACCTGCATATTTCAAAAATACGAGAAATCAATTCAGTTAAAGGATTGAGCAACTATAATGTTGATAACTAACATTATAAAGAGCCAAATGTATTTATTTCCCGGTAGATGGAGTCACGTTCTATGGGAACTCTTCTGGCTTTTTTTATAAGTGTCACGATTTCTTCACTACTCATTGCTGGATTAGAATCACCTGCTCCTGCCATGGAGTAAATTTTTGTCGAATCATCAATTGTTCCGTCTAAGTCATCAACACCAAATGATAGCGACAGTAGTGCCATATCTTTTCCGATCATTGGCCAGTATGCCTTTAGATGCGGGATGTTGTCAAGGAATATCCGGCACACGGCAAAATTTTTCATGTCTTCAACAGAAGATACCTCACCTTGCTGCCACATTGCATTATTACTGCTTTTAAACTTCAGCGGGATAAATGCATTGAACCCATGCGTCCTGTCCTGAAGTGTCCTTATCCTGTTGAGATGATCTATCCGGTGTTTATAATTTTCGATATGACCGTAAAGTATGGTGGCATTAGATGGTATTCCAAGCAAATGTGCCGTTTCATGCAAAGTAAGCCATGTTTCGGAAGAAGATTTTTCATCGCATACAACTTTCCTGATCTCTTCGTCAAATATCTCGGCTCCTCCGCCCGGTACTGAATCCAGACCGTAATTCTGCAGAAGTGATAATCCATCCTTAACAGACATACCGGCTTTTTTAATGATATAATCAAGTTCGATCGCAGAAAATGCTTTAACATGTATCCCGGGAAGAACTTCTTTTATCTTACTTATCATGTTGCCGTAATAATGAATATCGTGGGAGGGGTGAACACCGCCCGTAACATGGACTTCGGTGACATTTTTTCCTGTGTATTTTCCGGCAATTTCAAGAATTTTATCCATATCGTAATACCAGCTTCCGGGTTCGCCGGGCTTACGCCGGTAGGAACAAAAATGACAGTTGAACACACAGATGTTCGTTGGCTCAATATGAAAGTTCCGGTTAAAAAAAGCTTTTTCACCATGTTTTGAGTTCCTTACAAAATCTGCCAATAACCCAAGGAATCCCAGCTCTCCTTTTTGGTAAAGCAATAATCCATCCTCAACCGTGATCCGTTCAAGATTAAGGACTTTTTCAGCCACTAAATTCAATTCACGCGGTATGTCTGCCGAACCGGCCAGTTTATTGAGTGCATTTCTATCCATGATATTTATTAACAATCAGACGACAAAAATATTGTCAGAGGTATAGTTTCCTTGTTTTCATTCAGGGTATCAACTGCTCCAATGATGGTCGAAATTGGTGCTCTCAATTCATGCGATAGTAAATTGAGCAGGGCACTTAAAAATGCGGTACCCGACACCGGAAGAATTTCGAAAATCATTGCCAGATTCGGATTAAAGCTATCAGGTGACCAGATGTTCAGTGCAATTTTCCGTAATTTTGCCGGTTTCCTATCTTTGCAGCAAATATCGTGAATTGGAATTAGCGGCGCTAAAAAATAAATATTGTAAGCATCCGGTTGTTGAAACACTTATCAGTTTTTTAAAAAACAACACCGGGAAAAATGCTTATCTTAAAGGATTAACCGGTTCTTCAACCGGCCTTGTTTGTTCATCGGTTTTTGAACATACCCGACGACCTTTCCTTGCCGTTCTTACAGATAAGGAAGAAGCTGCTTACTTTTACAATGACCTCGTATCGCTTACCGGAGAAGAGAATGTACTGTTTTTCCCGTCTGTTTATAAACGTTCGGTACATTATGAGCAGGTTGACCCTGCAAATATTGTTATGCGCACTGAGGTACTTTCGCGTTTCAGTTCAGGGAATAACGGTTCCTCGGCGGTTATTGTGACCTGGCCGGAGGCTGTTATGGAAACAGTTGTCACACGTAATCAGTTTGAGAACAACACGCTTCACCTTAGTGTGGGTGAGAAAGTGAGTCCTGAATTTATCATGGAAGTGCTGCATGAATACGATTTTCAAAAGACGGATTTTGTATATGAGCCCGGGCAGTTTTCAGTAAGAGGCAGTATTATCGACATCTTCTCATTTTCAAATATCTTCCCTTACAGGATTGATTTTTTTGGAAATGAAGTGGAATCAATACGTACCTTCGATATCGAGTCCCAATTATCGAAAGATTCACTTAAGAAAATAACAATTATCCCTGATATACAGACAGGCAGAGACGGCGAAACACGCCAGTCATTTTTCAGTTTCATTCCGGATGGTACAGTAATCTGGATAAATAACCTGAGCTATATTAGCGGTATAGTTGAGAATCATTTTGACAATTACCTTGAAAAAGCTTTCAGACCGTTAATGGAAAAAGAGCAACTGCCGGAGCAATTCCTGATTTCGGGCAAATCATTTCTCAGCAGCATTAAGGGATTTACATTGGCGGAATGGGGCCAGCAAAACAGCACAGGTACTGAACATGTCTTTAATTTCAGCGTTTCACCTCAACCTGCTTTCAGCAAGAATTTTGCACTGCTCAGTTCTGACCTTACCGGGAATTATTCAAAAGGATATTTAAATTATATTCTCTCATCCAGTGAAAAGCAGATCGACCGTTTACAGGCTATTTTTAACGAACTCAACCGCGAGGTGGAAGAATTTACCCCGGTTAACGGGACACTTCATGAAGGATTCATTGATCACATCCTGAAAATCTGTTGTTACACCGACCACCAGATATTTGAACGTTATCACAAATTCAGCCTGAAGAGCGGATATCTCAGGAAAGAGTCTGTTGCATTAAATGAAATTGCAGGTTTGCATAATGGTGATTACGTGGTACATGTTGATCACGGGGTGGGGGTATTCGGTGGTCTTGATAAAATTGAGATTAATGGTAAGGTGCAGGAAGCAGTACGACTGGTATATAAGGATGGCGATATATTATATGTGAATATTCATTCGCTGCACAAGATTTCAAAATACAAAGGCAAAGATGGTGAGCCTCCGAAAATATACAAATTAGGCACTGGTGCATGGCAAAAACTCAAGCAGACCTCAAAACGGAAAATTAAAGATATTGCAAGGGAACTAATAGCATTGTATGCGAAAAGAAAATCAGAATCAGGCTTTCAGTTCTCTGCCGATTCCTATCTTCAACAGGAACTTGAGGCATCTTTCATTTATGAAGACACGCCGGATCAGATTACCTCAATCCAGGCAATAAAGAAAGACATGGAGTCACAAATCCCTATGGACAGGCTCATTTGTGGTGACGTAGGTTTTGGTAAGACTGAGATTGCAATACGAGCAGCATTTAAGGCCGTTACTGACTCAAAACAGGTAGCAATACTAGTTCCGACAACTGTACTGGCTCTCCAGCATTATTATACTTTAAAGGAAAGACTTAAAAATTTTCCTGCAACTGTAGATTATATCAGCCGCTTCAGGAACGCCAAAGACCAGAAAGAGATCATAAAAAAACTTGAAGAGGGGAAAATTGATATCCTTATCGGGACACACCGCATAGTTGGCCAGGACATCAGGTTCAGGGACCTGGGCCTGCTTATTGTTGATGAGGAACAAAAGTTTGGTGTTGCCACAAAAGAAAAACTCAAGAGACTGAAGGTGAATGTTGATACCCTTACCCTGACAGCCACCCCTATTCCGCGCACACTGCAGTTCTCATTAATGGGAGCCCGCGATTTATCCATAATAAATACACCACCGCCAAACCGTTATCCTATAATTACAGAGTTACACCAGTTCAATGCAGATATTATCCGGGAAGCAATAGAATACGAGCTATCCCGTAACGGGCAGGTTTTTTTTATTCATAACCGCGTGCAGAATATCTCAGAAGTTGAAATGCTTGTGAAAAAACTGGTGCCTAAAGCACGGGTTGTGACCGGACATGGACAAATGGAAGGCAGGATGATTGAACAGGTAATGCTCGATTTTATTTATGGTGATTATGATGTATTGGTGGCAACATCAATAATTGAAAACGGGCTGGATATTTCCAATGCCAATACGATAATAATCAACGATGCACAGACCTTCGGGTTAAGCGACCTTTACCAGTTGCGGGGAAGGGTGGGAAGGTCAAACAAGAAAGCCTTCTGTTACCTCCTTGCTCCTCCATTATCGGGCCTTAGTGATGAAGCAAGACGACGGTTAAAAGCAATATCAGAATTCTCAGAGCTGGGCAGTGGTTTCAATATAGCCCTTCAGGATCTCGATATACGCGGGGCAGGTAACCTGCTTGGGGCCGAACAAAGTGGTTTTATTTCCGATATTGGTTACGAAACTTACCATCGTATACTCGATGAGGCAATACAGGAACTTAAAGATGAAGAGTTCCGCGAACTGTACAGCAAAACGGGGGAAGATACCGGAGAAGTTGATTACCTTAAAGATTGTCACATTGAAACCGACCTTGAGATATTACTTCCTCATGAGTATATTTCTAATATCAGTGAACGAGTACGTTTATACAGGGAATTGGATAATATCCAGGATGAACGGTCACTCGAAGAATTTGAGAATAGACTCATTGACCGCTTTGGAGAATTACCTGAGCAGACATCTGAGTTGCTTAATGTCGTAAGACTAAGATGGCTGGCTGAAAAGACAGGCTTTGAAAAAATCGTGCTTAAAAGTGGAATTATGGTTTGTTATTTTATCTCTGACCCTGAATCACTTTATTTTAATTCAAAGATATTCAGTAAGATACTTGATTATGTTCAGCAGCAGAAAAAACACTGCCAGATGAAAGAAGTTAATAATAAATTACTGCTGACATTTGGCAGTGTGGCAACTGTTGGGAATGCAATGACAATTCTTGCAGAAATGTCTGTTTCTGCCTCACCCTGAATCCCTCTCCTTCCGCTGCGGCGGAAGCTAGGGACTTAACAAAAAGTACGAATCGGACTCCCCTTTAATTTTGGATAGGGGCTGGGGATGAGGTTGAAAAAAGTACTGAATGTTTTTTATCAAACTTCGCTGTATTTCTGTCTGATTTCATATTTTCGCAATTCATAAATTTGAAAAAATAACAGAATGAAACAACTTATTGAATGTGTTCCGAATTTCAGCGAAGGAAACGACATGGGTATAATCAGACTCATTACAGATCAGATAGAAACTGTTGAAGGAGTAAAGCTTCTTGATGTGGATCCCGGTAAGGCTACAAATCGTACGGTGGTAACATTTGTCGGGACTCCTGATGCGGTTGTTGATGCTGCATTCCTGGCTGTAAAAAAAGCTTCCGCGATAATTGATATGAGGAAGCATAAAGGTGCACATCCCCGTTTCGGTGCCACGGATGTTTGTCCATTTGTGCCTGTTTCTGGGATTACTATGGAGGAAACAGTTATTTATGCACGTAAACTTGCTGAAAGGGTGGGTAATGAATTAGGTATCCCTGTCTATTGTTACGAAAACGCAGCATTTACCGATGAACGAAGGAATCTTGCAAACTGTCGTTCGGGCGAATATGAAGGGCTGCCTGAAAAAATAGTTGATCCTCACTGGAAGCCGGATTTCGGACCTGCAATTTTTAATGCCACAGCAGGGGCTACAGCAGTCGGTGCCAGAGATTTTCTTGTTGCTTATAATGTAAATTTAAATACAACATCAACACGCCGGGCTAACGCAGTTGCTTTCGATATCAGGGATAAGGGCCGTCCGGTGCGTGAAGGTAATCAGGTGACCGGAAAGATAAAAAAAGATGAACTAGGTAACGAAATATGGATTCCCGGTTCATTAAAGGCATGCAAAGCTATAGGATGGTTTATAAAAGAATATGGAATTGCACAGATTTCAATCAACCTTACTAATATAAGTATTACCCCGGTACATATAGCTTTCGTGGAAGCATGCATGAAAGCTCAGGAAAGAGGATTGCGCGTTACAGGTTCGGAACTTGTTGGTTTGATTCCGCTTAGTGCAATGATTGATGCCGGTAAGTATTTTCTCCGCAAACAACAACGTTCAGTGGGAGTATCGGAGGATGAACTGATTAAAATAGCAGTGAAATCTCTTGGTCTCGATGATCTGAAGCCATTTAATCCTGCTGAAAAGATAATCGAGTACGTGTTGGCAGGCAAGGGCAGTACTAATCTTGTTGACATGACCTGTAAGGCATTTGCGGATGAGACAGCATCGGAATCACCGGCACCAGGAGGGGGCTCAGTTTCGGCATATATGGGTGCAATGGGAGTATCACTTGCAACAATGGTTGCCAACCTGTCATCCCATAAACCCGGATGGGACGATCGTTGGGAAGAATTTTCAAACTGGGCCGAAAAAGGTCAGAAAATAAAAGATGATTTGATATACTTTGTAGACGAGGATACCAGGGCATTTAACAGGATCATGGATGCCTTTGGATTGCCAAAATCGAATGCATCTGAGTCGGCAGCAAGACATGCAGCAATCCAGTCTGCAACAAAATATGCTATTGAAATACCGTTTAAAGTTATGCAGCGTTCATTCGAAGCCCTGGAAATTATAAAAGCAATGGCAGAAATCGGCAATCCGAACTCGGTTTCTGATGCCGGGGTTGGAGCTCTTGCCGTGAGGTCGGCAGTAATGGGTGCATTTCTTAATGTAAAGATTAATGCATCGGGACTTGATGATAAAGATTTTATTAACAGGATTCTGGCAAAAGGAAGAGAAATAGAAGAAAAGACCTTCAGGATGGAAAAGGAAATTCTGGAAATAGTTAATAGCAAAATCAAATGATACTGGTGTTTTTTGAGTGTCGTAAAGACAGTCCATGATGTATTTCATAGTGCAGAATCACCTATACAAAAAGCAAAATAATGACCAATGATGCTAAAAGGTTCCTTTACAGTCTTTACCTTCCTGTTTTTTTCATCCTTCTGCTGTGGATCGTGAAAATCGCAGAATTGGTTCTTGTACTTGATTTTACAGAGTATGGAATTTTACCTCTGCAACTGCATGGATTAAAAGGGATAATAGCTGCACCTCTTGTTCATTCTTCATTCAGTCATCTGATAGCCAATTCAATACCTTTGCTTATACTCAGTACAGGTATTATATATTTTTACCGTGATATAGCATATAAGGTTTTACTTCTCATTTATTTAATTTCGGGTTTCTGGGTTTGGTTATTTGCACGGCATGCCTATCATATTGGTGCCAGCGGATTGGTATATGGCTTTGCATCATTCCTGTTTTTCAGCGGGATAATTAGAAAAGATAACAGAATGGCAGCTCTGTCTTTTATCGTTGTATTTTTATACGGAAGTATGGTTTGGGGTATTTTTCCACTTCAACCACAAATATCATGGGAATCGCATCTGATGGGTGCGGTAGTTGGAGGAATAATTGCCGTATATTACAGAAAAGAAGGCCCTCAACCCGAACGTTATGAATGGGAGAATGAAGATGATACAGACGAACCGGGCGATGATAATGTTGTTAATGACAAAACCTGTGGCGCAGCACATGATCAGGAAGGAAACAGGCAGGCAGATGAAAAAATAACTATTAATTACGATCTGAAGAAATGACCGGATTACCAGTATTTGCCGATGTTATCCTGCCCCTCGCACTTCCTTGTCTTTATACGTACAGTGTGCCTTTTGATCTACAGAATTCTGTTGTAGTTGGCAAGAGGGTTGTAGTCCAGTTCGGTAAAAAAAAGGTTTACACAGCCGTAGTTTTTCACCTGCATAATGATCCTCCCCAAGAATATACCACGAAAGAAATTATTTCCGTAATTGATATTAATCCTGTTGTAAATTTATTCCAGCTTAAGTTATGGCAATGGATGGCAAATTATTATATGTGTACAACCGGAGAAGTTATGAAAGCTGCACTTCCTGCTGGTATGAAGCTGGAAAGTGAAACCAGGATCGTACTTAATACGGATAATATTGATTATAATAATTTTGATGAGAAGGAAATCAGGTTAATAAGTTGTTTGGAAAATAAGAAGACAATATCGGTGAATGAAGCAGCTGATATTCTTCAGTTAAAACACCCATTACAGGTGATTGAATCACTGCTGACTAAAAAGGCAGTAATTGCCGAAGAGGAACTCCAGGACAATTATAAAGCCAGGGTTGAAGCTTATGTTACCATTTGGGAAGGGATCACCGAGGATCAGTTATTGTCGTACCTCAGGAAGCTCGAAAAAGCACCTAAACAGTCAGACCTGTTAATGAAATATATCTCTCTTTCAGGAATTTTTGGTGATCAGGTAACAAAAGATGTAAAAAAATCTGAACTCAGGATAAGTGCAAATGAATATCCTGCATTCAATGCACTAATCAAAAAAAATATCTTAAAGGTTTATGAAAAAGAGATCGGCCGTCTTGATCAGGAAGATAGGATTCTTAAAGGCAGTAACATTTTAAATGATCAGCAACATGAAGCATATGACCGCATTGTGGAATGTTTTAATCAGCATCAGGTTGTTTTACTGCATGGAGTTACCTCTAGCGGAAAAACTGAGATATACATTCATTTAATTGAAAAATGTATAAAGAAAGGAAAACAGGTTTTATACCTGTTACCTGAGATAGCTCTTACAACCCAGATTATTAACCGGCTGAAACTTGTATTTGGCAGGCATATTGGCGTGTATCATTCCAGGTTTACTGATGCTGAGCGTATTGAAATATGGAAAAATGTTCAGGATTGGCCAAATGAAAAATCTTACAAGGTGATACTTGGAGTAAGATCATCATTATTCCTTCCTTTCAGCGATCTTGGCCTAGTAATAATCGATGAAGAACATGAATATTCATATAAGCAATTTAATCCTGCCCCACGCTACAACGCGAGGGATACGGCTATTATTCTTGCAAATATTCACGGGGCAAAAACATTACTGGGAACCGCAACACCATCGGTAGAGTCTTATTATAATGCAAAAACCGGTAAGTACGGACTGGTGGAGCTCAATACCCGCTACCTTGATATACAGATGCCGGAGATCGTAGTTGCTGATGTTGCAGAAGCAAGAAGGAAAAAGAAACTGAAATCTTTGTTTACTGAACAACTGTTAGACTGTATTTCCGATTCATTAGCAAAAAATGAACAGGTTATTTTATTTCAGAACAGACGTGGTTTTGCACCGTATATTGAGTGTCCTGCCTGCGGATGGGTACCAAAATGCATGAATTGTGAAGTAAGCTTGACTTATCATAAGACAACAGGCCATATGTTATGTCATTATTGTGGATTTACAAGGCCAGTACCTGATTCATGCGGCGCCTGTAAAAACCCTGTCGTACAAATGAGAGGTTTTGGCACAGAAAGGATTGAAGATGAAGTGAAGTTGTTTTTTCCTGATGCTCGTGTTACCAGGATGGATTTTGATTCTACACATTCCAGAAAATCTTACGAACGGATAATAGGCGCTTTTGAGGATCATAAGATTGACATTCTTGTCGGCACACAAATGGTGTCGAAGGGTTTACATTTTGATAATGTTAATGTGGTAGGTATCATTAATGCTGATGCTATGTTGAATTTTCCGGATTTCAGGGCGTATGAAAGAAGTTTTCAGCTGATGGCCCAGGTGAGCGGAAGGGCAGGACGGACTAATAAAAGAGGAAAAGTGATCATCCAGACTTCCGACCCGGGGAATACAGTGATACTTGATGTTGTGGAAAACAATTACCTCAGGTTCTATGAAACGCAGATCAATGAGAGAAAAGAATGTAAGTATCCCCCGTTTTACCGTATCATAACAATCATATTGAAACACAAGGACCAGGAGTTACTTAACGAGGCATCAATAAGTTTTACTGACAGCCTGAACAGGCATCTGCCGGGGCGTATTTTCGGACCGCATGTACCTTTAATCGGCAGGATTCAGAATTTGTTTCTCAAAAATATACTGGTCAAGATCGAACGTGATTTAGCTAACCAAAAGGTTAAAGAAACAATCCGTAAAGAAGCAGGAAAGCTTAATAGTTCAGAAAAATTCCGTTACGTACAGGTGGTATTTGATGTTGACCCGCTTTGAGTATAAAGTTCATAAAGTACTTAAATTCTTACTCCACGACGGTGGAACTGCAGCTTGTTTTTTGTTTTTTAGAGTTTTCACTTACTTTTGTTTCTCACCATTACCACATTCATCTGTTTCACTCCGCTCCGCCATGGCGGAGGCGGATCACTTCTCACTGTCCCTAAACATAATTTATCCCATTTCTTAAAATAGTACATTTGCCAAAATTTCAGGTTATGGTAAATAAATTAAGGCTTGGTATTCTTAAGGAAACGAAAATTCCACCCGATCGCAGGGTGGTGCTTACGCCGGACCAGGTAATGGAGGTCATGCAAAAGTTCTCCAGGGTAGAAATCCATCTTGAACCGAGTATAATAAGGTGTTATGATGATAACGAATATTTAATGAAAGGTGAATTACTTCTTAATGACCTTGATAAGTGTGACATTCTTATGGGTGTTAAAGAAGTGCAGATCGATGATTTTAAGGAAAACAAAACCTACATATTCTTTTCGCATACTATAAAACAACAGTTGCATAATCGTGAGATGTTCAGGGAAATAATCAAAAAGAAGATCACCCTTCTCGATTATGAACTTTTCACGGATAAAAAAGGTAACAGGCTGGTTGCATTTGGAAAATGGGCAGGAATTGTTGGTACATACAACGGTCTGATAGCATATGGTTTACGTAATAATTTTTACAGCCTGAAACGGGCAAAGGATTGTCATGACCTGAATGAAGTTTTCGCGCAACTGTCAGGAATTACCCTGCCTGCAATAAAAATACTTATAACAGGAGGGGGAAGGGTCGCAGGAGGTGCAATGGAAATTCTTAATAATATGAAAATAAGGAAAGTTGACAGTGAAGAATTTCTTGGCAATGATTACCAGGAGCCTGTTTATTGCAAGCTCGACCCTGATAATTATGTTAAACATAAAAATGGCAGGCAATTTGAACTTCAGCATTTTTTTGAACATCCTGCAGAATACAGGTCTGTCTTTCTGCCATATACCAAAGTGACTGATATTTATATTCCATGTCATTTCTGGAACCCAAGATCTCCCGTATTCTTTACTAAGGAGGATGTTCAGTTACCTGATTTTAAAATATCGGTTATTGCAGATGTGAGTTGTGATATTCATGGGCCTGTACCTTCAACCATTCGCTCATCGAGTATAGCACATCCGTTTTATGGGTACGATCCTTTAACAAGTGATGAAGGTGATCCTTTCGATAAAAAAAATATAACGGTTATGGCAGTTGATAATCTGCCTGGTGAGCTTCCCCGCGATTCTTCCAAAGATTTTGGGAGAGCAATTATCAATCATGTGTTTCCTTCCCTTTTTGGGGAAGACACTGAAGGTATTATTGAACGTGCCACAATTGTTAAAAACGGGAAACTTACTGACAGGTTTTTGTACCTGAGTAATTACGCCGGACTGGAGTGAAGCAGAAAGTAAAAAGTCCATATGGTATGAAATGCGGGCATGGAATAAATTAAAACCATACTGCCAGTTCTGACAGATAGCTGAGTCTATTTCACTCTGAAGACTCAGGTTTTTTATTAATTATTGCCAAGATTTTTTCAAATGCTGAAATTTTGTCAAAAATAATTAATTTAACATGCTCCGTAAAAATTAATCTTTGTAAGTCAATAATAATAATGTAGGTTTGTAATCTGTAGAAAATCTTCATTCCTTAGTAATTTAAAGCTTATTATATGAAACGTAATATTATTAATTATCTGAGAGTAGGTTGCTCGTTAGTACTCTTCAGCTTTTGTATTAATTTGACTGTCCGTTCACAGGTATCTTTCATCCAGACAACGGATGCTGATT